>Ga0302279_10000731_pt1 | contig 48245 bp, 40 predicted proteins | sample III_Bog_N3_3_FD_194541 | JGI IMG/M metagenome (GOLD analysis project Ga0302279, IMG submission 194541) | Peat permafrost microbial communities from Stordalen Mire near Abisko, Sweden - III_Bog_N3_3 | ecosystem: Environmental > Terrestrial > Soil > Wetlands > Peat | place: Sweden: Abisko... | reverse complement strand
AAGCGGCTGGCCCAGCGCGGGGCGGCGCACATTGTGGGCAGCTCGCCGGAACTGCTGGTGCGTGTGCATGGCCGCGATGTGGAGTACAGGCCCATCGCCGGCACGCGCCCGCGCTCCGCGGACGAGGTGGAAGACCGCGCGCTGGAGGCGGACCTGCGCTCCGATGAGAAGGAACTGGCCGAGCATGTGATGCTGGTGGACCTGGGCCGCAACGACGTAGGCCGCGTGAGCGAGTACGGCAGCGTCAAGGTGAAGGACCTGATGTTCGTGGAGCGCTACTCGCATGTGATGCACCTGGTGAGCGCTCTGGAAGGCAAGCTCAAGGCCGAGCTCACGCCGATCGATGCATTCCGCGCCTGCTTTCCGGCGGGCACGCTCTCCGGCGCTCCCAAGATCCGCGCCATGGAGATCATCGAGGAGCTGGAGCCAGCGCGCCGCGGCGTCTACGGCGGCTCCATTTTGTACGCCGATTTTTCGGGAAATTTAGACTCGTGCATCGCCATCCGCACGCTGTACATGAACGGCGAGCAGGGACATATCCAGGCGGGCGCGGGCATCGTGGCCGACTCCGTCCCGGAGGCCGAGTTTGTAGAGTGCACTAACAAAGCCCGCGCCGTGGTGCGAGCCATCGAACGCGCGCGCAGTTTATAGCCCGCGGCCGTATTCTCGAAGAATCGAACGCATCTACACCCCAACACCTGCTTCATACCACCCTGATACCTTCTTCGTAACCCACTTGTATTACCTTGGTACCCGTTTGGGGCATGGTGAGACCCGAATGCCGGTGGCACTCTCTGTGCATGCGAGTCAACCTTATTACCCGCGCCACTGCAGCTTCGATGTCCGGCAAAGGAGCAATTCCGCTCTCCCTCACCATTAAACCCGCCTGTGGATTGCCCGGTGACTACCAGTACCTGACGGACAGCGCGGCGCTACTGCAGATGTTGCGGCAACAGACTGACCTGCCGGCCTCCGTGCTGCAGCGCTTCGAAGGCAGCATGTACGGCTCACAGCAGGCGCGCCTCCTGGGCGTCGAGCTGAGCGACCGCCTGCTGACCGATATCGGCTACTTCATCGACTAGGTCCGAGCCACCCTGCGCGCATTCGCTGTGGCCACAGAAAGTGCGAAACTGCTCTAAGAATCCTCCCCATGTCCGTGGCCTCCATCGAACACGCGCTGTACCAGGACTGGCCCGGCCACTGGCCCCAGACCGAGGCCGAGGTGACGGACTGCCGCCGGGTGCATGGCGACACTCGCCGCTGGGACGGAGGCGGGCCCGACCCGCAACTGCCGCACTACACCGTCGGCTTCGCCTATACAGTCGGCGGGGCCCGATATACCGGCGTGCTGAGCTCGACCGTCCAGGTGGAGCCGCGCGACACCTTTCCGATCCGCTACAACCCCGATCATCCCGACCAGAACAACTCCCTCGCCTCCGAGATCGACCACAGCGTCGTATTCCGCGACTACACCTGGGCGATGGGCGCGCTGATCCTGGGCATCATGGTCGTCGACTTCGTCCGGCGCAACTTCTTCCATTCCTTCCTGCGCTGACCCCTGCGCTGACCGCCGGATTCGACGTAGGCCCCAAGCCGCTGTAAGATTTGGGCGTTGAGGCCATCCAAGAGACTCGTGCCGCTCGCTGACACGCCACCTGGCGCCTCCGCGCTTGCCACGCTGTGCGCGGCCGTGGCGCTATGCTGGCCGGCGTTCCTCAACCACTACCCGCTGATCTTTCCGGACAGTGTCAGCTACCTGGGCGATGGCCGCGGCGTGGCGCGTGCGCTGTTTCTGCATCGGCCGCTCGGCATGGAGCCGGGGCGGTCGGAGTTCTATTCGCTGGGCATCTTTCCCTTCAACCTGGGTCTGAGCCCGTGGCCCATCGTCGCGCTCAATGCGGCGCTCACGGCGTGGGTGCTGTGGCTGGTGGTTCGGTCGCTGCTGCCGCGTGCCACCGCCGGGACGTACCTGTTGCTGGTGGCGGGGCTCAGCGCTCTGACTTCGGTGAGCTGGTACGTCTGCTTCCTGATGCCGGACATCCTGGGCCCGTTGGTGTATCTGGCGATCTACCTGCTGGTGTTTGCGCGCGAGACGCTCTCTGGCGCGGAGCGCTGGGGTCTGGCGGTGCTGGCGCTGTGGGGGATAACGGCGCATGCTACCCACCTGATGCTGGCCATGGGCCTGCTTCTGCTGCTGGTGCTGTTGTGGGTGTTGGTCCGCCGCGTCCCGGCTCTGCGCGGTGCGATCTCGGGCGCCGGGCTGGTCCGCGTTGCCCTGCTGATCGCGGTGGCGATGGCGGCGCAGATGGGGCTGCATGCCTATCTTTACCGGCGGCCATCCCTCTTCGGCAACCATCCGCCGTACCTGATGGCGCGGATCATTGCGGATGGCCCTGGCACACTCTATCTGCAGCAGCACTGCGCCAGCCTGGACTGGGCCATCTGCAAGAGCGTCGGCCACCTGCCGGACAACGACGACGACTTCCTCTGGACCGAGGGCGGGGTGTGGTCCAGCGCGGACAAGGCCACCCAGCAGCGCCTGATGGCGGAAGAGATGCCGCTGGTGCTGGCCACGGTGCGCGCGTATCCGCGCATGCAGGCGGCGCGCTCGTGGGCCAACTTCATCGGGCAGATCCAGGACTTTGGCGTGAACGACTTTGACAACAACGACTGGATGCAGCAGCAACTGCCGCTGGTGATTCCCAATGCCGCCACGCGCTACGCGCGCAGCCTGCAGGCGCGCAGTGCCGTGCCCACCCAGCGGTTTACCCGTCTCCAGCGCTGGATCGTGATTCCGGCGGCGGTGCTGGCGGTCGTGTTGCTGCCATGGATATGGCTCCGCCGCCGCCACCGGCTGCTGGGACTGGCGGTGGTGGTGCTGCCGGCGCTGGTGGCCAATGCGCTGGTGACGGCGGTGCTCTCGTCCAGCGACTCGCGCTACCAGGCGCGCGTGATCTGGCTGCTTCCACTGCTGGCGGCGCTGATTGCAATGGACCTGCTGACAGCGCGGCGTGGCGTCAGGGTTTGATATCGGCTGTGCCCACCCGCCCGCTCACCATGTCGCGGACGACGAAGCGGATGCGCGCCGTGCCCGGCGGCGGAACCACGTGCATGGGCAGCGCCGCGGCGGAGAGGTTGATGGACGCAAGCGTCGCGTCGGTGTTCGAACCCAATGTGGCAACGGTCTTCGACAGCAGCTTGCCGTTGACGTTCAGGCACGCGGCCATCAGTACGATGTCGGCATGGCGGCGGCCGTCGGGAAGGTCGTGCCAGCCCAGGTCGCGCGCGGTGGCGTGCAGCGTGAACTGGCCCGGGCCGGCACGCTCGGCGGCCACATGCAGATCGGTGAACGCGATGGTGCTGACCGCGGCGTTGTTCAGATCGAAGGCAAGCTGTCTGGTCGAGTCCTTCGCCGAAAGATTCTGCTGCTGTTGCTGCCGATAGTAGCCGTCGCGCGTCTGGACGCTAAGCCCAGGGCGGGTGACGGTGACCAGAATCCTGCGATACACCCTGGGATCGCCGGAGTGGTCCGTGGGCCGGTAGGAGAGGGTGTAGTAATTGGCGCCCTCGTCCACGCTGCGCCCGATCTCGGCGTCGATATCGTTGCGCGCGGCGTAGTTGTGGCCACCGGAGGAGGTGGCAAGCTGGGAGAACTTCAGCACGCCGCTGCCGTTGTCCAGCGCCGACATATTGGTGTCCGTCTGGGTCTGGTCCGCCTGCGTCTGGGTGCCTCCCGATCCCAGTGTGGAGTTGAAGAGGTTGGTCTCCGACGCGCTCAGTCCGGGACCGATGACGCTGAGCGTGACCCGCGCCTGCATCATCAGGTCGACCAGGTAGCGCAGATTCACGTTCACGGCATCGGCGTCGGTGCGGTTGAGATCGCTGATCGCGACCGAGGGAAATCCGATGCCGACCCAGAGAATATTCTTGCGCCCGAGAATGCCGCGCGTGGCCTGGGCAAGCTCTTCGAGCGCTGCCAGCACCGCGCCCATGTTCTCCTGCGTGGAGGAGCTGTCAGCGTTCCCCTCCTGCCGCCACTGCACGTCGCCCGTGTGCTTGTTCAACACGTCCAGCAGGGCCGCGCGGTCCTGAGTATAGTCGCGCAGCAGGTGGAGGTTCCGGTCGTTGATGGCGAGCAGCGCGGTGGGCTGCGGAAGCACCGCGGGCTGGCGCTTCAGCCACGCAATCGTGCGCGTGCGCGCAAAGTCACGGTCGAAGAAGCCCGTGTTCAGCTCGTCCAGCACCAGCAGGGTCACGGGCGCCTCGCCGATCTTCGCCAGGTCGGCGGTGGAGTTGACGATCGGGTTGCCTGCCTCAGCGGTTGCGGGCATCCGGTGTGCCGACGGCGGCTCGAAGCTGACGACGGTCTGCGGAACCTTGCTCTCGGTAATGCGGAACTCGTCCTGGCGAAGGTCGGTGACTGGCTTGCCCTGGGCGTCGGTAACGGTGACGTCCAGCAGCACGATCTGGCTCTGCACCTGGATGGTGGCCGGAGCCTGGATGGTGGCCGGAGCTTGCGCGTGTGCGGGAAGCGTGTGCGCGCCCAAAGCGAAGACGAGCAGGAGTGCAAGGATGTGCCGCATGCCGTCCATGGTAAATCCTGCGATTCGGCTGCCGGGTCCGGCGGAGATACACTGGAGGAAAGGGAACTGCTGCCAGCCATGGTCTTTGTGCTCGACAACTACGACTCTTTCACCTACAACCTGGTCCAGTACATGGGCGAACTGGGCGCGGAGATCGTGGTGCGCCGCAACGACGAGCTGACGCCCGCGGAGGTGGAGGCGCTCGCCCCATCGCACATCCTGATCTCGCCCGGCCCGTGTACTCCCGAGGACGCAGGCATCTCCATCGAGCTGATCCGCCACTTTGCACGGCGCGCCAGCCAGGGCGGCCCGCGCGTGCCCATCCTGGGCGTCTGCCTGGGGCATCAGGCCATCGGCGCGGCGTTTGGTGGCAACGTGGTGCGCGCGCAGAAGCTGATGCACGGCAAGACCAGCGAGGTCACGCACGACGGCAGAACCATCTTCGCCGACATCCCCACGACCATGACCTGCACCCGCTACCACTCGCTGATTGTGGCGGAGGAGGGCCTGCCGGAGGAGTTGGAGGTCTCCGCGCGCACCCCGGCGGAGGTAAACGGCGGCAAGTCGACGGCTACCACCATCATGGGGCTGCGCCACCGGACGCTGCCGATTGAAGGCGTGCAGTTCCATCCGGAGAGCGTGCTGACCACGCACGGCAAGCAGATCATCCACAACTTCCTGAAGATGTAGCTGAGACGCAATGACCCTGCGAACTCCAGTCCGCTTCGCTCGACCGCTGGTGCTGGCGGTGTTGTGCGTTGCAGCGGCGCACGGGCAGCAGACGATCGGCTACGTCTCCACCACCGATGCGGAGGTGACGGGCTCGACCGACACCATCGACGGACGGGCGGTGCTGGCCGGGTCGGTCAGCGTGACGGCCAAGGACCACACCGCGCCCATCGCGCTGAGCCGCGGCGGCACGGTGAACGTGTGCCAGACCAGCGCGCTGCACGTGACTGAGAGCGGAGCCATGGGAGTGGCCGCGCCGCTGCTGTTCTCGCTCGACCGCGGCGCAATCGAGATCCAGATGACGGCCACCGCCACCGATGCGGTGATGACGCCGGACCTGCGCCTGACCGTGCGCAACCGGGGCCTGCTGGACCTGCGGCTGCGGGTGGCACGCAATGGCGACACCTGCGTGGAGAACCGCGGCGCCGCAGCGCCCACGCTCGCCGTCTCCGACCCGTTTGGCGATTCGATGTACGAGCTGCGCGCCGGCCAGCATGTGCTGTTCGAGCATGGCAGCCTGCACGAGGTGGTGGATAGCGAGAGCTCGCCCTGCGGCTGCCCGGACGCGAAGGGCATGTCGATGGCGGACGCGCTGATCGCCCATGGCAGCGGCACGTCCCCCAAGCCGGCGGCCGCGGCACCCACCCCGCCGGTCGCGCCTGTCGTTCCGCCCACCCCCGCTGCGGAGACGCATCCCTTCCCCATGGCCATCAGCGCAGGGCTGGCCGCGCCGGCAGAGGTTCCGCAGGCTCAGCCCGGCGAGGTGCACACCCAGATCACGGGGGCGCTCAGCTACAGCCCCGGGCTGGAGGACCCGGACGTGCTGGACTCCAGTAGGCCAGCACAGCCGACTCTGCCGCCTCCGGTCGCGCCGCAGCCAGTCGCGCCGCCTCCGGTGCAGGCGGTGCAGGCGGGCGCGCCGCCCGCTGTCCAGCTCGGCGTCCGCCCGGCAGCCTTACCGCAGCCCGCGGCGGCTGCGCCTGCTTCCGGCACGGTTACTCCAGCCCCGTCGAACCATGGGCTGGCCCATGCCGTGGGGCATTTCTTCAAGAAGCTCTTTGGGGGTTGAGGCCAGGCCGTATGTAACGGCTCTCGAGTCTAGTCGTCGTCGGGGGGGCCGGAGGGTTTCTGTTGCAGGAAGAATGCGGACGTGTGGCCGGTCTTGAGTTTGGGGAAGGCCGTCGGCGTCTGGGTGTAGTCGAAGCAGTCGCTGAAGTCGTCGGCGGTGCGGTCGCGCGTGCCCAGCGACGGCAGGTTGAAGACCTCCTCCGTATAGCGCAGAAAGCCGCTGGACTCGTGGGTGACGTGGGAGACGTAGCCGTGCTTCGCATAGGGGCTGACCACCAGTACGGGCACGCGGAAGCCCAGGCCCATGGCGTCCACCTGCGGTGGGGGCACGTGGTCGTAGAAGCCGCCCCAGTCGTCCCACGCGATGAAGATGGTGGTGGAGTTCCAGTAGGGGCTGGCGCCGATGGCGTTGACGATGGAGGCCACCCAGTCCGGTCCCTGGGCGGGCGCGCCGGGGTGGTCGGAGTTGGCGAAGGCCGGCACGACCCAGGTGACCTGCGCCAGCTTGCCCTGCGCAATGTCGCTCAGCACCTGGGTCTCCGGGGAGATGATGTTGCTCTGCCAGTCCGGGCCGAAGCGGATGTGCCGGATCGCCTGGTAGGCGGAGATGACGAAGAATACGTCCGAGGTCGGGCTCGGCGCGTAGTACTTCCAGGAGATGCCTTTCGCATCCAGCAGGTCGGCCATGGTCTGGTAGTCGAAGCAGGGGTAGACGCCGGGCAGGTCTGTGCCGTTGGGGCCCAGCAGCGCCACGGTCTCGTTGGCGGGGGCGTCGCAGCCCCACACGCCGCCGTTGGGGTTCTCCGATGCATTGCCGGACTGGCCCGCAATCATGTACTGGTGCGCCACAAAGCTGGGGCCGGTGTTGGACTGGAACATCCGGTCGCCCAGGGTATAGTTCTTCGCCAGGGTCCAGTAGGGGACGGTCTGGCTGGGGTCGATGTAGGTATAGGGCGTCAAGGTGCCGCCCTGGGCGAAGCCGTCCATCTTGCCGTTGTCCCACTCCTTCCACCATCCGGTGTGGGTGTGGTCGATGTCCGGCCCGTTGCCCAGCGGAGTCACCACGAGCGGCGTACTGACGTTGCCATTCATGCCGGAGGTGACCGTATCCGCGCCGGGAAAGCCGTTGAACAGGTGGTCGAAGGAGCGATTCTCCTGCATGATGACGACGACGTGCTGGATCTGCGCGCTCGACCCTGTGGCTGCGGGCGTGGCCTTGGTGCTACAGCCGGAACTGCACCCCAGCAGCAGCGTGGCCAGTAGCGAAAGCGAGACCGAAGTGGCGAAGCGCAACACGAATAAGGCTCCCGGAACAGAGGCTGCGGAGAAGGTACGACGGTTCCCCGGAGAACCCAATTCAACCATAGGCGTATCGGCGTTGTCCGGGGAAACATGAGCCATGCGGCGCACTTTGGTACCGGGCTGGCTACGGGGTGGCGTGCGTTCAGGCGGGCAGCCGCAGCTTGTCGTAGTCGCGTCCAGTGACGATGCACAGCGCTTCCACCACCAGGTTGTGGTCTTCGCGCTGGGGCAGGCCGGAGACGGTGACCGCGCCCACAATGCCGGTGCCTTCAACCTGAATGGGAAAGCAGCCGCCGTGCGCCGCATAGTCCTCGATGGGCAGGTTGTAGCGGTCCTCGAAGCTGAGGCCGTTCTGCTCCAGCAGCCGGCCCACATGGTAGGAGCACTTGTGGAAGCGGGCGACGGTGTTGATCTTGCGCGCGACCCAGCGCTGGTTGTCCGGCGTGGTTCCGGCCAGTGCGCAGTAGAAGAGCTGCTGGTGCGGCGCGCCGAAGCGGCGTACGTCGATGACGATGGAGAGCTTGCGTGTGACGGCAAGATCGCGCAGGGTGGTGCCGATCTGCCAGGCGACCTCTGGCGTGAACCCCGGCAGCGTGAGCGTGGACTCCTGGATCACAATGGCGGCGATATCGTCCTGAACTGACATGGAACTCCTGAAGCGCCGCAGCGGCGACATGGAGTAGCATACGCACCAGGAGTCCGATATGGCCACCGCCGCGCAGCCGCAATTCGAGGACAGCCCTGAAGACCGGAGTGTCTATACCCCAAAGTCCGGGCACACTCTTCCCGGCCACAGGGTCGACGCGCTGCTGGCCGAGGGCAAGGTCGAGGAAGCTCGTGCCGAGTTGGAGTCCCTGTTGCAGGAAGGTATCGACTCCGGCCTGTCGAGTGAGCCGCCCGGCGAGATGATGAATCGCCTGCGCGCGCGGGCAAGAGGGCGCGCTGCGACCCGTTGATGCCAGTTCGAACTACCCTCTATTACACCCGTAAAGCAAGCCACGATCTCGAAGACATAGCCGACTATCTGCGAGAGGAAGCGGGCACAGCAATTGCCCTTCGCTTCCTCGACGCAGTCGATCACACCACAGATCTACTGCGCGTCACCCCGTACATCGGCACCGCGCTGGCTAGCGTTTCCGTTCGCCACTCGAACGTCAGGAGGCTTCCGCTCTCTGCCCCATTCGGGCGGTGGATGCTGTTTTACGAGCCCGCTCCCACCGAAATCCGTATTGATCGAGTCCTCCACTCAGCCCAGGATTGGCCTCGCCACTTCCGCTAGCGGCGGCGCTTTCCTTGACACGGGGCGAACGCTTACGCGATGCTTAGAGGGCTGGGCCTGTTCGCGGGCCCTCGGCGGCTGCCTGCGCGCGAAATTGTGAGCAGGCGAGGGGTTTGTGTCGACCCATGCGCCGCCAGCAGCTTTCCCAGCAATGACTCCAGGTCCGGTGCGGCTCCGGGGCGTGCTCCGGCAAAGGACGTGCGACGGCTTGACACACCGGACGCGATGCAAGCAAGAAGGATGGAATTGGAAATGGGTTCACTGGGCAACTCCACACAACTGCTTCTGCCGCTGGTGTTCTTTGCGCTTCTCTACTTTTTGATGATTGCGCCCAACCAGAGGAAGCAGAAGAAGTGGCAGCAGATGCTGAGCCAGTTGAAGAACGGGGACAAAGTCACCACCAACGGCGGCATTCGCGGCACCATCATTTCCGTTAAAGACGATGTGGTGCAGCTCCGCGTGGCGCCAGACAATATCAAGCTTGAGTTTGTAAAGAGTGCAATCGCCGCCGTAACCACGGCGGACGAGTAGAGTCGGAGTTTCGGTTTGTCAGTTGCCAGTTGCTCATGGCGGAGTGGTTGTTCGGTTTGCGCAGGTCGTTCGTAAAGAGATTGGATAAAGAGAAGCATGAGTCAGAATTTGAAGGGCAGGGCCATAGCGATCGTCGCCGTCCTGGTGGTCTTCTGCTACGGCATGTTCGGCATCCCGCATGGGGTGACGCCAACCGCGCTGAAAGAGGCGCTGACCCAACGCATTAATCTGGGGCTCGACCTGAAGGGCGGCACGCACCTGATTCTGCAGGTGCATGTGGAAGACGCCATCGTCGACACCACGGACCGCGATGCGGAGCGCATCCAGGAAGACCTTGCGAAGCAGGGCATCTCGGGTGCGACGGCGCACAAGCTGGATCCTTCGCATCCTGAGGTGATCACGGTGACGGGCGTTCCATCGGCGAAGACGGGCGATGCCCGTTCGCTGCTGGAGGGCTCGGACTACTCGAACTACGACGTAGGATCGAACCCCGACGGCAGCCTGAAGCTGACGATGAAGGTGGGCTCAATCCGGCAGATCGAGCAAGCGACACTGGACCACTCCATCGAAACGATCCGGGAACGGCTTTCTCCGCTGGGCGTCACCGAGCCTCTGGTTGCGCCCTATGGCCTGGGCAACTGGGAAGTGCTGGTGGAGATGCCGAACGTCGCCGATCCGGGCAAGGTGGAAGATGCCATCAAGTCGACCTCCAAGCTGGCGGTCTACCCGGTAGTGAGCGGACCGTATACGGATGACCAGGCCGCGCTGACGGCGTTGAACGGCGTGGTTCCTGCGGACGAGATGCTGATGCACGGCAGCGAAAGCGGAGGCGCGGACGCGGTCTACGTGCTGGAGCGCGCGAGCGTCGTGGAGGGCAACGACTTCCGCGATGCGCGGGCGGGGACTGACCAGGAAGGCCGGCCGAACATGACGTTCACGCTGACCACGGACGCCGGCAACCGCTTCTTTACCTATACCTCGGCACACTCGAAGGATTCCGCCTCGCCGGGCAAGATGGCGATTGTGCTGGGCAACAAGTGGAAAGAGGTTGCGGCCATCGATTCGCCGATTCGCGATCAGGGCGAGATTCACGGAAGCTTCACCAAGGAAGAAGTGGAGACGCTGTCGCTGATGCTGCGCACGGGCAACATTCCGGCGTCGATCAGCACTCTGGATACGACCTCGGTTGGGCCGACGCTGGGTGCGGAGTCGATTCGCCAGGGCGTAATGGCGGCGGTTGCGGGCATGCTTGCGGTCATGGTGTTCATGCTGTTCTACTATCGCGGCGCGGGCGTCAACGCGGATCTGGCCCTGTTCCTGAACCTGGTGATCCTGCTTGGGTTTATGGGGTTCAGCAACTCGACGCTGACCTTGCCGGGCATTGCGGGTGTGATCCTGACCATTGGTATGGGCGTGGACTCCAACGTGCTGATCTTCGAGCGCATTCGGGAAGAGATGCGGTCGGGCAAGACGGCTGCGGCCGCAGTCCAGAAGGGCTTTGGCATGACAGGCGCCCTGGTTACGATCGTGGATACGCACGTGACGACGATTGTGTCGGCGGGCATCCTGTTCATCTTCGGCAGCGGGCCGGTGCAGGGCTTTGCTGTGACGCTGGTGTTCGGTCTGCTGGCCAATCTATTTACCGCAGTCTTCGTTTCGCGGACGATCTTTGACGCGCTGCTTGCCCGCAAGGAACGCGGCGCGACGCTGTCGATCTAGGCGTCGCACAAAAGAACTGGAGTTTTCAAGTGGAACTGTTTCGTGATGTCAATATCGACTGGCTGGGCAAGAAGTGGTACTTCCTCGGCTTTTCGCTGATCTTTTCCGTGGCCGGCATCCTGAGCATGCTGTTCTGGCATGGCATTCCCAAGGGCGTCGACTTCAAGGGCGGCACGCAGATCACGGTGCCGTTCGATGCGCCGCCGAACGAGGAGCATGTGCGCCAGGCGCTGCAACAGGGCGGCGTCCAGAACTTCACCACCCAGCGCATCTCCGCCGTGGCCGGGCAGTCGGGCAACGACATGGTGATCTCTCTGCCCCAGTCGAGCGCGACGGACGCAGAGCACAACCAGGGCCTGAATTCGGTTCAGGACGCGCTGCACACCTACTATCACGACTCCGGCATCGGCACGCCGAGCGTACAGATTGTGGGGCCGACGGCAGGCAAGCAACTGGTCAGCCAGGCACGCCTTGCTGTGTTGTATTCGCTCGTCGGGATGTTGATCTACCTTTGGTTCCGGTTCGAGATGATCTACGGCGTCGCGGCCGTGGTGGCGGTCTTTCATGACACGCTCATCACGGTGGGCGCGTTCAGTCTGACCAACCAGGAGATCACCCTGACGGTGATCGCGGCCATCCTGACCCTGATCGGATACTCGATGAACGACACGATTGTGGTGTTCGACAGAATTCGAGAGAATCTGGCACTGAGCCGGCGGGAGACGCTGACGGACGTGGTGAACCGGTCGATCAATCAGACGTTGAGCCGGACGGTGATTGCCTCGGGCCTGACGTTTCTTACCGTCCTCAGTTTGCTGGTATTTGGCGGCCCTGTGCTGCGCGGGTTTTCGTTCGCGCTGGTGGTGGGCATCGTGATCGGGACATATTCTTCCATCGCCGTCGCGGCGCCCATGCTGGTGGCGTACCAGGACTGGCGCAAGAGCAAAGGCAAGGTTGCAACCCTGCCGGCCAAGCGCGCACGCGCATAGAAGCTGCACCGGATGTGCACCAGGGATGGGGCGTCGCCTTTTCCATGGGATAGTTTTTCGTATAAGATTTCCGGGCGGCCTGTTTGGGCCGCCCGGCGATTTTAAAAGATGCGCCACGGCGACCCGGGAACAAAATATCCAGTCGCGGTGTCTAAGCTGGGTAGAACATTTTTAGCGAGGCTGTCCATGTTTGAAGACTCAATGATGGAATCGAGTGGCAGGCTGAAGACCAAGACCGGTCGCTGGATGTGGGCGACTGGCTTCGTCAATCTGGCCATCATCGCCACCATGATCCTGATCCCGCTTTTGTATCCTGAAGCGCTGCCGTCGACGGCGATGACTGCCATGCTGGTGGCTCCTCCTCCTCCTCCGCCGCCGCCCCCCCCGCCTCCGCCGCAGCAGATTATCAAGCCGGTCAAGATGGTGTCCGAGATGGACCAGGGCCTGCACGCGCCGACCAAGATTCCCCATGACATCAAGATGGTGAAGGAAGATGCAGCACCCCAGCCGCAGATGGCTGGTGTAGCCGGCATGTCCGGGATGGGCAGTGGCAGTGGCGGCGTACTCGGCGGCGTAATGGGCGGCATCGGCAATGCGCCCCCGGTGGTTGTTCGTGCCGCTCCCAAGCCGACTGGTCCAGTGCGGGTATCCAGCGGCACGGTCGCCGGAATGGCCATCTCGCAGCCGACGCCGGTTTACCCACCGATCGCGAAGGCGGCCCATGTCCAGGGTGTGGTGATTCTGCATGCCATCATCTCGAAGCAGGGCACCATCGAGAGCCTGCAAGTGATCAGCGGTCCGCCGATGCTGACCAGTGCGGCCGTGGATGCAGTCCACCGGTGGCGCTACAAGCCCTATCTTTTGAACGGAGACCCAACCGAAGTGGAGACGACCATCAACGTCAACTTCACCTTTGGCGGCGGCTAGTCCCCAGAAGTTTTCGCAGAGGTTCGTCCGCAGCTTATGCTCTTGAATGCATCGAACTGGAGGATGGGTTTGCGCTCTAACGGTTTCAGGTTTGCGTTTCCACAGTTTCAGACCGGCCTGCTGTCGCGGTTGAGGTAGCAGCACGGTTTCGTATCACGCTGTATATAAATCAGGAGGAAAGATCCCAGTGATTCTCGCTCATCTCGCACAATTCGCTCACGCACCTCTCGCCATGTACTTCCAGGACCAGCCGCAGGTCAGCTTCACTGTGATGGGTCTGTGGTCGAACATGGGTATTCTCGCCAAGTGCGTCGTTGGAATTCTCTTCATCATGTCGATCTGGTCGCTCGCGGTCATGATCGACCGCGCCCTCTATTTCTCGGCAGCGCGGAAGCAGTCGCGTGAGTTTGCGCCGAAGGTTGCCGGAGCCTTGAAGGAAGGCCGTCTGGACGAGGCGATCAAGCTGGGCGACCGCAGCAAGAAGTCGCATCTTGCGGAAGTCGTCACCGCCGGCCTGCAGGAGTTCCGCAGCTTCGGTTCGGGCGGCACCATCACCGATGAGCAGATCGAGAGCTCGCAGCGCGCCCTGGAACGCTCGGAAGCCATCGTTCACGCCAAGCTGAAGAAGGGTCTGGGCGGTCTTGCCACCATCGGTTCCACCGCACCGTTCATCGGCCTGTTCGGCACCGTCGTCGGCATTTTGAACGCCTTCCAGCAGATCGCGACCCAGAAGACCTCGGGCATCGGCGCGGTTGCCGGCGGTATCTCGGAAGCGCTGGTCACCACCGCGTTCGGGCTGCTGGTCGCTATCCCCGCCGTCATGACGTTCAACTACTTCACCAACAAGGTGGAAGCGTTCGACGTTGAGATGGACAACAGCTCCAGCGAGCTGGTGGACTACTTCATCAAGCAGGGCCACCTGTAAGACGGGTCGCTCTGCCGGCAACAGCAGGGAACACTCGGGATCACTCGGTGCGCAAGGCCTCCGGAGGCCGCAAGCGAACGGCCTTCGGAGGCGCACCAGTCGAACTGAGGCTGCGGTCACGATGACTGCACCATCAACGGCAAGCGCCGACAGGCATTTGGACAGGAAAGCACTCTTATGGGAATCAACAAGCGCGAAGAAGGCAAGAAGGTCAACTCCGACATCAATGTAACGCCGATGGTGGACGTGATGCTGGTGCTGCTGATCATCTTCATGGTCATTACGCCCATGTTGAACAACAAGGTCAACGTGGACCTGCCGGTGGCGACCGCGGCCATCATCATGGACAACGCCAACAAGGAAGACGCCGTCACCGTGGCTGTAACCCGCGACGGCCGGACCTACCTGGGTGGCGACCAGATCAGCCTGGACAACCTGGGACCGAAGATTGTCTCCAAGCTGGAGAACAAGCCGGAAGGCGAGAAGGAAGTTTACATGCGGGCGGACGTCCGTGCGAACTACGGCAAGGTGATGGACACCGTGGACGCGATCCGTTCGGCGGGCGTGAGCCAGCTCGGCCTGCTGACCGAGAAGCGCGAAATTGACGACACGCCGGCCAAGAAGTAAGCCCCGGCTGCTGCCAGTGAGCGGGCAGCCCGGCCAAAGAGTACAAGGAGATTTGCGATGGGAATGGGCGGTGGTGGTGGTACAGGAAGTACGATTGCGAGCATCAACGTAACGCCGATGATTGACGTGTTGCTGGTGCTCCTGATCATCTTCATGGTGATCGTGCCGGTGACGCCGAAGGGGCTGAGTACGCTGATTCCGCAGCCACCCAAGGACAAGACGCAGGACCAGGTCAATGATCGCACCATCGTGGTGCAGGTGCTGGCTAACGGCAAGGGCGCTCCTTCGTACAAGATCAACGACGACGACTTCGCCAAAGCCGCGCTCGAACCCAAGCTGGCTGAGATCTTCGCGACACGGCAGGAGAAGGTCATGTTCGTCAAGGGCGATGCAGACCTCGACTTCGGCAAGGTTGCCGAGGTGATCGATATGGGCCACCAGGCGGACGTCGACAACATCGGCCTGATTACGCCGCGGATTGCAGCCGGCCAGTAGCACAAATTTGTTGTAGCCTTCCAGCCGCCGGTTCCTCGCAGAGAGCCGGCGGCTGCACTCTTAACCCTGAAGCTCCGACCTCGCTGTCGATCCAGCCCAACGGCTGTAGAACGAAGGAGGTTGTGATGGGAATGGACAGCGGAAGTGCCACTGGGCGTGCGGTTTCGCACATCAACGTAACTCCCCTGATCGATGTTCTGCTGGTGCTGCTCATCATTTTTATGGTGATCCTTCCGGTTACGCCGAAGGGGCTGCGCTCCTCCATTCCGCAGCCGTCCAAGCAGGATGTTCCGGCTCCAGAAAACACGATTGTGGTGCAGGTGCAGGTTGGCGCCAACGGCGAGCCGCTCTACCGGATCAACCAGACGCCGCTTGCCAGGGCGCAGGTTGAGCCCGAACTGGCGCGCATCTTCGCCCTGCGGCAGAGCAGGGTCATGTTCGTCCAGGGGGATACGGCGCTTGCATTGAGCAGGATTGCCGAGGTCGTCGACATGGGCCATCAGGCCAACGTGGACAGCGTGGGCCTGATTACGCCTGGGCTGCAGGCAGGGCAGTAGCGGCTTGCCGCCGCACCTGCCGCAAGCACGAAGGCTGGACTCTGCGGTATAGTCGGCTTATATGGGTTCCGGGCACCGCAGACACAGCGCGCGTCGGCCGGGGAGAGTTCTCCTCGCGATCCTCTGTGTCCTGCTGGTGGCTGTGCTGGGCACGGTGCAGGTGGCGCACACCCATGCGGACGGCGCCGCGAACCATGCGGACTGTTCGCTCTGCGCCGCAGCCCACATTGCCGTGCATGTGGAGCAGACTCCTGCGCCGGCGCCTGCCGCTGCTGTGGTTGCAGTGCTGCATGCGCTTCCGCCGGCTATTTTGCCCAGCGGCCTGAGTACATTTGCCCTCTTCACTCGTCCTCCTCCTGGGGACGTTGTTCCCGCCTGAGCATCTCTCGAACTGGCGTACCGTGGCTTGACGCGCTGGATCTCTCCTGGGGAGAGTCCATTCTGCATCCAACTTTCCGGTGCCCGTTGCGTTGGAGCGATGTTCCAACGATCTCGATGGAACAGGGAATTATGAAGGGGAATGTGGAATGGTTTTAGCCAGGAAACACGTTGTATCGGCATCGTCCGCGGTTCTGCTCTCGTTGGCGGGGGTCTTGTGCGGTGCCGCGCCGTACGCCGGCGGTCAGGCCGCTCCGGCCGCTCCGGCTGCGCGCCGCGCACCGGCACGCACGCAGTCGGCGGGGAATGCGGGCACCATTACCGGGCTGGTCACGGACCCCACCGGCGCCGTCGTCGCCAACGCCACTATCACCCTTTCGAACGCCATCAGCGGGCTCTCGCGCACGGTGGCCACGGACAACTCTGGTGCTTACACGCTCGCCAATCTCCCGTTCAACACCTACCGCCTCAGCGTCACCGCTCCCACGCTTGCGCCCTCCACGCAGACGGTGCAGGTGCAGTCCTTTGTGCCGGTCATGGTGGACGTCACGCTGCAGGTTGGCACCACCTCCACCACGGTGGAAGTGACCGCCAGCAGCGGCGACCTGATCGAGACGGACCCGGTGGCGCATACGGATGTCGATCGCGACCTGTTTGAGAAGATCCCCATGTCCGGCACCTCGTCGGTCAGTTCGCTGGTTACACTGGCGTCGCCGGGCATCTCCGCCGATTCGAACGGTATGTTCCACGGCATGGGCGACCACGCCTCCAACTCCTTCTCGGTGGACGGCCAGCCCATCACCGACCAGCAATCCAAGACGTTCTCCAACCAGATTCCGATGGACTCCGTGCAGTCGCTGGAGGTAATTCCCGGGGCGCCGCCGGCGGAGTTTGGCGGCAAGACCTCGCTGGTCATCGTCGCCACCACGCGCTCCGGCCTGGACAATCCGCAGCCCCACGGCGAGGTCACCGCGTCGTACGGCAGCTTTGGTTCCTCCAACATCGGCTTCAACCTGGCATACGGTTCGCAGAAGGTCGGCAACTTCGTCTCGGCGAACGTGATGAACACCGGCCGCTTCCTGGACCCGCCGGAGTTCCACGCGATCCACGACAAGGGCAACGAGGAGAACCTGTTCGACCGCGTCGACGATCAGCTCACCCCGGCGGATTCGTTCAAGCTCAACTTCGGCTACACGCGATCGTGGTTCCAGACGCCGAACTCCTATGACACCGAGTACGCCACGCAGTGGGCCACCAACTCCGCTGGTGTCGCCGTCGGTCCGGATGGCCTGGCCGTCGGCCCGAGCGACCAGCGCGCGCAGATCCAGACCGTCAACATCGCCCCCAGCTACACACGCGTCGTCAATACGCAGACGGTGCTCACCACCAACTACTACTTCCGCCGCGACGGGTTCAACTACTACCCCAGCAAGAACCCCTTTGCCGACCTGGGCGCGCCCGACCTGCAACAGGAGTCCATCTCGCAGCAGCGGACGCTGGCCAATACCGGCCTACGTTCCGACATCACGTATACCCACGGCGGCAACAACGTGAAGGCCGGCGTCTCCTACGGGCAGACGTTTCTCAACGAGCACTTCCAGCTCGGTATTGTCGACCCCAACCTCATCAATCCCGTCGGCTGCTTGCCCAATACGACCTGCGCGATCCTGAAGCCGTACGACCTGACTCGCGGCGGCAGCCTCTACCGGTTCAACGGGCACACCGATATCAAGGAGTTTGCCGCGTATGGGCAGGACGCCATCACCTTCGGCAACTGGGGCGGCAACCTGGGCGTGCGCTTCGACCGCTACAACGGCCTGGTGGTTGCCAGCCAGTTTGAGCCGCGGCTGGCCCTGAGCTACAACATCAAGCGCACCGGCAGCAACGTGCGCATCTCCTACGCGCGCACGCTGGAGTCGCCGTTCAACGAGAACCTGGTGATCTCGTCGGAGGGTTGCAACTACGCCGTCATCGCGGCGCTCATTCCATGCACGCCCGCGCCCAACCGGCCCGGTTTTCGCAACGACTTCCATGCCGGCTTCCAACAGACGGTCACGCGCTACGCCATCCTCTCCGCGGACTATGTGTGGAACTACACCCACACCGGCTACGATTTCTCGGTGCTGGGCGCTACGCCCATCACCTTCCCTATCGGCTGGCACAACGCCAAGGTGCCGGGCTTCGATGGCCGCCTGGACATTCCGCCGGTACACAACTTTACGGCGCAGATTGTTTTCTCGTCCGTCGCTGCGCGCTTCTTCACGCCGCAGACCAGCGGCCTGGGCACAGTGCCAACTCCGCCTGGACAGGGACACACGCCGTTCCGCATCGACCACGACGAGAAGTTCAACCAGACGACCCACGCCCAATACCAACTTGGCGCGCGCGGACCATACATCGGCTTCAACTGGCGCTACGACTCCGGCCAGGTCGCCGGTTCTGCTCCATGCTACGGCACGCTCGGTATCAACGATTGCGCGAATACAACCGATCCTGTCGACACCAGTTCCAGCGGCCAGCCCACAATCTACCTGAAGGACTCCAACGGCATCCCGCTCACCGCCGACCAGGAGGCCCAGGCCGGCTTTGCCTGCAATGGCATCCGCGCCACGCCCACGCACGCCATCGCCAACGGTATCTGCCCCGTCTCGCAGTTCACCTCATCGCTGCTTACCCTCACCGCTCCCAACGCAGAGAACGACGACCACAACCCCTCCCGCATTGCTCCGCGCAACCTGTTCGACCTTTCCTTCGGCGAGGACAACATTCTGCACCGCCGAACCTCCGACAAGCGCACCCTGTCGGCTTCGGTCACAATCGTCAATATCACCAACAAATACGCGCTGTACAACTTCCTCTCCACCTTCTCCGGCACGCACTACGTCACACCGCGTTCGATGACCGGGGAGCTGTCGTTCCACTTCTAGTTCAACATGGCTATAATAGCTATGTTGCGGGGGTGTGCCGATGCGGACCGTGAATATCGCCGAACTCAAGAACCGCCTGAGCACGTACATCGCCTATGCCAAGGCGGGGGAAACGATCCTCATCCGTGACCGGAACACCGCCGTGGCGCAGCTAATGCCGCTTCTGATAGATGACGGCCTCAGCCGCGAAGAACGGGAGCTTGTTGCCTCAGGTCTTCTTCGTCCGGGTCGAAGACCTCGCGATCTAGCCGAACTGGATCATCTGCCGTGGCCCAAGGTGGAAGGGAACGCGGGTACCCAGGCTATTCTTGACGAGAGAGAAGAGTCGATGTGAGCCAAACGGCATTTTGGGATTCCAGCGCCCTGGTTCCGCTCTGCCTTCACCAACCGAACAGCGAACAGGCCAAGTCAATGGCCGGGCGGTTCGGCCAGGTCGTCTGGTGGGCCGCGCGGGTTGAAGTTTCCAGTGCATTCGCTCGGCTGTATCGTGAGGGCGCATTGAAGGCAGGCGCGAGACAAGAGGCGATTGCGCGGCTACAGGTACTGAGCGTTCTGTGGGATGAGGTTTCGCCCCACAACGAAGTGCGCGACCGGGCGGTGCAGCTCATGGGCATCTATACCCTCCGCGCGGCGGACAGTCTACAGTTGGCGGCGGCGCTGCTGTGGTGCCGGGAGCGACCGGTCGGCAGGACATTCGTCTCCGCCGATACACGACTGTGTGAAGCAGCGGCGCAAGCAGGGTTTACCGTCGTCAGCCCCTGACAATCGCCCCTGACAATGGAACTCAAACGATGCCGCCGCGAAATCGAGCGTATCCTGAGCCCACCGGACAACTGACTGACAACTCCATTCACCCCACACGGCAGATCAGGCACTTCAGGTAGATGGTCTCCGGCAGGGTCAGGATGGCGGGATGGTCGGGTGCGGCGCCGCGCATCTCCAGCAGTTGCACGCGCCGTCCGGCGTCTTCCGCGGCGGAGCGAACCACGCCCAGGAACTCCTCCATGCCCACGTGGTGCGAGCAGGAGCAGGTCACCAGCGTTCCGCCGCCGGCGAGCATCTTCATGGCGCGCAGGTTAAGTTCCTTGTAGCCGCGCAACGCACCCTCGGCCGCACGCTTCGTCTTGGCGAATGCGGGTGGGTCCAGGACGATGGTGTCGAACTGCTCGCCCTGGTCCGCGAAGTCGCGTAGCAGCTCAAAGGCGTCCGCCTCCATCCAGTTCACCCTGGCCGGCAGGGTGGGGTTCAGCGCGCGATTGCGGTCGGCTACTTCCAGCGCTGCTCGGCTCGCGTCCACGCCGGTAACGCGGCTGCAGCGCTCGGCCAGGTGCAGCGCAAAGCCACCCTGGTAGGTGCAGACGTCGAGCGCGCGTCCGTGTGCATAGCGGGCGGCGGCGGCATAGTTCAGGCGCTGGTCCAGAAACGCGCCCGTCTTCTGCCCGCTGCCTGCGTCAAAGTGGAAGCTGGTCCCGTTGATGGTGAAGACCGTCTGCAGTGTGGCGTCGCTGCCGTCGCGTGTCCACAGCGGCGTCTCCGGCGCGGGCCCTAGATTCTCCAGTTCGCGTATGCGCGGCTCGGGGCGCTCGATCAGTGTGTCGATCCACGGCTGCGCCGACAGCACATCGCACAGTACGCGACGCACATCATCCTGCGCGGTGCCCTGGGTCAGCAACTGCAGCACAACCATTTCGCGGTATCGGTCCGCGACGATTCCGGGCAGTCCGTCCGCCTCGGCAAACAGCAGGCGGCAAGCGTTCGTTCCTGCGCCGGCAAAGGCCTCCGGCGCCAGCGCCTGGCGGAGTTGCAGTGCAGCGGCCACCCGCTCGCGCACGTCGGCCAGGTATGCGGCCCGCTCCAGGCCGGGCTGGCGCGAGACCATCCGCAGCGCAATCTCCGAGCTGGCACTGTAGAGCGCCGAGCCCAGCGGAATGCCCCGGCTGTCGACCACGCTCACCAGCGCACCCGGAGGCGGTTCAACTTGCCCCTCCACCGCGATCCGTTCCACGTCCGACCGGTACACCCACAGGTGTCCTGCGCGCAGCCGGTCGGCCGCGCGCCGCGTAATCGACGCCACCGCCCCCATCGCCACCGTCTCCAATGCCATTCCTCATCCTCGCACAGGCAAGCGCGGGCGCGCAGCTAGCAGGTGCAGCGCATGCTTCCGCCACAAACAGAAAGCCCGCGCCGTGGTGCGGGCGCGGGCTGCTGGTCAGACCTGAACGAGGAGGAACAGGTTGATCCGGACTGCTTGCGAAACTGCTAGGCCTTGACTGGGGCAGCGATCTTGCGCCGCATGATGGCGACCATTCCCAGGAAGCCGGTCCCGAGCAGCGCGAGGCTGGACGGCTCAGGCGTAACCGCCGGAGGCGCATCGTTGCCGGTGCCGGGGATGAACTCCAGGAACTGCTGGGGAGGGCCAGCGGTCCAGCCGGTCTGATCGGTGGTGGGCGTAAACAGGGTGAACTGCGACAGGAACGCGTTGGACTCACCCGCTGCGGCCCCTTCGGCTGCGTACACCAGATTCTGCGCTGTGGAGTCAAACAGGCCGGTCAGGCCGCTGACACCCGACGGGTCCAGAATGTCCCAGATCGCGTACTGAAGCTCCGAATTGGAGACCGCGCCAATGCCGGGGACGGTGGTGTGGTTGTAGTAGTAGTCCAGATAGGCATCTTCGCGGAGCTCGGTGTCCGACGATCCGTCTATGGTTGCGGTGGGCGCAAGGCTCGACAGACCGGTCACGGTCACGTTCCACTCTTCGCCGAAGGTGATCTCCCGGTTGTAGTTCAGGCAGGAGAGCGACGTAAGCGAGGTGGAGCCGTCGACGCTGAAGCCGTAGGGGTAGATGTCGGGTCCGCTGGTGTTGCCGGTTGCGGTCTCAAGCTGGAGTGTGTCGGCGAAGCTGAATTTGGGGGTGAAACCGATAAGAGAGAGGGACAGAGCAAGGACAACAGTTTTCATGCGCATCGCGGGGGTCTCCTGAAATATCAAATCTTGCCTGGATAGAAGCAAGCAGGGGGCCAAACCGCAGAATCCCCGGGAACCGGGCTCATTAGGCCGATTCCGCCCGAAAACGCAATTTCCGGGTCGGCGAAATCCTGTACAGTGCATTGCGGAATATGGGCAAACTTTTGCCTATGGGCATTTTTTTGCCACTTTTGTGCACCGGTAAAGGGTAATTCCGTCAAAGTGTTACGGGCATTCGGTCGAAGGTAACCCAAGGTTGGCACTGGCCGGTTACCTGCGGTGCGAAAGGTAATTCAAAGCGTCTGGGAATGCTCCGCAGAACTCCTGCGCAGGGCCGTTGAGGAGCCATTTCCCAGGTTTCTGCATGGCAATGGCGCGTGCATGCCGCTGATGCCGCACGTGCCTATGCAGAAGTTTGCTGAGCCACGGAATAGACGTGATTTGGTGGCGAAAACCGGCGCTTCGGCGCCCCAATCGGGCTCCAGCGGCTCAACCGTGGTTCAGCAGACGAGCCAGCGTATAGGCGGCTGCGGCTGCGGCGCCGCCAATCAGCGTGGTTTGCAGCGCGGCCCGGGCCGCCCCAGTGCCCACCAGCCGGCCCTTGAGCCCACCAAAACACGCCAGCGCCACCAGCGTAATCAGCACGGAGACCCGGAGCGCGGCGCTGCTGGTTGGAATCAGCGACCCTGCGCCCCCGACAAACATATAGGGCCACAGCGGCACCATTCCGCTCGCAATATAGCTGCCGGCGATGGTGCTGGCCGAGCGCAGTGCGCGGCCGGGGGCGGGCCGCTCCAGCCCCAGCTCAAAGCGCATCATGAAGTCGACGTAGGCCTTGGGATTGGCCTGCAGCGCAGTCAACACGGGCGTCGCCGCCTCGCGCGGCACCGCATACTGGTCGAAGATCTCGTAGATCTCCTCCGCCTCGTCGTCCGGGCGAGTGACTACTTCGTTCGCCTCGCGCGCCAGTTCGGAGGCGTAGTGTTCCGCATCGCCGCGCGCGGCCAGGTATCCGCCCAGCCCCATGGCGATGGAGCCGGCGGCAATCTCCGCCAGACCGGCCAGAACGATGATTCTGGAGGCAGAGATAGCGCCCGACAGCCCTGCCGCCAGCGCAAAGGGGACGGTCAGCCCGTCGGAGAGACCAATCACCACATCGCGTACGGTCTCGGTCGACTCAAAGTGGGTCTCATGGTGCGATTTAGGCTGCGTGGAGTGGTTGGAGCCGGCAACATCGTGCATGGCCGGAGTGTATCGCAAGTGGCGCGCGGGTAAATTATTCCCGTCCATTCGCGTCCTTTCCCGCCGCCCCCCCGTCTGTACTGTCAGGTTCCCGCCAAAATCAGACGGAAGTGGCGGAAGGATTGCACGATGCGAAATATCGTTTGGATGAAGACAGTCGTAGCCGCTTGTCTGGCAGTTACAGCGGCTCACCTGCAAGCGCAGACGGACCCGGCTGCAGGGCCGATGGGTCAGGGAGGCGGCCAGGGTCAGGGAGGCGGCCAGATGCGCGGCCAGGGACGCGGCGGCTTTGGCGGCGGACAGATGGGCCAGCGGGTGCAGGGTACTGTGACCGCGGCGACGGCCGGCAAGCTGACCATCCAGACCGAGGCGGGCGACTCCTACGACGTGACGTTAACGGACACCGCGCGGATTATGAAGAACGGCCAGGCCATCCCGTTGGGCGACGTGAAGCCGGGCGATAGCGTCACGGCCATGGGCCAGGTGGACGCCGCCAAAAAGACCGTGCAGGCCACGATGGTGAACGATGTGGATGCCGCAACCGTTGCCAAGGCCAAAGAGAATTTGGGCAAGACCTACATCACCGGCAGGATTACCGCGATCGATGCGGACAACCTGAAGCTGACAGTGATGCGGGCCGATAACGTGAGCCAGGTGATTGCCGTGGACGACGGTACCTCGTTCCAGCGCGGGACGCGCGGCGTGCAGGCCGATGTGGTTGCCGCGGGTGGGCTGGCGATGGGCGGCGGCTTTGGCGGCGGCATGCGCAACCGGCAGGGAGGCGGCGGACAAGCAGCTGCGCCACCGGCTCCGGAGAGCATCACACTGGCAGATATCAAGGTGGGGGACTCGCTGATGGCGACCGGCGCGATCAAGACCGGAGCATTTACGGTGCTGAAGATGGGCGTCTCCGCACCGGGCGCTGGGCCGGGCGGAGGCCGCCGCGGTCCGCAGGACCAGGCCGCACCGGCGGCAGGCGCTCCCCCCATGCCCCCACCACCGCCGCAGTAAGGGAAGCCTTCTGGCCAGGGATAAGGAAGAGCAGGGGTTGTTGTGTCTGTAGGTCGCTGGTGGTTGGGGAGGGATGGTCTCCCGTCCAGCTTGAAGGGAGGGAAGGGCCGCGGTGGGTCGCGCGTTCTTTCCGGGTTCTGCAAAAGTTCTGTTACGGGAGCGTGTGTGTGCGTCGAGTGAATCGGATGAAGCTGGTTGGTGTAGTAGCAATCGGTGCGGCAATGCTGACCGGCTCCGGCAGGTTGGAGCGGACCGTGTTTGCGCAGAGTGCGGCTCCGGCCGAGGCAGCGCAGGCCCCGGCGGCTCCGGCCCCCGTGCAAGCTCCAGTGCAGGCTCCCGCGGCTGCGCAGGCCCCGGTTGTGGCTGCCCCGGCGGCAGCGCCTGCTGCGCCGCAGGGCGGCACCATCAAGGGAACCGTCAGCGCCAGCGGAGTTCCGCTGCCCGGCGTTGCCGTCACGGCCACGCAATCGCTTACCGGCAAAAAGTATGCGACCACCACGGACATCAACGGCGCGTACCAGATGGATGTGCCGCGCAATGGCCGCTATGTGATCAAGACCGAACTCACCGGCTTTGCCACGGTCACGCAGGAGACCATGGTCAACGCCTCCAGCGAGAACGGCGGCCTGCCCACGCAGACGGCGGAGTTCAAGATGGACCTGGCGTCGCGGGTCGTTCCGGACACCACGGGCACGCAGGTGGCTGCAGCGACAACCACCGTCGGGGGAGCTCGCAGCGCGGCTGGTGCCCGGGGTAACGCTGCAGGCGCGGTGGCACGGGTTGGACGCGGCACGCAGGCGCTGACCGTTGCCGACAACCAGAACGCGGACACCACAGACGCAACCTCCGGCCAATCGAATACCGGCGCGGAGCTGCCTTCGCTGGGCGACGTCTCTGGGGATTCCTCCGCCGATACGGGCGAATCCATCGCAGTTGTCGGTCAGCAGGGGCAGATCAACGGCCTGGCCGGCTTCAGCGAAGACGATCTCCGCAACCGCATTGGCGATATGCAGCGCCAGGGCTTTAACAACGGTGACATCGCGGGCACTCTCGGCGGCGTCATGCAGAGCGGCACCTTCGGCGGACCCGGCGGCGGACCGGGCGCAGGCGGCGGCTTTGGCGGACCCGGCGGCGGAAACGGATTTGGCGGACCTGGCGGCGGTGGTGGATTCGGTGGCGGTGGCGGTGGCGGTGGCGGTGGCGGTGGTGGACGCGGCGGCGGTGGTGGCGGACGCGGCGGTGGTGGCGGAGGGTTTGGTGGCGGTGGCGGCTTCGGCGGCTTCCGCGGACAGAACCCCAACGCATGGCACGGTTCCATCGGATACACCGGATCGGACAGCGCACTGAATGCGGATCAGCGTTCCTTCACCGGAACCCCGATCGACAAGCCGCAGTCGGACCACAACTCGCTGGTGGTCAGCCTTACGGGAACGCCGTACATTCCGCACCTGCTGGCGGCCAACCCCAAGCAGTTCCTCTTCTTCAGCCTGTCGGAGACGCGCAACACGACTCCGTCGACGGCGCAGGTAATCGTGCCCACGCCGGCCCAGCGGCTCGGCGACCTGACCCCCGCATTCCAGGCACAACCGACCTATGGCATTCCGGTCTACGACCCAAAGACGGGTGCTCCCTACGGCAACACCGGCTGCGATCCGCGAATCCTGACCTACGACGCTGCTCCTACGGCGTGCATTCCTTTGTCGGAGATCAACGCCTCGGCGCAGTCGCTGATGATTAATCCCGCGACCCAGGCCGCCACCTACTATCCGCTGCCCAACATCTCACCCAACTCCCTGTTTGATAACTATCAGGCCAACTTCCCCGGCTCCTCGCACGCATCGCAGGTCTCGGCGCGATACAACCGCAGCTTCGGCTCGGCGCCAGTACGCGGGCAACGCGGGCAGGGCGGCGCGCGCGTGCGTGGTCAGAACCAGAATGCGAAACCGGCGCTGCGTCAAAGCATCGCGGAGAACTTTGCGTACTCGCACTCGGCGAGCGCCAACTCCAGCTTCTCGCCGCTGCTCAGCGGGTCGTCGGTGGGCAACGGGTATAGCTTTACCAGTTCGTACACCGTGGGCTATGGCCGCATCAACAGCACGGCCTCGCTGGGTTGGAACCGCTCCCTCACCGACACAACAAATCTCTTCACCAATGGTGCGACGAACCCGGCCGTTGCGGATGGCATCTATGTGGGCAACCCGCAAATCTACAGCAATAAGTTCTACTACGGCCTCCCGTCGATCAGCGCGAGCGGGGTGGCCGGAGTCTCCGGGCTGGGCGAGTCGAGCAACCCCGGCGACGCCATCAACCAGACCATCACGTTCAGCGACTTTGTCAGTTGGAGCCACAAGCGCCACAACATGCGTTTCGGCGTCGATTTCCACCGCATCCATGCAGACTCGATCGGTGGCACCAACGTCTATGGCTCGTTCTCCTTCTCCGGCTTCGCCACGCAGGCGCCGGCGTCGGTGGTGGCAAGCTGCGTCAAGAACAACAATCCGATCAGCCTCACGAACCCCAACCCCACCTGCGCCAACGGCTCCTCCTTCGCCGACTTCCTGATTGGCCAGCCGCAGCAGACCTCCATCACGGCTGGCCTGAACAAGATCTATCTGCGCGGCAACTCCTGGGACTGGTACGCGCAGGACGACTGGCGCGCCAGGCCGAACTTCACCGTCAGCTATGGCCTGCGCTGGGAGTATTTCTCGCCCTACTCGGAGAAGTACAACCGGCTTGTGAATCTGAATCTGACCGGCAGCGGATCGGGGTTGCAGATCGCCAACGTGTGTGCGACCTCCTCTGCCGGATGCCAGTTGACGGGCGGGCAGTTGGGTCTTCCGGGCTCGCTGGTGAAGCCGGACAAGGCGCTGTATTCGCCTCGCATTGCCATAGCGTGGTCCCCCAGGTTCAAGTTCACCAAGAACACCGTGGTGCGCTCCGGTTATGGCATCAACTACAACACCGGGGCCTACTCGCGCTTCGCGTCGAAGATGTCCTTCCAGCAGCCTTTTGCGGTGACTCAGAACAACACGCTGACGGATCCTCCCTACAGCTCAACCACCTGCCTGCTGCCCTCACAGGTGGGCACGGTGACCGGGACGGCGATGACGCTGAACAACGGGTTTGGCTGCTCCACGCAGACCACGCAGAGCAACTTCGGAGTGGATCCCAACTACCGGCTGGGTATGGTTCAGGTCTACAACCTGGGCGTCCAGCGCACTGTTCCCTTTGGCATCGTGCTGAACTTCGACTACACCGGCGCCTATGCGGGCAATCTGGACATGGTACGCGCGCCCAACCGCAACGCATTGGGGATTCTAAACTCCTCTTCCGGACAATTTACCTACCAGGATTCGCTCGGCTACCAGCGTTCCAACGCGCTGGCGATCAATGCGCGGCAGCGGATGCACAAGGGCATCGGGCTGCAAGCGACGTACACGTACTCGCACTCCATCGACGACGCATCCTCGGTGGGCGGTAGCGGCAACTCGATTGCACAGGACGATCAGGACCTGGGTGCGGAGGAGAGCAACTCCAGCTTCGACCGCCGACATACGCTGAATGGCAACTTTGTCATCGAACCGCCGTTCGGCCCTAACCGCGCCTTCTTCAACAAGGGCAATCTGACCTCGCATATCCTGGACGGTTTCTCCATCTCGGGTACCTTCACGTTTGCGTCGGGAGCGTACGCGACGCCAACCTACGGAGGGACGCCGCAAGAGATCGCCGCAGGTGCAGGCAATTCGCTGCGGCCCAACCTTGTCCCCGGCCAATCCATCAAGGGCGTGGGCACACGGCTGGCGTGGTTCAACGCGGGGGCCTTTGCCGCGCCGGCCGCGGGCACGTACGGCAATGCGTCGCGCAACTCCATTGAGCTGCCGGGCACGGTCTCCATCAACGGCTCACTCTCGCGGACGGTCTCGTTCGGCGAGACACGCAGCCTGGAGGCGCGCATCACGGCGAGCAATGCGCTGAACACGGTGCAGTATTCCGGCGTGAGCACCTCGGTCAACTCGCAAACCTTCGGGCAGGTAACCGGTGCCGCGGGGATGCGCTCGCTCACCTACATCATGCGGTACCGGTTCTAGAACAGATAGTTTGCATCGGCAGGAACGATTGTCTGCGCGGCAGTTGCTGAAGGAGATTTCCATGCGTCGAGTGATAGCAGCGGTATTGGTGGCAGGGATGGCGGTCTCGCCGGCGGGTGTGCCGGTTACGGCCATGGCTCAGCAGGGAGGCGGAGTGACCACGATCGTCACTAACGTCAACCGCGTGCTGACCAACGTAGTGGTACGCGACAAGAAGACCGGCGAGGTCATCAAGGGTCTGAAGCAGAGCGATTTCCAGATCCTGGAAGACAAGAAGCCGCAGCAGATCACCACGTTCGACTTCCAGAACGTCGACCAGGCGGTCACGCTGGCCGAGGACGCAACTGTCTCCGGAGCCACCACCACCAAGAAGAAGTCCATCGCCGACCTGGTGAATAACCAGTTCGCGGCTGCACCGGAAGAGCTGAAGGACCGGCGCTTGATCGTGATGTTCTTCGACCTCAGCAGCATGCAGCCGGAGGACATCACGCGTGCCGTGGACTCTGCGAAGGACTACATCAACAGGCAGATGGCGCCGGCGGATATGGTCGCCACCGTCAGCCTGGTCTCCAGCCTCAGCATGGACCAGGACTTCACCAGCGACAAGACCGCGCTGCTGGCCGCCGTCAGCAAGTACGACGGCACCGAAGGCTCGGGCTACGATGCGGGCAGCGAGGGCGGTGGCACCGACGGCAGCTCCGACGACTCCTCCAGCTTTGTCGCGGACGACAGCGAGTTCAACGCGCTCAACACCGATCGCCAGCTCTACGCCATCCGCACCATCTGCAAGTCCATCGAGAAGGTGGAGCAGAAGAAGAGCATGATGTACTTCTCCGGCGGCCTTAGCCGGCAGGGCATTGAGAACCAGGCCAGCATTCGCGCTGCCACCAACGAGTGCGTCAAGTCCGACACCGCCCTCTACGCAGTCGACACGCGCGGTCTGCAGGCGCTGAACCCGGTGGGCGACGCCAACCAGGGCAGCAAGCGCGGCACCGGCGCCTACAGCGGCGCATCCATGCAGAGCCAGTTGAGCTCCAACTTCAATACGCAGGAGACCCTGGGCACGCTGGCCAGCGATACCGGCGGCAAACTGTTCGTAGACTCCAACGATTTTGGCCCCGCCTTCCAGCAGGTGCAGCACGATACCGAGGCCTACTACATCATCGGCTTCCGCTCCAGCAACCCTGCGCGCGATGGCGGCTATCGCCACCTGACCGTCAACCTGCTCAACCATCCGGACGCCAAGCTCGAGTACCGCCCCGGCTACTATGCGCCCGCGGACTTCCAGCACGCCAAGAGCGAGGACCGCGAACTCGCCCTGACGGAGCAGATGCGCTCCGACGTGCCCGCAACCGACGTCGCCGTATATCTGCAGGCGCTCTACTTCCGCCTGGCGGACGGCAAGTTCTACATCCCCATCTCGGTGGTTATTCCCGGCTCACAGATCAACGCCGTCACCGTCAAGGACAAGGACAAGGCCACCATCGACATCCTTGGGCAAGTCAAGAACGCGACCAATATCACGGTTGGGCAGGTGCGCCAGACGGTGAACCTGGCCCTCGACGCCAACCAACAGGTGCAGAAGAAGAACGTGCAGTACTCCACCGGCTTTGAGCTCGCCCCCGGTAAGTACCACGTCAAGTTCGTGGTGCGGGAGAACCAGTCCGGCAACATGGGCAGCTTCGAGACCGACATCCAGGTACCGGACATGAAGAAGACGCCGCTCAAGCTGAGCTCCATCGTCATGTCCAGCCAGAGCGCGCCCGACAAGGAGAAAAAGCCCATCGATCCTCTGGTGCGCGACGGCGTGGCCTGGGTGCCGAATGTGCCTCACGTCTTCCGCCAAGACCAGCATCTCAACTTCCTGTACGAGGTCTACACTCCGGCCAAAGAGAAGGAGACGGCCGCAGCAGCGGAGGCCGGCACGCCTGCTCCGGAGAAGAATGCCGTGCGCGTGCTCACCAGCATCGAGTTCCTGCTGGGCGGAATCAAGGTGTACGAGACGCCGATGGTGGAGGCCACTGCCATCAATATTCCGGAGCGCGATGCGGTGGGCTTCCAATTTGATGTGCCGCTCACCGGGTTGAAACCGGGCACATACGTGTGCCAGGTCAACGTGATCGACGACGCCGGCGGTACCTTCAGCTTCCCGCGCATGGCGCTTCGGGTCACGCCGGCTGCCGCTCCAGGAGCAGCGCCAGTTGCGGCTGTGGCTCCTGCCGCTGCGGCTCCGGGCCTGTAGCGTTCCCGGAACCCTTACTTCGTCGCAGTGATCGGCGGAGTCGGCGGTGGGCGCAGCAGGAACGTCAACGAGAAGCCGGCGACATCGTCGTGGTCGCGCAGGCTTCTGCTGTACAGTCCAGACAACGTCATGTGGCGCGTCAGCGGGATGTCCAGCGACGTAATGAAGCCGTTGTCCTCGCTGGGGTCGAGGTTGGTCGAGGTCGTCACCTTCTTCTTCCCCTTACCCGTGGTCGAGTAGATCAGGTTGTTGGCCATCGGCAACTCTTCGTAGGCGTCCGCCTCGAAGTTCATGTTGAAGGGAAGATCGACGGAGGTCCCAGCCTGGAAGTGCGCCATCGGTCCAACCGCAACGTAGTCCTTGCGGATGCGCTGGTCCACCAGGCTGCTGGTGTCGCCTTGTCCCAGTTCGATGTCCGGCGTAAAGATGCCGAAGCTCTTCTCAAAGTGGTTGTTGATGTCGTATGTCATCTGGCCCGCGCCCAGGCCATACAGCGTGTTGCCGGTGGGCATGCCCATGGTGGCGCTCAGGTTATAGTCCAGCGTCTTCGCGGTCAGGTCCAGGTGCAGGCCCAGCGAGGTGTCGCCGAACGCTCCCTTTTTCGGCTCGTAGCCATACACTGGCTTGGCCTTGGTGCCCAGGTTCGCGTCCACATTGATGTAGGCATAGATGGGAGTACTGACGTCCACGCTGAAATATCTGTCGAAGCGGTAGGCAACGGTGGGCGAGAACACACTGGACCAGCCGCTGGTTGCGTCATGCTGCGACGTAGTGCCGAGCGAAGCGTTGAAGCCCTTGACGACGGGGATAATACCAACGGGACCAGCATCGTTGGTGGAGGCAGCAGCGGTAATACCGCCCAGCTCGTCCATCTCGGTGGCCGCGGACACTTCCTGGGCACGGCTATGAGGCACCAGCAGAGCGACCGAAAACAGGCAGAGAAGCAGCTTGGGAATGCAACTCCAGCGCACACAGCGGATAGGCAAAGGACGTACCTCGAGCGACATGTCCACGCTACACGAATCACCCTCTTCAGGCCAATACGGCGCGCATCCCATCGGATGTCTGACAAAAAGGTTTGTCATTCTGAGTGCAGCGAAGAATCCCCGCATTTGTTCTGCGGCCTTTTACCCCTGCCGCTCCAAAAGCTGGACATAGGGATTTGGGTACGGTGGCCCGATATAGTCGGCCCGCGGCCGAATCAGGCGGTTGTCGTCCAACTGCTCGATCACGTGCGCCGCCCAGCCTGCGATCCGGCTCACGGCAAAGATGGGCGTGAACAGGTCGATCTCGATTCCCAGCGTGGTGTATGTGGAAGCGGAATAGAAATCGACATTGGCGTTCAGCTTCTTCTCCTTGTTCACGAAGATCTCAATCTTGCGCGACATATCGAACCACTTGGGATTTCCGGCCGCCCGGCCCAGGTCCTCCGACATACGCCGCAGATGCGTGGCTCGCGGGTCTTCCGTCACGTAGACGCGGTGGCCGAAGCCGGAGATCTTCACCTTCTTCGCCAGCAGCGCAGCCACGTACTCCACCGGGTCGGCGCCGGCCTCGTCGATGGCGAACAGCAGCTTCATTGTCTCCGCGTTGGCGCCGCCGTGCAACGGTCCCTTCAGCGCGCCAATCGCGCCCACAATGGCGGAGTGGATGTCCGACAGCGTCGACGCAATCACACGCGCCGCAAAGGTGCTCGCGTTCAGCTCGTGGTCGGCTTGCAGAATCAGCGCCACGTCGAGGGCCCGCACCGCCGTGTCCGACGGCGTCACCCCGTTCAGCATCCGCAGGAAGTTGGCGGAGTGCGACAGCGCCGGGTCCGGATCCAGGATCGACTTGCCCTTGCGAATGCGGTCGAAGATGGCCACGATCATGGCAATCTGCGATGTAATCCGATAGGCCTTGCGCACATTGGAGGCGTGCGACGAATCTTTCTCGTCCGGATCGTAGAGCGACAGCAGGCTCACCGCCGTGCGCAGCACCTCCATCGGCGTGGCATCGTGGGGCACGCTGCGCAGAAAGTCATAGATGCGCCAGTTCAGTGTGCGCGCGCTGGCCAACTCCTTGGTGAAATCGGCCAACTCCGACTCCGTGGGCAACTTGCCAAACCACAGGAGGTACGTTGTTTCCTCAAAGTTGGAATGCAGCGCCAGGTCGTGAATATCGATGCCGCGATAGGCCAGCACGCCGGCTTCGCCGTCGATCCAGCAGATAGATGACTTGGTGGCGATGATTCCTTCGAGACCCTTGACTGGCGGAACTACGGACATGGACGACCCTTCTTCGCGCAATGAGATCGACAAAGCTGATAGTACGGTTATAGCGCAGCGGCGAAACGCTTGTCACGAAATGCCCGCAGGTGCCCGTGATTCGCCTTGCCGGAGACCCCAACCGGCGCCCGCCCGCGCATCCGAAAAGCAGCGGCCGGCCGCCAACCATTTTCCCAGTGGCCGGTCCGAATGGCCCCGCCGGGTGAGCTATCATCGATTGCAGAGCTTCCCGCATGCGGGATGCTTCGCGTGTGCATACCACCCTGCGCCGCCGTTCTGAGAGGACGATATATATATGAGTGATACCGAACCCGTTGTCGCAGAGCGGTCCGCTTCAGGGGCGTTCATCGCGGCGGTCGCCGTGGCATTTCTGTTGGCGGCAGGAGCGCTGGCGTGGTGCTACAACCTTCAGACTCACCTTGCCGCCGCCGACCAGAAGCTGGCCGACGCCGACAAGCAGAGTGCCGTCCTGACCGAGCGCCTGGAGCAGACCAACGCCCGCATGGCCGCCACCACCGAGACCCTGAGCCAGAACGTGGGCGCAACGCAGAAAGAGATTGACGCCCGCGCCGCCACCATCATGGCAGCCCAGCGCGTGCAGGATGCACAGACCGCCAAGCTGGCGCAGCAACAGCAGGCCGCCGAGAAGCAGATCGGCGCCGTCTCCAGCGATGTGGCCAGCGTCAAGACCGATGTCGGCGGGGTCAAGTCCGACGTGGCCACCACCCGCAGCGATTTGGAGACCACCAAGTCGCAGCTACAGCGCGTGGTCGGGGATGCGGGCGTGATGAGCGGCCTCATCGCCACCAACCACGGCGAGTTGGAAGAGCTGAAGCATAAGGGTGACCGCAACTACTTTGAGTTCACCCTGCAGAAGGGCGCCAAGCCCACGCTGCTCTCCTCCATCACGGTGCAGCTCAAGAAGATCGATAACAAGCGCGGCAAGTACACGCTCAACGTCTCTGCCGACGATCGCAGCATCGAGAAGAAGGATAAGAACCTCGATGAGCCGGTCCAGTTCTATACCGGCAAGAACCCTGTCCTGTTTGAGATCGTCGTCAACAACATGGATAAGAACACGGTCTCCGGCTATCTCTCCACACCCAAGGGTGCGCCGCAGCCAATGGCAGCGCCGTAGTTTCTCACACCGCATGCTTGCAGACGCAGAACGGGGGACGCTTCAAGCGTCCCCCGTTTGCTTTGCCTTTAGGTTGGACTACTTCTTTTTGGCTGCCTTCTTGGCGACTTTCTTCGCTGCTTTCTTGGTTGCCATTTTGCCTATTCTCCCTGTCGATTGGACATCGATGCTGCAACCGCAAAGTTGCAGCTAACAGAGGTATAGTTTTGATGAATTTCTGTGTCAAGAAAAATCGATAATTTTTCCGCAATTTTTTTTGTGCGCGACACTCACATGCGACCTCAAGAATTCCGTCCGCCGAATCGCTCGCATGTGTCTTCGATTCTTCGCATCGCCTTCGCATCGCGCGAAACGAAATACTACGGCCTCGTTGGGAGGAAGTTGTTACGGGCGATGCATCGCAACCCAGCGTCATTGTCTCCGCAGCGCGCGCGGCCGTTGCATGTCTCACGGCGCATTGTTCGTTCCGCGGGATCAGGAGAACTGCTCTAGTACCCTAACAATCATGCCCGACAACACCCACCGCTTCACCGGCCGCGCCCAGGATTACGATCGCTATCGCCAGCGTTATCCCACCGACGAAATCCTGACGCAACTGCGCGCCTGGTGTGGCCTCGCGCCGCAATGGCTCATCGCCGACATTGGCGCAGGCACCGGCATGCTCGCCGAGGTGTTCCTCGCCAATGGCAATCGCGTCCTCGCCATCGAACCCAACTCCGACATGCGCCAGCAGATGCGCGACCTGTTTCCGCAGTCGATGCAACTCGAGATCCTCGATGCCACCGCCGAGATCACCACGCTGCCCAATGCCTCCGTGGATATGGTCGCCGCCGGCCGCGCCTTTCACTGGTTCGATACCCATCGCGCCCTCGCGGAGTTCCGCCGCATCCTCAAGCCCGGCGGCTGGGTCACTCTGGTCGCCATCGACCGCGCACGCGAAGAGGCCGGCCCGCTCTATCGCGACCAGATCGCCGCCTACGAATCCCTGATGGAGACGCACAGTCCCGACTACGTCCGCGTGCGCTCCGGCTTCCGCGCCTACGACAAGATGGACACCCTCTTCGACGGCGAGATTCACCAGCTCCAGTTGCCCGGCGTGCGCCTGTTGGACTGGCCCACCTTTCGCGGACACACCATGTCGCTCTCGGTTGCGCCGGGACCGGAACACCCGAACAACGCGGCCTTCCTGCGCGACCTGCGCCGCTACTTCGATACCTTCGCCCACGCCGGCGTCTACACCATGCCCACCACCTGCTGGATCACCGCCGCCAACTTCCGCATGCAGTCTCTGCCCGCCTTTGGGATCAGCAGCAGGCTTTAGCCTGCGGTAACTGGCGTCAAATCAAACGGGGTTTTAACCCCGGGCCTTCCTCTCACCAACGCTCAATGGTGCAGGAACAGCAACACCCCGGTCAGCGCATCCTGGAAGAAGTGCGCAACCATCACCTGCCGCAGGTTTCCCCGCCGCAGGGCCACGATGCCGTAGAACATGCCCAGGCCGCCAATCCGAATCACAGCTCCGCTGCCCTCGTAGATATGCATCAACGCGAAGATCAAGCCGCTCAGCCCCACTGCAACCCACGCGCGGCCAAACCACCGGAGGAACTGCCGCTGCAGATAGCCGCGAAAGACAAACTCCTCGCACACGCCTGCCGTCAGGCTTATCAGTATCCACAGCGGCAGCTCCGCTGCAGCATGCGGCGCAAGGGCCACTGCGGCTCCATTCCTCTGGGTTGGATAGTGCAGGACAAACAGCACCAGCGCCAGCACCACCGCCGTGCCCAGTCCGCCCAAATAGATCAGGAACCCCCCGCCCACATCGCGAAGGATCCGTACCCGCTCACGTCCGAATGCCTCCGCCAGGAACTGCCGCCGATGATACAGCCCGGCGATGGTCACGGCCGTCAGCAGCCAGGTCAGGCTCATCTGGCACAGATACGTTCCGTTGCGCGACAGGTGGGCCAGCACAAAGACCGGAGGATACCGCGCTCCGCAGGTTGCCATCAGCCCCAACATCACCAGCACCAGCCCCGTATGCTGCCAGGGCGCAATCGCATCGGGTTCTACAGCCGTCGCGGCAGTCGCGGCGGATTCCACTCTTTCATCCATGTCCGTATGCTACGGCATGGCACGCTTCTCTCCGATTGTTCTTAGTGGCTCGCCTTCGCCGCTCGTGCAGCTCCGGCCGCAGTCGCTATTGGCGGTCCGGGAACTCCCGTCGTCCGCAGGTACGCAGCCGCCCCGGTCAGCCGCACTGGCTGCTTGGCGTCGTCCAGCAGCGCATACACGGCCATCTGCGTCGGCGTGTCGTGGTAGTCCACCAGCGCCTTGGCTGCTGCCGCGCGCACCGTCAGGTCCTTGTCGCCCAGCGCTGCAATCAACTCCTTGTGCACGGGCTCAATCCGCTCCTGTGCAATCTGCTCAATCGCTGACACGCGCGACAGGTCCCCCCCGCTCTGGCGGATAAACTCGAACGCAGTAATCCCGAAGCCGAACGGCCCCAGCAGCATCGACGCTCCCTGCATCGCGCCCATCTTGGCCAGCATCGTTGGATCGTGCAGGTCTTTGTTGATCTTGTGCTCGGTGCCATGCATCAGCGTGGGCCCGGCTTTGCGGTCGCCGTCCACCACTGCCATCAGGATGTCTTCGCCGGACTTGTCGCCCATCTTGTACAGCGTCATCGCCGCCACAAACGCCACCTGCGGCTCCTTGTCGTCCAGCAGGTTGCGTATGCTGGTCGTCATGTTGCGGTCCTTGGTCTGTCCGGCTGACAGGACCGCCGCGGTGCGCACGTCCACGTCCGGGTCGGCCATGGCATCGGTAATCATCTTTTCGGAGCGCGGACTGCGCATCAGCCCCAGCGCGGCCAGCGCCTGGATCCGTGTCTGCGGATGCTTCGGGTCCGCGGCCGCATCCGTCAGCAGCTTCCATGCCGCAGTGCTCCGCTCCGCGGCCGTTGCCGCCTTGGGCAGCGCCGGCGCCGGCTGGTCGGTATCCCCCACCACCGCGCTATCCGGATTTGCGGGCGGGCTCTGCGCCACCCCTGCAATGCTCATCGTGCCTGCCAGCGCCAGCAGCACCAACCCCGCGCTGCAGTATTGCCTGCCTGTACCAATCCTTGCGGCGTTCATGTCGTTCATGTTGTTCCTCATTCCGCGCGGCCCGCACTTTTTTCTTTGGTTGGATGCACGATCCTTAGGCTACGTCAAAGTTCCTTCGATTTTCTGCGGGGGCTTGACACTCATGCAACTCCGCGCCGACGATATCGGTCAGGCCAATCCCCGCGAAACCGCAGCAACCGAACCTCCGGAGGTCTTCCATGCGTGGTTACTCCCGCCGTCAGTTCATCGCCACCGGCATTGCTGCCGGAACGCTGGCCAGCGTCAGCAACCTGTCGCTTGCTGCCTCCACCGCTACAGCAACCGATCCGGTCACGCTGGGCAAGTCCGGCATGCGGGTCACGCGCCTCGCCTTCGGCACCGGAACCAACAATGGCCACGTGCAGGCGGCGCTGGGCCAGGAGGGCTTCACCAAACTGGTGCGCTATGCCTACGACCGCGGCATCCGTTTCTTCGAGACCGCCGAGGCCTACGTCACTCCCGCCATGCTGGGCGAGGCGCTCAAAGGCCTGCCCCGCGAGAGCTACCGGCTGATGAACAAGGTCACCACCGACGAAGGCGTCGACCCCAGCGTCCGCTTCGACCAGATGCTGCGCAACTCCCGCACGGAGTACTTCGACATTCTGCTGCTGCACTACATGCACACGCCCACCTGGGTCTCCGACACCGCCCGCTGGCAGGACGGCCTGCACCAGGCGCAGGCGAAGAAGCTCGTCCTCAACCGCGGAGCGTCCGTTCACGGCCTGCCCGCCCTGCGCCAGGTGCCCGGCAACACGTGGATGGAAGTGGCCATGATCCGCATGAATCATAAGGGCGCCAGCATGGACACAGAGGCCAACCAGCGCGGCCCTGGCAATGTGGACGAGGTCGTCCAGCACGTCCATCAGGTCAAGCAGGAAGGCATGGGCGTTATCAGCATGAAACTCATCGGCGAGGGCGTCTTCACCCAGCGCGAAGACCGCCAGGCCGCCATGAAGTTTGCGTTCCAGCACGCCGGCGTGGACTCGGTCACGGTCGGGTTCAAGAGCACCCAGGAGATCGACGAGGCCATCGACAACCTGAACCTGGCGCTTGCCTAGCGCAGTGTGCGCACCGGCCAGTGTCCCGGCTTCGTCTGCGACGAACGTCCGGCCATTGGCGACCGTGCCCGTGACTTCCATCACACTCTCTCCGCCGCTCCGCAGCCTACAATGAACGCGCTCCGCATTCCGTAGAGTTCCGGACCCCAACATGCTCTTCAAATCCCGCAGCGCCGCCGTCTACGGAATAGACGCCAACATCATCGACGTCGAGGTCGACTTCTCCGGCGTCGTCATGGAGAAGACCGAGTTCAACACCGTCGGCCTGCCCGACGCCGCCGTCCGCGAGTCCCGCGACCGCGTACGCTCGGCCATCAAGAACTCCGGCTTCGACATTCCCCCCACCCGCATCACCATCAACCTCGCCCCGGCCGATATCAAGAAAGCCGGCTCCGGCTTCGACCTACCCATCGCCATCGGCATCCTCGGAGCCTACGGCGCACTCCATACCAAGGACATCTCCAGCTTCCTGCTGGTTGGCGAGCTCGGCCTCGACGGAGGTCTGCGCGCGGTCCAGGGGATGCTGCCCATTGCCATCGCCGCCCTGGCCGCCGGCATCCCCAACCTCGTCATCCCCGCCTCCAACGCCCGCGAGGCCGCCGTCGTCGAGGGCGTCAATGTCTATCCGGTCCACACCCTGCTGGAGGTCCGCGAACTGCTCAACTCGGCCAGCTTCGGCGCCATCGCCGCCAAGCCACTCAAAATCGATGCCGCCACGCTGCTGAATGAACTGGAGCACTTCCCCTACGACTTCAAAGACGTCCGCGGCCAGCATGTCGCCAAACGTGCGCTCGAAGTTGCTGCCGCCGGCGGCCACAACATCCTGATGATCGGCCCGCCCGGCTCCGGCAAAACCATGCTAGCCAAGCGCCTGCCGTCCATCCTTGCGCCGCTGCGTTTTGAAGAAGCGCTGGAGACCACCAAGATCCACTCCGTCGCCGGCGTCCTCGATGCAGACCGTGGTCTGGTCACGCACCGTCCTTTTCGCGCGCCGCATCACACCATCTCGGACGCGGGCCTCATCGGCGGTGGCATGATTCCGCGGCCGGGCGAGGTTTCCCTGGCCCATAACGGCTTGTTGTTTTTAGACGAGCTGCCGGAGTTCCCCCGCAACGTGCTCGAGGTCCTGCGCCAGCCGCTCGAAGACGGCGTCGTCACCATTGCCCGCGCCGCCATGTCGCTCACCTTCCCCGCGCGCTTCATGCTGGCCGCGGCCATGAACCCATGCCCGTGCGGCTACTTCAACGACAAGTCGCGCGAGTGCATGTGTACCCCGCCCATGATCCAGCGCTACGTCAGCAAGGTCTCCGGTCCGCTGCTCGACCGCATCGACATTCACATCGAAGTCCCTGCGGTGCAATACAAGGAGCTGCGCGGCGGGGCCTCCGCCGAGGGCTCGGCCGAGATCCGGGCCCGTGTCCTCGCCGCCCGCGGGCTTCAGCACGAGCGCTTTGCCGAGTCCGGCGAACGCACCAAGGGCACCTCCAAATCCCACGCCAAGCCTATCTTCGCCAACTCGCAGATGAACACTCAGCAGATTCGCACCTACTGCGAGCTCAACTCCGACGCCGAGCGCCTGCTGGAGCGCGCCATGCAGCAGCAGGGCCTCACCGCGCGCGCCCACGACCGCATCCTGAAGGTCGCCCGCACCATTGCAGACCTCTCCGGCGATCCGCACATCGCGGTCAGCCACATCGCCGAAGCCATCCAGTACCGCACCCTGGATCGGTCCTACTGGGCCTAGCCACAGCTACTTGGCTTGACCCCGTACGTGGTCTTGCCAGGGGCCATCATGCCCTTACTATCAGCAGTCACGATGGCTGGCCTCGATTGCTGCACCCAATTCCGACAAAAAGCGAGGCCAGGGCTACTACAGTGACCACTTTCCTCCCCCACGATACGACGAGCAACCGGACTGGGCTCATCTCGAGCCTCCGCTAACCCATTGCACAACTGTTGGTTACGGACACTGGTCCGACCATAATGCTCCGCGGCCCGAAACCTATTTATCTACTGTTTATGGAATTTCATTTTTCGCTGACTTACCAAAATAAGTATTGACTCTGCGACGGGGACACGGTATTTTGCATATGTATCAGGTTGTTGCACACGAGCAGTTCCTTGCAGGGGTCCGGGTCAGGAAGCGAAGTCTTCCCTCTGTCTCCTGCATCTGTTCCGCCCACCGGAGTGCTCGGAGTCTTTGTATTCCGCCGACATTTCGATCCGTTGTTATGCAGCGCAAGGAGCATGCGTCGCGTCACAGCTATTGCCCTGGCAATCGTCCCCGACGCAAAAGCTCAAGAAAGTAAGGAACTCCCCGCGGAGTTCCAGCATCCAAATAGCGGTATGAGTGAATTGTTGTCATGCCTGCCCAGGCCCTGCAACAAAACGACTTGGCCATACGTCCTACGAGTCGAGCTTTAGGAATCGAAACGGGCTCGCGATTCGAGTGAATGCCCCGAATCTTTATCGAGACCATCCTCCCCTCAGTTTCTATGTCGTCGAAAGGAAAACTTATGCGTTCTGACCTTATCTTTGGAGCTCTCACCCACGTTACCAACCGTTACGAGCTGTGCCAGCTTGCCTCCAAGGCCACCCGCAAGCTCCACAAGCCCAACACCCGGCTCGCAGACACCACCAATGAAGTTCTGGACCGGTTCAAGGACACCGTCCCCATGGATGCAGTTGGTGCAGCCGCGGTCCAGAGCGTCAGCATCGAAGAGCGTCGCGCAGCCTAAACCATTTCCTCGCACGGCCTGGCATTGGCCCGGCCGCATGACCCAGGCAGATTCCCACCGCACCGAACCTCCCGCCAGCGTATAATCCCATATATCTTATAGCTGCTCCGGAACTTCGCACGGCCACCTGCGCACAGCAGTCTTCGGCAAGTGCTTCCCGCCAGGCAAATCCCTCCTCCGCCCCAAATCCCCCGAAAATTCAGGTAAACATGACCATCTCCGAACTCAAAGAGCACAATATCGCCGAGCTTACCAAGCTCGCACGCGGTTTCGACATTGCCGGCACCTCCGGCCTCCGCAAGCAGGACCTCATCTTCAAGATCCTTCAGGCCCAGAGCGAAAAAGAGGGCCACATCTTCGCCGAAGGCGTCCTAGAAATCCTTCCCGACGGCTACGGCTTTCTCCGCTCGCCGGACTATAACTACCTCCCCGGCCCCGACGACATCTACGTCTCGCCCTCCCAGATCCGCAAGTTCGACCTCAAGACCGGCGATACCATCAGCGGCAACGTCCGCCCGCCGCACGAAGGCGAGAAGTACTTCGCCCTGGTCAAGATCGAGGCCATCAACTTCGAGTCGCCCGAAGAGACCAAGAACAAGATCCTCTTCGACAATCTGACGCCGCTCTATCCCCAGGAGCGCATCAAGATGGAGACCGTCCGCGAGCACATGTCCGGACGCGTGATGGATCTGCTCACCCCCATCGGCAAAGGCCAGCGCGGCCTGATCGTTGCGCCGCCCCGCACCGGCAAGACCATGCTGCTGCAGTCCATCGCCAACTCCGTCACCACCAACCATCCCGAGGTCGTCCTTATCGTGCTGCTCATCGACGAGCGCCCGGAAGAAGTTACCGACATGCAGCGCAGCGTCAAGGGCGAGGTCATCAGCTCTACCTTCGACGAGCCGGCCGCCCGCCATGTGCAGGTCGCCGAAATGGTCATTGAAAAGGCCAAGCGCCTGGTCGAGCACAAGCGCGACGTGGTCATCCTGCTGGATTCCATCACGCGTCTTGCGCGCGCCTACAACACCATCGTCCCGCCCTCCGGCAAAGTCCTCTCCGGCGGCGTCGACTCCAACGCGCTGCAAAGGCCCAAGCGCTTCTTCGGTGCAGCCCGCAACATCGAGGAAGGCGGCAGCCTCACCATCATCGCCACCGCACTCGTCGACACCGGCTCGCGCATGGATGAAGTTATCTTCGAAGAGTTCAAGGGCACCGGCAACATGGAAGTCATCCTCGACCGCAAGCTGGTCGACAAGCGCGTCTTCCCCGCCATCGACATCCAGCGGTCGGGAACGCGTAAGGAAGAACTGCTGATCCCCAAGGAAGACCTCCAGCGCACCTGGATCCTCCGCCGCGTCATCAACCCGCTCTCGCCGGTCGAGGCTATGGAACTGCTCACCGACAAGCTGGCCAAGACCCGCAACAACCAGGAGTTCCTGCACAACATGAGCTCTCTGTAACCCCAACGATTCGTCGTAACTCCTTCGCTCGTCATTCTGAGCCGAAGGCTCAGAATCTCCGTAGTTGTTTTTTGCATTTCAACATTGCGCAGTCACGGTCGACGACCCAGGACATCTTCTTCCCGCCCTGCGCAAAACCAAAGGGACGCTGCCACCAGGCCGCATCCCTTTCTGTTTCCCCGACCTGCTGTGGACCGTTCTTCATTCCTTTGAGTCGTCCTTAACTTCCTTGAGTTGTCACTCGCCCCTTTGAGTTCTCATTCTGACCCTGAGCGTGCTCAGGGAAAGAATCACCGCATTTGTCTCGACCCTCCACCATTCTGTGCTATGTTTCTGCGGAAGCAGACAGAGCCAAGTCCGCCTCTAGCTTTTCACGAACAGCGAACAATCCTCTACTGGCTACTGACCACCACCCATGCCCACCCTCCTCTTCCTCTACGGCACGCTCCGCCCCGACCGCGCCCCCGCGGAGATCGCCCCTGTAGCCCGCCGCCTTGCTCCCATGGCCCACGGCACCATCCAGGCTCGCCTCTACGATCTCGGCGCCTACCCTGGCGTCATCCTCGACGACGATGCCCTCACGCCCGTCCCTGGCCAAATCTTCCGTGTCCCCGACGCCGCTACCCTGGCCGCACTCGATCGCTATGAGGACTACCGCCCGGCCGACCCCGCCGCCAGCCTCTTTCTGCGCACAAAAGCCGTCGTCACCCTCGACGACGGCTCCTGCCAAACCTGCTGGGTCTACGTCTACAACGGCCCGCCGCCACGCGACCCGGCGTAGCGGCACCTTAGATGGCAAACTCACCGTGCGGCCGCACCTTCACCACCGTCACCTTGCGTTCTGCCAGTCGCACCACCAGCCCAAGCTGCTCGCGCAGCAGTTGGAAGAGCTCCTCCTTGCTGCGGTAGGCCCCAAGCTGCACGTCGTATGTGCCGGCCAGGTTGGTCTCGTCCAGCAGCACCCGGTCCAGCCCGCGCTCCATCGTCCGGCCCAGCTCCGCAATCGTCTTGTCCGTCACCGCGATCCCCGCGCTCTCGGCTCCGGAGCACTCCGTGCCATCGTTGGCGCTCTGCTCCGCCTGCATGGCCCGGTTCTCAGCGCCCGCCGCGATGGCATGTGGATGCAGTCCACTTCCCGGCCCGTTCGGCGCGGTCATGGCATACACGTACATGGACCGCACCTCCGGCGCTATGTCCACGCCGAACTTCCGCTGTACCGCGTCCGCCAGCAAGCTCCGCATCTCGTCTGCGGACACCTCCCGCGGCAGCGAGACGGTCAGGTCGAACCGCCCGCTCGCGTTCCCCGCATCGGCCAGGTCGACCTGGCGCACATCCACGTTGTAGATCTGCGCGATCAGCGCCTTCAACTCCAGCCCGTGGGCGCTCCACGCGGTGGCGCTCTTCTCCACCGTCGCTGCATTCGTGCGCATCGCCGTCGGAGCAATCTGCACCCGGCTCGCAAGGTTGCCTTCCGTGGCCGTCGCCACGCGCTTCGCCGGCACTTTGGCACTGCCGGACTGCGCCATCCCGGCCGTCGCCAGGCCGCACGCCAGCGCCACACTCACACAGGCGCAGATGGGTCCAGGTTTCATCGCTCGATTCTTCCTTTCCGCGGCCCGTTGTCCGCCTCGTCGCGGCTACAGCTTCGCTTGCAGGGCCTCGGCGGGTCGCACCGTCAGCACCGTCACCGTACGCTGGGTCGGCGTCACCACCAGGCCAAGCTCGTCGTGCAGCAGCTTGAACAGCTCGTCCGTATTGCTGTAGTTGCCGATCTTGAAGTCGTAGCTGCCGGCGAGTTTCGTCTCGTCCACCAGCACGCGGTCCAGGTTCGGCTCCAGCGTCCGGGTAAAGTCCGGAATGGTCGAGGCAGACACCTCAATCCCGCCGGAGGCCACGCCGGAGCACTCTTTGCCCACATAGGCAATCCGCCCGCCGTCGTATTCCCCGGACCCGCCCGCGCCATGGCGGTGCAACGCTGCGCCCGGCCCGCTCGGCGCGCTCATCACGTACACATCCATGGGCCGGCTCTCCGCGGAGATCGTCACACCAAACTTCCGCTGGAATGCGTCCACCAGCAGCCGCTGCATCGCGTCCTGGTCGATCTCCCTGGGCAGCGAGAGCGTCACATCGTAGCGGGCATCCGAGCTGCCGTCTTCCGCAAAGTCGATCCGCCGCAGGTCCACATCGTAGATCTGCGCAATCAGCGTCTTCAGGTCGAACCCGCGCACGTTCCACGTATCGCCGCCGACCTCAATCGACGTGCTCCCCGGCCTCATCGCCGTGGGCGCAATGCGGACATCGTAGGAGAGGTTCACTGGGGTCGCGCGACCCGTCTTTGCGGGCTGCCGCGCGGAACCCTTCTGTGCAGATGCAGCCGGAACGTTTCCATACAGCAGGCAAACAGTCGCACACGCAACTACCAGGGCCCGGTTCATGCTTCTATCTTCTGCAAGGGGGTATTCCCGCAGCCATCCCACTTCCGCGTCAAAAGCGGCTGATATGCCGATCAGAACCCCGCGCCGTCTACCCCTTTTGGGGGCTGCCGAAAGGGTCAATCCTGCCGGTTACCGCAGAGTCCCTGTCCCACTTCGCCACAGCGGGCGATCCCACCCGGCTTCGTCCCGGCCGGCTTCCAGACACAAGGAGCCCCGGAGGGCTCTGGCGTCGATTGGAATCGATACCAGAAACATCCGGGGCCAGGGCGCTTCTCTCGCTGCAAGGACCGAATCTAACGTTCGGATTAGAAGATCAACTTTGCCGACATCTGCAGCTGCCGCGCCGTGTACAGGTTGCTGCCGCTGGTGTTCGACGTCGTGTAGAAGGTATTGAGCCCCGTGCTTGTCGAGGGCACAATGCATCCGCCCGCAGTCGAACCCGCTGGCGGGGCCGCGCTGCTGCATGTGTAAGCCCCAGACTTCACACCGGTGCCCAGATAGGACGAGTAGCCTCCCTGCACGCTGGTGATGATCTGGTGGTTGATCAGGTTGAACGCCTCCGCAGCGAACTGCAGATACGTCGATTCGTGGATCGGGATGTTGCGCGATACCCGGAAGTCCAGGTTGTTGAAGCCAGGCGCGGTGATGCTGTTGCGCCCAATCTGCGGCGGCCGTCCCGTGGTGGTGGAGCCCGAACTGGAACTCATCGCGCCGCCGTAGATATTGCCTTCGGCACCGCCACTGATGGTTCCGCTCATGCTCAGGAAGACCGGCTCACCGGCAGACGCAGTGTCGTCGCCGGAGAACTTGAAGTCATCCAGAATGTTCTTCACCCACTTGTTGTCGTGCATGATATTCGGCTGGTAGACAAAGCTGACCGTCGCCCGGTTGCGCACGTCGATGTCCGACGGCCCGTTCTCCGCGCGGACGTTGTTCGGGTCCAGCGGAGTGTCGCCGCCGAAGAACGTGCCGTTGGCGCCGCCCACCTGGCCCGTGTCCGTGGCTCGCGCCCAGGTCCAGTTGAACAGCACCTCAAGCCCGTCCGCGAACGGCCTGCGCACCGTTACGGCCATCGAGTTGTACCAGGTGTTGGCCACGCTGAAGCCCGTATTGAAGCTGGAGAGCGAGGTGTTGATGCGGTCCGCCGGAAGATAATACGGCACCGTCAGCGTCTTGGTGATGTTGTTGTTCGCGTCCTGCACATAGAAGCTGCGGATGCCGTGCGGAGTCTGGCCAACCAGGTTTGCGTCCAGGAAGACCGGCAGGCGCATGCCGCGCGTGCCAACGTAACCAATCTGCAGCGACATCTTGCCTGGCATCGCCTGTTCCAGGCTCAGGTTCATCTCGTGCGCCAGCGGCGGAACAAAGTCCGGAGACAGTCCGTGGAAGCTCTGCGGACCAACCACCGTGGGACCGTTGATGGAGGGGGCCGAGCCACCCATCGGGTACAGTGCGGCAGACAGCGGCGGTCCCGTGACCTGGAACGGAACATTGGGGTAGACCAGCTTCGTTGCAGAAGTCGGTGGAGTCGCGCACTTCGGGGTTAGATTCGTCGGCGTGATCGGGCCAACGCTGGAGAGGCAGCCCGTGTAGTTGTAGTTGATCTGCACCACGCCGTTCTCCACCCGCATCGCGTAGTAGGTCGAGCCCTGGTTCAGAGCCGAAAACAGCCCGTACCCGCCGCGAACGACGGTCCCGGTATACGGCGACCACGAGAAGGCGATGCGCGGCTGCACCCGGTCGGTCACGTTCTTGATCGAGGTCGAGTACTCTGACGAAACCGGCGGGTAGTTGGTGTTCACCTTGCCCGGCGACGGAGTCAGTTGGATGTCGTACCGGACGCCCGCGGTCAGCGTGAAGTTGGGCGTCACCTTCCACGTATCTTCCGCAAAGCCGTCCCACATCTTCATCCAGAAGTCGTCCTTGCCCTGCGTTCCCGGTGCGGTATTTACCGCATCGATCGTCTGCACAAACGTGTTGTAGTGGTAACCGGCGTAGGGGTCGGTGTCGCCCGCCTGCCCGGCAAAGGCGTCCTGCACCCAGTCCTGGAAGTTGATCAGCGGGCTGGAGTCGCCATAGCCGTAGATGCCGCCGCCCTGGAACAGGTTGATCATCACCTCGTGCACAATGTTCACATCCCCGCCAAACTTCAGGGTGTGGTTGCCGTGCGTTGTGGAGAAAACGTCGGAGAGCTGGATGCGCTTCTCGTCCGGCTCCGCGATGCGGGGCAGGGCATTCGGCATGCCGAACGTGTCCAGCAGGCTGGAGCTGGAGCCGATGGCCACACTGGGACCGGATGCATAGTCGCCCGCGGTCTCCAGATCGCGACCCCACTGGCCATGGAACTCGTTCACGCTGGCGCTGCCGATCTGCGTGGTCAGGCCGCCCACCACGAACCGCTCATGGTAGCTGGTCGGACCGTTGGTCGAGGGCGAACTGTTGCTGAACGTCGGCGAGCCGCTATACCCGTAGCTCGAATCGAAGTCCACAAAGTTGAAGTTGACGAAGAGGTCGTTCTTGCTGCTCAGGTGATAATCCAGCCGCGGGAAGAACAGGTTTTCCCTCTGAGCGCGCGTCGGGGCCTGCGTCGATACGGTCTGCAGAAACGTGATGGCATTTGTGCACTGCGTTGTTGTGATGGTTGCCGGGCACTGCGTCGGCGTAATCGTGCTGGTGCTGCTGGTCGTTCCCGAGGGCGTTAGAGAGATCGTGTTCGTGTCGTAGTAGAGCGCCTTGCCCACCTTGCGGAAGCCGTCATAGGTAAAGAAGTAGAACAGCCGGTCCTTGATGATCGGGCCGCCCACCGAGCCGCCAAACTGTTGCTGCTGGTGCGTCGGCTGGGTCAGCAGGAAGGCCGCCGCCGCCGGGGTGGGCGGGTTATGCAGCGCGGTGAACTTGGTAAAGGGGTCCAGCGCGTTCAGCGTGGGATAGCGGAGTTGGTAGAACAGGTCGCCGTGGATCCCATTGGTCCCGCTCTTGGTAATCGCGTTCACCTGCCCGCCGGCTGCCTGGCCAAACTCCACGGAGTAGTTCGAGGTCTCTGCCTGGAACTCCTTGATCGAGTCCACGGAGTAGATGTACGGCGCACCCGACGAGCGTCCGCGCGCCTCGGAGAACAGCATCTGGTTGTTGTTCGAGCCGTCCACATAGTTCTGGTTGTACAGCCCGCTGATGCCGTGGAAGGCGATCAGCCCCGTGCCGCCGTCCTGGGTCACATTCGGCGTCAGCAGCACAAAGTCGCTCCAGTTGCGTGCGTTCACCGGAAGGTTCGCGATCAGGTTGCTGCCCAGCGTCTGGGCCACCTCCGTCTTCTGTGGGTCCAGGATGGGCGACTCGCTGGTCACCGTCACCTCCGTGGAGGTTGCGCCCGCCGTCAGCGCCGCATCCACCGTCAGGGTCTCGCCAACCGTCAGCACCAGGTTCTTG
>Ga0302279_10000730_pt1 | contig 48251 bp, 39 predicted proteins | sample III_Bog_N3_3_FD_194541 | JGI IMG/M metagenome (GOLD analysis project Ga0302279, IMG submission 194541) | Peat permafrost microbial communities from Stordalen Mire near Abisko, Sweden - III_Bog_N3_3 | ecosystem: Environmental > Terrestrial > Soil > Wetlands > Peat | place: Sweden: Abisko... | reverse complement strand
CGGCTGGGTCCGGTCATCCAGTCCGATTTCGCTGTTGGCGCCCTGGCTGGCATTGAAATAGTAGGTGCCGTAGGCCTGGATGAAGCCGGTGACGCTCAACCGGGTGCTGGTGCTGGAGGCGGGGGTGATGTCGACCGCGAAGGTCGGAGCCGCCAGCATTGTGGCGGCCAAGGCGGTGACGGCAAGACGGAAACGCTTCATTGCTTCTCCTTTGGTTGAGGTTGCCTGCGGGGATCTGAATGACTAGAGAATGTGTTCCAGGAACCGCTGGGTGCGTTCCTCCTTGGGGTTGGAGAAGATGACATCGGGTGCCCCCTCCTCCACCACCAGGCCTTCGTCCATGAAGATGACCCGGTCGGCGGCTGCCCTGGCGAAGCCCATCTCGTGGGACACCACCAGCATGGTCATGCCGTCCTTGGCCAGATCGAGCATGACGTCCAGCACTTCCTTGATCATCTCCGGGTCCAGGGCGCTGGTCGGCTCGTCGAACAGCATGATCTTCGGCTGCATGGCCAGGGCCCTGGCGATGGCGACCCGCTGCTGCTGGCCGCCGGAGAGCTGGTCGGGGTAGGCGTGGGCCTTGTCCGACAGGCCGACCCGCTCCAGCAGGGCCTGGGCCCGCTGGTAGGTCACCGCCGGCCGCTCGTTGCGCACCACGGTCGGGGCCAGGGCGATGTTCTCGGTCACCGAGAGATGGGGGAACAGGTTGAAGCTCTGGAACACCATGCCCACCTCTTCCCGGATCTTCCGGATATCGGCATGGTGGCTGGTGACGCAATCGTCCTCGACCCAGATCTCCCCCGAGGTGAGGGTCTCCAGGCGGTTCACGGAGCGGAGCAGGGTGCTCTTGCCCGAACCTGAAGGACCGACGATGAGGATCACCTCGCCCCGGGCGACCTCGAGATCCACCCCGCGCAGGGCGTGGACGTGGCCGAAGCTCTTCTTGGCTTGTTTGATCCTAATGATGCTGTCGGCCATGGGTCCGCAACCTCTCTTCCATGAGGCCCACCAGACGCGAGAAGAACAGCGTCATGACGAGGTAGATCAGGGCGACGACGGTATAGGCCTCCAGGTAGTTGAAGGTCGTCGATGCGAATTCCCGGCCGCGGCGGAGCAGGTCCGAAACCGCCAGGATGGAAACCAGGGAGGAGTCCTTGAGCAGGGCGATGAACTCGTTGCCGATGGGCGGCAGCACCACCTTGACCGTCTGCGGCAGGATGATCTTCCACAGGGCCTGGGTCCGGGACATGCCCAGGGCCAGGGCGGCTTCCATCTGGCCCTTGGGAATGGACTGGATCCCGGCCCGGAAGATCTCGGCCAGGTAGGCGCCGTAGCAGATGGACAAGGCGGCGATGGCCGACATCAGCCCGTTCAGGTGGAACAGCGGGCCCAGGGCGTAGTAGATGTAGAACAGCTGGACCAGGAGCGGGATGCCCCGCACAACTTCCACGTAGACCGTGGCGATGCGGTTGATGATCGTGGTCCGGGCGATCCGGCCCAGGCCGGCCAGCAGGCCCAGGATCAGGGCGCAGCAGACCGAGGCGATGGTGACGGTGAAGGTCGCGGTGAGCCCGTCCGGAACGAAGGAGAGGATCTCCATGAACGGGTGCGGCCGGTAGATCGGCAAGGCCACCAGCAGGACGATGGCGCCGAAGAAGGCGATCTTCCAGGCGGCGAGGGTTTCGCGGTCGCCCGGGATCAGGGAGCTCTCGTTGAGCCGCAGGACCGCCTCCGGCGCCGCCGGAGGTTTGCCCGTCTTCTTCACGTTGGCTGTGGTCGTTTCGGTCATCCCTGGACTACTTCAGCCACTTGTCGGCGATCTTGGCCAGGGTGCCGTCCTTGATGATGATCGCCAGGCCCTTGTTGATCATGTCCAGGGCCTTCTGGTTGCCCTTCTTCAGCGCGATCCCGTAGTGCTCGTCGGTGAACTGCTCGCCGACGATCTTGAGCTTGTCCTTGTACTTGGCGTTCTGCAGCACATAGGTCTTGGCCGTGGGGGAGTCCACCACCACCGCGTCGGTGCGGCCGATGTAGAGGTCCTCCACCGCCAGACCGGCCTCGTCATAGGACTTCATCTTGATGTTCTTGAACTTCTGCACTTCGATGGCGCCGGTGGTGCCGATCTGGACGCCCACCTTCTTGCCGCCGAACTGGGACAAGGTGGTGAGGCCGTTGAGGTTCTTGTTGACGATGATGACCTGGCCGGCGTCCACGTAAGGAATGGAGAAGTCCATGGTGCGGGCGCGCTCGTCGGTGATGGTCACGGCCGAGACCACGGCGTCGTAGTCACCGGCGGAAAGGCCGGCGAAAATGCCGTCCCAGGCGGTGTTCTTGACCACCGCCTCGAACCCGCCGGCCTTGGCCACCGCCTGGATCATGTCGATGTCGAAGCCGACGATCTTCTTGTTGGCATCCAGCATCTCCATGGGGGGGTAGGTGCAGTCGGAGCCGAAGGTGAGCTTGGGCAGGGCGGCCAGGGCGGGAAGCGATGCGATCGCCAAGGTGGCGACGGCCAGAATGGCTTTCTGAAAGATCCTCATGAGCTTTTCTCCATGAAAGGAATGGGGGATGGGCTTGCCGGGCAACAAAAAGTTTTGCGCGCCCTCCCGGACGGCGGGCGCGCAAGGATTTCATAGAGTCTATCAAACGACTAGCGGTCGGCGAATGTAATCATGTGGATCTGCCATGGCTTAGGTGGACCCACGGACCGGATTGGCCAGGAGCGGGCGTGAGCTTGGGAGGGCTGGGTTGATGGGGTGATATTACCCCCGGGTGGGGGCTGGTCAAGTGATTTAGAGCCCCTTTCCTGCCGAGAAGGCGCTAAAGCCGGTTCGGCCGTCACTCTGGTCTCACATCCACCCGGTTATCGTAAAAAGTGCTGCCACCGCCGCGATCCGTGAGCCGCTGGGCGGTGAGGGCGTTGACCGTGCGGTCGCCGGGGGCGAAGGTGGTCCACCAGACCCCCTCGGCCACCACTAGCCCGAGGGGCACCTTGGCGGTGGTGGCGAGCAGGAACGGCACCTCCCCCAGCTCGTTCCAGGCGATCACCCGCTGCCCGTCCCCCAGGCCGCGGTCGGCGGCGTCGCCGGGATTCATGAGCAGCTGCATGCCGGGCTGGCGGGCCCGCAGATCATCCCTTTCCTGGAAGGACGAGTTCAGGCCCAGCAGGGCGGGGGCGGTCATGAGCGAGAACGGCAGGGTCTCCGCCTCGGCGTGGCGGGGGAAGTGGTCCGGCAGCGGCGGGTCCAGGCTGGGGTTCAAGATCTCGATCCGGCCCGAAGGGGTGAGGTAGCGGCCGGCCGCGGGCGGGTCCAGCTGCACCGCCCGGCCGGCGTCCAGGGCGGCCCGGTCCATCCCCTCCCGTTTGGGGCTGGGCAGCCTGAGCAGATGGTCGATGAGCTCGTCGGCGCTCTGGCGGAAGAACGGTTCGGTGAAACCCATCGCCTCGGCCAGCAGCCGGAACACGTCCCAGTTGGAGCGGCTTTCGCCCACCGGGGGGATGGCGGGGCGGGCCCGCTGGATGCAATAGCTGCCGTAGGACCGGTACAGGTCGCCGTGCTCCAGGGAGGAGGTGGCCGGGAGCACCAGGTCCGCATGCCGGGCGGTGTCGGTGAGGAAGCGCTCGTGCACCACCGTGAACAGGTCCGGACGGGCGAGGCCGCGCAGCACCGCGTTCTGGTCCGGGGCCACCGCCGCGGGGTTGGAATGGTAGACGTAGAGCCCCATGACCCGGGGTCCCTGCAGCTGTTCCAGGGCGTGGCCGAGCCGGTTCATGTTGACGATCCGGGTCGGCTGGGGCTGGAAATCCGCCCGGGTCACCTGGCCCAGGTCGAACCCGCCGCCGTCGGAGACGCCGGCGAAGGCCCCGCCGCCCTTGCGCCCGTAGGCCCCGACCAGGGCCGGCAGGCAGGCGATGGCGCGGATGGTCATGGCGCCGTTGCCGTAGCGGGACAGCCCGTTGCCCAGCAGGATGAACGGCGCCCGGGCCCGGCCGTAGGCCAGGGCCATCTGCTCCAGCACCGGGACCGCCAGACCGGTGAGGGCCGCCACCCGCTCCGGGGGATACAAGGGCAGCACCTGGGCCGCCAGTTCCGGAAAACCCTGAACCTGGGCTTCGAGGAAGGCGGTGTCCTGGAGGCCGTCCCGCACCAGCAGGTGCATCAGGCCCAGGGCCAGGGCGCCGTCGCTGCCCGGGCGCACCAGCAGGGTCCGGTCGACGATGGCCGCGGTGGGGGTTTCGTAGGTGTCGATGAGCCAGACCTTGGCCCCGGCCCGGCGCGCTTCGCGCACGGCGTTGAGCCCGTGCAGGTTGGTGGCCAGGGCGTTGATGCCCCAGAGGATCACCAGGTCGCTGTGGCGCGGAGTGTCCGGGGGCAGGGCGGGGGTCTCGCCCATGACCGCGGCCCAGCCCGCGGCCTTGGCCGGGGAGCAGATGGTCCGGTCCAGGCGGGAGGCGCCCAGGCGGTGGAAGAAGGCGTGGCCGGCGTTGCGCTGGATCAGGCCCATGGTGCCGGCGTAGGAGTAGGGAAGGATCGCCTCGGCCCCATGCTCCTTGATGATCTCCCGCCAGCGGTCGGCGATGCGCTGGATCGCCTCGGCCCAGGGGATGGGGGTAAAGGCGCCGCTGCCCTTGGGGCCCATGGCCAGCAGGGGGGTGGTGAGCCGGCGCGGCGAATGCACGGTCTGCTCATAGCGGGTCATCTTGGGACAGAGAGTGCCGCGGCTGTGGGGATGGTCGGGGTCGCCACGGACCGCCACGGCCTGGCCGTCCGCCACTTCCACCAGCAGGCCGCAGGTGTCGGGGCAATCGAAGGGGCAGACCGAGCGGCGCAGGTGGGGGGGCAGGGGTGTCGGGTCCATCATGTCCTCCAACCGGGGCTCAGGATCTGGCCGGTTTGGTCGGCGCCCGAAGTGGCTTGCGTTCAGTGTACCCGGGCCAGACCTTGTTGAGGATCCGGTAGCCCAGCAGGACGGCCAGCACCCCGGCGAAGGCCAGGGGCAGCCGGGTGTCGGCCTTCACCAGCATGGTGAAGTGGATCGCGCCGCCCAGGGCGGCCACATAGGCCAGGCGGTGCAGCCGGTTCCAGCGTTTCCCGCCCAGCCGCCTGATCATGGCGCTGGTGGAGGTGAGCGCCAGCGGCACCAGCAGCAGGAAACTGGCCATGCCCACGGTGATGAAGGGCCGCTTGCCCACATCGGTGACGATGTCCTTGACCTGGAACACCTTGTCGAACCAGACGTAGGTGAGCAGGTGCAGCCCGCCGTAGAAGAAGCCGAACAGGCCCAGCATCCGCCGGAACTTGGCCAGCCACGGCTGGCCGAAGGCCTTGCGCAGCGGAGTGACCGCCAGGGACAGGATCAGGAACAGCAGGGTCAGGACCCCGGTGGCCCGGGTGGCGAACTGGTAGGGGTTCGCCCCCAGCTGGTGCCGCCAGGCGTCCAGTGCGAGCAGGGTGAGCGGCACCAGCCCGTTCACCAGGAGCACGAGTTTCTGGAATGGGGCATCCTGCATGGTTTCCCTCCCGTTCAGAAGTTCACCTTCAGGTCCAATCCGCTGTACAGGCCGGCCACCTGGTCGGCGTAGCCGTTGAACATCAGGGTTTCGCGCCGGCCGGGCACCCCGATGCGCTGTTCGGTGGCCTGGCTCCAGCGGGGGTGGTCCACGTGGGGGTTCACGTTGGAATAGAAGCCATACTCGTTCGGGCTGGCGAGGTTCCAGCTGGTGGGGGGCATCGCTTCCAGCAGGCGGATCCGGATGATCGACTTGATCCCCTTGAAGCCGTACTTCCAGGGCACCACCAGCCGCAGGGGCGCGCCATTCTGGGGCAACAGGGTCTCGCCGTAGAGGCCCAGCGCCAGGATGGACAGGGGGTGCATGGCCTCGTCCAGGCGCAGGCCTTCCACGTAGGGCCAATCCAGGATCCGGGTATCGATGTTGGGCATCTGTTTGGGGTCGGCCAGGGTTTCGAAGGCCACGAAGCGGGCGCTGCCCATGGGCTGCACCTGATCCAGGAGCCGGGACAGGGGGAACCCGATCCAGGGAATGACCATGGACCATCCCTCCACGCAGCGGTGGCGGTAGACCCGCTCCTCGGGCGGGGCGAGCCGGGCCAGGTCGTCCAGGTCGAAGGTCCTGGGCTTGTGCGCCAGGCCGCCCACCTCCACCGTCCAGGGCCGGGTGATGAAGTGTTTGGCCCGGGGGGCGACGCCGTACTTGTCCGTGGAGAATTCATAGAAGTTGTTGTAGTGGGTGATGTCCTGGAACGAGGTCCTGGCCTCATTGAGGGCTGGCAGGGCCGGGCCGCCCGCCGGCTGGACGGTGGCGATCCGGGTGCCGGTGTGGGCTTCCTCGGTGTGGGGGGTGAACTGGCGGTAGAGCCAAGCCGTACCCGCCGCGGTGGCCGCCAGGGTGGCTGAGCGCATGAAGGTGCGGCGGGAGAGGAAAACCTGCTTGGCGGTGATCTCGCTGCCCTTAATTTCCTCAGGCTTCTTGATGATCATTGCATTCTCCGCCGTCCCGGGTGGGGCAACCCATCGGGGTTGCCAAGAAGCATCCCCCGGCGGCGAACTGAAAGAAAGACTAAATTTGCCGAATCCCGGCCTGGGAATCGTTGCGGAACCCGGCAGGGGGTGCGTCCCGGTCCGGACTAATCGAATGCCGTTGCGGTGGCGGGTGGCCTTTTCGTTTCCTGCGTCTCGGCAACCACCCCGCCGTCCGGGCCGGCGGTGGCCGCGGGCAGGATCAACTCCGCGACGCAATGCCTCATCGCCAGCAGGCATTGGCCTGAAGCGGAAAAGGCGATGACGCTTGGGCCCACAATCTGAGCCGCACCCTGGGCCGGAATCCCCGGAACCCCGGGGAGGGGACTGAACCTCACCGTCCCGTCCTTCCGCCGGAGCACCGTGGCCAGTCCTCCCGTTGCCAGGTCGAGGATGCGCACCGCCTGACTCTGGCCGTCAACAACCCAGAGTTCGTCCCCCCTCAGCGCCATGGAACGGATCCCGCTGAAGCAGGCTCGTCCGCCGCCCAGGCACCCTTCCTCGGATCGCGGAGAACCGGCTGGCCAATCGACCAAGCCCTCCACTCCAGCCTGCCCGGCCACGGGGGTGCAGGTCCCGTCCGGGGTGATCCGGTGGATGGCCTCCCCATTGGCCACCAGCATGCTGGCGGTGTTCAGATCCGGGATGATGGAATGGGGCCAGTGCATGAAATCGCAGCCCGGCTCTCCGGTCCGGCCATGGCCGATCACGGTGCTCACCGTGCCGTCCTTGGCGATTTTCCGGATGGCGAGATTGCGCTTGTCGCACACCCAAAGGGCGCCGCCGGCATCCACGGCGAGGCCGGCGGGGCATCTGAATTGTGCCTGCCCCCCGGCTCCGTCCTGCTTTCCAGGCTGCCCGGGAACCCCTGCATGGATGTGCATCCCGCCTTTCCCATCCAGGACCCAAATGACGTGGAGGCCCTGGTCGGCGAGGAAAATCAACGGACCATCCTGGCCTTCCCGGCTTGGGGCCAAGGCCATGCCGGTGAGATCGCTGAGATCCAGACTTTGCCCCTGGCTTTGCACCAGCTGCTGATCGGTCACCAGGTCCGACATCCGGCCGAGGGTGCGGGTTTCGCCGTCCTTGGACAGGGTGCGCAGGTCGCCGTTGGTGATCCACTGGACGCCAACCCGGAACCGATGGGTCAGCCGCCCATGCCGGCAGTGCGAAAACCGGTCCGGCCGGAAACCACTCGCCCGTTTGTTCGGCGGTTCGGCGGAATACGTGGCGCTGGGCCTGAAGTCCATCGGCCATGAGACCAGCTTCTACGGGTAGGTGACCGTCATGATGGCGCTGGCCTTCCTGGTCTGCCTGCGGTTGCCCAAGGAGGGGCGCTACCTGCGCCAGGATCATGAGTGATCGACCATTCTGATCGCCTGGAGCCGGACCTGGAAGTCTATAGACTGGGATAAATGTAGTTAAGTTATGGCATTATCCATGCTGCCTGCTTGGCGGGTCGTGCCGACTTGAAGCTGGGAACCTGCCGGATTCCGGGTCCAGTCTGGGCCGTTCGCGCCGCCCAAGGGAGCGCCCCATGTTCACCAGAAACTTTCCCCTGTTCTTGCTTGGAGCCATGCTCCTCGGCACCCTTGCCTTCGCCTCGGTCCTTCAGCTCAGGACCAAGCTGCCATCCAATCGGCTCTTCGAGATGGATCGGCTCGGCCAGCAGGTGGGCATGCCGGACGGCTGGCAGACCAGCCATCTGAAGGAGCTGAGGGCCTACGATGCCGGGCTCAGCCGCACCATCCTGATTTTCGACGATGAACCCAAGTAGCGTGGCCTTGGCGGCGGGGTCGCTCAGCGGATGACCCTCACCCGGGGATCATGCAGACCCGCCCAGACCCGATCGGCGGTGACCGCAACCGCCTGGAGGGCGGTGGCCAGGCAGAGGCGGTCCCCGTTTTAGGGGTCTTCAGTCCGTGCCACCGGCCTTGGCTTGCTGGAACACTTCCAGCGCGGCGGGAAAGGGCCCCAGGGCCCGCTCGAAGATGCCCAGGGAATAGGCGATGGTGAGCCCGTAATTGGTGATAGGCACTTTGGCGGTGCGGCAACGGTGGATTCGGGACAGCATCTCCCGCCGGTTGCCGGCGCAGTTGCCGCAGTGGACCACCAGCCCATAGGGCGACAGGTCGGCGGGGAAGTCCCGGCCCTGGACATGGCTGAATTCCAGCTTGGCGCCCACGTACTGGGTCAGCCACCTGGGGATCTTCACCCGGCCGATGTCCTCGCCCACCGGGTGGTGGCTGCAGGACTCGGCCACCAGGACCTGGTCCCCGCCCTTCAGCCGCTCGATGCCCAGGGTCCCCCGCACCTGTTCCACCAGGTCGCCCTGGAACCGGCTCATGAGGATGGAGAACGAGGTCATGGGCACGCGCAGGGGCACGTCAGCCGCCACCTTGAGGAAGGCCTGGGAGTCCGTTATGACCAGGGCGGGGGGGCGGTTCAACCGGCCCAGGGCATTGGCCAGCTCCCGCTCCTGCACCACCATGGCCATGGACTCGCCGTCCAGGAGATCCCGGATCGCCATGACCTGGGGCAGGATCAGCCGGCCCTTGGGGGCCTCCTTGTCGATGGGCACCACCAGGATGGCCAGCTCGCCGGGGGGGACCAGGTCCGCCACCAGCCGCCGGTTGTCGAAGAAATCCGACGGAGCCAGGGCCAGCAACGCCTCCCGCAGGGCCAGGATACCGGTGCCCTCCAGGGCGCTAACCGGAACCTGGGGAATCCCCGGGAGATCCGTCCCGGCGGGGGCGCCCAGGTCGGCCTTGTTCCACACCACCAGGGCCGGCACCTTGCGCGTCTGGAGCTGCTCCAGCAATTGGGCTTCGAACGCGCCCCAGGGCCCGTCGCTGATGATCACCCCCAGGTCCACCCGGTCCAGCACGGCCCGGGTCCGGGCCATGCGCAGTTCGCCCAGGGCCCCCTCGTCGTCCACCCCGGCGGTGTCCACGAACAGGACCGGGCCCAGGGGCAGCAGCTCCATGGGCTTCTCCACCGGGTCGGTGGTGGTGCCGGCATAGGCGGAGACGATGCTCACCTGCTGCCGGGTGATGGCGTTGAGCAGGGACGACTTGCCCACGTTGCGCCGCCCGAACAGGCCGATGTGCAGACGAAGGGATTTGGGAGCGGACTGCATGGTCGCGGGCTGCATGGATCCTGCACTCATTTCGGGGGGGTCCTCCATCCGAGTTTTCCCACCGCCTCAGGGCTGGTGAGTTCATCAAACTGTTCCGCGGTCAGCCGGCCCGAGGCCACCGCCACGGCCTTGAGCCCGAGGCCCGTCGAGCGGGCTTCGGCCGCCAGGGCCCCGGCCTGTTCATAGCCGATCAGGGGCAGCAGGGCGGTGGCCGCGGCGGTGCCGTTCTCCACCTGGGCCCGGCACCTGGCCTCGTCGGCGCTGAGCCCGGCCACGCAGTGCCGGCGCAGGATGGCGCAGGCCCGGGCCAGGAGGTCCAGGCTTTCCAGCAGGCAGTGGGCCACCAACGGCATGAAGGCGTTCAGTTCCAGGGAGCCCATGGCCACCGCCACGCTCAGGGCCTGGTCGTGGGCCATGGCCATGATGGCGGCCTGGGTCGCCGCCTCGGGGATCACCGGGTTCACCTTGCCGGGCATGATCGAACTGCCGGCCTGGCGCGGCGGGAGCCGCAGTTCGCCCAGGCCCGCCTCGGGGCCGCTGGAGAGCAGCCGCAGGTCGGTGCAGATCTTGATCAGGGTGGTCGCCAGGGCCTTCATCAGGCCGGAGACTTCCACCAAGGTGTCGAGGTTCTGGGTAGCGTCCACCAGGTTCTCGGCCCGGGCCAGGCCCAGCCCGGTGATCTCCCGCAGTTCCTCCACCACCTTAAAAATATAGGCGGTGGGCGCGGCCAGCCCGGTGCCGATGGCGGTTCCGCCCAGATTCACCACCCGCAGGCGCTCCTCGGCCTTGGCCAGGCGCCAGCGGTCGCGGTTCAGGGCCTCGGCGTAGGCGCCCATGGTCCGGCCCAGGGTGGTGAGCACCGCGTCCTGGTATTCGGTGCGGGCGACCTTGACCACGTGGGCCAAGGTCTTTTCCTGGACCTGGAAGGCCTCCTGGAGCCCGAGCACCTGCCGTTCCAGCTCTCGCAGTCCGCCGATGGCGGCGATGCGCAGGGCGGTGGGGAAGGTGTCGTTGGTGCTCTGGTGCAGGTTGCAGTCATCCAGGGGCGAGACCAGGCCATAGTCCCCGTGGGGGCGGCCCAGGAGTTCCAGGGCGCGGTTGGCCAGGACTTCGTTCACGTTCATGTTGGTGGAGGTGCCGGCGCCGCCCTGGAGGGCGTCGACCAGGACCGCCGATGACAGGGTGCCGTCCAGCAGTTCCCGGCAGGCCTGGTCCAGGGCGTCCGCCTTGGCCGGATCCGGGAAGAAGCCCAGCTGCCGGTTGCTGCGCAGGGCCGCCAGCTTCACCGCACCGAAGGCCCGCACCAGGCTGGGATGCACTGGGCGCCCCAGCAACGGAAAATTCTCCACCGCCCTCACCGTATGGATGCCGTGCCGGGCCGAGGCGGGCAGGGCGACGCTGCCCAGGGCGTCCTGTTCCTGGCGCTGGGAATCATCGGGATCTTTCGCTGCCGCCATGGTCGACTTCGCCTCGGTTCAGGGGGGAAAATGCCGCCGGACCCGAGAAACCCCGGGCCTACGACCGTTCATTATCGCCTGTTAATGTGCTCCCCCGGCCATGGAAACGCCGGGTTCTTGAGAAACGGTCGCGAAGGACCAAAGTCACAACTGTTCCCGGCTCGCCGGCCAGGGCCTTGGCGAAGTGGTTAACTGACTGGGTCAAGGTACGGTCAATTCCCTCTCAGCATGGTCGTTATAGGAGATCTGGAATGTCGGACTACCGGATCAAGGAGCACCCCATTCTGCCCAAGCCGCCGGAGCCCACCGTCGGTTTCACCTGGCAGGGCAAGGCCCTGATGGCCAGGGCCGGGGAGACCATCGCCTCGGCGCTGTTCGCCAACGGGGTCCGGGTGTTCGGGCACCATTCCCGGGACGGCGCGCCGCTGGGGATCTTCTGTGCCAACGGCCAGTGCGCCCAGTGCTCGGTGATCGCAGACGGCCTGGCGGTGAAATCGTGCATGGTCCCGGTGCGGCAGGGCATGGCGGTGGCGCCCCTGGACGGCAAGCCGACCCTGCCCGACGTCAATGAGGCGGACGTGGCCTTCCGGGACATCGAGACGGTCCAGGTGGAATGCCTGATCCTGGGCGGCGGCCCGGCCGGGCTGTCCGCGGCCATCGAGTTGGCCAAGGCCGGGGTCTCGGTGATCCTGGTGGATGACAAGGCCAGCCTGGGCGGCAAACTGGTGCTGCAGACCCACAAGTTCTTCGGTTCCATCGACGCCTGCTCGGCCGGCAGCCGCGGCATGGACATCGGCGCCAAGCTGGAGAAGGAGGTGCGCGGCTACGAGAACGTCCGCATCTGGAACAACAGCAACGCCCTGGCGGTGTTCTCCGACCGCAAGGTGGGGGTGCTAAGGGACGGCCACTACTTCCTGGTGCAGCCCCACGTGCTCCTGGTGGCCACAGGCGCGAGGGAGAAATCCCTGGTGTTCAAGGGCAACAGCCTGCCGGGGGTGTACGGGGCCGGAGCCTTCCAGACCCTGGTGAACCGGGACATGGTGCGGCCCACCGAACGGCTGTTCATCATCGGCGGCGGCAACGTCGGCCTCATCGCCGCCTACCACGCCCTCCAGGCCGGCATCGAGGTGGTGGGCCTGTGCGAGGCGCTGCCCGAGTGCGGCGGGTACAAGGTCCACAAGGACAAGCTGGCCCGCATGGGCGTGCCGATCTACACCTCCCAGACGGTGCTGTCCGCCAACGGTGCCGAGGAGGTGGAGTCGGTCACCATCGCCCAGCTGGATCCGGGCTGGAAGCCCATTCCCGGTTCGGCCCGCACGTTCAAGTGCGATACCGTGCTGGTGGCGGTGGGGCTGGAACCGGTGAACGAGTTCCTGCTGAAGGCGAAGGAATTCGGGCTGCCGGTGTTCGCCGCCGGGGATGCCGAGGAGATCGCCGAGGCCAGCGCGGCCATGTTCACCGGCAAGATCCGGGGACTGGAGATCGCCAGGTCCCTGGGCCGGGACGTGGGTGAAGTGCCGCCCGAGTGGCACCGCACCGCGGCGGTGCTGAAGTCCCGTCCGGGCGCCACCATCACCGAGGAGATCCCCGAAGCGGAAAAGGGCGTGTTCCCGGTCTTCCACTGCTCCCAGGAAATCCCCTGCAACCCCTGCACCAGCATCTGCCCCCAGGGCTCCATCCAGATCGAGGGCGGCGACATCCTGGGGGTGCCAACCTTCAACGAGCAGGACTGCATCGCCTGCGAACAATGCGTGGCGGTGTGCCCGGGCCTGGCCGTGACCCTGGTGGATTACCGCCGGCAGGACGGCGATGCCCTGGTTTCCATCCCCTACGAATTCCCCATCGACACCGTGGAGGTGGGGCAGGCGGTGACCGTACTCGACACCCTGGGCCAAGTGCTGGGCAATGTCCCTGTGGTCAGGACCAGGGCCCCCAAGTTCGCCGATCACGCGGTGCTGGTCAAGGTGCGGGCGCCCCTGGCCATCGCCAAGCAGATCGCCGGCATCCGGATCCAGCAGCCCTGGGTCGGCGCGCCCATGCCGGGCATCGTCAAGCGGGTGGAGGATGACGAGATCGTCTGCCGCTGCGAGCGGGTGACCGCGGGCGAGATCCGCCGGCACATCCGCGCGGGGGTGCGGGACATGAACGAACTCAAGGCCGCCTCCCGCTCCGGCATGGGGGCCTGCGGCGGCAAGACCTGCCCCAGCTTGATCCAGCGCCTGTTCCGGGAGGAGGGCGTGCCGGCTTCGGAGGTCACCGAACTGACCCGCCGGCCCCTGCTCATGGAGGTGCCCATGGGCGCCTTCGCCGGCCTGGTCACGGATGGCGGTCCGGTGCCCGATGTGGCCAAGGCCCACGCGGTAAGCGCGTTCCAGGGAGGTCTGTGATGCCCAGCATCGGTTATGACGCCATCGTCATCGGCGCCGGCAGCATCGGCATGCCCGCCGCCCTGTTCCTGGCCGAAAAGGGCCTGAAGGTCCTCTGTCTGGACTCATTCGCCTCCGCCGGCCAGGGCAGCAACAAGTGCGCCCTGGGCGGCATCCGCGCCACCCACTCGGCCCCGGCCAAGATCCGGCTCTGCCTGGACAGCCTGGAAGTCTTTTCCCGCTGGGAGGAGACCTACGGTACCTGCATCGAGTGGTACCAGGGCGGCTACGCCTTTGTGGCGTACCGGCCCGAGGAGGAGAAGCTGCTCAAGGACCTCCTGGTGCGGCAGAAGCGGGCCGGCCTCAACATCGACTGGAAAGAGAGGGACGAGTTGTTGCAGGTGTGCCCGGGTCTGCGGGAAGGCGGGCTCCTGGGCGGGACCTTCTCCCCCGAGGACGGTTCCGCTTCGCCCATGCGCAGTTGTCTGGCCTTCCAGAAGCGGGCGGTGGAACTGGGGGTGGATTTCCGGTTCAACGAGCGGGTCACCAGCATCATGCGGCGCAAGGGCAAGGTGGTGGGGGTGCGCACCGACAAGGGCGGCTTCGCCACCGGCTGCGTCATCAACGCCGCCGGGCCCTGGGCCCGGGCCGTGGCCCAGCTGGGCGGCCTGGACGCGCCGGTGGCCCCGGACTGCCACGAGGGCGGCATCACCGAACCGGTGGCGCCGTTCCTGGATCCCATGGTGGTGGACATCCGCCCGGCCCCGGGCTCGGCTAACTTCTACTTCTACCAGCACCGGCCCGGGCAGGTGATCTTCTGCTACACCCCCAACCCGGCCATCGTTGGTTCCGACCGGCGGGAAACCTCGGCCTACCTGCCCCTGATCGCCCGCCGGATGGTGGACCTGATGCCCAAACTGGGCAACCTGAAGGTGCGCCGGACCTGGCGCGGCCTCTATCCCATGACCCCGGACGGCTCGCCCATCGTCGGCCGTTCAGAGGAACTGGAGGGCTACATCGACGCCATCGGCATGTGCGGCCAGGGCTACATGCTCGGCCCCGGGGTCGGCGCCCTGGTGGCGAGGATCGCCACCGGCCAGCTCAGGGAAGGGGATGCGGCGATCCTCCAGGAGTTGAGCCCGAACCGGGCGTTCGGAAGCGGGGAAGCCTTGTCCTAGCCCTGTTGAATCATCAGGCCGTTGTTAGGCGTCCGGATCCAGGATGCTGCGGACCAGCTTGACCAGGTCCGAAGCCCGGTAGGGCTTCTGCAGGAAACCGGCCAGGCCTTTGCCCATGAACCGGTTGACCGCCTCCATCTCGTTGAAGCCGCTGCTCAGGATCACCGGCATGGTGAAGCCCTCCTGGCGCAGGGCCCGGTAGGTCTCCTCGCCGTCCAGGTGCGGCATGGTGAGGTCCATGATTACCAGGCAGATCTCCTCTCGATGCAGGCGCAGGATCTTGAGCGCCTCGATGCCGTCCTCGGCCTGGAAGGCGGCGAAGCCGATGTGGCCGAGGATGCCTATGGCCACGGCGCGGATGCTCTCCTCGTCGTCCACCACCAGCACGTTGCCGGCGCCCCGGTAGCCGGCCACGGCTTCCTGCGGGGGGTCCACCTCCGCCGCCAGGCCGGTGGCGGGGAACAGGAGCTTGAAGGTGGTGCCCTTGCCCGGTTCGCTCTGCACCTGGATGCCGCCCTGGTGGCCACGGACGATGCCCTGGATGGCCGCGAGCCCCAGGCCGCGGCCGGTGAACTTGGTGGTGAAGAAGGGATCGAAGATCCGGTTCAGGATCTCAGGAGACATGCCGCATCCGTTGTCCGCCACCTCCAGGGCGACGAATGGGCCGGGGCTCAGGGCCTGGCCGGCGAACTGGAACCCCAGGCCGTTCTCATCCAGGGCGACGGAGTGGGTGCCGATGGTGATGACCCCGCTGCGCTCGCCGATGGCGTCCGCGGCGTTGATGATGAGGTTCATGACCACCTGCTGGATCTGGGCGGGATCGGCCTCGATGGAGGGCAGCTGCGGGTCCAGGGTGAAACGCAGCACCGCCTTCTTGGAGATGGAAATGCCGATCAGGTGGGTCATCTCCTGGACCAGATCGTTCAGGTTCAAGCTCTTGATCTGGAATTTGCCCCTCCCGGAATAGGCCAGCATCTGCCGGGTGAGATCCGAAGCCCGCACCACCAGAGTCTCGATGGTCTCCAGGCGAAGCCGTGCCGGCGCCATGGGGCTGATTTCCATCTGGGCCAGGCCCAGGTTGCCCAGGATCGCCCCCAGCAGGTTGTTGAAATCGTGGGCGATGCCTCCGGCCAGCAGACCCATGGACTCGAGCTTCTGGCTCTGGAGCAGGGCCAGGCCCGCCTGTTTGCGTTCGGTGATGTCGGTGCTCAGGATGCCCAGGCCCCAGCACCGGCCGGTATTGTCCACCAGGGGGAAGCGCTGGGAGAGATAGTCATGGCTGCTGCCGTCGGCATGGGTCCACTGCTCCTCCTGTTCAATGGAACTGCCGGTCCTGAGCAGATGCTCATCGGCATTCTGCATGGCCAGACCCATGGCATCGGGGAACAGCTGGTGGACGGTGCGGCCGAGGATCTCCTCCCTTGGCAGCCCCAGCCGGGTCTCCATCCTGGGATTGACCATCAGGAACTGCCCCTCCATGCCCTTGAAGGCGATGGCCGCGGGGGCATGGTGGATGAATCCCTGGAGCCTGGCTTCGCTTTCGTGCAAGGCCTGGGTCTTGGTCTGGACCATCTGCTCCAGCTCCAGGTTGAACGCCTTCAGGCGGGCTTCGGCCTCCACCTGCAGGGTGATGTCCCGGGTCACCTTGGCGAACCCCTTGAGCCGTCCCTGGCTGTCCTTCAGGGCCGTGATGGTCATGTGCCCCATGAACGAGGAGCCGTCCTTGCGCACCCGCAAGCCCTGCACCCGGAAGACACCTGCGGTTTCGGCCAGGGCCAGCTCCCTGGCCGGCACACCCGCGGCCGCATCCTGCTCCCGGTAGAAGCAGGAGCAGTGGCGGCCCAGGATCTCCTGGGCCTGGTAGCCCTTGATCCGTTCGGCGCCGGTGTTCCAGCTGATCACCACGCCGTGGGGATCCAGCATGTAGATGGCGTAATCCTCCACCCCTTCGATGAACAGCCCCAGGCGTTCCTGGCTTTCCACCAGCCGCCGCTCGGCCAGGCGCCGCTCCACCCGCTCCGTGTTGAGCGATTCCTTCAGCCGCAAGGATTGATCCAGGCCCGGCGCCTGGACGATCTTGGGCGCCAGGTTCAGCAGCAGGACCGCCGTCCCCAGGCTGGCCGCGGCGGTGACCGCCTTGATCGCGCCTGCCAGCCTGAAGGCTCCGTGCCACGTATTGTAGACCTCCATGGCATGGGTGAGCCCGCAGGCGAAGATGAAGGCGCCGAACATCAGCACCATCCAGCTGAAGGCGAGTTCCCGGCGGCGCCGGAGCAGATACAGCAAGGTCAGGGAGATGCCGAAATAGCTGAAGGCGATGACCGCGTCCGGCACCACGTTGGACCAGACCACCCAGGGATCCCAGGCCCAGCACACCCCATGGGGCATCAGATCGGAAGCGAACAACCGCCGGCAGAATTCACCCATTTTCAGATCTCGCTTGAAAAGAGTTGAATTATGCAATCAATTCCTGGGCCGGGGTTGGAAAAAGGGGATCTATTTGCCCCGATAAGAGAATCATCCCGCCTTGGGCAGGGAATCGGCCGGGTCGGCCGCGGTCTCCACCCTGCGGAACAGCGCCAGGAGACAGGCGCTGAGCCAAAGGCTGAGCAGGCTCACGAAAAAATTGCCGGCCCAGAGCACCGGATGGGTCAGCCGCGCCATGGGTGTGGGATCGGGCACGAAGTGCTCCACCAGGACCGACAACAGGTAACTGGCGGACAGGTAGACGAAAGCCATGACCGAGGTGGTCAGGATCACCCTCTGCCAGGCATGGCGCATGGTCTGCAGGCTGCCCCTGGCCGCCTGGGCGACGGATTCGCCCCGGAGCAGGATGCGCAGAGGCATCCAGCCGAAGGCCATGAGCACCAGGAGACCCGGGGCGACGAAGAGGATGATGCCCAGGCCGGTGGCGAAGGAGAGCAGGATCTTGCCCCAGAACGCCCGCAGCCAGCGTTCTTCGAAGTGGATCTTCCAGTCGGCCGGGGCGTTGAGGGGGTTCTCGCCCTCCTGGGCGTCGGCGGCGATCAGGAATCTCGGGATGAAGTAGAGCTCCAGCGGCAACAGGGCGGCGAAGGTAAGCAACTGCTCGACTTGGGGCTCATCCGGAAGTCCCGAGCTTCGCTGTAGCAGGGCGGCCAGGGCGAACAGCGCCATGCCCAGAGCGGCGATGCCCAGGGTGACAGCGGGCCGCCGGGCCAGGTAGCGGGTGCCTTCTTTGAGACTGGCGAGATCGGATTTCGGAGAGGTCGTCATTCTATGAGGGTAGCGCGCTATGATGATTTCCATGAGTCATCTGGCCCCATGCATACTTGTGGCGAGTCCCGTGCTTCTGGACCCGAATTTCCTCCACACGGTGATCCTCCTGGTCGAGCACGATGATGCCGGCGCCATGGGGGTGATCCTCAATCGGCCTTTGCCGGTGACCCTGGCTCAGATCTGCGAGGAGAGCAGGCTGCCTTTCCAGGGCGATCAGGGCGCCACCGCCTGGCGCGGCGGGCCGGTGGACCCCCAGCGGGGGATCGTGCTGGTGCGGGGCGGCCTGCCGTCGGCGGACGACACCGTGCTGGATTTCACCGATTTCATCAGCTATCGCAAGGATCTGCTGGAGTCCCTGCTGGTCGAGCCCGCCGCCAGGTTCCGGCTGTTCCTGGGCTATGCCGGTTGGGGCGAGGGGCAGCTGGACCAGGAACTGGACCTCGGCAGCTGGGCGCGGCTGCCCCTGAATCCGCCCTGGCTCATGACCACGGAGCCCACCGAACTCTGGAACCGGGCGATCCAAGCCATCTCGGGGTGAAGGGTCGACCGGGGATTGGGTTCGATGGAGATGGGGATGGGGCCGGGTCCCGGACCTGCGTCCGGGGCTTCGCCGGCTGGCGCCGGCTCAGGAAGGGAGACGGCTGGGATCGTGGCTCCGGGTCCGCCATTTCCCGCTGCCGGATGGAATGGAATGGCTCCTATTTGGCGCCGGTGAAGCGGATCGCCTTTCCTTTGACCTCGGTGGTCAGGGTGGAGAAGAGGATGTAGTCCCTCACCATGGTCTCCACGGTCATTTCGATGATCGCGTCGGCCCCGACTTTCTGCGTTCGCCCTCCGGCAAGCGACCCTGGCGCAAGCCTGGCTAGGCGATGGATTTGGCGGCGGCGCTGGCCAGCCGGTCGACCCGCTCGTTCTCGGTGTGGCCGTCGTGGCCGCGCACCCAGTGGGCTTCGACCCGGTGGGTCTTGAGCTGGGCGTCCAGGGCCTGCCAGAGTTCGATATTGATGACCGGCTGTCCATCCGCCTTGCGCCAGCCTTTGCGCTTCCAGCCGGCCAGCCAGGATTGGATGCCCTTCACCACATACTGGCTATCGGAGTAGAGCTCGACGTCGCAGGGGCGGCCCAGGGCCCCGAGGCCCTCGATGGCGGCCTTCAGTTCCATGCGGTTGTTGGTGGTGCCGGGCTCGGCGCCGTTGGCTTCCTTCTCCTTCGGACCCTCGGTGGTGTGCACCCGCAACAGATAGCCCCAGCCCCCGGGGCCGGGGTTGCCCAGACAGGCGCCATCACAATAAAGCTCGACTCGGGTGCGGGGGAAATTCGGATTATTCATTGAAGCCTCAGAATCCGGCCAGACTACCATGGGCTTTCCCGGAGGGAAACGCATGGTCCCCTTGATCGCCGTCACCGAAGCGCCCCTGGATGCGGCCAGCATCCGGGCCGCGGCGCTGGATCCCCGGGCCGGGGCCGTGGTGCTGTTCGAGGGCTGCGCCCGGGACAGCCACCAGGGCCGGGAGGTGGAACTTCTTGCCTATGAGGCCTTCGTTCCCATGGCCGAAGCAGGCCTGGAACGGATCCGGGACGAAGCCGTTGCGAAGTTCGCCCTGGTTCGATGCCTGATCCACCATCGCCTGGGCGAGGTCCCCCTGCTGGAGGCGGCGGTGATCGTCGCCTGCGCCGCCCCCCACCGGCGGGAAGCCTTCGAGGCCGCGGCCTGGATCATGGACCGGATCAAGGAGAGCGTCCCCATCTGGAAGCGCGAGCGCTACCGCGACGGCGCCCAGGCCTGGGTGGAAGGCGAAGGCCGCCAGAACTAGGTGTTCGCCCCTGTCCCGGGGTCGGCGCCTCCATCCGGAACCCGAAATGGGTCGGCGCCAATCCCGAGACCCGAACGATCGATTCCGGAGCCACCGGCAGGGAAAGCCGGGACGGGCCAAAATCTTCAATCTGGCACGACCTTGGCACTGCCTAGGCCAGAGGTGCCCAAGTGGATCCCGCATACTACGTAGCAGCAGGCAGTCTGAAGGCGCGGTCCTTCCAGTTGGAGATCGTCTCGAACAATCTGGCCAACGCGGCCACGGTCGGCTACAAACCCGAGAAGAGTTTCTTCTCCATTTTCAACAAGGCCAAGGCCGAAGGCCGGGGTCTGGAACTCTCCCCCGTCGTTAACGACGGGACGTTGCTGGCCCAGAGCGGGGTCGACTTTTCCCAGGGGACCCAGCGCAACACCGGCCGGAACCTGGACCTGGCCATCGAAGGCAATGCTTTTTTCATGGTGAAGACCCCCCAGGGGATCCAGGCCACCCGGGACGGCCGGATGCAACTGGGCAAGGACGGTCAACTTGAGGCCATGGACGGCTCCCCCGTCCTGTCCAAGGGAGCGCCCGGCAAGAATGGCCCACCCATCCAAGTGGACCCCGCCGGCGGACCATTGTCAGTGCTGGCGGACGGTTCGGTGCAACAGGGCGGCGGCAGCGGCCAGGCCCCCAACCTGCTCGGCCAGCTGGATCTGCAGGCCTTCGCCAACCCCACCAGCCTCAAGCGGGTGGGCTCCAACCGGTTCGACACCGCCGGCGCCAAGCCCGCCGAGGCCAACGCCACGGTCACCCAGGGCGCCCTGGAACAGAGCAGCGTGGACCTGCCCACCTGCATGATCGACATGATCCGGCTCCAGCGCCTGTTTGAAATGAGCATGAAAGTGGCTTCCACGATCACCAACGACATGGACGAAAAGAGCATCACCGATATTGCCACCGGCCATTAACACCCCCCATTCCAGGAGTCCGTCATGATGAGCGCCATGTGGTCCGCCGCAGCTGGCATGAATGTGCAAACAATGAACATGGATGCCATCTCCAACAATCTGGCCAACGTCAATACGGCCGGATTCAAGGCGGCCCGGGCGGAATTTCAGGATCTGCTCTACCAGACCATCAACACCGCCGGCGCCAGCACTTCCACCACCACCACCCAGCCCGGCGGGCTCCAGCTGGGCCACGGGGCCAAGCTGTCCTCCATGGTCAAGGACTTCAGCACCGGGAGCATGCAGCAGACCAGCTCCTCCACCGACGTGGCGATCCAGGGCGAGGGCTTCTTCCGGGTGCTGCAGACCGACGGCACCTTCGCCTACACCCGGGATGGCTCCTTCACCACCGACCAGAACGGCAACATGGTGACGTCCAGCGGCAACACGCTTGACCCCCCGATCACCATCCCCCAGGACGCCTTGAGCATCACCATCGCCACCGATGGGACGGTGAGCGTGACCCAGGCCGGCCAGACCGCTCCTCAGCAGGTGGGTCAGATCACCCTGACCAATTTCATCAATCCCAACGGGCTGAGCCAGCTGGGGCACAACCTGCTGCAGGCGACCCTGGCCAGCGGCGACCCCATCGACGGGATCGCCGGCCAGACCGGAATGGGCACCATCGCTCAATCCTCCCTGGAAATGTCCAACGTGGACATGGCCAGCGAGATGGTGAACATGATCGTGGGCCAGCGGGCCTACGAGGCCAATTCCAAGACCATCCAGACCGTCGACCAGATGCTCCAGCTGGTCAACAACCTGAAGCGCTGAGCCATGCGCGTCCTGTTGGCTCTGTTCGCGACCGCGGCGCTCTGGGCCGCGCCGGTCCCCGGGATGGCAGACCGCGGCCTGCCGGACCCCGGAGCGCCGGACCGCGGGATGCCGGCCCCCGAAGCGCCGGCCCCCGGAAGGCCGGCCCCCGGATCTCCGGACCCCGGGATGCCGGACCGGGCCATTCCTGCCGGGCTCACCCTGGCGCCGGTGGAGCAGTTGCAGATCGATGCCATCGGCTACGTCCAGACCCAGGCCGAGGCGCTGTCGGGCCACTACAGTTTCCGGGTGCTCAAGCCGCCCGTGCTGCCGCGGATCCCGGGCACCGGCAAGATCACGTTCGAACCCATGCGGCTCAGCCGGCGCGACCTGGGCGGGATGATCTTCGTGTCGTTCCAGATGAAGGTGGATGGGCGGCCGGTGGGGCAGGTGCGGGTGGACCTGGAAGGGCGCTGGATCGGCAAGCTGCTCCGGGCCCAGACGCAGCTCCCGCGCAAGACCGTGCCCACCGCCAGCCAGTTCGACCAGGTGGATTTCGAGGGGGCGCCGCCCGCCGGAGCCCTGAGCGAGCTTCCGCCCGGCTATCAGCTCCGGACCCCGGTTTCGGCCGGGCACATGCTGGTCCAGGCCGACCTGGAGACCATCCCCGTGGTGCTGGCAGGGGAACAGGTCCGCCTGGAAATGGTGAGCGGCGCCCTGGTCATCGCCGTGGAGGCCCTGGCCCGCTCCGGCGGCGCGGTGGGCGAGAAGGTCAGGCTGGAACTGCCGAATTCCCACAAGAACATCCAGGCGGTGGTGACCGCGGTTGGCGAGGCTCGAGTGCAATGGGCGGGCGGGAATTAGCCCTGGTGGAAAAACGCTAAAGGACATACCCTGGTAACTCGCACAGGAGCCCCTATGGCCCATGAACATGACCACCAGAACCCCGACCACAAATGCGGCTGCGGCCCAGAGGATCCATGCTGTGAAGAACATGCCGACGAGATCGAAGTCGTAGAGCTCGAAGACGAGAACGGCGAGAAGGAAGAGTTTGCCATTCTCGAGGAAGTGGACTTCGAGGACCGGCACTTCGCCATCATGGCCCCCCTTGCCGAGGTCCAGGCCTATTCCGACAGCGGCAGCGAGGATGCCGAGAACGAAGAGAACCTGACCATCGAGATCTTCGAGGTCAAGGGCGACGACTTCACCATGCTGGAAGACGAGGCCTTTGCCCAGAGGCTCCTGGCCCACCTGGACGAAGTCTCCGCCAAGCTGGAAGAAGAGGAAAAAGAGGAAGAAGGCAAATAACCTTTTTTCAATAGCAGCCACCCCGTGATTGCAACCGTGCCGCGAAGGTAACTCCTTCGCGGCATTTGCCTTTTGCGGATCCGGGCGGGGCTGGCATATACCTATTATAAAGCAGGCTATTTATGCCATCCTTATCCCATGGTGATGGACTGCGTCAAGTTGCCGGGTCGTGTGTTGTTTCTCTCCGAGGACCCTTCGACGGTCCTGAGGCAGATTCATGGTGAAAACATCACTCTCGCGGAAGCCCTGCCCCTGCGGGATGGCATCTCGGTGGACGAGATCGCGCCGGCCTGGGTCTGCTACTACTTTGGCGAGCGGCTGGAGGACTTTCCGTATCTGGGGCTGCTGTGCCGGGGCAGCTTTCCGGTTTCCGAGGGGACGGTGGTCCGGGGCGGTTTCCAGGTGCTGGTCTCCGGGGAACGCTACGGAACCCACGGGCCCCGGGAGGCCGCCCTGTTCGCCGAATTCGCCGCCGGGATCCGCCTGGTGGTGGCGAAAAGTTTCGACCCTGCCTATCTCCAGCATTGCCATGCCCTGGGCCTCCTGGTCAGCACCGACCTGGACCTCCTGGAACCCTTGCTGAAAGGCGAACCGCTGCCCATGGAACGGTTTACCCGCGGGGAGGATGCGCTCACCACGGAGATCATCCTGAACGGAGGGCTGTTCGGCTTCACCAACGCGCGCAGGGCCGGGTCGGCCGTGCTCCCGCTGCCCGCCCCGGCCACCCGGCCCATGACCTATGCCGAGAAGATCCTGGCCCGGGCCGCCCTGGCCGGACTGCCCGGGGAAAACTACGGTCTTTCCGGCGTGGCTCCCGGAGACGGCCTGCTGGTGAGGACGGACTGGCGCTACTCCCATGAGACCGTCACCAACCTCGCCGCGGCCATGCTGGACATGTTCCTGGTGGAACCGGAGCCGTTCCGGGACCCGGGCTCCATCCTCGCCTTCCGGGATCATCTTTCCCTGGTCGGTCGTTCCCAGGGCGGCGATGGCGGCCAGCCCGGCATCATGGGCGTCGCCAAGCGGCTGCAGTCGTTCCAGGATACCTTTTGCGCCGCGCACGGGATCCGCCTGCACGGGGCGAGCGCCGACGGCACCGCCGAAGGCATCAGTCACGTGATCATGGCCGAGCGCTATGTGTTTCCGGGCCAGGTGGTGGTGGGCACCGACCCGCATGCGTCCCATTGCGGGGCGCTGGGGGCCCTGGCCTTCGGCGTGGACGCTGCGGACCTGGCCAATGCCTGGGTGAACTCGGACGTGCACCTCACCGTTCCGCCCACCTGCCTGGTGCGCCTGGACGGCAGGCTGCGGCCCGGTGTTTTCAGCAAGGACCTGGTACTGCATCTGCTGACCTTGGATGCCCTGTGCAAGGGGGGGGTGAACGGGCACATCCTCGAATTCCAGGGCGAAGCCCTGGAGGCCTTGAGCACCGACGAACGGGCCACCCTCACCAACATGGCGCCGGTGTTCGGGGCCCTGACCGGCATCATCGCCCCGGACCGGGAAACCGAGCGCTTCATCCTGGAGCGCCGCGGCCAGGCGCTGTCCCGGGAACCCTGGATGCAAAGCGACCCCGATGCCGCCTTTGCCCAGGTGGTGGGGGTGGATTGCAGCGGCGTGGACGCCATGGTCTCCCGGCCGGGCGACCCGGCCGACGCCATCCCCGTGGCCGGCCTGGGCCAGGCGGTGCCGGTGGATATCGCCTATGTGGGCAGCTGCGCCGGGGGCAAGCGGGACGATATCGAACAGGTCCATAGGATCGTGCGTTGGGCCCTGGACCACCAGCTGATGCTGAGCCTGCGGGTGCAGTTCTTCATCCAGCTGGGTAGCGAGGACGTGCGCCGCCATGCCCAGGAGCAAGGCTGGATCAAGGACTTCGAGGAGGCGGGCGCCAGGGTGCTCAGCCCCGGCTGCGGCGCCTGCATCAACGCCGGTCCAGGGGTGTCCACCCGGGCCGACCAGGTGACCATCGGCGCCTTCAACCGCAACTTCCCCGGACGGAGCGGGCCCGGGCCGGTGTGGCTGGCCAGTCCCGCCACCGTGGCCGCCAGCGCCTTCTGCGGCAGGATCTGCAGCTTCGGGGAACTGCAGACGCTCAGCGCGGACTGACGGGATACCTGTCCCGGCCTGGTTCCACGGGGCCGTCCGGGTTCCGGTCAGGCTGTGCCTGCCGGCGGCCCCTGGGGCGCCGTCCGTCTCCGGTGTTCTTGCGCCGACCCATAAGTACCTCGCGGCGTAACGCGCCGCTCGGTTTGCCGTAGAAGCGCATTGGCCGGGAAACGTTGCCCTTTGTGATCCACGGTCCGGAGATCCATCCATCCTTTGACGCCTTGGAGGCAACGAGACCCCTTTCCTGCGGCGCCCTGCTACGGCAAACCGAGCGGCGGGGTTCCGCCGCGAGGTAATTCTGGGTCGGCGCATTGCCACCGGAGCCGGTCTGGGTCGGCGCGAAACACCAAGGACACACCGCGCCCCGGGAGCCGCCGGCGGGCACAGCCGGTCCGGGACCCAGACGCCGCAGTGGTGCTGGGGTGGAGCAAGAAAATGGGCTGAAAAACGCGGGCAATGCCGGAACTCCAACTAAACTGGTGCGATGACACCCACCACCCTCCGCGCCGTGATGTCCGCCCTGCTGCAGCCCGGGAGCGGCTGCCCTTGGGACCTGAAACAGACCCACCAGACCCTGGCCCGCTACCTGCGGGAAGAGGCTGCGGAAGTGCTCGACGCCCTGGCTGAACACGTGCCCGGCGAGCCGGAAAAGGAGCGCCACCTCTGCGAGGAACTGGGCGACCTCTGGCTGCAGGTGGCGTTCCATGCCCAGCTGGCCCAGGACCGCGGCGCCTGGGACCTGGCCGACGTGGAGGCGATGATCGTTGAGAAGCTGGTGCGGCGCCATCCCCACGTGTTCGGGACGGTGGCTGTGGATGGCGCCGAGGCGGTGCTGGTCAATTGGGCCGCCATCAAGCAGGAGGAGAAGGCGGAACGGGGCGCCGATGCTCAGCCGAGGCTGCTGGGAGGGATGCCACAAAGCCTTTCGCCCCTGGACACCGCCCTGGAGATCGGCAGGCGCTGCGCCAAGGTTGGCTTCGAATGGCCGGACATGGACGGCGTGCTGGACAAGGTGCGGGAGGAGATCGAGGAGCTCCAGGCGGAATCGGATCTGGACCGGGTGGAGTCCGAATACGGCGACGTGCTGTTCAGCCTCATCCAGTGGGCCCGGTACAAGGGCATCGACCCGGACCGGGCCCTGCGCCGGCAGATGCAGCGGTTCCAGGCCCGCTTCAGCCAGGTGGAGGATTTCGCCGCCGCCAACGGCGGCTGGGAGCGCCAGGACCTGGAAAAGATGGAAGCCGCTTGGCAGGCGGCGAAACGGGCGGAGCCCCGGTTCTGATGGCCGCGCCTCCCTTCTATTTCGTCACCCTCACCCATGCGGCCTGGGAGGACGCCCTGGCCTGCGCCCGCCGGCTGCCGGCCGAAGCGTTGCCCGAACTGCGCCTGGATCTGTTTCCCTCGGAGGACCCGGAAACGATGATCCGGGCCCTGGGCCGCCGGTGCCTGGTGACCTGCCGGCGTTCCGCCGAGGGCGGCGCCTGGGCCGGGGACGAGGCCGGGCGGCTGGAACGGCTCCTGGCCGCAGCCCTGTGCCGGCCCGCCTGGGTGGACCTGGAGTGGGATCTGCCGGTGCCGCCGGCCCTGGACGAGTGCGCCGGCCACGTGCGGCTGCTCCGGTCGGTGCACGTGGCCGAAGGGGTGTTCGATCTCGAGCGACGGCTGGAGGACCTGCCCAAAGGGGACGCCTACAAATGGGTGGGCCGCGCCTCCAGCCTGGTGGACAATGCCCGGCTCAAAGCGCCCCTGGCCTGGGCCCGGGACCGGAAGCTGGCCCTCTCGGCCTTCCTCATGGGGCCCAAAGGCATCCCCAGCCGCTGCCTGCAGGCCGCCTGGGGCGGGGCCTTCACCTACGCGATGCCCGACGATGCCCCGGCGGCGGCCCCCGGCCAGATCAGTCTGGGCCGGATGATGGCCTGGCGGTGCCACCGGCTGCATCCCGGCCACGGCCTGTGCGGGGTGCTGGGCCAGCCGGTGCTGCATTCTCTGGGCCCTGAATACCATAACCCACGCTTCCAGCGGGCGTTCAAGGACCTGATCTACCTGCCCCTGGAGTGCGGGGACCCGGCGGAGGCCCAGGCCGCCCTGGAGGCCCTGGACCTGCTGGGGGCCAGCCTCACGGCTCCGCTCAAGGAGACGCTCCCGGCCCGCCTGGGGCTGGAAGGCCCCCTGAACACCCTGTGGCGGCGCCGGGCGGTTGCGCCCTGGCAGGGCGCCAACACCGACTTCATGGCCCTGGATGCCGCCCTGGACGACCTGCCTGGGGGGCCCGTGCTGGTCCTGGGCGACGGCGGCGTGGCGGAAACCAGCCGCCGGGTGCTCCTGGGCCGGGGCTGGCCCTGTCTGACCGTGTCCCGCCGGGCGCCGGCGACTCCGGACCGGGTGCGGGAATTCGGAGCGGTGGGGGTGATCCAGGCCACCCGGCTGGGCATGGATCCGGGCGATCCGTTGCCGTTTCCGGACGCCCTGGAGGCGGCTGCAGCCGCGAGCTGGGGGGTGGAATGGATCTACAAGGAGGACACCGCCTTTGCCGCTTGGACCAGGGACGGCGGGCGCCGCCTGGTACCCGGAAGCGTGCTGTTCGAGGCCCAGGCGGCCCTGCAGTCGGCGGCCTTCATCCGGGAATGCGGAGGTTGACGGCCCATGCGCCTGCTGCTGGTGGAGGACAAGGACAGTTTCCGGCGCCTGCTGGTCCAGGCCCTGGCCGGGTCCGCCTGGGAGGTTACGGCCCTGGGGGATCCCATGGAGGCCCTGGAGGCGCTGGCCAGAACCCCCTTCGAGATCCTGGTCACCGACCTGAGGCTGCCTCAGATGTCCGGCCTGGAGCTGCTGAAGGCCGCCAAACGTCGGCAGCCGAACCTGCGCGCGGTGCTCATGTCGGCGTTCGGCGAGCCCAGGGACATCGTGGAGGCCATGCGCTGGGGGGCCGACGATTTTCTGCCCAAGCCCTTTGACCTGGACCAGTTCGCGGACGTGCTGGAGCGGCTGAGGGCCTTGTCCGAGGCGCCGCCGCCGGACCCGCGCGAACCCTGGATCGTCCACTCCCCGGCCATGCGGGAACTGGACCTGGCCCTGGCCAAGGCGGCCGACACCAGCGTAGCCGTGGTGTTCCAGGGGGAACCGGGGGTCGGCAAGGGCAGGGCGGCCCGGCGCCTCCACGTGCTGCGCCACCCCCAGGCGCCCTACTTGTGCCTCTGCGGGCCCAGCCTGTCGCCGGAGGCGCTGGACGAGCGCCGGATGGCCCTGCTCCAGGGCGGCAGCATCCACGTGTCCGATCTGGATGCGCTGGCCCCGGCGGGTGCTTTGGCCCTGGCCCTGGCCATGGATAGCCCGAAGGGGCAGGGCATCCATTGGGTCGGGTCCTGCCGGGAGGTCCAGGCGCTGCCCGAGCGCCTGCGCCTGCGCATGGGAGTGATCGTGTTCAGCGTTCCGCCCCTGCGGGAGCGCCGGGAGGACATCCTGCCGATGTTCCGCTCCTTCCTGGGGGAGCGGGCTCGCCAGGACGGGCGGCCGGTCCCCATGCTGGAATGGGGGGTGGAAAAGGATCTGCTCCAGGGAGCTTGGCCGGGGAACCTGGGCCAATTGGCCTGGGCCGTGGCCAGCGCCTGGCGGGTCAGCCAAGGGCCGCTGCTGGCGCCGCTGCCCGCCGGCGGGCCGAAAGCGGGAGGCGCCCTGGTGCTGCCCTGGCCGGAACCCGGCACCCTGGCGTCCATGCTGGCCGCGGTGGAGCAGGTCGCGGCCGGGGCGCTGCTGCGCCAGGCCCTGGCCGGCCGGCGGGACGACCCCGCCTCCGTGGCCCAGGCCCTGGGCCTGTCCCCCAGGGGCTTCGCCAGGGTCTTGCGGGAACATGGGATCTCCCTGGAGGATGAATGACATGCTGACCGAACCCCGCTCCACCGTCTCCCCCGTCGCCGTCAAGGCTCTGCTGGGTCGTGTCAGGGCCGGCCTGGGGGCCCTATGCCGGGTCGTGGTCGGGAAGGATGTGGCCGTGCGCAGGGCGGTGGCCGTGATGCTGGCCGGTGGCCACCTGCTGATCGAGGACCTGCCCGGCGTGGGCAAGACCACCCTGGCCAAAGGCCTGAGCCGGCTCATGGGCGGGACTTATCAGCGGGTCCAGGGGACCAATGATCTGCTGCCTTCGGATCTGCTGGGCATCCATCTGTGGGATGCCGCGGCCCAGTCGTTCCGGTTCCAGCAGGGGCCGGTGTTCGCCAACGTGCTGCTGCTGGACGAACTGAACCGGATCGGGCCCAAGACCCAGAGCGCCCTGCTCGAGGTCATGGTGGAGGGCCAAGTCACCCTGGACCGGGCCAGCTACCCGCTGCCCGATCCCTTCTTCGCCATCGCCACCCAAAATCCCATGGACCATGCCGGCACCTTTCCGCTGCCCGAGAGCCAGATCGACCGGTTCGCCTGCGTCCTGCATCTGGGCTACCCGGATGCCGCGTCCGAGCGGCTGGTGTTCCAAGGGGACGCCGGGGCGGAAAAGCTGGAGACCCTGGAGCCCGCCATGGATCTGATCGGATGGCGGCTGGCCCGGAGCCTGGTCCACGGGGTGCACCTTTCGGAGGCCGCCTTGGCCTATGCCCAGCGGGTGGTGGCGAGCATCCGGAACGACAAGGGGTTCTGCTCCACCCGGGCGGCGGCGCATTGGCTGGCCGTGGCCAAAGCCGAGGCCTGGCTCGATGCCCGCGACTTCGTGACCCCGGACGACCTGCAGTCGACCCTGGGTGATGTGATGGCCCACCGGGGCACCATGGACGACCGCCGGCTCAACCGGGAGGAGCGCCGGGAACAGCTTACCCGGCTGATGAATGAAGTTCCCGTGGGCTGGAAACCCTGAGGCCGGGCCCTGCTACGCTGGAAGATATGGATTTCAAGGAAGATGCCACCCCCGCTGCCGGCCGGCCCGACCCCGGTGGTCCACCATCCCGGCGGCCAGACCCCGGTGGTCCACCATCCCGGCGGCCGGACCTCGGGAGGCCGGATCCGGGCGGTCCCACCGGCATCGGCGAAGTGCTCCGCTCCACCCGCATCGCCCAGGGGTTGTCGCTGTTCGTGCTGGCCCACGAACTGAACCTCAGCGTGGCGATCCTCGAGGCTGTGGAGGCCGAGGCGTGGCAAAGGCTGCCACTGGGCCGGGAGCGTCCCCACACCCGGCTGATCGCCGAACGTCTCGGCGTGGACCTGGCTTCGTTCCCGGCCCAGTGGAACCAGTTGCCCGGGGCCCTGGAGCAGGAGCCTCCGGATCCCCGGCGGGAATCCATGGAACGGGTGCTGGTGAGCGCCATCACGGTGGGCTCGCTGGTGCTGCTGTTCTGGCTGGTGGTGCCCGGTCCCAGCCTCAAGCGGCTGCCCCGGCCCGTGCCGGTGGGGGAGGTCGATTCCGGGCCCGCGCCCTGGATACCCAAGGATCCGGCCGGCCCCTACCCGGTGGTGGGGGAAGTGCTGCCCGAAGTGCCGGTCAACGACGAAGGGGTGCTGGTCTCCATGCGCGCCATGGATCCGTGCCTGGCCGTCATCCAGCAGGGCGAGGCGATGGTTGAGGCCCAGGCGGCCCCCGGGACCGCCAAGCCCACCGGCCAGAGCCGGACGCTGCGTGTTTCCGAACCCTGGCGCCTGCGGGTGAAGGGCCCGTTCACCATCTCCCTGGACAATGCCGGCGTGGTCGCCCTGGAGGTGGCCGGGCGGCACATCCGCCACGGCCGGACCGTGGGCGAGCCCTGGGTGGGCCGGTTCGGGGCGAACGGCGACTGGCTGCTCCCGGCGGAAGCGACGCCCCAGAATCCTCCCACCGGGCCGGAAACGGATCCCAGTGGCCCCGAAACAGAAACGGAGTAGACGTGCATCCGATCGTGCAGAAGTTCCTCGAGGGCCAGCTTCCGGAGGCTTTGGGCATCACCCTGGTGTCGGGGAATCTTCCGGTACCGCCCTTGGATCTGCTCCAGGCCCTGGCCCATGCGGTGTTCAAGGAGACCCCCCTGGCCGCCAAGGCCCAGGAAACGCTGATGGACATGCCCGAGAGCTTCCTGCTCAACGCCATCGTCGGTCCGGTGGAGCCGCCCGATCCGCTGGGGTTGATTCTCATCCACCGCAAGGATCCGGGCCTGCTGGAATCGGCGCTGCTGCATGAGGACATCACCTCCGCCTGGGTGGAACGGGCGGTGCCCTTCCTGCCCTCATCGGTGCTCGAGATCCCATTGAACAATCAGGTGCTGTGGCTGGAACGGCCGGGGATCCTGGACCTGCTGGAGGTCCATCCCGAAGCCGAATACCAGATCAAGCGGCGGATCAACGAGTTCCGCCGGGACGTCCTGCGGCTCATCCCGGCCGAGGTGGCCCAGGACCGCCTGGAGATCATCGACGAAGTGGAGGCTGGGCGGCTGGACCGGGCCTGGTCGGAACTGCCCTTGCCGATGGAATCCCCCCTGGAGGAAAGCAGCGCGGATCAGGCGCCCGCGCCCGAAATCCTGAAGCAGGTGGCGGCGGAAACCGGCGAGGAGATCCCCCTGCGCCTGGCCCAGCGGATCATGAAGCTGCGCACCAACCAGAAGATCATGCTGGCGGTCAAAGGCGGCAAAGAGGAGCGCACCCTCCTGATCCGGGAGGCCAACCGGCTGATCCAGGTGAGCGTCGTGCGCAATGGCCGGATCACCGAAGGGGAGATCGCCTTCATCGCCCAGATGCGCAGCATCACCGACGAAGTGATCCGGATCATCGCCCACAACCGCGACTGGATGAAGAAATACGCGATCATGAAAAATATCGTGATGAATCCGAAAACCCCCCTCGCACTTTCCCTCAATTTCTTCAAGCGCCTCATCGACATCGATTTGAAAATTCTGATGCGGGACAAGAACGTTGCCGAAATCCTGCGTCGAGAAGTCAAACGCTACCTCGGTTCCAAGACCAGCAACTAGCCTTCAGGCCTGGAGCGAGAGCACGTCCGCTGGGGTGTTAGCCTGGCAAATCTTTTAAATTATTAGTAATGGGATGGAAAAAGAATAGGGCCGCTGAAATGAGCGAGTCCTTGGAGACGCGCGGCAGCATTGGGAAAAACGCGGACTCCCTGCAGCGTCTGCTCCCTGCACTGGGAATGCAGCAGTCCATCAATCCCCTGATTCTCATGGGAACTGCCGAATTCCCCACAGGGAAATCAGCAGCCTTCGCGGAAAACCTCCGGGCGCTAAAACCCCCGGCCCGGCGACGGCTCTTTTCCTGGGGCGGTAGACTGGAAGCCTATGGAAAAGACCAACCCTCCGTCCAGTCAAGGTGCCCTCTCGCCCAGGCCCTGCAGCAAATGATATCAAGCGGCCGGCCTGCGGCGGATGGCCTTGAACAACTCCTCGCCGATCTGGAAAGCGAGCGGCGGCTGGAACACGGCTGGCTGCTCCTGAAACAAGCCCGTTTGGATCCCGCGGTGTGGGGCGGGCTCCAGGCCCGGTTGAAGGCCCGGATGGACCAGTCCCGGGGGCGGCGGATGGGCCGGTGGCAGGTGGATCCGGAGCGGCGCACGCTGAGGCTGAGCTTCGAGGTGCGGGCACCTGCCTGTTCCCAGCATCCCGCCGGACTGCTGGCCGAGCTTGGGCGGGCCCTCCTGTCCGCGGGCCTTCCGGTGGCCATGGGGCTGGAGAAATCGCCAAGGCCGGCGGTTCACCTGGGGCATCCGCTGCCGCTGATGGTGGAGGGCTACGAGGAGTGGGCTGACGTGGATCTTCTGGAACCGGCCGCGGCGCCCTTGGCGGAACTGCCGGAGCGGATCAACGCCCATGCGACCGAGGGCCTTCGCGTGCTGCAGTGCCTGCCGATTCCCAACTACGCGTCGAAGGTCGCCGAACTCTGCCGGCGCGGCCATTGGCTCTGGCCCTGTCCGGCCGAGTGGCAGCATGCCGCCCGCGAGCGGATGGCATCCTTCATCGGCTCCGAGCGGTTCGAGATCGAAAAGAGCGCCAAGGTTGACGGCCAGAAAGGGACTACCCGGGTGGATATCCGCCCGCTGCTGGAGGACTGCCTCTGGGCGGGGGCGGAACTGAGGTTCCAGACCCGGATCCACAAGGGCGAGGCGGCAAATCCATGCAAGCTGCTCGCGGCCATCCTCGGGCCGGAAATGCCGGTCCAGGGCCTGGTCCGGACCCGGGTGGAACTGGGGGAGGATTCGCGGCTGGACCAGGCCGAGAAGTTCGAGCCGAAGTTGCACAACATGTTCGAGGACGCCGTGTTGCTGGAATCCGGCGGCAACATCAGCCTGGTCGACGACGACGATGACGAACCCTTGGTCATCATGGGTACCTAGGACTGGTTGCCGTTTGGACGTTTCGGCCCGTCCCGGCATTCCCTGCCGGGACAAGACGAAAGGCCCAACCTGCCTGCAGCCTACTTCGGGCGGCCGAAGTTGAATTCCATGTCCAGCCAGCCGGAGGAAGCCTTGCCGTTCTTGGAGCCGGGGGCGAAGGTGGAAGCGAGGGCCGCGTTCTGGGCGGCGTCGTTATAGCCGGAATTGCCTTCCACCCCCTTCAGGATCACCACTTTCAGGGGCCGGCCGGCGGCGTCCACGAAGACCTTGAGGGAGACCTTGATCTCGCTCTGCTGCAGATTGGCCGGCAGCGTGTCCTTGCCACCCCGGGGCGCCTGGGGATTGCCCTTCTGGACCACGATGGGCGCCAGGTCGGCCGCGGCTGAATTCGGGGACGCGGCGGCGGGGGCTGGGGTCGCCACGGGAGCGGCAGGCGCGGGCTGGGGCTTGGGTGTGGTGGCGAGGGTGTTGAAGGCGGCGGCGGACTGGGCGGCGGCAGCCTTGCTCCAGGCCTGGGCGTTGTTCCCCTTGGCCAGAGCCTGCTTCTCAGCCAGGGCTTCGGCCCGCTGCCTGGCCAGGTCCCTGGTCTTCAATCTCGCGGCTTCCAGTTCCTCCTTGGCGGTGGCGCGGGCGGCCTCGGTGTTGGCCTCCTCGGCCTGCTTGCCGAACATGTCCTCCAGGGTCTTCTGGGCCTGTTCCTGCTTGGCGATGGCGGCGAGCTTGGCGTCGTTGGCTTCCTTTTCCTTCTCGAAGGCCGTGAGCTTGGCCTGCAGGCTCTGCTGTTCCATGAGGTGCTGCTGGTTACCCTGGCGGATGTAGTAGAACATTCCGGCGAACAGCGCGACCGCCACCGCCATCCCCCCGGCCAGGACGTAATACACCCCCGAGCCCTTGACCGGCTTCTGCGGGCCCTGGACGCTGGCTCCCGGGGGCAGGTACTGGGCGAAGTTGGCGCCCTGGTCGGTCTTGATGGCCAGGTTGTCCGCTTCGTTCTCTTCCCGGAACAGCGTATGCATCAGGAAGGCCATGTTGAAGGTCGTGGGGCTGTACTCGCCGTCGTAGAGCACCCGTTCCAGCGCGGAGTTGAACTCCGCGGCGGTGGCGAAGGGCTGGCCGATGAGGAGCAGGCGCTTCATGCAGTTCAGGATCTCTTCGGGGATGCTCCCCTCCTCCTGGGCCGCCTTGAGGGTGGCCTGGGCCAGGGCGCCCGGGATGGCCGCCGCCGCCGGCAGCTTCTCCATGGTGAGCATCTCGTAGAGGATCGCTCCGAGGGCATACAGGTCCTGCTGGAGCGGGGCGGCCTGGGTCTCCGGACGGTAGGGGGCGAGGGCGGCCTTCAAGGTCGGTGCCTTGGGCAGAAGGGCATCGATGATGGCGGCGACCGGCGCGTCCAGGATCTGGGTGGCGCCCTCGTAGCCGACCCAGACGCTGTGGGGGGAGAGGGTGCCATGGTGGACGTTCTTCTCGTGCATCAGGGTGATGGCCTGGGCCATGCTCTGCAGCACGGTCAGGGCGTGGTCCACGCCGATGGGGATCTGCTCGTCCCTCGCCTTTTCCAACACCTGGGCCAGGGTGCGGCCCGGCACGTAATCGCAGCTCAGGCTGCCCGGCTTGCCGGCTTCGAGCCGGCAGTTCGCACCGAACCCCCGGATTCCGGCGAGCTGGCTCGCCACCCGCTGGGCTTCGGGCCAGCGGGTGGCAAGACCCGCCATCTGCAGTTCGTCGGAGAAGGTGCAGAGCAGGTAATGCCGCTCGAAGGCACTCCCGACCGTGGACAAGGCGCGATACACCTTTCCGGAGGGGACTGTCGCCAGCTTGTCAGCCAGCAGAAAAGAACCCAGGCGCGTGTAAGAGGCCATACCCGTTTCTCCAATCAATGGTGTTGGCCTAAAGATACTGCCGATTGCCCGGAAAGGACAGGCCTTCAGTCCGATTCCGGCATCTCCCACTGGTCGCCAACGGCCCGCCAGAGCTGGATCCACAGATTTGCCGTAGCGTTCACACCGTTGGAATACGCGAGCTGCAGCTGGGCGAAGGGAACCGACAGCTCATCCCAGGCCCCCACCCGGCGACCGGTCTTTTCATCGAAACAGGTCAGGAGGGCGTCATGGCGTTCGTACTTCACTTTGGCCCAGCGGAGCAGGGCAGGCCGGGGATCCACCGAGCCGGTCACGGCCCAGAAGGGTTCCCGGCTGAGGATCAGCTTGGGCAGCTTTTCGTCGGCATAGGCCTCGAAGCTGTCCCGGAGCGGATTGGCGCCACGGACGGCGGAGGGATCCATGAGCAGCTGCACCTGGTGGGCCAGGGTGCCCAGTTCCTCCACCAGCCGTCCGGGCCTGCCGCCCTGGCCGGAGAGGGTGACGATCAGCCGGAACTGCTGTTCGATCTCCTCCACGGTGGGAACCTGATCGTTGGCTTGGCCCCGGGCGCCCTGGCGCAGTTCGCCGGGGTGGGCCAGCAGGAAGGCCCGCATCCGCCTGGGCGCCAGCCGAACCGCGAGCATGGTCTGGGCTTCGTGGCAGCGGGGGCTCCAGGCACCGAGTTGGGGTGCCGCCAGCATCATCAGGGCGGAAAGGCAGATACCGGTCATTCTCATGTCCATCATTGTGGCTGAGATCCGTACTTTGTGCTGATCCGTCCGATTCCGCCGTTGACCCCTTGGCCCAGTCTGTGGATCATTCGGGTCATGTTCTCGAGGGAAGCCCTTTGGCAGCGCCTCGCCGGCGAACCGTTCTGGCCCATGGCCTGGGCCCTGGCGGCCGCTTGCGCCGTGCCGTGGCTGGTGCCGGAAACCTGGGATGGGCGGCTGCCGGCCGCCGCCGTGGCCGCGGGTTGGCTGGGGGTGCTGGCCTGCGCTCCCCTGGTGCGCTGGCGGCGATGGGCCTGGGTTCCCCTGGCCCTCGCTCTGGCCTGGGGCGTCCTGGGTGGGCTGGGCCGGCAGGCCCGGCGGGAAGCCGCGCTTCCGGTCGGTTTCCAGCGCATCCAGGGGGTCCTGGCGGCGCCCTGGACCGTGACCGGGGCCGCGCGTTGTTCGACCCTCCGGGTGGACCTGCCGATCCCGCTGCGGGGAGCCGTGCTGCCCCTCAGCCTGCCCCCGGGGCGGGCGGCTCCCCCCGCCGCCGGCACCCCCGTGCGGTTCCAGGGCGAACTGCTGGCGGTGGAACCGCAGCCGGCCTTCCTGCCGGAGCGGGCCCGGTGGCGCGCCCTGGGCGATTCCGCGCCGCGGCGGATCCGGGTCCGGTCCGCCGCGCTCATGGAAACCCTCGGCCCGGCCCGGCCCTGGCCGACCCTGCGCCTGGCGCTGGCGGTGCGGCGCCGGTTCGACGCCCTGCCGCTGGAGCCGGGCCCGGGCCGGGACCTGTGGGGCGCCCTCACCTTGGGCATCCCGCCCGTGCACGACGAAGTGTTCACTCCCTTCACGGAGAGCGGGACCATCCACACCCTGGTGGTTTCCGGTCTCCAGGTCACCCTGGTCATGGGCTCCCTGGCCGGCCTCTGGCGCCGAGGCCTGCGCCTGGGCGGAGGCGTCGCGGGCGTGGCCGGCGGGTTCCTTTATTGCGCCGTGGTCGGCTTCACCGCCCCTGTGTGGCGGGGCCTGCTCATGGGCGCGGCCTGGCTCGGGGGTCGGGGCACGGGCTGGAAGCTGCCGCCGGTGGTGGCCCTGCACGGGGCGCTCCTGGCCTGGGTGATGGTCCATCCGGCGGCGGGCTGCGAGCCGGGGTTCCTGCTGGCCTGGCTGGCCCTGGTGGGAATGGGCTGGGCCTGCGAGCCGCTGGCCGGCCTGTTTTCGCCCCTGCTGGGCCGGGCCGCCCTGCCGTTGGCCCGGATCGTGGCGCCCTGGCTCACCACCCTGCCGCTCCTGGCCCTTCTGCACGGCGGAGCTCCGCTCTGGGGGGTGGCGGCCAATCTGGTGCTGCTGCCCCTGGTGGGGATTCTGGCCCCGCTCTGCCTGGGTCTCATCCTGGTGCCGGTTCCAGGCCTGGTTCCGGCCATCGGCGGGCTGCTGGGCTGGGCCGGGGGGCGGCTGCTGCCGTTGTTCGCCCGGATCGTGCCGCTGGCCACCGGATACCTTTGGCCCTGGGTCGGGCTGCTGCTGGGCTGGATCCTGCTGGCCCAGCTCCATGCGCGGTTCCATCGGACCCGCTGGCTCTGCGCGACCCTGGTGGTGGCTTCCCTGGGGCTCCTGGCGGCCGGGGGCGTCGGCCGGAGGACTGCTGCCCTCAGCCTGGAAGCCATCGACATCGGTCAGGGCGATGCCTTGCTGGTGAGGGTTCCCGGCGGGGACGCGACCCTGGTGGACACCGGACCGGATCCCAGGGCGGCCCGGAGGATCGCCCGGGTCCTGAGCCGGCGCGGAGTGCGCGAGCCGGTCCACCTGGTGCTCACCCATCCCCACCTGGATCACGCCGGCGGCTGGGCGACTCTGGCCCGGCTCTGGCCACCGGTCTCCACCGCGCTGCCCGTCCTGGCCGACCCTGCCGGGCCATGGTCCGGCTACGGCCCGCCGGGGGCCGCCGCCGCCGCGCGGGCGCTGCGCCGGGGCGACGGCTGGACGCGGGGCGAGGCGTCCTTTTCCGTGCGCTGGCCGCCGGGACCCCTCGCCCTGGGCGATGCCAACATGACTTCCGCGGTGCTGCGGGTGCGCTGGCGCGATCGGGAACTTTGGCTCATGGGCGACGCCCTCAGGATCCAGGAACGGGACCTGCTCGCCCTGGGCGACCCCGGGGACGGCGGCGGCGCCCGCCTGTTGAAAGCCGGCCACCACGGCAGCCGCAGCGCCTCGGATCCGGCCTGGGTTCAGGCGCTCCAGCCCGGCCTGGCGCTGGTGTCGGCCGGGCGGCGCAACAGCTTCGACCATCCCCACGGCGAGGCCATGGCCGCCCTGAGATCGGGCGGTGCGCCGGTGTTCGTCACCGGCACCTGCCAGGGGGTGCGGGTGGAGGCGCGGGGGGATGGCTGGCTGGTGGAGAAGGGGGATGGCCGACGGCTCCGGGTCCCTATTGCACTTCGAAAATCCGCTGGGCCCGGAGGTGATCCATGAGCGCCCGGCTCACCCGCTCATGGTTGGCCAGCCATTGCCCGTGGGCCTCCGGGCCCACCTGGTTGGCCACAACCAGGGCCGCGCCGCAGGGGATGCCCGCTTCGTGGCAGGCGGCGAACACGCCGGTCAGTTCCAGATGCTCCGCCGCGGCGAAGGTGGCCAGGCGCCGGGCTCCCTCGAGGCTCCGGGTGATGCCGGGAGGCACCGCCACGGACAGGGCGGGGAAGGGCAGCGGCAACACTGAATCGAGGGTGGCCGGCCAGCGGTGGACTTCGTGTTCGGGCCGGTAGGCCCGGCCCTCCAGCACATCCAGGGAGATGGCCAGGGCATCCGAGGCCCTCAGGAAAGCGCCCACCGCCAGGCGGTGGTCGTAGGCGCCGCAGGTGCCCACGAACAGCACCCGGGCCGGAGTGAGGGCCGTGAGCATCCTCGCGGTCGCCACCGCGGCGGTGAGGGCGCCCAGGCCGGTGCAACCCACCCGCCAGCCGATGGGCGGCTGGGCATCCATTCCGGCCAATTCGGGGGGGAAGGCGGCGAGGAGAAGGGAAGGGCGGGTCGTCATGGCCTCTATGCTACGCCTTATGGCGGGATCATGAATAGAAAGGAAACCAGCCCCCGCCGCCGCGCCAGGATCCAGCCGCCCGCCGCGGCCTCCATTGGCGTGAATACGGGCCTTGACGGTTCACCCGGAAATAATCCCCATCCCTTGCCCGGTCCCGAATGGATTCTGCTAAATTATTAAAATAATAATGAATCATTTCACTGCTTGGGGTAACTCTTCATGAGTGACGATCCCTACGATTCCAGTCCCTCCTTGATCGCCTTGGCCAATGCAAGCCTTGGCAACGCGGAAATGGACAACCAGCACCAGAGGATCTTCCAGGTCCTGGTGCGGCTGGACGAGAGCCTGCGGGGACCGTTCCCGCTGGAGACCCTGGGCGCCCGGCTCAAGCAACTGGAGAATCTCGCCCTGGAGCATTTCCGGGAGGAGGAGGAGCTGATGCGACAGGTTGGCTACCCCCACCTCGTGCCCCATCGGCTGGAACATGAATCCATGGGCGAGCGCTTCCATGCCCTGCTGGAAAGCTACGGTTCGGCCGATTCGCCGCCCCTGGTCAGCCTGACCGAAGCCTTCGGCGCCATGTTCCTGCACCACATCGAGGTGGTGGACCATGATTACGCCAACTTCCTGGATCGGCGCAAGCTGGGGGAGATTCCGGTGGAGTTCCTGGATTCCGTGGGCGAGTAGGCGGATTCCCCTCGGTGGCGCGCGGCGGCTCCTGGACTCCGGATTCTGCATCGAGGGGCGGCAGGAAGGCCGAAAGGCTGGCTCAGCCACCTCCGATCGGCCTTGATTCCGGTCGGCGCCTGGGCCATTCTCCAACCATGCAGCTGACAGACCTGGAGATCGTGAACTTCCGCGGCATCGCGCGGCTCCGCCTGCAGGTGGAGCCGGACGCCACCGTGCTGTTCGGCGAGAACGCCTGGGGCAAGACCAGCCTGGTGGAAGCGCTCCAGAGCACGCTGGGGGACCGGCCCCTCACGGAGGCGGACTTCCACCGCCTCGCCAACGACCGGACCACCATCGCCAAGCGCCTGAGCATCACCCTGGGTTTCCGGGGAGAGCCTCCCGAGGCGTTGGAGCCCGCGGCCTGGCGGGACGGGGCCGGGGCTTGCCGGCTGGTGCTCCAATGGAACGGGCGGCGCATGGACCGTGGTCGGGCCAGGGTCCGTCAGCTTTTCCTGGATGCCCAGGGGCGGGAGATCCTCCTCCCCGATGGGGCAGGGGCACTGCTGGCGGACCAGGTCCGCCGGGACCACCCCCTGTTCGTATTCCGGGAACTCCGCCTGGCGGACGGGATCCTGGCCCCGGCCCTGGCCACCGGCCAGGACCTGCACGAGGACCCCGAAAAGGCCGTGGGGCGGGTCTTCGAGCGGCTGCTCTCGGTTCCCCACCAGGTGCATCCCAGCGAGCTGGCCCGGGGCCTGGAGGCGCTGAAGCGGGTGGCGGCGCGCCGCCCTGAACTGTTCCAGGCCCTCCGGCCCGTCGGGGAATCCCGCCTGCGCCGGGCCACGGACATTGCCGATGCGCCCATGGGCTTCCTGGACGGGAATCCCCTGGCGGACCTGGCCCAGCACGCCGGGGCGGGGATGCGGCAGGTGGTCCTCCTCACCCTGGTGGGGGCCATGCTCCAGGCCCAGGCCGGGGCACCCTTGGGCAAAGGGGCCCAGCCCATCCTGGTTCTGGAGGACCCGGAGACGCACCTGCACCCCATTCAATTGGCCACTGCCATGAACCTGGTATCCCAGCTCTCCGTACAGAAGCTGATCACCAGCGCGAGCGGGGCGCTCATGGCCGGCTTTCCCTTGCACGCGCTCCGCCGCCTGGTGCGCCGCGATAGCGACACCGAGGTGTTCCCGGACCCGCTGGAACCCGCCCTCAGCCCCACCGAGATCCGCCGCGTGGCCTTCCACGTGCGCACCCACAACGCCGACAGTCTCTTCGCCAGGGTCTGGCTCCTGGTGGAAGGGGAGACCGAATCCTGGCTCCTGCCCGAACTGGCCCGGGTCTGGGGCCTCAACTTCCCCCTGGAAGGCATCCACTGCGTGCCCTTCGCCCAGGCGGGGCTCGCCCCCCTCCTGGCCTTCGCCGACCGCTTCGGGATCCCCTGGCATCTGATCGCGGACGGCGACGAGGCCGGCATTCACTATGTGGCCAAGACCCGCAAGCTCCTCCACCACCGGCCGGAGGCCAGGCAGATCACCGCCCTTCCGGACCTGGACCTGGAGCACTTCCTGTGGCGGGAAGGCTATGAGAACGTCTTCCGGAGGGCCGCGGGCCCGGTGGCGCCCGAGGCCGGCGCCTCCGCGGTCATCCACCAGGCCCTGCGCGCCTGTTCAAAGCCGGGCATGGCCCTGGAAGTGGCGGAGGAGGCCGGAAGACGCGGCCCCTCCCGGGTTCCGTCGCTGCTTGCCCAGCTCTTCGGCATCCTGCGGGAGAAGGCCAAGCCGGCCGATGGTCGCTGACGGGTTCGTACTGGATTTCCCGTGCACGGGCGGACGTGCGGAAACATCTAAGCAGGGCTGCGGTCCTGGACCTCGAGGGTGCCCCCTCGCCGAACCGGGCCGCCGGGCGGTCGATAATCCATGACCGTACCAGACCCCAGCCGACGGCCTTCAGCTGGATCTACGACGGCATGCCGCGGTGAGGCCGAGATGCTCCGCAGGATTGATTCCGGATCGAATCCGGGCAATGCCGGTATTTTGAGGCCGAGCCCCCCGGGTCCGGCTCCCCATCCGCGCGGATGGAAGAAATCCACGCCTGCGATCGACTCCCTGGACGTGAGATCCTGGACGGGGAGCCCCATCATGCCAATCCATCACCCCCTTAAGCCCCACTTCCCGTCCGACCTCCAAAGCGAATGGACCGTCCTTTACGCCTTATATCCCCTGCCCATCGAAGCGCACGTTTTCGTGGGACTGCGATTGCCGGATCCGGAAACCTCAGGGGTCCGGGAGATCGACTTCCTCATCCTGCATCCTGAATTGGGACTGATCATTGTGGAAGTCATGGGCGAGGGGGTGGAGCCGCGCAAAGGCCACTGGGTCCGGCGCAACGCTGAAGGGGAATTCGACCGGATGGCGGAGAGTCCCGCTGAGCTGCTCCAGGCCCAGCAGAACGCCCTTTTCAGGTTCCTGAAAGCGGCCGGGGAGGAATTCATTCCGCGCATAACCCTGGTACTGGCCCTGCCCGCCCTGCCCCTGGAGTCCGGGCGGTCGCTCGGGGCGAATCTGCCGGCCTGCCGCATCCTTACGCTGGAAAAACTTCGGAATCCGTTCATCTCATTGAGGTTGGCGGTGACCGGAGGCAAGGCCTGGAACGAATGGTGCACGACTCCCCAGGCAGCCCAGTACGCCATTGGCCGGGAAAGGTTCACTCACCTCCTGGATGCCCTTGAACCTCTCCTTCCCCCTGAAACGAGCAGCCGTTGAGGCGTATGCGCCGTTCACGGGGCAGGACGTAGGGGGGAGGGACCGGAAAAGCCGTGACCAGGTCGTGCTCCAGCCCTGGCGCTCGAGTCCATCCCCCCCCCGTCAAGGTCGGTCCGGAACCTCACGGCGTATAGGTTGCGTAGGATTCCTAATGCCCTGCGATCTTCGCACCGGCGCGTGCGCCCCTTCCCGGACCCAATGCTGCCCAGTCAAGGCATGAAACGTCTGGTCTCAAGGCGTTTGAATGGCACCGTTATGGGGGAAGGGAATCTAAATGCCTCAAATCCAGGGAAACCAGAGGTAAAAAAAGGCGGGGGCCGAAAGCCCCCGCCTTTTCATTCCGGATCAGATCCGGGTGGTGCTGGTACTAGACGGTCTCTTCCAGCTTGGCCTGGGCCGCCGCGAGGATGGCGATGGGCACGCGGTAGGGGCTGCAGCTCACGTAGTCGAGCCCGGTGCGGTGGAAGAACTTGACCGAACGGGGATCGCCGCCGTGTTCGCCGCAGATGCCCAGGTGCAGGTCGGGGCGGACGCTGCGGCCCTTCTGGCAGGCGATCTGGACCAGCTGGCCGATGCCTTCCTGGTCGAGGCTCTGGAACGGATCGTCCTCGAGGATCTTCTTGGCGACGTACTCGGGCAGGAAGGTTCCGGAGTCGTCCCGGGAGTAGCCGAAGCCCATCTGGGTGAGATCGTTGGTGCCGAAGGAGAAGAATTCGGCTTCGGTGGCGATCTTGTCGGCGGTGATGGCGGCGCGGGGGATCTCGATCATGGTGCCGATGGGGCAGCTGAAGTTCGTTCCCTGCTCCTTGTTCACGGCGGCCAGTTCGTCCAGCATCTCCACCTTGGTGAAGGCCAGTTCCTTGACGGTGCCGATGAGGGGCACCATCACTTCGGGCATGGCCTTGATGCCGCGCTTGGCGACGGCCAGGGCGGCCTCGGAGATGGCGCGCATCTGCATGCGGATCAGCTCGGGGTAGGTGATGCCCAGACGGCAGCCGCGGTGGCCCATCATCGGGTTGAACTCGTGGAGCTTCTCCACCCGATGCTTGACTTCCGCCAGGGTGACACCCATGACTTTGGCCATTTCGTTCTGTCCGGCTTCGTCGTGGGGCACGAACTCGTGGAGCGGGGGATCCAGCAGGCGCACGACGACCGGCAGGCCGTCCATGGCTTCGAAGATGCCTTCGAAGTCCTTGCGCTGGAGCACCAGGAGGCCCTTGAGGGCTTCCTTGCGGCCTTCCAGGTCCTTGGCCAGGATGAACTTGCGGAAGGCGATGATGCGCTCGCCCTCGAAGAACATGTGCTCGGTGCGGGTCAGGCCGATGCCTTCGGCGCCGAAGGCGCGGGCGACCTGGGCATCGTGCGGGGTGTCGGCGTTGGTGCGGACCTTGAGCCGGCGGACGGCGTTGGACCAGGTCATGATCTTCTGGAAACGCTGGAACAGTTCGCTGTCCTCGGCCTTGAGCTTCTTCTCGACCAGCACCTGGTTCACTTCCGACGGGAAGGCGCTGAGCTGGCCGGCGAACACTTCGCCGGTGGAGCCGTCGATGGAGATGAAGTCGGTGGCGGCCTTGAGGGTGATGCCGTCGACGCTGAGGGTGCGGGCTTTGAGGTCGATGGTGATGGCGGAGGCGCCGCATACGCAGGGCTTGCCCATGCCGCGGGCGACCACGGCCGCGTGGGAGGTCATGCCGCCGCGGGCGGTGAGGATGCCATTGGCGGCATACATGCCGGCCAGGTCCTCAGGGGAGGTCTCGGTGCGGCAGAGCACCACCGGGCCGGTCTTGGCCATTTCCTCGGCCTCCTCGGCGCTGAGCGCGATCCGGCCGACGGCGGCGCCGGGGCCGGCGTTGAGGCCCTTGGTCATGAGCTTGCCTTCCTTCTTGAAGGAGGCCTTTTCCTTGGGGTCGAACACGGGCGCCAGCAGCTGGTTGAGGTTGTCGGCTTCGATGCGGCTCAGGGCGGTGTTGGAATCGATCAGCTTCTCGTCGACCATGTCGATGGCGATGCGGATGGAAGCCAGCGCGGTGCGCTTGCCGATGCGGGTCTGGAGCATGAAGAGCTTGCCGCGCTCGATGGTGAATTCCAGATCCTGCATGTCCTTGAAGTGGGACTCAAGCCGGTTGCAGGTGGCCAGCAGCGTACGGAAGACTTCGGGCATGGCCTCTTCCAGGCTGGTGTGGCCGGTGCCTTCAGCCTGGTACTTGGTGATGGGCTGGGGGGTGCGCACGCCGGCCACCACATCCTCGCCCTGTGCGTTGATGAGGTATTCGCCGTAGAAGTAGGGCTCGCCGGTGGCGGGGTCGCGGGTGAAGGCCACGCCGGTGCCGCAGTCCTCGCCCATGTTGCCGAACACCATGGTCTGGACGTTGACGGCGGTGCCCCAGTCGTCGGGGATGCGGTTCTTCTGGCGGTAGAGCTTGGCGCGGTCGGTCTCCCAGCTGTCGAACACGGCGCAGATGCCGCCGAACAGCTGCTCGATGGGATCCTGGGGGAAAGGCTTGCCCAGTTCCTTCTGCACGATCGCCTTGAAGACGACGGTGAGGCCCTTCCATTCTTCGGCGGTGATCTCGGTGTCGAGCTTCTTGCCGGTGGCGGCCTTGAGCTTCTCGATCTCATGCTCGAACAGGTCCTTGTGCACGCCCAGGACCACGTCGGAGTACATCATGATGAAACGGCGATAGGAGTCATAGGCGAAGCGGGGATTGCCGCTGGCCTTGGTCAGGCCTTCAACGGTCAGGTCGTTGAGGCCGAGGTTGAGGACGGTGTCCATCATGCCGGGCATGGAGACCCGGGCGCCTGAGCGGACCGACAGCAGCAGGGGATCCTGCACGTCGCCCAGCTTGCGGCCGCGGTTGCCTTCCAGCCACTTGAGGGATTCCAGGACCTGGTCCTTGACCGACTGGGGAAGCTTCTGTCCACCGGCGATGTAGAGGGTACAGACCTCGGTGGTGACGGTGAATCCGGGGGGGACGGGAATCTCCAGGCCGGCCATCTCGGCGAGGTTGCAACCCTTTCCGCCCAGCAGGTTGCGCATCTTTGCGCTGCCTTCGTTGCGATCGCCGCCGAAGGAATATACGTGTTTGACCGTGGTCATGTTCACCTCGAAAAAGAAGCCATATGAAGCGTCAGGATACCTCCAAGGGGGTGCAAAAGCTCTCGCAAATCCTCATGGGTCCGCAGGAACCGTCAGAAGTCAAGGGCAAATGGCCGTTGAGAATATTTGACGGGACCCAGAAAATAAATTGTGCGACTATGGAGGATTCGCGTCGTGATGACGCCAGGGGTATTCCATGGCCAAGCCGGTGACCAGCAAACGTCCAGGTAAAGGACTTTCCGTCCACAAGGGCAAGCCGGAGCGCAGAGGGCCAGCGGCCCGGCCCGGCGGGCGCAGTTCCGCGGCCCCATCCCGAATCAAGCCGGCCGTGGATCCCTGGGCGGCGGAGGGGGACGTTCCCGCCGTGGCGGAAGCGCCGCGCCCGGTCCGGCGCCCCGGTGGTGGGACCGTCATCGCCGGCAAGGTCCCCGCCGGCAGCCCCAGGGCCCGCAACACCGGCCCCTGGAAACCCGTAGCCCGGCCCAAGACCGGACCTCGGCCGGCCGCCGCCAAGCCGGCCGCAGCCAAGGTTTCCCCGGCCAAGGTGTCCGCCTCGGGCCTCAAGGCCAGGATCGCGGCGCCCAAGGGCGACCGCCTGCAGAAGATCCTGGCCGCGGCCGGGGTGGCTTCCCGCCGGGCCTGCGAGGCGATCATCCTGGAAGGGCGGGTCCAGGTGAACGGGGTGACCATCACCGAACTGGGCACCCGGGCGGATCCCCGCCGGGATGACATCACCCTGGATTTCCAGCCCATCGCCAAAGAGGATCTGGTCTACCTGCTGATGAACAAGCCCAAGGGCTACATGACCACCGTGAAGGACGACGAAGGCCGGCCCACGGTGATGGCGCTGATCCACGGCGTCGGTGCCCGGGTCTATCCTGTGGGCCGGCTGGATTTCAATTCCGAAGGAATGCTGCTGCTGACCAACGACGGTGCCCTGGCCCAGCGGCTCATGGCCCCGGAATTCCACGTGGCCAAGGTCTACCTGGTGAAGGTGCACCGGATGCCCAAGCCGGAGACCCTGGATGAGTTCCGGGGCGGTTTCCGGCTGGATGGGCGGATGTTGAAGCCCTGCGGCATCGAAGTCGCGGAGAAGGGGGAGAATCCCTGGCTGATGGTGACCCTGATCGAGGGCAAGAATCAGCAGATCCGCCGGATGTTCGCGGCGGTGGGGCATCCGGTGTCCAAACTGAGGCGGATCCAGTTCGGCCCCCTCACCGACCCGTCCCTGAAGCCCGGGGAGTGGCGTTTCTGCAACCCCCAGGAACTGGCCGCGCTCAAGGCGCTGTAGGAACCTGGCTGGTTGTTCGTGCGGGTTCCAGGGTGGTTCTCCTTCTTTGAAGGCGAACTCACCCGGGAATTCTCCTTTTTGGGAGGAGAATCCCCGAATGTTCCGCTACGGCTCCTGGGTGACAGCGATATCGATCAGCTGCAGCAGTTCTGACACCACCATGCGGCGGTTGCCATCGGCCTCGTAGCTGCCGGAGACCTTCTTGCGGGCGGCGGCCACGTTGCCGCAGGCCTTGCCCCGGGCGATGAGGTCCTTGCAGGGGGTGGGCATGGGACCCCAGTTGCCGCACTCCACGAAGGCGTCGCTGAGGAAGACGAATTTGGGGATCGCCTCGCCGCCATTGGTGAGGAAGCGGGCGAACACGTCCGGCCACTGCTGGCGGGTGATGAAGCGGACCCGCAGGTTCGGGGCCGCCTCGGCAAGACGCTGCAGCACCGGCACGTGCCGGACCACGTCGCCGCACCAGTCCTCGGCGATGGCGATGACATGCACCGGCCGGGGCAGGGCGGCCAGGAAGCCGGCGGCCTGGGGCTCAAGCGCTTGGCCCTGACGCAGGGTTTCCATCTTTTCCCGGTTCTCGGGGGATTCGCCGCCTGAGATCCAGGTGCGGTAGTCCTGACCGGACTCGAAAACAGCCTTCCAATCGACCAAGGGGATCGTGGCGGGACGGGGCATGGCTTTCTCCTGACGGGGAGATGGTAGCTCGATCGGTGCTGCTCGCGCCAGATGGGGATGGCTGGAACGGATTGCAAAGGCGCCCCGGGACGGAGGGTGACCTGACCGCCAAAAAGCCAAGAAAAGGGCTACACGATTCAAAAATGAAACTAATTGGAATGCCCGCCTGAGGCCTATGCGGATCCCGGCCCTTCGCGCAGCCGCGCGGCCGGCCGGGATCCCGGTATCATTTGCATTCCAGCCAGCTGGCCCCGGGACGGACTTCGGCCACCAGCTTCACGTCCAGGGCGCCCAGGTCGTCGGCCCCCTCCATGGCGGACCGGAGCAGGCCGGAGACGAGTTCGATCTCCTCGGGCGGAGCCTCCACCAGGAGTTCATCGTGGACCTGCAGCAGCAGGCGGGAACGCAGGCCGGAGCCGGTCAGGTCCGCATGCAGCCGGACCATGGCCCGGCGCATGATGTCGGCGGCGGTGCCCTGCACCACGGTGTTCACCGCTTCCCGCAGGGCGGTGGCCTTCAGCCCCCCGTTGGCCGACTGCAGGTCGGGAATCCGCCGCACCCGGCCCCAATGGGACCGCACCAGTCCCTGCTCCATGGCCCTGGCCTTGGTGGACTCGATCCACTCCGCCACCTTGGGCATGCGTTCGAAGTACCGCTCGATGAAGCCCTTGGCCTCCTTGAACGAAATCCCCAGGCTGGCGGCCAGGGCATAGGCGCCCTGGCCGTAGAGCAGCCCGAAGTTCACCGCCTTGGCGGCGCTGCGCTGGGCGGAACTGACCTCCTCCATGGGCAGGCCCATCACCTCCGAGGCGGTGCGCCGGTGGATGTCCTCGCCGCGCTGGAAGGCCCCCAGCAGGATCGGGTCCTGGGCCAGGGAGGCCACTACCCGCAGCTCGATCTGGCTGTAGTCCGCATCCAGCAGGGTCCAGCCGGGTTCGGGCACGAAGGCGGCC
>Ga0302279_10000729_pt1 | contig 48299 bp, 42 predicted proteins | sample III_Bog_N3_3_FD_194541 | JGI IMG/M metagenome (GOLD analysis project Ga0302279, IMG submission 194541) | Peat permafrost microbial communities from Stordalen Mire near Abisko, Sweden - III_Bog_N3_3 | ecosystem: Environmental > Terrestrial > Soil > Wetlands > Peat | place: Sweden: Abisko... | reverse complement strand
CACTATCGCCATAGCGGCGTCGCATCCTGCTGGGCCTTCGGCCCGGCCCGCGGTTTCCTCCCTCGAGGTTTGTCCAACACCTGCCCTCAGACCGGTGCTGTTCGGTGCGCCATCTCGACGCGCGGGCAGATGTCGAACAAACCTAAACGGGAACTGCCACTCGCCATCGACTGGCTCGAACGTCGGGTATCGGATGCTGAATTCGTCGGATCGTAGGTCCGCAACAGATCGGCTCCAGCTGCCTGGCCGTGGACGTCGTCGGGCAGGCAGCTGCTCACAGCGGTCGGTTTGCCTGGGTCGATCGTCGACTACTCCTTCAAGCGGCAGGGGCCGCGAGAGACACTTCCGGCCACGGCCCATCCTCCGCGACCGTCGGGTTTCCGGCAGCCCGGAGCAGGCTCCATCCGCGGATCGTCAGTCCGTCAGTGCACAGCCAGCGTATAGCCGGTCTGGGATTTCGGTGTGTCGTAGACACCCCAGTCGCAGCTGAACACGGTCCATGCCGAGGACGTGGCGCCGGCATCGGTCGTGGACGTCCAGTAGTACTGCAAGGAAACAAAATCTGAGAATGCGGCGCCTATCGGATTCAGGCCCGCAGCCGTGCTCGTCGAGGCGAAATTGAAGAAGTCGGCCTCGTTGGTCTGGGTCCGGTCGGCAAGGCTCTCCATTTCCTTGCGGTTGGGCATCCGCCAATGGCCGGGCGCCGAGCCGTCGGTCAGCCCGCACTGACCGCTTTGCAGGTCGTTGACCGCCGTCAACGAGGAGCCCCAGGTGCCTTGCAGCTGCGCGCAACTGGCCTGCTTGAGCCAGACCAACCCGGTCATCGAATCGGTGACGGTGCCGTTGCCGTTGTCGATCATGCGCGTCGTGGTCAGCGGCACGCCGGCGGCCACGCTGCCATCGTCTCCTGGGGTGTACGGAATGTAGTAGCCGGTGGCCTGCAGCGTCACCGCGGCCCCACTCGCGCCCTTGACCGCCCACACCGCCATCGACCGGGTCTTCGCGTTGGCGGTCCCGTCGTCGATGTAGCGGCCGGTCGTTAGGTCGATCGCCCAGGCGTCGGGCGCCCCGGTGGGCAACTGGTTCGCCATGATACTGGTCGAGGTCCAGTAGCCACCGGCCGCGACGCCGGAGAATGGGCTCCCGGAGTTCAGGGCGGGCGCGTACGCGGATTCGTCGATCACGCTTTCCAGTTCCCAGACATTGGGCACTCGCCACTGGCCGGCCGTGGAGCCATCGCTGAGCCCGCAAGCACCGCTGGCCAGCTGTTGGGCCTCGGCCATGGCGGATGTCCAGTCGGCGGACGCGAGGCAGCCGGCATTCCTGAGCCAGACCAGGCCGGTCAGGTGGTCGGTCACCGTGCCGTCGCCATTGTCGACGAAGCGGGTGGCGGGCCAGGCCACTCCGGCGTGGACGGCGGCGTCGTCGCCGGACTGGTAGGACGCCGATTGACCGCTCGCGGCCAGATGGACCAGCGGCTGACTCCCGTCGTAGGCCTGGAAGTCCGCGCCGCTGATCGAGTTCGTCGGGCCGGCAGGCCCGGCGGTGGTCGACGCGTAGTTGAAGACCGTGAAGACGATGGGCGGGAAGGCGGCGCCGTTCGTGTCGATGTACTGGCCGTTGTAGCCGGCGCGGGTGACCGCCACGCCGTTCGGGTCGTACCAGTTGTCCGGCGGGTTGAACGGCGCCGGCGGCACGTACCACTGGACATTCGACGTGTACGTGGCTGGCACGTTCGCGACGCTGGGCGAGAAGGCGTAGCCGTCCTTGAAGGCCAGGATCTGGTAGCCCTGGAAGCAGTTGTCGGTGCAGGAGGTGTTCAGGCCCGAGAACGCGTACCTGCCCTGCGCGTCGCTGGTCGTTGTACCGAAGACCCGGTTGTTGTTCGTGTCGAAGGCAACGATCGTCACTCCCGCCAGCGGCGAGCTGTCGACCTTGACGCTTCCGGAAAAGGTGGTGGTCGGGGGCGGCACGGACGGTTCGGTGTCGCCACCCGCACCACCACCGCCACTGCCGCCACTGCCGCCACTGCCGCCACCGCCGCAACCCATGACGCACGCTGCGGCCAGCAGGAGTGCCGCCCAGGTCGCGACGGCCGAGGACGTCGGCAACGCAGGCGGTCGCTTGAGTGAGTCAGGCATGGTGACCTTGCCAGGGATGTCGTTGATCCCTGGTCAACGGCCTGCGTTGGGCGGCATTGAGTCCGGTGCGCACGAGGCCCGGTCAAATGTCACCGTCCGATTGGTTTTCTTTGTGCAAGCAGCGTGATGCAAGTTTCGCCTTGCGGCGTCCGCCGGCAAACCGCCAACCTGGCAGTCATGCGTCACACGCAGTCTGTCCTCCGGCCGATCAACGGTTTGCGTCAAGAATCGGGTTCACTCCTTCTCCAACAACGACTGCCCCGCCTGTTGGATGCGCCCCGCAATGCCGCTGGCCAGCATGCCCGGGACGCCAGGCAGTCGCAGATCCATCGCCACCGCCGTATCGGACACATCGACAACGCCTGACACGGCCTGGCCCATCGTCGAGCCGGAACCCACGCGCGGCCCATCGGCGCCCTCTCCACACGGGATAATCACCGGATGCATCTCGTGATCCCCTACGCATCGGCCCTGTCCGATGCCGCCGTGCAGGCCCTCGGCACGCTGAGCCTGCCGAACCTGGAGCGCCTGCTGGCACGCTGGGCGCCGGTCGCCGATGCGAGCACCGCCGATCTGCCCGATGCCGACGAATATGCGCTGTCGCTGCCGCACGAGCGCCTGCTCGCGCGCCTGCGCGGCTGGCCCGTGCGCGACGGCCTGCTGCCGTTCGCGGCCGAGGCCGCGCGCGCCGAAGGCTTCGCGCCCGAGGCCGGCAGCGGCTGGGGGCTGCTGACCCCCGCGCACTGGCATGTCGGCCACGACCAGGTCAACCTCGTCGATCCGGCGCTGCTCGAACTCGACGAGCCAGAGGCCCGCACGCTGCACGCCACGCTCGCGCCGCTGTTCGAGGACCTGGGCTGGGCCTGGCACTGGGCCGGCCCGACGCGCTGGTACGTCAGCCACCCGTCGCTGGCCGACCTGCCGACCGCGGCCATCGACCGCGTGATCGGCCGCAACGTCGACCTGTGGCTCAACGACCATCCCGGGGTGATGCTGGTGCGCCGGTTGCAGAGCGAGGTGCAGATGCTGCTGTACGTGCATCCGCTCAACGACGCCCGCGAGGCCCGCGGCGCGATGAGCGTGAACTCGTTCTGGCTCAGCGGTACCGGGCCGACGCAGCCGGCATCGGCGACGCTGCCCGGCGACGTCATCGTCGACGACCGGCTGCGCGCGCCGCTGCTGGGCGATGACTGGAATGCCTGGGCGGACGCGTGGCACGCGCTCGACGACGGTCCGTTGCGCGCGCTGGCCGAGGCCAGCGGCGGCGCGCGCCTGTCGATGTGCGGCGAGCGCTTCGCGCGTTCGTGGCAACCGGCGCAACGCCCATGGTGGAAGAGCTTGCTGGGTGCGCGCGGCGCGTCGGTGCACGCCGTGCTGGAGGCCTTGTGAGCAACGGCCCGCGCCTGCACACGCGCGATGTGCCGCCGCGCACCGCGTTCGCGCTGGAGCAGGCCGGCGTGCATCCGCTGCTCGCGCGCCTGTTCGCCGCGCGCGGCGTGCGCAGCGCCGACGAGCTCGACGACGCGATGGCGCAGCTGCTGCCGCCCTCCACGCTGCGCGGCAGCGCCGAGGCAGCGCGCCTGCTGGCCGACGCGATCGACGGCAACAAGCGCATCGTCGTCGTCGCCGACTACGACTGCGACGGCGCCACCGCCTGCGCGGTCGCGCTGCGCGGCCTGCAGATGCTGGGCGCCAATGCGGCGCGGCTCAGCTACGTGGTGCCCGATCGCCAACTGCACGGCTACGGCCTGACGCCCACCATCGTCGACCTCGCCTGCGGCGACGACGGCCCCGACGACGCGCGCCCGTTCGACGCCACGCGTCCGCCGCGTCCAGACCTGCTGGTGACGGTGGACAACGGCATCGCCAGCATCGCCGGCGTCGCGCACGCGCGTGCTCGCGGGATCGATGTACTGGTGACCGACCACCACCTGCCCGCGCTGGTCGACGACGCCGTCGTGCTGCCGGACGCCAACGTCATCGTCAATCCGAACCAGCCGGACTGCACGTTCGAGAGCAAGGCGCTGGCGGGCGTCGGGGTGATGTTCTACACGCTGCTGGCCACGCGCGCCGAGCAGCGCGCGCGCGGCCGCTTCGATGCCGCATCGCAGCCGCGCCTCGATGCACTGCTCGACCTGGTGGCGCTGGGCACCGTGGCCGACGTCGTCAAGCTGGACCCGAACAACCGACGCCTCGTCGCGCAAGGCCTCAAGCGCATCCGCGCCGGCCGCATGCAGCCGGGCATCGCGGCGCTGTTCCACGTCGCCGCGCGCAAGCACGAGCGCGCCAGCGCGTTCGACTTCGGCTTCGCGCTGGGCCCGCGCCTGAACGCCGCGGGCCGGCTGGCCGACATGACGCTGGGCATCGAATGCCTGCTGACCGATGATGCGACGCGCGCGGCCGAACTTGCGGCAGAGCTCGATCGCATCAACCGCGAGCGGCGCGACGTCGAGGCCGGCATGCGCGAGCAGGCCGAAGTGTTGATGGAGCAGATCATGCCCACGGGCGCGCCGCCCGCGGCGCTGGCGCTGTTCCACGAGGGCTTTCACGAAGGTGTGGTCGGCATCGTGGCCGGCCGCATGAAGGATCGCCTGCATCGGCCGACCTTCGTGTTCGCGGTCGGCGCCGACGGCTACCTCAAGGGTTCCGGTCGATCGATCCCGGGCTTCCATTTGCGCGATGCGCTGGATCTCGTCACCAAGCGCCACCCCGGCGTGCTGCGCAAGTTCGGCGGGCACTCGATGGCCGCCGGCTGCACCATCGCACGCGAAGACTTTGCGACCTTCGACCAGGCGTTCTCGGCGGTCGCCCAGGAATGGCTGAGCCCGGCCGCGCTGTCGCGTGTGCTGGCGACCGACGGGCCGCTGGCGCTCGAGTGGTTCAACACCGCCACCGTCGCCGCGCTCGACGCGCAGGTGTGGGGCCAGGGCTTCGAGGCGCCGACCTTCTGCGATGAGGTGGACGTGGTGCAGCAACGCCTGGTCGGCGACAAGCACCTGAAGCTGCGCGTACGCCACGCCGGCACGCTGCGCGACGCGATCTGGTTCGGCCACGCCGAGCCCGTGGCCGAGCGCGTGCGACTGGCCTACCGGCTCAGCATCGACGAGTTCCAGGGCCAGCAGCGGCTGCAGATGGTCGTGGAGGCGGCGGGCTGAAGCAGCCGTCGCCTGGCTGCGCGCGCCGCGTCAGTTGTTCAGCAGCATGTCCGCGATCACGCCGGTGGCGATCGCGGCGAGCACGTAGTCGCCGTTGACGTTGACCCAGTGGTAGCCCGACGGCGGCTGGCGCAGGTTGTGGGACTTCCAGTCGGTCACTTCGTAGCGCTTGTCGCGATACGAGGCGGGGATGCGGTCGCCCTTGTGCCAGCTGTGGTCGGGGCCGGCACCGCGTTCCTGGGCATGGCTTTGCTCGGCGCGATGGTCATCGCGGTGGTCGTCCTGCGCCATGGAGATGGCCGGGACGGCGACGGCGGCCGCGATGAGCAGGCCGGCCAGGGACTTGAGGTGGTTCATGGGGATTCCTTGGGTGTTGAGGGAGTGGACAGCGACCATGTTCTCCCCGGCGCGTCGATCGCCGCGTCGGCGAGCCGCCGGTTCGCTGGTAGGCTGCGCGCCGCTCGGCGGGTCAGCGAGAGGCTGATTTGCCAGACTTCAGCTGCCCGCAACGGATCGCCACGATGCGTCGGTCCCGACACACATCGCGGCGCTCGCGGTGAATCCATGCATGCCCGACGTCGCCGGCCGGAACGCGGACCGGTACGACGCCAGCCGCGCCTGCCCGTTGGCAGTCAACTGGTAGCGGCCATCGTCGTCGAAGTCGAGCAGGCCCAGGACGCGCAGTTGCGCCAGCTCGCGCAGGCCCTGCGCGGTGGCCGGCTCGGGCATGCCGGCGGCGGTCTCGGAGAGAAGCTTGATCTGGCGGGCGTTCAGGAGGGGCAGCATGGGAATTGGCTTGGATGGGGTGCTGCGCCGCAGCAATCGGCGCGCCCGACAGGTGGACGCCGATTGCGGCGACTGGCGTCGGTGCGGCCGCATGGCGGGGCTGTCGTCATCCTGCGACTGCGCGCAGGACGCCCCCCCGCCAAGGTGCAAGGATTTCATACCCTCGTGCGACAAAGGCGCATCCTCCGACTTTCCGCCGCCCACCATGCCCAAGCTTCGCTTCCTCCTGCATCGCCTGCACGACGCCACGCTCGCGCTGTTCCTGTTCGCGGCCCTGGGCGCCAGCGCGGCGCCCGCCTGCGTGGCTCAGTCGGGTGCGACCGTACCGGCCGTGGTCGAGCTCTACACCTCGGAAGGCTGCAGCTCCTGTCCGCCGGCCGACCATTGGGTGAGCAGCCTCAAAGGCCGCGACGGCGTCGTCGCCCTCGCCTTCCATGTCGACTACTGGGACAGCCTGGGCTGGAAGGACCGCTTCGCCCAGCCGCAGTTCACGCAGCGGCAGAACGCGACGCTGCGCACCAGCGGCGCGCGCTTCGCGTACACGCCGCAGGTGATCGTCGATGGCCGCGACACGCCCGACTGGTCGGCGCTGCCGGCCACTGCGCTGCACGCCAAGGCGCCAGCCACGGTCGCGCTGAAACTCGAGCACGACGCCAGCGGGCTGGCGTTGACCGTCACGCGTGGCGCGGGCGCGCCTGCGAAGCTGTCGGGCTATGTCGCGGTGGTCGATGACGGGATGCAGACGCACGTGGGCGCCGGGGAGAACCGCGGCGCGACCCTGCGCCAGGACGCGGTGGTGCGCGAGCTGCTGCCCTGGAATCTGGCCGTCACGCAGGCGTCGACGCTGCGCTTCGCGTCAGGCGCGACGTTGGAGCCGGGCGCGACGCGGCACTGGATCGCCGTCGCAACCGATGGCGTCTACGGCAAGCCGGTGCAGGCCGTCGCGCTCGCCTGTGGGCGCTGACGCGCGCCGCAAAGACCGACCGATCGGTCGGGGAATCGGCGCTTCTCCTGCCGGCAAGCAGTCCGAAATAAGTTACGCTGTGGCACGCGATGCGCCACGGCGACCCCGTCGGCCATTGCCACAGTTCCGGCCGGCCGCGGCACATCCACCGCGCGACCGGGCCGATCCGCAGCTTTTCCTTTCGCCTGCCACCGCGGGCGTGGAGCCTAGCCGATGAGCCAGCACGACCGCCTGAGTCTGCACGTCCCGGAGCCCACCGGGCGACCGGGCTGCGCGACCGACTTCTCCTATCTCCACGTGTCGCCCGCCGGCGCGGTGCGGCGCCCGCCGGTCGATACCGACCCGCGCTCCACCAGCGACCTGGCGTTCTCGCTGATCGCCGTGCTCGATGCCGACGGCAACGCGGTCGGCCCCTGGGCTCTGGACATCGGCGACGACCTGCTGCGCGCCGGCATGAAGGCGATGATGAAGACGCGCGCGTTCGACGCGCGCATGCTCATCGCCCAGCGCCAGAAGAAGATGTCGTTCTACATGCAGTCGCTCGGCGAGGAGGCCATCGGCACCGCGCACGGGCTCGCGCTGGTCGACGGCGACATGTGCTTTCCCACCTATCGCCAGCAGAGCCTGCTGATGGTGCGCGACTACCCGCTGGTCGACATGATCTGCCAGCTGCTGTCCAACGAGCGCGACCCGCTCAAGGGCCGCCAGCTGCCGGTGATGTACTCGGTGCGCGAGAAAGGCTTCTTCTCGATCTCCGGCAACCTGGCCACGCAATACATCCAGGCCGTGGGCTGGGCGATGGCCTCGGCCATCAAGGGCGACACCAGGATCGCGTCGGCCTGGATCGGCGACGGCGCCACCGCCGAGTCCGACTTCAACACCGCCCTGACCTTCGCGCACGTCTACAACGCGCCGGTGATCCTGAACGTGGTCAACAACCAGTGGGCGATCTCCACGTTCCAGGCGATCGCCGGCGGCGAGCACACCACCTTCGCCGCGCGCGGCGTGGGCTCGGGCATCGCGTCGCTGCGCGTGGACGGCAACGACTTCCTGGCGGTGCACGCCGCCACGACGTGGGCCGCCGAACGCGCGCGCGGCAATCTCGGCCCGACGCTGATCGAGTGGGTCACCTACCGCGCCGGGCCGCACTCCACCTCCGACGACCCGGGCAAGTACCGCCCCGCCGACGACGCCACGCGCTTCCCGCTGGGCGACCCCATCGCGCGGCTGAAGGCGCACATGATCAAGCGCGGCTGCTGGTCCGATGCCGAGCACGAGGCGACGCAGAAAGACCTCGAGGCCGAGATCACCGCGGCGCAGAGGGAAGCCGAGTCCCACGGCACGCTGGGCGATGGCCGCATCGCCAGCGCTGCGTCGATGTTCGAGGACGTCTACAAGGACATGCCCGAACACCTGCGCCGCCAACGCCAGGAACTGGGAGTCTGAGCATGGACATGCAAACCAAGCGGCAACTGGAGGCCCAGGCACATGGCCCGACGGCACCGATGACCATGATCCAGGCGCTGCGCTCGGCCATGGACGTGATGCTGGAGCGCGATCCGGACGTGGTGGTGTTCGGCCAGGACGTGGGCTACTTCGGCGGCGTGTTCCGCTGCACCGAAGGCCTGCAGAAGAAGTACGGCACCTCGCGCGTGTTCGATGCGCCGATCTCCGAAGGCGGCATCGTCGGCGCCGCGGTGGGCATGGGCGCGTATGGCCTGCGGCCGGTCGTCGAGATCCAGTTCGCCGACTACTTCTATCCGGCGTCCGACCAGATCGTGTCGGAGGCCGCGCGCCTGCGCTTTCGCTCGGCCGGCGACTTCACCGCGCCGATGACGATACGCATGCCTTGCGGCGGCGGCATCTACGGCGGGCAGACGCACAGCCAGTCGCCCGAAGCGATGTTCACGCACGTCTGCGGCCTGCGCACGGTGATGCCCAGCAACCCGTACGACGCCAAGGGCCTGCTGATCTCGTGCATCGAGAACGACGACCCGGTGATCTTCCTGGAACCCAAGCGCCTGTACAACGGCCCGTTCGACGGCCACCACGACAAGCCCGTGGTGCCGTGGAGCAAGCATCGGCTGGGCGAGGTGCCTGAAGGGCACTACACGGTGCCGCTCGATTCCGCATCGATCTATCGCGAAGGGTCGCAGCTGACGGTGCTGACCTACGGCACGATGGTGTTCGTCAGCGAGGCCGCGGCGGCGGAGACCGGCGTCGATGCCGAGATCATCGACCTGCGCAGCATCTGGCCGCTCGACCTGGACACCATCGTCGCGTCGGTCAGGAAGACCGGCCGCTGCGTGGTGGTGCACGAGGCCACCCGCACCAGCGGCTTCGGCGCGGAGCTGACCGCGCTGGTGCAGGAGCACTGCTTCTATCACCTGGAAGCGCCCATCGAACGCGTGGCCGGCTGGGATACCCCGTACCCGCATGCGCAGGAGTGGGCGTATTTTCCCGGGCCCGACCGTGTCGGTGCCGCCTTCAAACGAGCGATGGAAAAATAAGATGGGCATCCACGTCATCAAGATGCCCGACATCGGCGAAGGCATCGCGGAAGTCGAGCTGGTCGCCTGGAACGTGAAGGTGGGCGACGACGTCGTCGAGGACATGAACCTGGCCGACGTCATGACCGACAAGGCCACCGTCGAGATCCCGTCGCCGGTGCGCGGCAAGGTGCTGTCGCTGGGCGGCCAGGTGGGCGAGGTGATGGCGGTCGGCGCCGAGCTGATCCGCATCGAGGTCGAGGGGGCGGGCAACGTCAAGGAAGGCTCTGCCGCGTCCGCCGCGGCCACGCCGGCTGCCGTTCATGCACCGAAGCCCGCGCCGGCGCCCGTCGTCGCGAGCGCGCCCGCGCCTGCGCCCGTGAGCGCGCGCGTCACGCCCGGGCGCGCACCCGCGGCCAACGTGCAGAAGATCACCCGCCCCGTCGGCGACAAGCCCATCGCCTCGCCCGCCGTGCGCAACCACGCGTGGGACTTGGGCATCGACCTGCAGCACGTGATGGGCACCGGCACCGCCGGCCGCATCACGCACGAGGACGTCCAGGCCTACGCGGCCCGCGGCGTGGTGGGCGGCACCGGCGCCACGGGCGGCGACCCGCGCTATGCGCAGCGCGACCACGAGCAGCAGATCCCCGTCATCGGCCTTCGCCGCAAGATCGCGCAGAAGATGCAGGACGCCAAGCGCCGCATCCCGCACTTCACCTACGTCGAGGAGATCGACGTCACCGAGCTGGAGGCGTTGCGCGGCAAGCTCAACCACAAGCATGGCGCCGCGCGCGGCAAGCTGACGCTGCTGCCGTTCATCATGCGCGCGGTGGTGCTCGCGGCGCGCGAGTTCCCGCAGATGAACGCGCTGTTCGACGACGAGGCCGGCATGGTCACGCGCCACGCCGCCGTGCACCTGGGCATGGCCACGCAGACCGAGGCCGGGCTGATGGTGCCGGTGCTGCGGCACGCCGAGACGCTGGACCTGTGGGCGACCGCCGCCGAGGTCGCGCGCCTGGCCGCCAATGCGCGCGCCGGCAAGTCCGCGCGCGATGAGCTCTCGGGCTCGACGATCACGATCACCAGCCTGGGCGCGCTGGGCGGCATCGTCACCACGCCGGTCATCAACGCACCGGAGGTGGCCATCGTCGGCGTCAACCGCGTCGTCGAGCGGCCGGTGATCCGCGACGGCCTGGTGGTGGCGCGCAAGATGATGAACCTGTCGTCGTCGTTCGACCATCGCGTGGTCGACGGCATCCATGCGGCGGAGTTCGTGCAGGCCATTCGCGGCTATCTCGAAACGCCCGCAACGCTCTTCGTGGAGTAACGCGATGGAAATCCGAAGCACGACCCTCGTCGTCATCGGCGCAGGCCCGGGCGGCTACGTCGCCGCCATCCGCGCCGGCCAGTTGGGCATCCCGACGGTGCTGGTCGAAGGCGAGCGCCTGGGCGGCACCTGCCTGAACGTGGGCTGCATCCCGTCCAAGGCCCTGATCCATGCAGCCAGCGCGTTCGAGCAGGCCACGCACTGGGCGGGTGATTCGAGGATCGGCATCCACGTCGACTCGCCATCGATCGATCTGGCCAGGACGATGCGGTGGAAGGACGGCATCGTGGGCAAGCTCACGGGCGGCGTCGGCGCGCTGCTGAAGAAGAACGCCGTGCAGGTGATCGCCGGCCGGGCCACGCTGGTCGATGGCAAGACGGTGAACGTGACGCCGGCGGGCGCGCGCGAACCCACGATCCGCGTCACCAGCGAGCACCTGCTGCTGGCCGCGGGCTCGGACGCGGTCGAACTGCCGATGCTCAGGTTCGGCGGCCGCGTGATCTCGTCGACCGAGGCGCTCGCACTCACCGAGGTGCCCCGGACGCTGGCTGTCGTCGGCGCCGGCTACATCGGGCTCGAGCTGGGCATGGCGTACCGCAAGCTGGGCGCCGAGGTGGCCGTGGTCGAGGCGCAGGATCGCATCCTGCCGGCCTACGACCGGGAGCTGACCCGGCCCGTGCTGGCCGCGATCGACAGGCTGGGCATCCGGCTGCACCTGGGCCACGTCGTGCACGGCCTGAACGACGTCGGCGACGCGCTGCACGCGAAGAACGCGGCGGGCCAGTCGGTGCACCTGCCGGCCGACAAGATCCTGGTGGCCGTCGGCCGCAAGCCGCGCACCGGCGGCTGGGGACTGGAATCGCTGCTGCTGGACATGGACGGCCGCGCCGTGAAGGTCGACAGCCAGTGCCGCACGTCGATGCGCAACGTGTGGGCCATCGGTGATCTCACCGGCGAGCCGATGCTGGCGCACCGCGCGATGGCGCAGGGCGAGATGGTGGCCGAGATCATCTCGGGCAAGAACCGGTACTTCATGCCCGCCGCGATTCCCGCGGTGTGCTTCACCGATCCGGAGATGGTCGTCGTCGGCCTCGATCCGGGCCAGGCAGCCGCGGCCGGCCTGGCCGCCATCGACGCATCATTCCCGTTCGCCGCGAACGGCCGCGCGATGACGCTGGAGTCGACCGACGGCTTCGTGCGCGTGGTCGCGCGTGCGGACAACCACCGCATCCTCGGCTGGCAGGCCGTCGGCAAGGGCGTGTCCGAACTGGCGACCGCGTTCTCGCAATCCATCGAAATGGGCGCGCAACTGGAAGACGTCGCCCACACGATCCACGCGCATCCGACGTTGGGCGAAGCGGTGCAGGAAGCGGCGCTGCGGGCGTTGGGGCAGGCGTTGCATGTCTGAGCGAGCGGGTCTCGCGGCAGGTCGATGGCCGAGGGGCCTGGCCTCCCCTTCGGCATTACCCCGGCGTGCGAACGACTCGACGCGGCATGTCATTTTCGGCGGGCAGAATCGCGCCGTGCACGCCCTGCTTTCACCGCCTTGCCGCCGCCCGCCGCCATGCTCGAATCTCTGCAAGGCCGCCTGATCTTCGGCAGGCCCACCCGGATACGTCCACTCGTACCCGGGCCGCACGACGGCACGTACCAGGTCACTCCGCATCGGCTCGAGCGACCCGGCGGTGTGGTGCTGGAAGGCTGGTCGTCGACGCCGATCGATGAACCTGCCAGGCAGGTCATGCTGTATTTCGGCGGCCGCAACGAGAACGTCGTCTGGGCCGCGGACATGGCCTCGTTCAACCGCGGGCTGGCGGTCTACGCGTTCAACTACCGAGGCTTCGGTGCATCGACTGGCCGCGCGTGCGAGCGTCATGCGAAGCTGGATGGGCAAGCGATCCACGACTTCGTCTCCGGCCGCGAGGTCATGGCCAGGATGGTGATCGCCGGCCGCAGCCTTGGCACGGCGCTCGCGCTGTGGCTTGCGCACCAGACCCGCCCGTCTCGCCTCGTCTTGATGTCGCCGTTCGAGAACGTGCCTGCGGTCGTGCGCGAACGACGCTTCGGCTGGGCCGCCGCTGCCGTGACGACGCAGCGCTTCGCGTGCGAAGCGCTGGCGGCAGGCTACGCGGGCGCGACGCTGTTGCTGATGTCGGAGACCGACACGTCGATCCCGCATCCACACAGCCTGCGGCTGGCCGCGCGCCTGTCGATCGCGCCGCTGGTGCAGACCATCGCGGGGACGACGCATCGGTCGCTGCCGCGGTCGCCAGGTGCGCAGGCCGCGATCGCCGCGTTCCTGGCGTCCACGCGCGCGTGACGCCTCACTTGCCGTCGACCGCGATGCCCAGGTCGGCGTAGTAGGCGTCCGGCTTCATCGGCCGGCCGAGGAAGTTGCGCACCAGCACGTCCGGCTCGAGGCTGCGCGCGGGCGCCAGGATCTCCTTGCGATAGCGCGCGCCGACCGCCGGATTCTGCAGCCCGTCCTTCTGGAACGCGGTGAACATGTCCATCGCGTAGACCTTGGCCCAGGCGTAGGCGTAGTACGTGCCTTCGTAGCCGCCCATGAAATGCTCGAAGCTGGCCTCCGAGTAGGTGCCCGGCACGAACTTGTTGGGCGTGTAGGCGGTCTTCGTGGCTTCCCAGATGGCCGTGGTGTCCACCGGCGGCGTGGCGGTGTGGATGCGTTGGTCGTACAGCGCGTAGAAGATGTCCGAGCTGATCTGGTTCCAGGCCTGGTTGAAGTGGCGTGCGGCGTTCATGCTGGCGATCATCGCGTCGGGCAGCGGCTCGCCGGTGTCGACATTGGAGGAAATCTTCTTCAGGATCTGCGCGTCCCAGACGAAGTTCTCGAGCATCTGCGACGGTGCCTCGAGAAAGTCGAGCCGATAGCCGGCGTTCAAGGTCTCGTACGGCGTATCGGAGCACAGCGCCGCCACGTTGTGGCCGAACTCGTGGAAGAAGCTGAGCACGTCGTCGTGCGACAGCAGCGAGGGCCTGCCGGGCGCGGGTGCGGGCCAGTTGCCGACGATGGCGTTGACGGCCGGGCGGATCGTGCCGTCCGGCAGCGTGCGGCGCGGCGTCGGCCCGACGTTGGCGAAATGACCGTACTTGCCCGGGCGCGGATACAGGTCGAGGTACATCACCCCGCGGTCGGCCTGCGTGGCGGTGTCGCGCACGCGGTACGCGACGACATCGGGATGCCAGCGCGGCAGGTCGTCGGCCTTGGTGAAGGTCAGGCCCAGCATGCGGCTGTAGACCGCGATCACGGCGTCGATGGTGTGCTGGGCGGGAAAGTACTGACGCACCGCTTCCGGATCGAGGCTGAACTGCTGCTTCCTGGCCATGTTGGCGTAGAAGGAACGATCCCATTCCTCGAACGGCGAGCCCTTGAGCGCGGCCGTCTTCGCGCGCTGGTCGCGCGCGAGCGGCATCAGGGCGGTGTCGATGGTGGTCAGGAACTTGTCGACCCGCTGCGGCGTGCCGGCCATGCGGTCGGCCGTCGTGTAGGCGCTCCAGTTGGCGTAGCCCAGCAGCTTGGCGGACTCGTCGCGCAGCGCCAGCGCCCGGCGCAGCAGTTCGACGTTCTTCTGGCCGCCGCGTGTGTTGTAGGCGACGTAGAACGCGCGGCGCGCCTGCTCCGAGCTCGCGTTGACCATGAATGCCTGGTTCGTGCTTTCGTCAACCGGCACCACCAGCGTGCCGTCGGCATTGGCCTTGAAGTTGGCGACCATGTCCGGCTTGAGTCCGGCGGCCTGTTCCTTCGTGATCGTGATCGTGCGCGATTCGCCGGCCAGGTTCGCCTGGTAGGTGTTCTCGAGGTCGGCCAGCTGCTTGGCGATCTCGACGAAGCGCTGGCGCTGCACCGGCGGCAAGCCCGCGCCGGCACGCCTGGCGGTGTTCAGATCGATCTCGACCAGCTTGGCCTGCGCCTGCCCGCGCGCGGTCTTGCTCCTGGCGGCCGCGTCCAGTGCCGCGAAGAGCTCGGGCCGCGCGAACACCTCCGCGAAGAAGCCGCTCAGCGCCGTGTTGCAGCGCTCGGATGCATCGCGCACGTCCTTGTCCGTGCCCACCTGCTGCAGCAGCGCCTGCGCGGCCAGGTTGTCGCCGAGGTCGGCATCGATGTTCTCGAGCGGCTCGACCACGGTCTTGAACGTGCGCGCGGAATGCGTGCGCAGCAGGGCATCGATGCGCTTGCCGGCAGCGTCGATCTCCGACTTGCAGGTGGCGTCGATCTGCGCCGGCGTCAGCGCGAAATCGATCTTGAGCGGCACCGCGCGCGGCGCGGCGGCACAGGCGCCGAACGGCAGCGATGCAAGCGATGCGGCGAAGGCAAGAAGGCGCAATGGAAATTGGCGGTGCAGCATCGAGCGGTTCCTTCCGACAGACGAACGAGTTTCCCAGGGCTTGTCCACGCCAGAAGCTTGCCCGCCTTTGGCGTGGACAGGCGCTAGCGTAGCCGCGTTCGATCGCCGCTTCTGCCCGGACTATCCTTGAACGTGGCGCTACTTCAGCAAGGTCAGCAGACTCGCGGCCGACACCGGCTTGACCAGGTGCGCCGAGAAGCCCTTGGCGCGCGAACGGCGCACGTCCTCGGCGCCGCCGGATCCGGTGATCGCCACGATGGGCAGTTCCTCGCAGCCGGGCTGGAAGCGCAGGTGGGCGGCCAGTTCGTAGCCGTCCATCGCGGGCATGCCGATGTCCAGCAATGCGATGTCGGGCAGCGTGTCCTGCAAGGCGGCCAGGGCCGCCGGGCCGTCGTGGGCGACCGTCACGTCGTAGCCCCAGGCCGAGAGCAGCTCGCCAAGGGCGTCGGCGGCATCGACGTGGTCGTCGACGACCAGCACGTTGCGGATGCGGGACGCGGAACCTTCAGGCAATGTCTCGGGGCGCGCGGACGGGTCTTCGTTCTTTTCGTGGAGGGCGGACATGTCGTTCTTTGAATGGGCAGCGGCGGCATCATGCGCCCGCTCGGATGGATTCGAGCCCCGACGGCAATCGGGGTGCCCGACATGCCGTTGCGCGCGCGAACGCTGTCACCGGGCCGTCATCGCACATGCCGGCATTTCGTCGGCGTTTGGCGGCGGTTGGTCGACCGGCGCACGCGCCGGGCGCCGGCTTCTGCGATGCTTCGCACCACCCGAGAACCTTCCAGGATCATTGCATGTTCCACCACCACCTCCACACCCATTCGCATGCTCGCGCCATGACCTGGCACGGCTATCGGGCCATGCGCCGCCTGATCGTCGGAGGCGCGCTGATCCTGCTGGGCATCGGCACCCTGCTCAAGGGCCAGGGCCTGGTCAGCGCGAACGACCTGTGGCTGATCGCGCCCGCGGCGATCGCGCTGTCGGGCGTTGCTCGCCTGCTCGCCAGGCCGGGGATCCTCAACGCCGTGCACGCCGTGTTGCACCTGGCGATCGCCGCCTACCTGGTGGTCGTGATCGAGCATGTCGGCGGCTGGACGTTCGCCGCCACCTGGCCGGTGCTGCTGATCGCCGTGGGAACCGGAACGATCGCCAAGGCGCTGTTCGGCCACCGCCGCGCCAAGGACTCGAACTCGTGAGACGCGATCCGCATCACCGCCAGCGCAGCCGGCTCATCTTCGGCGCGTTCATCATCGTCGTCGGCGTATTCGCGCTGCTGGACAACCTGCATCTGTTCGACAGCCATCTGGTGCAGCCATTCTGGCCGCTCGTGTTCGTGGCGCTCGGGGCGTTGCGGCTGTCGCAGGCGAGCCATCCGCGCCAGGCCGTGTTGGGCGGCGCGCTGATCGTGGTCGGCGCCGGCCTGACGCTGCAGAACCTGGGGCTGTTCCACCTGAACATGCGCGACCTGTGGCCGGTGATCCTGATCTTCGTCGGGCTCAACGTGCTCACCCGCGGGTTCAGGCACCGCGGTGCCGCCGGCGCGATCGGCTATCACGCGCCGCCCGGAGAACGCGACGAGCGCCTCGAGCACGGCGCCTGCATCGACGCGTCCGCGATGATGAGCGGCATCGCGCTGAAGAACGACTCGCAGGAATTTGCCGGCGGCCAGATCAACGTGGTCATGGGCTCGGTGGAGATCGACCTGCGCCAGGCCGCCATTGCCACCGAGGCGGTGCTGGAGGTGTCCGTCGTCATGGGCGGCGTCGAGATCAAGGTGCCGCGCGAGTGGTCGGTGTCGGTCCAGGGCACGCCGGTGCTGGGCGGCATCGAGGACAGGACGGTGCCGCCGATGGTGCCGGGCAAGCGGCTGGTCGTCGACGGCTCGGTGGTCATGGGCGGCGTCGAGATCTCGAACTGACGTGCACCCCCTCCTCGCGGACGCCCGCCGCCTGCTCTGGTACGTGCTCGCCTGGCTGCTCGCCGGCGTGGGCATCGCCGCGCTGCTGCGCCTGACCGAACAGGCCGAGTGGGTCGGCGCGCTGTGGTTCGCGCTGCCGATCTGCCTGGTATGGTCGTTCGTCGCGCTGTCGTCCTACTACGTCTGCCGCGGCCTGCCGTATTCGCAGCGGCGCTGGCCGGTGGCGCTGGGGCTGTTCGGCGGCGCCTCGCTGCTGTCGGCGCTGGCCTGGCTGGGGCTGGGCGAGGCCTGGGATTCGATGGGCCGCATCGTGCTGCACGACAAGCCCTTCGTGGCGATGACCGCGCCCGGCTGGGTGATGTACTTCGCGGCCGGCTTCGCGCTGTACCTGCTGTCGCTGCTTGCGCATGACGTGCTCGTGGCGTTCGAGAGCGTGCAGGCCGCCGCGCGGCGCGAAGCCGAGTCGCGCGTGCTCGCGCGCGACGCCGAGCTGCAGATGCTGCGCACGCAGATCAACCCGCACTTCCTGTTCAACAGCCTCAACTCGATCAGCGCGCTGACCGGGTTCGATCCGGCCGCGGCGCGCGAGATGACGGTGGACCTCGCGCAGTTCTTCCGCCGCACGCTGGCGCTGGCCGAGCGCGAGCGCATCCCGCTGGGCGAGGAGGTGCAGCTGTGCGAACACTTCCTGGCCATCGAGAAGCGCCGCTTCGGAGCCAGGCTGCGCGCCGAGCTTCGCATCAGTCCTGCCGCCATGGCCTGCCTGCTGCCGCCGATGACGCTGCAGCCGCTGCTGGAGAACGCGATCAAGCACGGCATCCGCCAGGTCGACGGCGGCGGCACCATCGGCGTCGATGCGCTGGTGCGCGACGGCTGGCTGCACATCGCGGTCGTCAACCCGGTCGCGCGCGAAGACGCGCCGGCGGGCGGCCACGGCGTCGGCCTGAAGAACATCCGCGAGCGCCTGGCCGTGCTGTACGGCACGCGCGCCCGCATCTGGTGGCAACGCGGCGAAACCGAGTTCGCCATCGAGATCAACCTGCCCGCCGACCCGGAGGCCGCATGACGTCACCCACCCCGCTGCGCGCGTTGATCGTCGACGACGAGGAGCTCGCGCGCCACCTGATCCGGGAATACCTGCAGGGGCATGCGGACATCGAGGTCGCCGGCGAATGCGAGGACGGCCTGGCCGCCGTCAGGCAGATCGCCGCGCTGGCGCCCGACCTGGTCTTCCTCGACATCCAGATGCCGCGCCTGACCGGCCTGGAGGTGCTCGAACTCACCGGCCGCCGCACTGGCGTGATCTTCACCACCGCCTACGACGAGCACGCGATCAAGGCCTTCGAGCTGCACGCGGTGGACTACCTGCTCAAGCCGTTCTCGAAGGCGCGCTTCGACGATGCCCTGGCGCGCGCCCGCACGCTGCACGCGCCCGCGCCCGGGACGCCCGCGCTCGACGCGCTGGTCGCGCGCAGGACGGCGCCGCTCGAACGCATCCTGGTCCGCGACCGCGAACAGGTGCACGTGATCGCCATCGACGAGGTCGAGTGCATCGAGGCTCAGGGCGACTACCTGGCGATCCACGCCGGCGGCAAGTGCCACCTCAAGCCGCAGCGCATCTCCGAGATCGAGCAGCAGCTCGACCCGGCGCGCTTCCTGCGCGTGCACCGCTCGTTCATCATCAGCCTCGCGCACCTGCAGGCGATCGAGCGGCCGGGCCCCGACCGCCATGCCGCCCGGCTGCGCAGCGGCAAGCGCGTGCCGATCAGCCGCAGCGGCTACGAGAAGCTGCGCGCGTTCGTCTAGGGCCCCGGGCCCGTCATCCCGCGCGCGCTCGCAGGACGACATCGGTCACCACTTGCAGCCCTTGCCGGTGACCGCGTCCTTGGCCAGCGGAATCACCGCCAGCAGGCCGGCGCCGGCATAGGCGTCCGAGCACTTCGCGCGATTGGCCTTCTCCAGATCGGTCTCGAGCTGCGTCTTCTTCTCGGCAGGTGCCGGCAACGCCGGCAGCAGCCCGCTGCGCGTGCGGCCGAGGCTGGGACCGAAGCCGCCGCCATGCAGGTCCAGGTTCAGTGGCGGCGCGCTCGCGCCATTGGCCGCAGGTGGCGCGGAGCCCGGGCCGCCGCCGCTCGATCCGTCCAGGTTCAGCTTGCCATTGCCGTTGCTGCTCGTCGTGGGCGTGCCGCCGGCGCCGCCGCGTTCGGCGGGGTTGTCGACGGGCCTGGCCGATTGCGTCTGCGGAGTCGTCGACGGCGCCGTTCCGGTGGTTTGCTGACGCGGCTGGGCGAGCGGCGGACGCGGGGTGGAAACCGGTGCTGGAGCCGCGGTGGGCGCGGGCGCGGCCATCGGTGCCGGTGCCGGTGCGGGGGCCGGACGCACGACGAGGGCCGGCAACGGCGTGAACGTCGGCCTTGGCAAGGCCGTCGCCGGCAACGGCGCTTCCATCATCGGGGCCGGCAGCGGCGTCGGCGCGGGAACCGGCAGCGGCGCGGGTGCAGGCGCTGGTGCCGGTACGGGCGCCGGGACCGGCGCCGGCACCGGTGCCGGCTTGGCCACCTGCAGTTGCAAAGGCGTGAACGACAGCTTGGGCAGTTGCTCCGGCGTGAGCGGTGGTGCGCTCAAAGGCGCGGGAAGGGGTGTCGGCGCGGGCAACGGCGGCGGCGGTGCGGGCGGCGACGGCGCCACCTGCAGCTGCGGCGGCGTGAACGTGGGCTTGGGCAGCACGACCGGCGTCAATGGTGCGGCGACGATGGGCGCCGGCAACGGCGTGGGCGATGGAATCGGCAGCGCAGCGAGTGGCGGCTCGGAGGCGGCCGGCGCTGACAGCGGCGCCGCAGCGGGCACCGGCGTCGGCGCTGGCGAGGGCGCAGGTACCGGGGCGGAGGCGGGCGGCACGGCGAGCACCGGGCGCGGCATCGGCGGCGAGGCCAGCGCCGACGACGCCTGCCCGGCCGACAGCGGCGCCTTGCGCGCAACCAGCAGCGGCAGCGGCGCGGGCGGCGCCTCGGTGGGCGCAGGCGTGGGCGGTTCGGTGGTGTCGCGGATGACGATGGACGGCTCGACGATGGCAGTCGCCTCGGCGGCCTCGGCAAACCGCTGGCCGGCTTCGGACGCCGCCTGGTCGGCCGGCGCCGCCGTGGCCGAAGCAGATGGCGCGGGCGGCAGCGACGCGTCGGCCGCCAGCGTCGGCGCCGCCGCGGCCGCCGGCGTGCGCGGCTCTCCGGCATCGGGCATGTAGACCACCAGTTCGCCCGGCCGGCGGCTGCCGGCGGCCGAGTCGCCGCCGGGCGCGGTGCCCACGATCAGGAACAGCAGGATGTGCAGCAGCAGCGCCAGGACGATGCAGCGCTCGAGGCTGGGCTGGCTCACGCCCGGCTGCGGCCACGGCAGGCCGGCAGCGCCGTTGAACGCCGAGCCACGAAGCGCGAGCCCGACCGGCGGCACGGGCAGGCGCTTGTTCAGCAGGATCCTTGAAAGGACGTGGCGGACGGGACGAAGCAAGCTGGACGTTTCCGGCGAAGTTCTGGCGGGAGCTCGACTGCGGACGCACATGCGCTCCCGCCGCCATCGTAGTCGCAAGACGTTGCCGGGTTGCGAGCCGCGCCTTCCCTGGTCCGCAAGCCTCGGGCGAGGCGACGCCCGGTTGCCGATCACGCCGTCGAGCAGCGCAGCCACAATCGCGCGATGACGTCCGAGAACCCTGCTACCGCCGAAACGCTCTCCATTTCTGCCAACGGGCTGCAGTTCCATGCGCTGGCGGCAGGCCCGGCCGACGGCCCGCTGGTCGTGCTGCTGCATGGCTTTCCAGAAACGTCGCACGGCTGGAGCCTGGTGATCGCGCCGCTGGCCGAGGCCGGATTCCGCGTGGTGGCACCCGACCAGCGCGGCATCGGCCTGAGCAGCAAACCCGCGCGCATCGCCGACTATCGCGTGTCGCTGCTGGCGGCCGATGTCGTCGCGATCGTCCGCGCCCTCGGCCGCGAACGCGCGCAGGTGGTCGGGCACGACTGGGGCGGCGTCGTCGCCTGGTACCTGGCAGCGAACCACGCCGATGTGGTCAGGCGCGCGGCGATCCTGGACGCGCCGCATCCGGCGGTGTTCCCGGCCTACCTGCGACGCCACCCGTCGCAACTGCTCAAGAGCTGGTACATGGCCTTCTTCCAGCTGCCGCGCCTGCCGGAGGCGCTGCTGCGCGCCGGCGATTTCAAGCGGCTGGCCCGCACGCTGACTTCGACGAGTCGGCAAGGCGCCTTCACGGCCGCCGACCTGGCGACTTACCGCCGTGCGTGGAGCCAGCCGGGCGCGCTGACCGGCATGCTCAACTGGTATCGCGCGATGCGCCTGCGCGACAAGGCGCCTTCGGCTGCGGGACGGGTCACGATCCCGCTGCGTCTGATGTGGGGCGACCAGGACGCCGCGCTCGAGCCCGGCCTGGCCGAGGCCTCGCTGGCGCGCTGCGATGCCGGCGAGGTGTTCCACTTCGCCAGCGCCACGCACTGGCTGCCGCGCGAGGAACCCGGGCGCGTGGCGGCGCTGCTGCTGGCTTTCCTGCGCCGCTGAACGCCCAGAAGCCGTGAATGAATCCGGCGTGCCCCTCGGGTGCGCCGGATTCGTTCACGGCTTCTCAGCCCGGCACGAGCATGGCCCAGGCCGCCAGCGACGACGAGACGACCAGCACCAGGCAGTCGACCACCGCCAGCAGGCCGTAGACGCCGCCTTCCTCTTCGTCGGCGCCCAGTCGGATGACGAACGGCTGGCTGGCGACCGGTGCGGCGATCACCGGCAGCGCCATACCCTTGCCAGCCGGCGGCGGCGCGGCAACGAAGGCGGCGCCGGCGAGCGCGGCGGTGCGCAAGTCCCGAAAGGGCGACTGGTCTTCCTGAGACAGGTGCGCCGGCGAGGACTCGCTTCTGGCCACCATGGCCGCGGCCTGCGCCTGCAGCGCCAGCGCCTCGGAGGAGGTCGCCACGAACCGGCCGGCCACGTGGACACGATCGCCGTTGCGAAGCAGGCGCTCGCCGGGCAACGAATCGTCGGTCGCGTCCGCGTCAGGCGCACCGGGCAGGCGCGAACGCGCGGCGGCTGCCGGCACGGAGCCGGTGCCCGTCACGTCTGCACCGGCGGGCAGCACGATGCACTCGCCGCTGGCGTCCACCAGCAGAAACGGCCGCACGCTGTCGCGGCGGCCGCCGCGAGGCACGAGCCGGTCGCCATGTCCGAACCACAGGCACAACTCGCCGTCCGGCGAGATCAGCGGCACCGCATCGGGCAACGCGCGCGCTCGGCCGCGCAACGCGACCATGCCCGCGAGCTGGCCTGATCGCGCCATCTCGATCGCCTTGGCGACGGAAACGGTGGGCGCGGCACGCAGTTGCCGTGCCGTCCGCCAGGCCACCGCGGCGCCCAGGGCCGCGACGACGGCCAGTACCAGCCGGGCGCCCGGCGAGCGCGTGACCTCGGCGTCGCCATGCGCCAACGCCCACACGTAGAAGAAGACCCCGATGACCGGCGCCGCGCCGACCGCCAACCGCCACTTCGCATCGTGCGTCATCACGGACATCGCCCCACTCCCCCAGCGTGGAAAACCCGGTACCCCGAGCGCATGATCTTGAGCGGCCGCGCATGCGGCGGATATCCCGCGAATCGCAATGGCGCCGCGATCTCGAACCGATGATTCAGTGGCGCGGACCCGCGTCGCGGTTTCGCCGCACTGCACCAATTGCCCGGTGCCGGGAAGATCGGGGCACGCAGCCGCGTCAACGATCCGGCATCACGTCGTCGATCATCGCGGTGGTGTTGGCCGCATGCTGCGCCACCTGGTCGATGCTCATGCCGATCACCGACAGCGGGTAGGTGCCCGAGACGACGCGGTCGTACCACAGCTCGGCGGCGACCGCTTCGGGCGGCATGCCTTCGACCGCGGCGATCAGGCACTCGACGATGGATTCGAGGCCGTCGTCGGCGTACATCTCCTCCGATTCGTAGCTGACGCGGTAGCCGAACGAATCGCCGCTCCGGTCGATGTCGATGCGCACGATCATGAGGTTTCCTTCGGGGTCTGAAATTCGGCCGCGGCGGATCGATGCCAAGGCGACGAAGTGTACCGACCGCCTTCCGGGCGACGGCAACGCTGATGGAAAATGCGCGCATGAAACGCTACATCGCACTCCTGCGCGGCATCAATGTCGGCAAGGCCAAGCGCGTGGCCATGGCCGATCTGCGGGCCCTCATGGAATCGCTCGGGCTGAACGGCGTGCGCACCTTGCTGAACAGCGGCAACGCCGTGTTCGACGCGAAGGCCGGCACGGCGGCGGGTCATGCGAAGGCGTTGAAGACCGCGATCCTGGCGCACACGGGCGTCGATTGCGAGGTCGTCGTCAAGAGCGCCGCCGACCTGGCCGCCGCGATCGCCGAGCACCCGCTGCGCCATCACGCCGACGACGATTCGCGCATGCTGGTGCTGTTCACGCAGGACGCGTCGTCGCTGGCGCTGCTCGAGCCGTTGCAGGACCACGACTGGTCGCCCGAGGCCTTCGCCGTCGGCGCGCACGCCGCCTGGCTATGGTGCGCGGACGGCGTCAACGACAGTCCCGTCTCCAAAGCAGCCGGCAAGCTGCTGGGCCAGCGCGGCACGACGCGCAACTGGGCGACCGTCGACAAGCTGCACGCGATGGTGCAGGCCGACGCCTGAAGCCTGCCGCGCGTCGTGCGCGACGAGCGCCGAGGCGGTCATCGCGGCAAGCGCGTCAGGGGTTGAACATCGGCTCCGGCGGAAGCACCGGCACGCCGGGCACTTCGTCCTGGCGCCACAGGCCGCCGGTGGGCAGGCCGCAGGCGCGGCGGATGGCGCGGTAGACGAAGCGCACGCCCGTGAGGAAGGCCGCGAACTCGAGCAGCGTGAGCGCCAGCGCGCCCACCGCGGTGAAGCGCTCCGAGCGGCGGCCGAAGTCGATCACGAGACGTTCGCGCATCATCTCGATCGAGTCGTAGAAGCACGGGATGACCAGCAGCGTCAGCAGCGTCGAGGTGATCGTGCCGCCGATGATGGTGACGGCCATCGGGCGATAGAACTCGCCGCCCTCGCCCACCCCGATGGCCACGGGCAGCATGCCGGCGATCAGCGCGAATGTGGTCATCAGGATCGGTCGCAGCCGCTTGCGTCCCGCGTGCATCAGCGCGTCCTCACGGTCGACGCCATCGCGCTCCTCGGCGCGCGCGGCGTCCAGCAGCAGGATCGCGTTCTTGGCCACCAGGCCCATCAGCATGATCACGCCGATGATGCTCATGAGGTTGAGCGTGCCGTGCGTGAGAACCAGCGCGATGACCACCCCGATCAGGCTCAGCGGCAGCGAGATCATCACCGGGATCGGCGCCGTGAACGATCCAAACTGGATCACCAGCACCATGTACATCAGCGCGACGCCGGAGATGAGCGCGATGCCCAGGTTGGAGAACACCTCCTGCTGGTCCTGCGCGCTGCCGGCCAGCTCGATGCCGAAGCCCGGCGGGAACGTGATCGACTGCGCGATCTTCATCGCGTCGGCGGTCACCTCCCCCGACGAGCGGCCTTGCGCGTTGGCGGTCACCACCACCATGCGCTTGCTGTTGGCGTGCTGGATGGTGGACGGCGCCTTGCCCATGGTCACCGTGGCGATCTGCTCGAGCGGCACCATGCGGTCGGTGCCGGTCACCGAGATCGGCAGGCGCTCGATGTTGGCGGCGTCCACGCGGTCTTCCGGCGCCAGGCGCACGGAGACGTCGCGCGCCTCGCCGGTCGGGTCGATCCAGTCGCCGGACTCCACGCCGGCGAACGCGACGCGCAGGGTCTGCGCGGCGTCGTTGATCGAGATGCCCATCGCGTTGGCCAGGCCGCGGTCCAGGTCGATGCGCAGTTCCTGCTGCGGGTCCTGCTGCGACAGGCCGACGTCGACCGCACCCGGCACGCGGCGCAGCTTGTCCATGAAGTCGGACGTCAGCGCGAGCAAGCGGCGCGAGTCGGCGCCGTAGAAGCGGATCTGCACGGGCTTCTGGGCGCCGTTGTTCAGGTCGTCCAGCACGACGTATTCGGCGCCCACCAGCCGCGCGAGCCGCGCGCGCAGGTCGCTCGAGACCTCGGCCGCGCTGCGCTTGCGCTGCGTGCTCTTGCCGATGTCCACGTAGATGCGCGCGTTGTCGGCCTGCATGTGCGAGCTCGCGTTGACGAATTCGGGCAGCTGGCGCGCGGCCGCCGTCGCCTCTTCGGTCTTGATGCGGGCATATTCCAGGCTGCTGCTGGGCGGCATGCGGATGTCCACCGCGACGGTGCCGACGTCGGACTTGGGCAGGAAGTCGGAGCCGCCAAACTTGGCCTGCAGCGCGATGGCCAGCACCAGGCTCAGCGCCGCCGCCGCGCCCATGCGCCAGCGGTGGTGCAGCGCCCAGGCGATGACCCGGCTGTAGCGATCGGCCTGTGCGTCGAACCAGTCGTTGAAGCGCTGCAGCACCTTGCCGATGCCTTTGCGCGGCGTGGTGTGCAGGTCGACCGGGTCACCCCAGTAGGCCGACAGCATCGGATCGAGCGTGAACGAGATGAGCAGGCTCACCACCACCGAAGCCACCACCGTCAGGCCGAACGGGCGGAACCACTCGCCGGTCATGCCGGGGATGAAGGCCACGGGCGCGAACACCGCGACGATGGAGAACGTCGTCGACGCCACCGCCATGCCGATCTCGGCCGTGCCGTTGAGCGCCGCGGTGCGCCGGTCCTCGCCGCGCTGCATGTGGCGCACGATGTTCTCGCGCACCACGATGGCATCGTCGATCAGCACCCCGATGGCCAGCGACAGCCCCAGCAGGCTCATGAAGTTGAGCGTGAAGCCGCACAGCCACACCGCGATGAAGGCGGTGATGACCGAGGTGGGCAGGCTCAGGCCGGTGATCAGCGTCGAGCGCCACGAGTTGAGGAACACGTAGACCACCAGCACGGTCAGCCCGGCGCCGAAGAACAGCGCCTGGACGACGTTGTTCAGGCTGTCCTGCGCCTCGATGCCGCCGTCCTCGGTGATCTCGAGCTTGCTGCGGCCGGCTTGTTCCTTGTTGATCTGGGCCACGAGGTCGCGCACCTGCTTGGCCACGGCCGTGGTGCTCGCGTCACGCGTGCGCGAGACCTCGATGCCCACGTTCAGTCGTCCGTTGCGTTCGTTGTGCGACCAGGCCTCGGCAAAGCCGTCCTGCACCGTGGCCACCTGGCCCAGGCGGATCAGGTTGTCGCCGTTGCGCTTGATGAGCACCTGGTTGAACTCGGCCGGCGACTCGATGCGGCCGACCAGGCGGATGCTCTGGTCCTCCAGCGCGCCGCGCACCTTGCCCACCGGCGCGGTGGCGTTCTGCGCGCGCAGCGCGTTGACGACGTCCGTGACCGACACGCCGAACTCGCGCAGCTTCTGCGCATGCACCAGCACGCTCAGCTCGCGCGTGAGCGAGCCGTTGACGTTGACCACCGACACCCCGGGGATCGCGCGGAAGCGGTCCGCCAACTGGTCCTCGGCCAGGCGCGAGATGTCGGCGTGGCTCTGGGTGTCGGACGACAGCGCCATCTGCATGATGGGCTGGGCCGACGGGTCGAAGCGCGTGAGCACCGGCTCGCGCATCTCGACCGGCAGCTTGTAGCGCACGCTGCCGATGGCGTTGCGCACCTGGTCCGAGGCCTCGGACAGATCCTTGTGGAAGTTGAACACCAGCACGAACTGGCCGTAGCTGTCGCTGGCGGTAGCCGACGAGCGCGACTGGTCCACGCCCTCGATGCCCTGGAAGGCGCGCTCGATGCGGTTGATCAGCTCGCGCTCGACCGTATCGGGCGACGCGCCCGGGTAGGTGATGCCCACGACGAGCACCGGCGGCGCGACGTCGGGGAACTGGTTGACGCGCAGCTTGCTCATCGCCAGCAGGCCGACGGCCATCAGCATGATGATGACGACGATGGCCGCGATCGGCCGCTTGATGCTGAAATCGGAGAGGAACATGTTCGCTCCTTCGCTTCAGAGGCCGGAGGCGGCAGAAGCCGCAGCCGCAGCAGCGGACTTGACGAGATCGGCGCGCTGGCCGTCCACCAGCGTCGATCCGGGCGTGCGCAGCACGAGGTCGCCCGTCGCCAGGCCGGCCGCGATCACCACGTCGCCCCGGCGCGCATCGCGCTCGCCGAGCGTGACGGCCGTCTTGTGCGCGCGGCCGTCCTTCAGGCGCCAGACGTACGCGCGGTCCCCTTCCTTGACGACGGCGCCTTCGGGCAGCAGCAGCGCCTGCGACTGCCCGCTGGCGACGTGGCCCTCGGCGTAGAGCCCGGCCACATGCGGCGCGTTGCCTTGCGTGAAGTCGATGATGACGGCGACCTGGCGCGTCGCCTCGTCGGCCGAGGCGTCCACGTGGCGCACTTTCCCCGCGAAATCGCTCCGGTCGAAGCCGTTGATGCGGAACTGCACCGGCTGGCCGGGCTGGACGTCGCCCATGCGGTCGGCCGACACCAGGCCTTCGAAGCGCATGCTGCCCGGGTCGATCACCTTGAGCAGTTCCTTGCCGATGGCCGCGGTGTCGCCGGCCGAGACCTTGCGGTCGCTGACCACGCCGTCGAACGGCGCCCGCACCTCGGTGCGCGTGAGCTGCTGGCGCGCGGCGACGGTGCGCGAGTCGGCCGCCACGCGGTCGCTCTGCGCGGTGTTGCGGCGCACCTCGGCGTCGTCGAGCGCCTGCTGCGAGCTCATGCCCTCGCCTTGCAGCGTCTTGACGCGCGTGTACTGGCGTTCGGCCTGGTCCAGCGCCTGCGCGGCGGCGCGGCTGGCCTCCTGCGCCGACTGCAGGCTGTCGCGGATCGCCGTGTCGTCCAGGCGCACCAGCAGGTCGCCCTTGTGCACGGCCTCGCCGTTCTCCTTGAGCACTTGCAGCACCACCGCGGAGATCTCGGCGCGCAGGTCGGCGCGGCGCTCCGGCTGGATGGAGCCGGTGACGACCGGACCCGAGGCATGCGTCTGCAGACCTGCGGTGATCACGTCTTCGGGCGCGATCAGCAGCGCCGCGGCCGGCGCCGACGCCGCGGCCGCCGGGCCACCCGCGCCGGGACGCTGGCAGCCCGCCAGCAGCGAGGCGGCGCAGGCCAGTGCGACCGCGTCGGCGATCGTGGTGGAACGGGGCGCGGCGAAGCGGGACGACATCATCTGGCAGGCTCCTCGGGATTGTTCTGTGCGGACCGGCGAGCCGGCCAGGGGACGACTCGAAGGCGCAAGCATATCGGCCCCCGGCCGCGCTCACGCGGCCAGTGCGACCAGCCGTCGATTCGGGTGGATGAATCGACGCGCGCCGTGGGTGAAAAGGCTTCGAACCGCGGAGGCGCTAGATCTTGACGAAGCGGCGCCGCCACGCGCCGTCCACTTCCAGCTCGCCGAAGAACATCGCGAAGGGACGCGCCCACAGGCCGCTCGCGTTGTACAGCGGCCGGTAGATCACCAGCGGCTCCAGCGTCTCGCTGTGGCGCGCCACGCCGACCAGCTCGTACTCGCCACCCTTGTAGTGGCGGTAGCGGCCGGGTTCGGCGGGTGGGAGCGGTGGCAGGTCGTCGCTCACTTGGCGGGATCGAACGTGCCGGCAACCGACCAGTCGGTGCTGGCAGGCACGATCCACTTGCGGATAGCCGCGTTGACCTGGTCGACGGTGAGCGCCGCCAGCCTGGCGTCCTGGTCGGCGCTCCACGCGAACGTGCGGCCCTGGTCGAGCTTGGCGGCCCAGCCGCCGGCCACGCCGGCGTCGCTGGTGCGCGACGTGGTGCGTTCGGCCATGATCGCCTGCTTGGCCTCGACCAGCTCGGCCGGCGTGATCCCGTCCTTGACGAAGCGCGCCAGCTCCTCGTCGAAGCCCGCCTGCACCTTGGCACGGTTCTGCGGCGCGAAGATCGCATAGAAATGCAGCCCGCCCACCGGCTCGAACGCCGAGGCCTCGAGGCCGGCCCCGACGCCGTAGGACAGGCCGTCCTTCTGGCGGATGCGCGCGTTCAGGCGCGAGCCGAACTCGCCGCCGCCCAGCACGTGCGCGGCCAGCGTGAGCGCCGGGAAGTCGGCATCGGTGTCCTGCAACTTCAGCGGCAGGAAGCCGACGGCGGTGGCATTGGCCTTGTCCTTCAACGGCGTGACCAGGTGAGCGCCCGTCACGTCGGCCATCTTGCCCGGCACGCGCGTGTAGGGCACCGACGACTTCCAGTCGCCGAACAGTTTGGTCACTTCGGCCCGCACCTGCGCCGGATCGAAGTCGCCCACGATGGCCATGTCCGCGTGGTCGGCGCCCCAGAACCTGCGATAGAACGCGATCGACTGGTCCAGCGTCGTGGCCTGCGTCTCGGCGATGGATTCGGGGATCGTGGGCGTGTAGCGCGGATCGTCGTTCGGGTAGTGCTCGATCGCACGCGTGAGCGCGTTGCTCGCGACCGCGGACGGTTCGTCGAGCGCCTTCTCCAGGCCCTGCACCGTCTGCCGTTGGCCCTGCGCGTATTCATCGGGCGGGAACGCCGGCTTGCGCATCGCCTCGGCCAGCAGGTCCAGCGCGGGGATCAGCGTGTCGCGGCGCGTCGTCAGCGAGGCGTGGCCCCAGCCGTCGCCGCCATTGAGTTCCCAGTCGGTCTTGAGCGCGTCGAAGCCATCGCTCAATTGCGCGCGCGTCTTCGTCTCGGTGGCCGTGCCGATGATGATGCCGGCACCGGCCGCCGCGCCGCGCTGGCCGCGCAGCGTGTCGACGGCGCCGAAGTGCAGGTCGAAGCGCACTTCGACCGTGCCGCCCTTGGTCTTCTTGGGCAGCAGCGCCAGCTTCATGCCATTGGGCAGCGTGACGAGCTGGCTGCGCCTGTCCAGGCCGGCCGGCGACGAGTCGAACGCCTCGCCCGCGACGACGGCCGCGCGCGGCTTGAAGTCCCTGAGCTGCGCCTCGGGATCGGTGCGCGTGGCCAGCGGCGTGCGGTCGGGCGCATCGGTGGGGATGAAGCGGCCCAGCGTGCGGTTGCTCGGCTTGATCCAGGTGCTGGCCACCGCGTTGACCTGGTCCAGCGTCTCGGCGTCGGCCCGATCGCGCTGCAGGAACAGCAGGCGCCAGTCGCCGCCGGCGATCGATTCGGACAATGCCAGGCACAGCTGCTGCGGGCTGGCGAGCAACTGGTCGAAGCCCTTGTCGATCTGCAGCTGCGCGCGCTTGAGCTCGTCGGCCGTGATCGGCTCGGCTTTCAGGCCTTCGACGGTGTCCAGCATGATCTTCTGCGCCGCCGCGAGGTCGTCGTCCTTCTTGAGCATCACGCCGACGTTGAACTGGCCCGGATCGGTGTGGTTGGACTCCCAGGCGAAGGTCTGCGTCGCCTTGCCCGTCTCGACCAGCCGCTTGTGCAGGCGGCCGTTGGGCGTGTCGCCCAGCGCGGTGGCAATGATCTCGAAGGCGGGCAGGTCGGGGCTGGCGATCGACGGCGTGTGGTACGTGACGAACAGATCCTGCTCGCCGCCGACGCGGCGCAGCGTCACCTCGCGCTCGCCGTCCTGCACCGGCTCGACCGTATAGGTGGGCTCGAGCACGCGCGTGGGCTTGGGAATGGGCGAGAAGTCCTGCGTGATCTGCGCCAGCACCTTGGCCGGGTCGAACTTGCCGGCGACGATCAGCGTCGCGTTGTCCGGCTGGTAGTACTTGCGGTAGAAGGCCTGCAGGTGCGGGATGTTGACGTTCTCGACGTCCGAGCGCGCGCCGATGGTGTCCTTGCCGTAGGCATGCCACTGGAACGCGGCCGCGTTGGTCTTTTCCATCAGGATGCGGAACGGGTTGTTCTCGCCCGATTCCATCTCGTTGCGCACCACGGTCATCTCGGAGTCGAGATCCTTCTTGATGACGTTGGCATGCACCATGCGCTCGGCCTCGGTCTTGAGCGCCCAGGCGATCTGCGCCGGGTCGGACGGGAAGGTCTCGAAGTAGTTGGTGCGGTCGGCCGTGGTGCTGCCGTTGAACTGCATGCCGCGCCTGGACAGCTCGGTGCTGACCTGGGCGATGTTCTTCGTGCTCTTGAACATCAGGTGCTCGAGCAGGTGGGCCATGCCCGTCTCGCCGTAGCCTTCGAGGCGGCTGCCGACGCGGTAGGTCACGTTGACGGTGACGGTCGGCTTGGACTCGTCCGGGATCAGCAGCACCTGCAGCCCGTTGGGCAGCCGGTATTCGTGCACGCCCTCCACTTCGCGCACCTGCGCGGGCAGTCCCGCGGCCTGCGACTGGAAGGAAACCGCGGCAGCGGCGACGGCGGCGCTCAGCGCGAGCAGACGGAAGGATGGGCTTTTTTGCATGGGGCGCATCTTGGCATGGCTGGCGGAAGGAAAGCGTCTGAGCTTGCGCGAGGCTGGATGGTTCCGTACGGATCGCAGCGCCAGCCCACGCATGCGATAGTTGGCCCACCCTGAGCCGGAGAAGTCCCACCATGACCATCCTCGTCCTCGGCAGCGGCGTGATCGGCACCACGATCGCGTACTACCTGGCACGTGCGGGCCACGACGTCACCGTCGTCGATCGCCAGAGCGGCCCGGCGCTCGAGACCAGCTTCGCCAACGCGGGCGAGATCTCGCCCGGCTACGCGTCGCCTTGGGCCGGGCCGGGCGTGCCGGTCAAGGCGATCAAGTGGCTGCTGATGAACCACAGCCCGCTGATCATCAAGCCGATGCTGGAGGCCTCGATGTGGCGCTGGTGCTTCGCGATGCTGCGCAACTGCACCGAGGCGCGCTACCGCGTCAACAAGGCGCGCATGGTGCGCGTGGCCGAATACAGCCGTGACTGCCTGAAGGCGCTGCGCGCCGAGACCGGCATCGCCTACGACGAGCGCGCGCAAGGCACGCTGCAGCTGTTTCGCACACACAAGCAGTTGGACGGCGTGCACAAGGACACCGAGATCCTGGACCAGTACGGCGTGCCCTACGAGGTGCTCGATACCGCCGGCTACCTGAAGTACGAGCCCGCGCTGGCCGGCGTGCAACACAAGTTCGTCGGCGCGCTGCGCCTGCCCGGCGACGAGACGGGCGACTGCTTCCTGTTCACGCAGCGGCTGGCGAAGATGGCCGAGGCCTTGGGCGTCAAGTTCCGCTTCGGCGTTCAGATCACGGGCATCGCCAGCGACGGCAAGCGAGTCACCGGCGTCGATACCGACGCGGGCCGGCTCGTCGCCGACCAGGTGGTGCTGGCGCTGGGCAGCTACTCGCCGCGCTGGCTCAAGCCGCTCGGGATCGACATCCCGGTGTATCCGGTCAAGGGCTTCTCGATCACCGTGCCGATCAAGGATGCGCGCGCGGCGCCGCAATCGACCCTGATGGACGAGGCGCACAAGGTGGCCGTCACGCGCCTGGGCGACCGCATCCGCGTGGGCGGCATGGCGCAGTTGTCGGGCTACGACCTGCGCTTGAACGACGAACGCCGCCGGACGCTGGAATTCGTGCTGACCGACCTGTTCCCCGAGGCCGGCGACCTGGCGCGGGCCACGTTCTGGACCGGCCTGCGCCCGATGACGCCCGACGGCACGCCGGTGATGGGCCGCACCCGGATCGAGAACCTGACGCTGGCCACCGGCCACGGCACGCTGGGCTGGACGATGGCCGCCGGCACCGGGCGCGCGATCGCCGATCTGCTGAGCGGCCGCCAGCCCGAGATCGACTTCGACGGCCTCACCGCGGCGCGCTACGGCGCCTGAGCGGGCCGCGCTCGATCCGTTGCACGCATCGAAAGCGGTTTCGCTCGGCGAACTGGCGATTCAAGCGCAGAAACGTCTTGTAACCGTGATCTATTCGGCGCCGCGAGGACTGCTGACGAGTTGCCAACTGATCCATGAACCCCCTCTCCGGCCTACGATCAAATCGCGCTGAATCAAGTGGCTTCCGGTCGGAAGCGCGGCGCACAAACCGCCACGGCACGGAACCGTCGGCCCTACTTCGAGAGGGAATCCACATGACCACCGCCACGATCGCCCAGAACGCCGCCTCGTCCACCGCCTTCCTGCGCCGCCCGTCGACGGTGTTGCTCGCCGCCGCGCTGGCGCTCGAGCTGTTCGGCGCCAACGCCCTGGCCCAACGCAACGGCTCGGTGGACGCCACCGCCGCGACCGACGGCAGCACCATCTACACGCAGACCGCATCGGTCGACGTGAGTGTCGTGGCCGTCGCGTCGGTCGACGTGAGCGTCGTGTCCATGACGCCGATTCCAGCCCACTGATTTCTCCGGGCACCAGCCGCCCGCGTGCGGGCCGCGTGCATCGGGCCGACCCGTCTCGCACGGGATCGGCCCTTTTTTTCGTCCGCCGCCAATCCCCTGTTGTTGGCCCCTGGAAAACGACGGTTCGTCCTGCCTGCGGGGGCGACGGTCGCAACGCAGCCAGCAACGCCGCGGCGTGCGTCTATGATCCGCCCTGAATGCAACAGCAGCCAGTGGAGGCAGCCATGTCTTTGATGGGATTCATCAAGAAGCAGTTCATCGACGTCATCGAGTGGCAGGAGCCGGGCGACGGCATCCTGGCCTGGCGCTACCCGATGCAGGACAACGAGATCCAGAACGGCGGCAAGCTGACCGTGCGCGAATCGCAGGCCGCCCTGTTCGTCAACGAAGGCCGCGCGGCCGACGCGTTCGGGCCCGGGCTGTACACGCTCAACACGCATACGCTGCCGCTTCTGACCAACCTGATGAACTGGGACAAGCTGTTCGCGTCCCCGTTCAAGAGCGACGTCTACTTCTTCAGCACGCGCCTGCAGGTCGACCAGCGCTGGGGCACGCCGCAGCCCGTCACGCTGCGCGACAAGGACTTCGGCGCGATCCGCATCCGCGCGTTCGGCAACTACTCGTGGCGCGTCGCCGACCCCAAGCTGTTCCAGCAGCAGGTCTCGGGCACCCGCGGCACCTACACCGTCGAGGAGATCGACGGCCAGCTGCGCGGGCTGATGCTGCAGCACCTGTCGGACGCCGTCGCGCGCAGCGGCATCCCCTTCCTCGACCTGGCCGCCAACCAGATCGAGTTCGCCACGCAGATCAAGGCGGCCGTCGCGCCGGCCTTCACCAACCTGGGCCTGGCGCTGGACAGCGTGACGGTGCAGAACGTGTCGCTGCCCGACGAACTGCAGAAGATCCTCGACCAGAAGATCGGCATGGGCATGGTCGGCCAGAACATGGGCCAGTTCATGCAGTACCAGACCGCGCAGTCCATCCCGACGCTGGCCGAGGCCGCGGGCCAGGGCGGCGGCGGCATCGCCGGCGGCGCCATGGGACTGGGCGCGGGCGTGGCGCTGGGCCAGGTGCTGGCCGGCAACATCGCCGGCGGCCTGGGCACCGGCATCGCCACCGCCGCGGCGGCCAGCGGCGAGCCGCCGCCGGTGCAGGACATCATGGCGCTGCTCGAGAAGCTGGGCGACCTGAAGGCCAAGGGCATCCTCTCCGAGGAAGAGTTCGCGGCCAAGAAGACCGAGCTGCTCAAGAAGCTGTGACGAGCCCGGCTCGCCATCCGCGGCGGACGGTGCGAGTGCGCGAGACGGCCCGCTGATGGCCACCTCGCCGCAACGCGCCTGGCGCGCAGCATGCCCGAACTGCGGGGCGCCGGTCGAGTTCCTGTCGGCGGCGTCGGCCAGCGCCGTGTGCGGCTTCTGCCGCAGCACGCTGGTGCGCGACGGCCAATCGCTGCGCAAGATCGGCACCAGCGCAGAGGTCTTCGACGACTTCACGCCGCTGGCCATCGGCGCCAGCGGCAGCTACCAGGGCACGGGCTTCATGCTCGTCGGCCGGCTGCAGTTCGGTACCGACGACGGCCCGTGGAACGAGTGGCACGCGCTGTTCGACAACGGCCGCAGCGGCTGGCTGTCGGAGGACAACGGCCGCTACGTCTTCGCGTTCGACGCACCGGCACCGGCGGACGCGCCGCGTCCCGAGCGCCTGCAGGCGGGCGCGCGCGTCACGGTGGACGGGCGCGCGTGGAGCGTCGCCTCGGTCGTGCAGGCGAAGTTGCTGGCTGCGCAGGGCGAGCTGGTGCAGCCGCCGCCGGCCGACCGCGCGATCGTCATCTCCGACCTGCGCAATGCCGCCGACGAGGTGGCCACGCTGCAGGCGAACGACGCCGCCTCGCTGGCGTGGTCCGTCGGCCGCTCGGTGCGGCTGGCCGACCTGAAGATGTCGGGCCTGCGCGAGGCCGGCATCGCCGGCGCCGGCGAGAAGACGCTCAAGGCGCAGTCGCCGCCCTGCCCCAACTGCGGCGCGCCGCTGAAGATCACGCTGGCCACGACGCAGTCGGTGGTATGCGACAGCTGCAAGTCGGTGGTCGACCTGTCCAAGGGCATCGGCCCGGACATGGCGCACTACGCGCAGGTCAACCGCATGGAGCCCGGTATCCCGCTGGGCCGCAGCGGCACGCTACCGATCCCCAGCGGCGCCGCGCCGCTCGAGTGGCAGGTCGTCGGCTACATGGAACGCATGGAGCTGATGGGCGGCGCTTCGGACGAGGCCGAGGCCTGGCGCGAATACCTGCTCTACAACCGCGCCGAAGGCTTCGCCTTCCTGGTCGACACCAACGAGGGCTGGAGCGTCGTGCGCGTGCTCACCGGCGCGCCCGAGGTGCGCGGCGACCAGGCCACGTGGTACGGCACCCGGTATCAGCGGCGCTGGACGTACACGTCCGAGAACACCTACGTGCTGGGCGAGTTCTACTGGAAGGTGGAGGCGCACCAACGCACCGACCACCAGGACTACGAAGGCTCGGCCAGCGGCCACCGCGCGTTCCTGAGCATGGAGCACACGCCCAGCGAGACCACCTGGTCGGCGGGCGAATCGATCCCCGCCGAGATGGTCGCGCGCACCTTCGGGCTGGCACCGCAGCAGGCCGCGCAGCTGCAGCGCGGCGCGGGCCCGCCGTCGCTGGGCTCGCTCGTCGGCCCCGGGCGCATGATCTCGTGGCCGATGCTGCTGATCCTGCTGCTGGTGGTCATCCTGCTGCTGGCCTGGTGCAGCCACGACCCGTGCCGCGACGAGCGCCGCGCGTTCGGGGCCTACAGCGCCGAGTACCAGCAATGCAAGGCGCGTTCCGCGGCCGGAACAGGCGTGTACTACGGCACCGGCGGTTCCTGGGGCGGTTATTCGTCCGGCGGCGGCGGGCACAAATAGCGACATCGGGCACGATGTCCGGATTCAATCGAAGGAGAACACGATGAACGTTCCAGAATGGCTCAGGCCCGACCTGATCGGCGGCACGATCCTCTACGCCGTGATCGGCGTGGTGGTGCTGTGGCTGGCCTTCATCGCGATCGACAAGCTGACGCCCTACCACTTGTGGGACCAGCTCGTGAAGGAGAAGAACGTGGCGCTGGCGATCGTCGTCGGCGCGATGTTCATCGCGCTCGGGATGATCATCGCCGCCGCGATCCACGGCTGATGCGCCTGGTTCCGGAAGCGGGCGACGGCACGCAAGCGCGCGTCGGCCCGGGCGAGCTCGCGCTGCTCGCGTCGGTGTTCGTGGTGGCCGCCTGCGGCCTGGTCTACGAGCTGTGCGCCGGCGCGCTCGCCAGCTACCTGCTCGGCGATTCGGTGCTGCAGTTCTCCACCGTCATCGGCGCCTACCTGTTCGCGATGGGCCTGGGCTCGTGGGCCTCGCGCCACGTGCGCGAGCAGCTGGCCACGATGTTCGTGCGCGTCGAGCTGATCGTGGGCGTCATCGGCGGCCTGATGCCGGCGGCACTGTTCGCAGCGCACGCCACGCTGCCGGCGGCCAGCCTGGTCTCGTTCAAGGTGCTGCTTTACGGCCTGGTGACCATCGTGGGCATCGGCGTCGGCCTCGAGATCCCGATCGTGCTGCGCCTGCTCGACCGGCACCTGAAGGGCCGCGACAGCCTGTCGCTGCTGGTCTCGCAGGTGCTGACCTTCGACTACCTGGGCTCGCTGGTCGTCTCCGTCGCGTTTCCCTTGCTGCTGGTGCCGCACCTGGGCATCGTGCGCTCGGGCGTGTTCTTCGGCCTGCTCAACACGCTCGTCGCGACCTGGTCGCTGTGGCTGTTCCGCGGCGACATTCCGCGCTGGCGCTGGCTCGCCGCGCAATGCGGCGCGATCTTCGCGCTCCTGGTGGCCGCGATGGGCGCCGGCGACCTGCTCACCACCTGGTCGGAAGACAAGTTCTACGGCCCCGGCGTGGTGCTGCACGAGTCCACGCCCTACCAGCGCATCGTCGTGACCTCGCAAGGCGACACGCTGCGGCTGTTCCTCAACGGCAACCTGCAGTTCAATTCGCGTGACGAATACCGCTACCACGAGGCGCTGGTGCACCCGGCGATGTCGGGCTATGGCGCGCCGCGGCGCGTGCTGGTGCTGGGCGGCGGCGACGGCCTGGCCATCCGCGAAATCCTGAAGTACCCGTCGGTCGAGCAGGTGACGCAGATCGAGCTCGATCCCGCGATGACGCGGCTGTTCTGCGACGACCCGACGCTGTCGGCGCTGAACCAGCATGCGCTCAAGTCGCCCAAGGTGCGCATCGTCAACGCCGACGCGTTCGCCTGGCTGGAGCAGCACGACGACCAGTACGACGTGATCGTGGTCGACTTCCCCGACCCGAGCAACTTCGCGCTGGGCAAGCTCTACACGACCAGCTTCTACGAACTGGTCGACCAGCACCTGGCCGCCAGCGGCTACGCCGTCGTGCAGACCACCTCGCCGCTGGTGGCACGCCGCAGCTTCTGGACGGTGGCCACCACGCTGGAGACCGCGGGGCTGCACATCGTGCCGTACCACGTGCATGTGCCCAGCTTCGGCGAATGGGGCTTCATCATCGCCAGCCACCGGCCGTGGGTGCTGCCGCGCACGCTGCCGCCGGGCATGCGCTTTCTCACGCTGCCCGGCATGCAGGCGCTGCTGGACTTCCCGCCCGACATGGCGCGCGTGCCGACGGAGCCGAATCGCTTGTCCAACCAGACCCTCGTCAGGACATTCGAGGAAGAATGGGGCAAGGTGCATGAGTAGTCCGTCGCGGCGCGAGTTCCTCGGCGCAGCGTTCGCGGCTCCTGCGATCCTGAGCGGCTGCGCCAAGCCCGACGACTGGCGCACCCGCGTCGACGGCCGCTGGATCGGCGACAACGCGGCGCTGGGCCATCGCGTGCGTGATGTGACCCGCGAGGCGGCCGCGCACCCGCCTGCTGGCGCGCGCGCGCGCCGCTGCGACGTGCTGGTGGTGGGCAGCGGCATCGCGGGCCTGTCGGCCGCGCGCGCGCTGCAACGCGCGGGCATCGCCGACTTCGCGGTGCTCGAGCTCGAGGAGCAGCCCGGCGGCAACAGCCGCGGCCACGCGATGCACGGCCTGCGCTGCCCGCTCGGCGCGCACTACCTGCCCTTGCCCGGCCCGAGCGCACCGGACATCCAGGCCTGGCTCGTCGAGATCGGCCTCGCGCGCCAGACGCCCGCCGGCCTGAAGTGGGACGAGCGCCAGCTGTGCCACAGCCCGCAGGAGCGCCTGTTCATCGACGGCCGCTGGCAGGACGGCCTGTTGCCCGACGTGCCGCGAGCCTCGGCCACGCAGGCGCAGTACCGGCTCTTCGCGCGCGCCGTCACCGAGGCAGGCAAGATCGGCTTCGCACTACCCACCACGCGCGCGCCGTGGACGCCCGCGCACGCCGCGCTCGACGCGCTCACCGCCACGCAGTGGCTGCGCGCGCAAGGCCTGTCCGATCCGCTGCTGCTGGCCTACCTGGACTACTGCTGCCGCGACGACTACGGCGCCGGCTCGGATACCGTGTCGGCCTGGGCCCTCGTGCACTACTTCGCCAGCCGCCACGGCTTCAGCGCACCAGGCGACGATCTCAACGATAGCGACCCGGTGCTGACCTGGCCGGACGGCAACGCGCCGCTGATGCAGGCGCTGCGCCAGCCCTTCGCGGATCGCGTGCTGACGGGTCGCGCCGTGTTCCGCATCGACGAAGGACGCGACGACGTCACGGCCTGGTCGTTCGCGGGCGACGAGGTCGAACGCTGGACCGCCAGGCATGTGATCGTCGCGACGCCGCTGTTCATTGCCGCGCACGTGCTCAGCGCGCCGCCGCCGGCGCTGGTCGCTGCGGCCAGGCAGCAGCGCCGCGCGCCCTGGATGGTGGCCAACCTGCGGCTGGACGGCCTGCCGCTGGACCGCGTCGGCGCACCGCTGTCGTGGGACAACGTGATCCACGCCAGCCCGTCGCTGGGGTATGTCGACGCGCAGCACCAGAGCCTCGGACGTGTCGTCGGCGACCGCCTCATCTCCGCGTACTGGGCGTTCCCGGACACCGACCGCAAGCGACTGCTCCAGATGTCCTGGCAGGATGCAACGCAGCTGATCCTCGAGGACCTGCGCGTCGTGCACCCCGACCTGTCGGAGCGACTGCAACAGGTGGACATCGTCCGCCACGGCCATGCGATGTCGATCCCGACGCCGGGCTTGCGCTCAAGCGCCGCGCTGGCCGCCGTTGCGGACGGCACCGGGCGCGTGAGCTTCGCGCACGCCGACCTGTCGGCCTACTCGGTCTTCGAGGAAGCGTTCACCCGGGGCGATGCCGCGGGACGCCGTGTGACACGTGCGCTGCGCAAGGCAGCGAGCTGAACAAGGCCTCATGCCTGCTCCGTTCACGCATCGGCAACACGAGACGAAGCATTTGCCGAACACCACGCCAGGCAGTGCCGTCCCGTTGGCTAACGAGTCGTTACGTGCGCACGGAAGAAATGCGGCTGTGCCGTGGTTCTGACTGAAGCGAACCTTGCGCACGCAGCGACGGCGATCCCGGCGCGTTCAGAAACAACTCGTGATTCGGCGTGGCGCAAGGCAGCGGGAACGCTGATTGCCAAATGTCCCGCGATGCCCGGTACAACGTTGTCAGGCCGCCCCGATCGGAGGAACTCCTCCGCACGAGCTGGCCATCTTTCGACAACGCGACCACCTGGCGACGTATGGTCGCGTTTCCTAACGAGTCAGCCCAGCGCACGGGCCCTCGCAGGGATCCTCGACATCTTCATAAAACTTCCTCAGGAGTGAGTCAATGACTCGACAAAAATCGCTCGCGATCAACGTGCTGGCAGCCGCCGCCACGCTCGCCTGCATCGGCAGCGCCGCTGCGCAAGAAGAAACCTACAATCCCAACGCCTACATCCTGCTGAACGGCAGCGCGATGAAGCCCGATTCCAAGTTCCCCGAGGACAAGACGGGCTACGGCGGAGGCGTCAAGATCGGCCTGCCGCTGAATCCGAACTGGGATATCCAGGTCGGCGGCAACTACGCCCAGTCCAAGGACGGCGGCGCGAAGGTGCACGAGTACCTCGCCGGCGTCGACGCGCTGTACCTGTTCACGCCGGCCGGCTTCCGTCCGTTCTTGCTGATCGGCGCGGGCGCTTCGCATGACAGCGGCAACGTCATCGACCGCCACACCTCGCCCTACCTCAACGCGGGCGTCGGCTTCCAGTACAAGTTCACCCCCACGCTGGGCATGCAGGCGGACATCCGCGAGACCGATTCGTTCTATCGCCACCGCGACTTCGACGGCATGAAGAACGCCGCCAACACCTACGTCAACGTGGGCCTGACCTGGGCCTTCGGCGGTCCGCCGGCGCCCCCGCCGGTGCCGGTCGCCACGGAAACGCGCACGACGGAGACCACGGTGGCCACGACCCCGGCGCCCGCGACGGTCGTCGCGCCGCCGCCCCCGCCGCCGCCGCCGGCCCCGGTGATGAAGAAGTACACGCTGTCGGCCAGCGAACTGTTCGCGTTCAACAGCGCCAAGCTGGGCCCGAACCAGCCCAAGCTCGATGAAGTGGCGAGCACGATGAACGCCAACGCGGACATCGCCAGCGTCACCATCGTCGGCTACACCGACCGCATCGGCAGCAAGGCCTACAACCAGAAGTTGTCGGAAGAGCGCGCCAACTCGGTCAAGGCCTACCTCGAAGGCAAGGGTATCGCCGCCAGCCGCCTGACCGCGGTCGGCAAGGGCGAGGCCGATCCGGTGGTCGAGTGCAAGGACGAGAAGAAGCGCCCGGCACTGATCAAGTGCCTGGAGCCGAACCGCCGCGTCGAGATCGAACCGGTCACGTTCACCAAGCAAGTGAACTGATCCGGCCTCGCGTCCTGACCTGAAAGGCCTGCCGGCAGTCGTCGGCAGGCCTTTTCTTCTTTCCGGCGCGGCCATCATGGTGTTTCCCCGCTGCAAGGCGAAGCCGCTCGGCCGCAGGATCGCGGCCTGCGCTCAAATGTTGGAGACCCATGATGCCCCCGCTCGCCGCGACATCGCCTGGACAACCGGGACACGCCGACACCGCCGCCGACGCCGTCTACCGCACGGTGGCGGCACGGCTGATCCCGCTGCTGTTCCTGTGCTACATCGCGGCCTACCTGGACCGGGTCAACGTCGGCTTCGCGAAGCTCCAGATGCAGCAGGCCCTGCAGTTCAGCGACTCGGTCTACGGATTCGGCGCCGGCATCTTCTTCATCGGCTACTTCATCTTCGAGATCCCCAGCAACGTGCTGCTGCACAAGGTCGGCGCAGGCCGGTGGATCGCGCGCATCATGGTCACGTGGGCCGTGCTGTCGGCGGCGACGATGTTCGTGAACTCGGCGACGAGCTTCTATGCCGTGCGCTTCCTGCTGGGCGTGGCCGAGGCGGGCTTCTTTCCCGGCATCATCCTGTACCTCACGTACTGGTTCCCGGCCGCGCGGCGCGGGCGCGCGACCTCGCTGTTCCTGACCGCCGTCGCGGTGGCGGGCATCGTGGGCGGCCCGGCCTCGGGATGGATCCTGCATTCGCTGGACGGCGTCAACGGCTGGCGCGGCTGGCAGTGGCTGTTCCTGCTGGAGGCGCTGCCGTCGCTGGTGCTGGGCGTGCTGGCGTGGCTGTTCCTGGAGGATCGCGTGAAGAACGCGCAATGGCTCACGCCGGCCGAACGCGACCTGATCGCGCGCGACATCGCCGCCGAGGAATCCACGAAGACCGACGGCGGGCTGGGCGGCGTGCTGTCCGACGGCAAGGTGTGGCTGCTCGCCTTCGTCTACTTTGCGATCGTGTCGGGCCTGTACGGCGTGTCGTTCTGGCTGCCCGCCATCATCAAGGCGATGGGCGTGTCCGACCCGCTGCAGGTCGGCTTCATCAGCACGATCCCGTGGGCCTTGGGCGTCGTGGCGATGGTCGTGATGGCGCGCAGCGCCGACCTGCGCCAGGAGTACCGCTGGCACACGGCCGTGTCCTGCATCGCGGGCGCGGCGGGCCTGCTGGTCAGCGTGGCGTTCCATGCCGACGTGATGCTGTCGATGGCGGGGTTGACGCTCTGCACGATGGGCATCATGGCCGCGCTGCCGATCTTCTGGAGCAATCCCACCGCGATGCTCGGCGGCACGGCCGCGGCGATGGGCATTGCGTTCATCAACTCGGTGGGCAACCTGGCGGGCTTTGCCATCCCCTGGATCATCGGCTTGATCAAGGACGCCACGCACTCCACGGACCATGGCCTGCACCTGCTGGCCGCGCTGATGGCGCTCGGGGCGATCGCGGTGCTGCTCCTGAAAAGGCCGCCAGCGGGTTGACCCGGGCGAGGGTTTGGCGCCATGACGCAAGCCGCCCGGCGCGGCAGAATGCCGCCTTATCGACCGTCGCAACCCACGCCGAACACCATGACCCTGGCCTTCCCCGACGTGCACGGCGCGAGCCGGGACACAGATACCGGTACCCGTATCACGGTGCTGGCGCCGCGCCAATACCAGGACGACGCGATCGCCGCCTACGAAGACGCCGAGCTGCTGCTGTCGTCCATCCTGCCCGACGCGCGCATCGAGCACGTCGGCGCCTCGGCGATTCCCGGCGCCTACTCGCGCGGCGGCGTCGACGTGTGCGTGGCCGTGCCGCGCGGCAGCTTCGACGAAGCGCAGGGCGTGCTGTGCGAAGCCGGCTACATCGGGCAGTCCCACGACGACGCGGACGATCGCCATGCCGCGCTGGTCGCCGCGCATGGCGACGTCGCGCTGACCTTGCGGCTGGTCGAATCGGGTTCGCGCCACGAGGCGCTGATGCGCTTTCGCGATGCGCTGCGCGCCGACGCGACGCTGCTGGCGCGCTACAACGCGCTGAAGATCGCGGCGGCACCGCAGGGCGCCGGCGAGTACGCCGACGCGAAGGCAGCCTTCATCGCCGGCGTCCTGCGAATCTGATTCAGCCGCGCATCACGCGCTGGACGTGCGGCTCGCGCGGCCCGAACGCCGCCACCAGCCGCGCCATCCCCGCCTCGGCGCGCGCCGAGTGGTCGGCGCCGACGTTGCAGACGTAGACGTCGGCCGTCACGCTGCGCAGTTCGGGCCAGGTGTGCACCGCCAGGTGCGACTCCACCAGCAGCACGACGCCGGTGACGCCTTGCGGCTGGCCATCCGCGCCGACGAACGGGTGGAACAGGCTGCCGACCGCGCGCAGGCCCGCGCGCGCGACCGCGTCCAGGCACAGCGCGCGCAAGGCGTCGCCGTCGTCGAGCGGGGTATCGCCGCCGCAGCCTTGCAGGTCGGCGATCAGGTGGAGTCCGTGCATCGGGGGCCAGGTGCGCGCACGGGGCGTGCGCGCCGCAATGGTAGGTGAATCCGCGCGATGGGCCGAAATGGCGGCCCAACCCTTCCCACTTGCCGCGGCACGGGCACCGGGGGCCCGTTAAAATTGCTGCAGTGCACGACCTCAACGCCGACCTCCACAGCCATTCGACCGCCTCCGACGGCACGCTGAGCGCCCCCGCGCTCGCGGCACGCGCGAAGGCCAACGGCGTCCAGCTGTGGGCGCTGACCGATCACGACGAACTGGGCGGCCTGCCCGCGGCACGCGCCGCGGCCGAAGACCTGGGCCTGGCCTTCATCGACGGCGTCGAGATCTCGGTCACCTTCGCCAACACGACGGTGCACATCGTCGGGCTGGGCATCGATCCGGCCAACGACGAGCTGGCCGCCGGCGTGGCCAGCGTGCGCGCAGGGCGCGAGCTGCGCGCCAGGCAGATGGGCGACGGGCTCGCGATGGTCGGCATCAAGGACGCCTACGAAGGCGCGATCAAGCTGGCGCCGAACCCGAACCTCGTCTCGCGCACGCACTTCGGCCGCCACCTGGTGGCCAGCGGCGTCGCGCCCGACATGCACGCCGTCTTCCGCCGCTATCTCACCGAGGGCAAGCCGGGCTACGTCGAGCATCGCTGGGCGAAATTGGGCGACGCGGTGCGCTGGATCCGCGCGGCCGGCGGCATCGCCGTCATCGCACACCCGGGCCGCTACAAGTTCACGCCGACCGAGGAGTACGCGCTGTTCTCCGAGTTCCAGTCGCACGGCGGCGAGGGTGTCGAGGTGGTCACCGGCAGCCACCACGCGGGCGACATCGTCAAGTACACCGACATGGCGCTGGAGTTCGGCCTGCTGGCCTCGCGCGGCAGCGACTTCCACGACCCCGGCGAAAGCCGGCTCGACCTGGGCCTGCTGCCAGGGCAGCTCGCGCTGTCGTCCAGGCTCACGCCGGTATGGTCGCGCTGGTCGCAGGCCGGGCCGAGCGCGAAGCCGATGCTCTCGTGACAGACCGCACTTCGACGCACGCCCATCCGCTGCAGGGCGTGCTGCTGATCCTGCTGGCCGCCGCCTTCTTCGCCTCGCTCGATTCCACGGCGCGAGGCATCAGCCAGGACCGCCCGGGATGGGGCGTGCCGGTGCTGCTGATCATGACCCTGCGATATACCTTCCAGGCCGCCGTGATGGCCATCGCGCTCGCGCCGCGCGGACGCAGCGCCTTCCTGTCGGTGCATCCCAAGTTCCAGTGGCTGCGCGGCCTGCTGCTGCTGGCCACCAGCTTCTTCTCGTTCTTCGCGGTGAGCCTGATGCCGGTGCCCGAATACACGGCCATCAACATGCTGACGCCGCTGCTGGTGACGGTGCTCGCGGCCGGCCTGCTGCACGAGAAGGTGTCGGCGCTGCGCTGGGCGCTGGTGGGCGGCGGCTTCGTCGGCGCGCTGGTCGTCATCCGCCCGGGCTCGGGCGCCTTCGGCTGGGTCGTCGCGCTGCCCCTGCTGGGCGCGGCCACCTACGCGAGCTTCCAGGTGCTCACGAGCAGGTTGGCCGGCGCCGACAGCCCGCTCACCACGCACTTCTGGACAGGCCTGGTCGGCACGGTGGTGATGTGGCCCGTGCTGGGCCTGGCTGTCGCGGCGCACGGACTCGATGCCAGCCTCGCGATCGCGCGCAGCCTGGCACCGCTGGCCTGGCTGGGCCTGCTGGCCTGCGGGGTGCTCGCCACGACCGGCCATCTGTTCCTGATCTTCGCCCTGGGCAAGGCCCGCACGGCCACGCTGATGCCCTTCCTGTATTCGCAGATCGCATTCGCCGCGCTGATCGCCTGGGCCGTGTTCGACCACGTGCCCGACCGCTGGGCCTGGGTGGGCATGGCCGTGATCGCGGGCTGCGGGGCCACCTCGGCCGGACTGAACATGCGGCGACCCGATGCGACCCGGCCCGCGGTCGCGGTGGACGTGCTGCCAGAGTAGGCCCTGTCGCGGCGGCGATGCGCGGGCGCTGAGACAATGCCGGCATGTCGCAATTGTTCGACGTCCACCCCGACAACCCGCAGATCCGCCTGCTACGCCAGGCCGCGCAGATCCTGCACGGCGGCGGCCTGGCGGCGGTGCCCACCGACTCCAGCTACGCGCTCGTGTGCCACCTCGACGACAAGGACGCCGCCGGGAAGCTGCGCCGGGTGCGCGGCGTCGACGACAAGCACCACCTCACGCTGCTGTGCCGCGACCTGTCGGAACTGGCCAACTACGCACGCGTCGACAACCGTCAGTACCGCATGCTCAAGGCGGCGACGCCCGGGCCGTTCACGTTCATCCTCGACGCCACCAAGGAAGTGCCGCGCCGCGTGTCGCACCCGTCGCGCCGCACCATCGGCCTGCGCGTGCCCGACCATCGGGTGCTGCAATGCCTGCTGGAGGAACTGGGCCAGCCGCTGCTGGCGACGACGCTGATCCCGCCGGGCGAGAGCATGCCGCTGAACGACACCGACGAGATCCGCGCGCGCTTCGAGAAGAGCATCCAGGCCATCGTCTGCGCGGGCGCCTGCCCGATGGAGCCGACGACCGTCATCGACCTGAGCGGCGACGAGCCGGTGCTGGTGCGCGAGGGCCGCGGGGATGCAGCCCTGCTTGGACTTTAGTCTGCCCCAGCCGGGACGCAACGTGGCAGGGGTGGACGCCGCGACTGCGCGCGGAATGACAGCGATTTGTCATCCTGCGCGAAGTCGATCCAAGCGCGCCGGGAGGCCGCTTAGACCGCCGCCTTCACGACGATCTCGACCTTCCACTCCGGCTTGGCCAGCTTGGCCTGCACCGTCGCGCGCGGCGGCGTATTGCCGGGCACGACCCAGGCTTCCCAGGCCGTGTTCATCGCGGCGAAGTCAGCGAGGTCGGCCAGGAAGATCTGGGCCATCACGATGCGCGACTTGTCGGTGCCGGCGCGCTCGAGCAGCGCGTCGATCTGGGCCAGCACGCTGGCGGTCTGCCCTGCGATGTCGAGCGAGGAATCGGCCGACACCTGGCCGGCCAGGTAGGCCACGCCGTTATGCACGGCCATCTCCGACATGCGGGGGCCGACGTCGAATCGTTGAATGTCACTCATGGGAATTTCCGGGGTTTGAAAAGAGATCTATGCGCCGGCGTCCAGCGGCTTGCTGGCCTTGCTGCCCAGCTTCGATTCGGTGCCATTGCGCAACTTGGTGATGTTGGAACGGTGCCGCCAGATCAGCAGCGCGCTCATGACGGCCACCAGCACGACGACGGATGCGTCACCGATCAGGAAATAAGCATAGACCGGCGCCAGCAGCGCGGTCACCAGCGCGGCCAGCGACGAGTAGCGCGTCGTCAACGCGATCGCCAGCCACGTGCCCAGGCTGGCCAGCCCGACCCAGCCGTTGAGCGCCAGCAGCACGCCCGCCGCGGTGGCGACGCCCTTGCCGCCCTTGAAGCGGAAGAACACCGGATAGAGGTGGCCCAGGAACGCGGCCAGGCCGGCCAGCGCGATGGTGACCATGCCGTAGCCCAGCCGTTCGGCGAACAGGCGCGCAACGAGCACCGCGGCGACGCCCTTGAGCGCATCCAGCAGCAGCGTGAGGATCGCGGCCGTCTTGTTGCCGCTGCGCAGCACGTTGGTGGCGCCGGGGTTGCCCGAGCCGTACGAGCGCGGATCGTCCAGGCGCATCGCCTTGGACACGATCACCGCGAAGCTGAGCGACCCCAACAGGTACGCCAGCACCGCCACGCCCACCCCCACTCCCGAGAAACTCGCCACCGCCGGCACCTTCGTTGAAATCGACGACCGGAAGTGTATTCGGTGGGGGCCAGGGCCTGCCCTACACGGTGCCGAGCGCGCGCACCTGGCGCACCAGCGCCAATGGCCGCTGCACCCAGTCCTTCCAGAACGCGAGGAACTCGTCGATCGGGCAGCCGGGCGAGACCAGCCAACCCTGGATCTCGTCGCAGCCCACCGACGAGACCGCGCTCAGCTGCGACACCGATTCGACGCCTTCGGCCACGGTGCGCATGTTCAGCGTCAGCGCAAGCTTGGAGATCATCTGCACGATGGCGCGGGTGTCGATGCTGGTCATCAGCTCGTTGACGAACGCGCGGTCGATCTTGAGCGTGTCGAACGGGAACCGGCGCAGGTAGGCCAGCGACGAGTAGCCGGTGCCGAAGTCGTCCAGCGCGATGCGCACACCCAGCGCGCGCAGCGAATGCAGGCGCTGCAGCGCGCCGTCGACGTCGTCGATGAACACCGACTCCGTGATCTCGAGCTCGAGCCGGAACGCGTCGAGCCCGCTGGCGCGCAGCGCGTCGCTGACGCACACGATGAACTCGTCGTCGTGCAACTGCGCCGGCGACACGTTGACCGAGATCGTCAGCCCCGGCAGCGACACCGCCGCCACGCCGCAGGCCTCGCGCAGCACCCACATGCCAATGTCGCGGATCAGGCCCGAGCGCTCGGCGATCGGCACGAACTCGACCGGCGCGACGTTGCCCAGCTGCGGATGGCTCCAGCGCAGCAGCACCTCGGCGCCGACGACGCGCGACGATTCGATGTCCACCTTGGGCTGCCAGTGCAGCACCATC
>Ga0302279_10000728_pt1 | contig 48368 bp, 45 predicted proteins | sample III_Bog_N3_3_FD_194541 | JGI IMG/M metagenome (GOLD analysis project Ga0302279, IMG submission 194541) | Peat permafrost microbial communities from Stordalen Mire near Abisko, Sweden - III_Bog_N3_3 | ecosystem: Environmental > Terrestrial > Soil > Wetlands > Peat | place: Sweden: Abisko... | reverse complement strand
GCCGCGGACGACGTGCCCCAGGCCGTGGTCGACCCCGCGCAAGAGGCGCGGCAGCAGTACCAGGCCGGGATGCAGGCCTACCAGGCGAAGCGCTTCGTGGAGGCCGCGTTGCATTTCGAGGCGGCCGCGGCGCAGAAAGCGCACGCCGTGACGCTCTACACGGCGGCGCTCGCGTGGGAGCAGGCGAACCGGCCGGACCGCGCCGCCGACGACTTCGTGCGCGCGCTCGACGTCCCCGGCCCCGGCCTCAGCGCGGCGCAGACCCAGAACGCGCACGATCGCCTCGCGACGCTCGAGAAGACGATGGGCACGGTGGACGTCATCGCGCCCGACGCTTGGCACGTGCAGATCGACTCGAACAGCGAGGTGACGACCCCCGCGCATCTCCACGCGCTCCCCGGCGTGCACGTCCTCGCGGCGCAGGGCCCCACGGGTCCCGTTCAGCACCGCGACGTCACGCTCGAAGCGGGGAAGACCGCGCACGTCGAGCTCACGCCGGCCCCTGCGACGTCGGCCCCCGAGATCAAGCCCGAAGCGGCGCCGACGACGACCGAGAGCGACGCCGCCGCGCGCGCGCACGCGTCCGACCGGCTCGAGCTCCGTCGTGTGATCGGAGTCGGGGTCGGCGGAGTGGGGATCGGAGGTCTGCTCGCGGGAGTGGTCCTCGGCTCGAGCGCTCTCAGCGCGCGCGACGCCTTCAACGCAGCCCCATCGCGCGCCGGGTACGACCACGCGAACGCGCTCGCGACGTGGACCGACGTGGCGTTCATCGCCGGCGGCGTGTGCGTCGCGGCGGGCGTCGCTCTGGTCCTGTGGCCCTCACCAAAGCCGACGAGCGAGCCGACCGTCTCCTTGGTCCCCACGCCGACCGGCGCGCTCGTACGAGGTGTGTTTTGAAGCGGGTCATCGTCACGCTGGTCGGGCTGTGCGGCGGCTCCCTTTCGGCCGCGAGCGCCTGCTCGCTCGGGCTGAACGAGGCGAAGATCGACGCCGGCATCCGCGACGCCGCCGCTCCGAACGAAGACGCGCCGTCGTCGCTCGATGCGAGCGAGGACGCCGTCGTCGACGCGAGCCAGGGCGGTTGCGCGACCAACGCCGACTGCACCTCGACCAACGCTTGTCGCGTGGGCACCTGCAGCGACGCGGGCACGTGCGTGTTCAACGTGTGCCCGACCACGACGGCGTGTCAGGGGTCGTCGTGCACCGCCGAAGGGGCGTGCAGCGTCCCGGCGACCTACGGCTTCCACTCCACGACGATCACGGTCGCCGCGGGCTCCGTCGGATGCAACGGCAACGCGAGCGCATGCATCGCGGCCGCGTATCCGTTCGCCTTCGTCGGCACGACCGAAGGGGTCGTGGCCTACCCGGTGAACGACCCTTCGAACTCGTCGCCCATCAGCGTCCCCGTCCTCGGACTGCCGTTCGTCCCCTCGGTGATGACCGCAATGGGCTCGCGCGTCTACTTCGTGGGCGCGGTCCTGGGCAGCGGGCCGACGTGGCGAGCCCAGTTGGCGTGGGTGGACGTCCCGTCCGACCCCCTGACCAAGCAACTTCAGGCGAGCAGCGCCTTCGACACGGCGACCGAGGGGGCCATCCAGTCGGCGTGGGCCGCGAACGACGGCTCGCTGTTCCTCGCCGACCTGGATTCGACCCACTTCTTCCCGATCGCGGAGATCGCGGCGCCCCTCAAGGACGACGACACCCTCGGGTTCTTCCCGTCACCCGGCGTCCCGACCAACGCGGCCCCCGTCGTCCCGAGCGGCAGCCGCATCGTCATCGCGCGAAACGATCCGGTCGCGTACACGACGTACTTCAGCTTCGAGACCGGCGCCGCCACGGGGAACGCGCAGAACGCGGGCGAGCAGTCGACGCTGACGGGCGCAGACGGCGGGGCCGGAATGGGCCCCACCGCAGCCCAGGCGACCTACGCCCAGGGGGCCGATGGGACCGTGCTCTGGAACACCGCGACCGTCGTGCTGGTCGACGGAGGAGTGCCCGCACTGGCGACGACGCGGTTCGCGTGGCTCGTCTCGGGTTCGACGGCGACGACGTTCAGCCCGTCCGCGAACATCGACGTCGAGGTTTACGCGGCGCCGCAGCCTCTGGGCACACCCCTCGCGGGGCCGGTGGCGTGGATCGACCCGAACACGGCGCTTGTCCTTGCTGCGGCGCACGAGCTCCTGACCGAGACGAGCGTGCAGGTCGCCGTGAACGCGCCGACGACCGCGCTCGCCGCCGGGCGCCGGACGATCGTGCCTGCGGGAGTGGGGAGCGTCGGCGCCGCCGCGAGCAACGGCTTTGGCTACGTGCTCGAGGCAGACGCCACGGGCACCCTCGAACTCCACATCTTCGCCCCCACCTGCGCCAACTAGGCTCGCGCGCCGCGCGGGCTACGCCCAGCGCACCAGCGAGGTCTCGTACGGGTGGCTCATGGAAGCGTTCCACGGCATCACGCGCGCAGAGAACGCGTGCGCGCCGCTGTCGTGCGTCGGGATCTCTCCGACGAAGCGGTAGGTCCCCGCGACGCCGGCCTTGCCCGCGAGCGTCATCCGGACGATGGCCCCGTGGGACAGCTCGTGACCTCCGGCCGTGGGGCCGTGGTACAGCTCCACCGCGACGTCGCTCGGCGTGAGTGAGCCGAGCTGCACGGTCGCCTCGACCTTCATCGCCTCGCCCACTTGCAGCTCGCTCGGCGACGACGTCGTCAAGTCCTTGATCTCGACGCTCGGCCACTCGTCCCGCACGCGCTGCTTCCACGAAGCGAGCTTGATCGCACCGGAGAGCGAGTCGTCCATCATGTCGTGCGATAGCCGGAGCGAGGGCGCATAGAAGCGCTCGCTGTACTCGTGCACCATCCGCGCGGTGTTGAACTGGGGGATGAGCTTCGAGATGGCCCCCTTCATCTTCTTGATCCACGCACGCGGCAACCGATCGCGCGACTCGCGCTGGAAGAACTGAGGCACCACCTCGCGCTCGAGCAGATCGTAGAGCTCCTCGGCCTCGACGCGGTCGCCGAGGTCGTCCGTGTATTCCTCGCCGCGCCCGATGGCCCAGCCGACGTCGTTCCCGTGCGCGCTCCACGCCTCGGCCCACCACCCGTCGAGCACGCTCACGTTGAGCGCACCGTTCGCAGCGGCCTTCATCCCGCTGGTACCGCTCGCCTCGAGCGGCCGTCGCGGCGTATTGAGCCACACGTCCACGCCCGACACGAGCGCGCGCGCGATGCGCATGTCGTAGTCCTCGATGAACACGACCTTCCCACGCAGGCTCGTGTCGCGGCTCGAGTGGACGATCGAGCGAATCAGCTCCTTGCCCCCCTTGTCCTGCGGGTGAGCCTTCCCTGCGAACACGAGCTGCACGGGTCGGTCGACGTCGCCGAGCAACCGCTTCACGCGCTCCAGATCGCTGAAGAGCAGCGCGGCGCGCTTGTACGTCGCGAATCGTCGCGCGAAGCCAATCGTCAGCGCGCGGGGATCGAGCACCTCGTCGCACGCTTCGATTTCCATCTGCGACGCGCGCCGCCTCTCGGCGGTCGTACGAAGCCACCTTCGCGTCAGCGTCACCAGGCGATGCCGCCGGTGCTCGTGCGTCGCCCAGAGCTCTGCGTCGGGGATGTCGGAGACGCGTTGCCACATCTCGGCATCGTCCGGCGTCTCCGCCCAGCGCGGCCCGACGTAGCGCGTGAACAGCGCGCCCAGCTCGTCGCTCACCCATGACGCCGTGTGAACGCCGTTGGTGATGCTGTCGATGGGAATCTCGTGGTCCGGAATGTCGGGCCAGAGCCCCTTCCACATGTGCCGCGACACCTCGCCGTGAAGCTTGCTCACTCCGTTGTAGTGATCGGCCGTTCGGATCGCGAGAATGGGCATCGAGAACGGCGCGGCCTTGTCGCCCGCCGAGAAGCGACCGAGGGCGAGCAGATCCTCTTCACTCAGCCCGAGCGCCGCGCGGTACGGCTCGAGGTAGCGGCGCACGAGCTCGGGCGCGAACGCGTCGTTGCCCGCAGGGACCGGCGTGTGCGTCGTGAAGATGTTCCCCGCGCTACAGGCCTCGGCCGCGACCTGAAACGTCGCGCCCCGATCGCGCATGACGCGCCCGATGCGTTCCAGCGCCAGGAACGCCGAGTGCCCTTCGTTCATGTGACAAACGGTCGGCGAGAGCCCGACGGCCTCGAGCGCGTGAACGCCGCCGATGCCGAGCATGATCTCCTGTCGCACGCGGAACTCTTGATCGCCGCCATAGAGCGGCCCGGTGATCGAACGATCCGCCGGCGCGTTCTGCTCGAGGTTCGAGTCGAGCAGAAAGAGCGGGACGCGCCCGACCTGAACGCGCCAGATCTGCGCGTACACGGTGCCGTGCGGGTAGGCGACGCGGATGATGAGCCTCTTGCCGCCGGGCTCCATCACCGGCTGCACGGGGAGACGATGCCAGTCGTTGATCGGATACCGCTCGCCCTGCCAGCCGTCGTCGTTCAGCACCTGGCGGAAGTACCCCTCCGCGTACGCGAGCCCCACGCCGACGAGCGGCAGCCCGAGATCGCTGGCCGTCTTCAGATGATCGCCCGCGAGCACCCCGAGACCGCCCGAGTAGATCGGGAGCGACTGATGAAGTCCGTATTCCATCGAGAAGTACGCGATGCGCCCGCTCGCCACGTCGGGGAACCGCTTCGCGAACCACCCTTCGCGCGACATGTAGCGCTGGAACTGCGTGTGCGTCGCCTCCAACGTCGAGATGAAAGCGTCGTCGGCCGCGAGCTCGTCCAGGCGCGCCTGTCCCACGCGCGAGAGCAGCTCAATCGGGTTTCCATGGACGTCTTCCCACAGGTCGGGGTCGATCCGGACGAACAGGTCGCGCGCCATCGGCTCCCATGCCCACCACAAATTGTGCGCGATCGCGCGCAGGTTCTCGAGGGACGGGGGAAGACGGGGGACGACGTTGAATCGGCGGAGGGTCGGCATCGGAGGTGCGGAGAATAGATCAGTGCTGTTGTCCATGGACGAGCGAACCGTAACGCATTTGAGAGTGACTTCAAGTCGCCCGGCAGAATCCTGGGGTTTCTGGCTTCGCTTGCGATAACGATGGAGGGATGGCCGAGCGATTCGCTGCGCCGCGCGGGCTCCGGAACAAGCACGTACAGACTCTTGGCGCAGCGCTGCCCCTCTGGACGCGCTCGGAGGTGTCGTTCGAGTCGTTGCGGATCCCGCTTCCGGGCACGGGGGGACAGCTGCACGCCTCCGCTGCGTGGCACCCCCACGGCGAACGGACAGCGGTCGTCCTCGTGCATGGCGTGGGCGGCTCTTCGGAATCGAACTACGTGGTCCGCGCGGCCCTGGCGCTCTATGGGGCAGGCTTTCACGTCATTCGCCTGAACCTGCGCGGCGCGGGCAAATCGATTCCGGACGTAACGGCGCTGTATCACGCTGGGCTCGTCGAGGATCCGAGCGCCGCGCTGGCGTACGTCGCTACTCGGAAGGACGTGAGAGACGTGGCTCTCCTCGGCTTCTCGCTCGGCGGAAACGTCTCGCTGAGGCTGGCCGGTGAGCTGGGGCGTCACGCGCCGTCGTACCTTCGCGCGGTGGCGTCGGTCTCGGCTCCGCTCGATCTCGTGGAGACGTCGCGTGCGCTCGAGCGGTTGCGCACGCTCCCGTACCGCGCGTACGTGCTTCGCGCGCTCGTACGACAGGGGAGGGAATTCGCGCGCACGCACCCGAGCCGTGCGACCTACGACTCTGCGGCGCTCCTCCGCTTGCGAACGGTACGTGCCTACGACGAGGCCGTCGTGGCGCCGATGCACGGCTTCTGCGATGCCCACGACTACTACGTGAACGCGAGCTGTGGCCCGGGGCTCGCGGACATCGAGGTTCCGACGCTCATCGTGCACGCCGCCGACGATCCGATGGTGCCCGAAGACAGCGTGCGGCCGTGGTTGAGGAACGCATCGTCGTCCGTTCGCGTCGCGTGGAGCGAGCGCGGAGGGCACGTCGGGTGGTTTTCGGGCGTACGCGAGAGCGCCTGGGTGCGAACCTGGGCGGTCGAGCGGGTGATCGAGTTCCTCCGCGCACCGCGGTGACGGCTCACCCCAGCGACATCTCCTCCCCGACCTCGACGACGCGGTTTTCGAGGCGGCCGAGACCATCGATCTCGAGCGCGACGACGTCACCCGGCTGGAGCCACTGGTCCTTCGTGATCTTCGAGCCGTTGAGCTCGAGGAAGCAGCCCGTGCCGCACGTACCAGAACCGATCACGTCGCCGGGGTGGAGCGTCACTCCATAGCTGGCGCGCTCGAGGATCTGGGCGAAGGTCCAGTTCATGTCCTTCACGTTGCCGCGAGAGACCTGGACGCCGTTCACGAAGGCTCGCATTTCGAGATCCCACTGGGTGCCCTGGGGCGTCGTCTTGGCATGCGACGTCAGCTCGTCGATCGTCACCAGCCACGGCCCAAGCCCGGTGGCGAAGTCCTTCCCCTTGGCAGGGCCGAGCGAGAGCTTCATCTCGTCCATCTGAAGAACGCGGGCCGAGAAGTCGTTCATGATCGTGAGGCCGAAGACGAGAGAGTCGGCCTTTGATGCAGGGACATTGCGACCGCGAGCGCCGACGACGATCGCCGCCTCGAGCTCGAAGTCGAGGCGCTCGAGGTGGCGCCTCTGAACGCGCAGATCGCCAGGGCCGATCACTGCCTGATGGTTCGTGAAGTAGAAGACCGGAAACTGGTCGAACTCGGGGATCATCTCGAGGCCCCGATTCTTCCGCGCTGTCTCGACGTGCTGGCGGAAGGCGTAGCCGTCGCGCATCGAGGGGGGACGGGGGATGGGCGAAAGGAGGGTGACGCCGCCGAGGGGGCGCGCGAGCGACGCGGGAGCGTGGGTCGTGCGGAGCGCGTCGACGACCGCGTCGGCGGCGGGGCGGGCCACGTGCGCGTGCTCGACGAAGCCGAGGACACCGCGGCCGTAGCGCGCGTGAACGTGGGCGTCATCCGACGCACGTCCATTCTCGCGCTCGAACCAGGCGAAAGCGTGTCCGAGCTCGATGACCCGGTCGCCCTCGAGGATGCCTCCGTGCTCATGCCCCTCTGCTTCGAACGTGACGAGCTTCATGGACACGCGGATTACCACGAACCGCTGGACACCGGAGCGCCGCCGGGCGACGACTCGGCGCGTGCCACTCGCTCCGCTAGCGCGCTTGCCCAAAGGGGTCCTCGTTCTGATGAAGGAGGCCGCGCGGCACATCCTGCGACGACCGGTCATCGGCATCGCGGCGGCGGCGCGGACGCCCGACGGGAAGTGGGTGCTGATCCGGCGCGCGGACACCGGGAGGTGGGCGCTGCCGGGGGGGACGCTCGAGTGGGGGGAGACCCTTCGGGAGTCCCTGACGCGCGAGATGGAGGAAGAAGCAGGAATCTCGGGCGTGGTGCCGTCGCGCGTCGTGGGCGTGTATTCGCGACCGGACCGGGACCCGCGCTTTCACGGCGTGACCGTGGTGGTGCTCTGCGAGGTCGAAGCCCCGACGGCGCGGCCGAAGAACCCGGCCGAGATCCTCGACGTGGCCCTGTTCGCCGACGCAGACGTGCCGGAGCTCGAGTTCGGGATGCGCGACATGTTGGACGCCGCGCGACGCGGGGGCGACGCAGAGCTCGAGTGAGGGGCTTGGCGCGCGGCACTGTACGGATGTACCGTTAGGGTGTCGTGAGTCTTCGCAGCAAGCTGTCGCGCCTGACGCCGCCGGTCGCGTCACCGGGGGCGCCGCCGGCGCTCGCTTCTCTCGACGACCTTCGTGCACGAATGCATGCGGTGCTCGAGAAACACGCGAAACAGGCACCAGAGGCGAGGCCCGCGGTCGAGCCGTTCGAGCTCCCCTTCGCGAAGGTCGAGACGGAGCGCGGTGCGCTCTGGATCCGCTCGCAGGTGCTCTCCGCAGCACACCGCACGGGACGCGCGCCGGTGCTGGCAGCGCGGAGCTCCTCGTCGCACGTACTGGCGCTCCTGGCGCTCGATCCCACGCTCGCCGTGTGTGATCCAGCGCGCGCCCTTTACCTCGATACGGAGACGACGGGACTGCACGGGGGGACGGGGACCATCGCATTCCTCGTCGGGCTCGCGTTCTGGGACGAGACGACCGGGCAACTCACGATCGAGCAGATCCTCGTGCGCGATCTCGGGGAGGAGGGGCCGATGCTCGCTCACGTCGCGGCGCGTATCGCGGCGGCGTCGATGCTCGTCACGTTCAACGGCAAGAGCTTCGACCTACCGCTGCTCCGAACGCGCTTCGTGATGGCGAGGCTCGCCGCGCCGCGCGAGCCGGCGCATCTCGACTTGCTCCACGTTGCGCGACGGCTCCACAAGCCGCGTGGGGTCGAGTGCAAGCTCGTGACGATCGAGCGGGACGTTCTCGGCTTCGAGCGCATCGATGATGTGCCGGGAAGCGAAGTGAGCGCGTGCTACCTGCATTTTCTTCGGAGCGGAGATGAGCGCGCGCTGCTCGGCGTCGTCGAGCACAACGCCTGGGACGTGGTGGCGATGGTGGCGCTGGTCGGGCTCTACGGGGAGCCGATGGTGACGACGCCGGAGGGGAGCGTGGAGTGGGCGACGCCGCTCGACGCGCGCGATCTCGTCGGTGTCGCGCGCACGATGCAGCGCGCGGGCGCACCAGACGAGGCGTGGAGCGCGATCGAGCACGCCGTGGCCCATGGGGGAGGGGATGAGTCGGTGAGGGCGCGGGCGGAGATCGCAAAGGCGCGAGGCGACAAGGCGAGGGCACTCGCAGACTTCGAGGCGCTCGCCAAAGGGGTTGACGACACGCGCGTGCGCCTCGAGCTCGCGAAGCTGTACGAGCACTTCGTCCGCGATCATGCGCGGGCACTCTCGCTCGTGGAGCGCGGAACCGGCGAAGAGGAGGCAGCCCTCGCGAAGCGGCGCGCGCGGCTCGAGAAGAAGCGAGCGCGTGCCGTCAGCGCGCAGCCGGCGATACCCGGCCTCGAACCATCTCCGACGCCAGCACGCCCGTCGCGACGGCGACGTTGAGCGACTCGACGGCACCTGAGCCTGGGATGGCGACGATGGCGTCGCACTGCGCGCGCACGCGGTCGCCGAGGCCTTCGCGCTCGTTGCCCATGACGAGCACGGTCGGATGCGCGAACGGGAAGCCTATCGCGCTCCGATCGGCCTGACCGTCGGCACCAACGACCTTCACTCCGCGCCCACGGAGCCGTGAGAGCGTGTCAGCGAGATCCGTCGTGCGCGCCAGCGTCACGTTCTCCGCGCCCCCCTCCGCGACGCGCACCGCCATTGGCGGGAGCCCGGGGTGCGGCGCCGGCGTTCCGAGCAGGACGGCATCGATTCCGAAGAACGCGGCCGAACGGAGGATGGCTCCTACGTTGTACGGGTTGCGGACGCGGTCGAGTGCGATCGCCGTACCGCGGCGCTGCACCAGAAGCGCGGCGACGTCCTGTGCCGACGCCCACTTGCGGGGGCGCGCGAGGACGCATAGCCCCTCGTGATGCGACGACTCCGCGATCCGATCGAGCTCGGCCTCGTGAAGCTCCGCGCAGGGAATGCGCTGCGACGCGGCCCAGCGGGCCAGCTCCGCCACCTCGTCCCGAAGCTCGCGGGCGAACGCCACGCGGAGCACGTCCCCCGGGCGCCGCTTGAACACCGCGAGGCCTGCACGGAGTCCGATCACCACTTCGCCCGTCTCGGCCACGTGACGCGGCGGCGGCGGGCGCGGAGGAGCACTTCCCGGGTGCGCGTGGCGCGGGCGGCCGCGCGGATCGTTCGGGCGGTTCTTCATTCGGTCGCCATCGTACCGCGTGCTAATCACCAACCCATGTCGGATCACGTGGAAAAGGAGCGCTACGCGCCCGCCGTCATCGAACCGAAGTGGCAGAAGCGCTGGGACGCGGAGCACCCCTTCGAGGCCGTGCGTCACGCGGGGCGGCCGAAGATGTACGTGCTCGACATGTTCCCGTACCCGTCGGGGTCGGGGCTCCACGTCGGCCACCCGGAGGGGTACACGGCGACCGACATCGTCTGCCGCTTCAAGCGAATGCGCGGCTTCGACGTGCTTCACCCGATGGGGTGGGACGCCTTCGGTCTCCCCGCGGAGCAGTACGCGATCCAGACCGGCACGCACCCGCGCGCGACCACGCTCGCGAACATCGCGACCTTCAAGCGTCAGCTGAAGTCGCTCGGCTTCTCGTACGACTGGTCGCGCGAGGTCGACACGACCGACGCCGCGTACGTGAAGTGGACGCAGTGGATCTTCCTGCAGCTCTACAAGCGCGGGCTGGCGTTTCAGGCCGAGGTGCCCGTCAACTGGTGCGCCGGGCTCGGCACCGTCCTCGCGAACGAGGAGGTCATCGACGGAAAGAGCGAGCGCGGGAGCTTCCCGGTCGAGCGCCTGCCGCTGCGGCAGTGGATGCTGCGGATCACCGAGTACGCCGACCGGCTCGACGAGGATCTGGCGGGGCTCGACTGGCCGGACACGAAGGGGAAGCAGCACCATTGGATCGGGCGGAGCGAGGGGGCGATCGTCGCGTTCGCGCTCGAGGGCTCACACGCCGGAGAGGCGATCCGCGTGTTCACCACGCGCGTGGATACGCTCGCCGGGGCGACGTATGTCGTCGTCGCTCCCGAACATCCGCTGGCACTCGCCCTGGCGACCGATGCGCGGCGCGCCGACGTCGTCGCCTACGTCGAAGCGGCGAAAAAGAAGAGCGACATCGATCGGTCGGACGCCACCAAGACGAAGACGGGCGTCGATACCGGAGCCTTCGCGGTTAACCCGGCGAACGGTGATCGCGTGCCGGTCTGGGTCGGCGACTATGTGATCGGGACGTACGGGACGGGCGCCGTCATGGCAGTGCCGGCGCACGACGACCGAGATCATGCCTTCGCGCGCGTGTACGGACTGCCGATCGTGCAGGTCATCGCGCCGACGGATGGACACGCGATCGACGTGCAGAAGGGAGCGTTCACCGACGACGGCGTCGCATTCCATCAGCGCACGGACGCAAGGATCGCCGACGGCACGACGAGCGAAGCGGCGCGCACACAGATGACGGCGTGGCTCGTGGCGCAGAAGAAGGGGGAGGCGAAAGTCACCTACCGGCTGCGCGACTGGGTGTTCTCGCGCCAGCGCTACTGGGGGGAGCCGATCCCGATCTACTTCCCGGTCGACCTCGCGAGCGGCACGACCGACCCGCGGGCGAAGGATGCGAAGTACACGATTCGTCACGATCGGCCGATCGCGGTCGAAGAGTCGGAGCTGCCGCTGCGGCTGCCGGACCTCGAGGACTTCAAGCCCGGGACCGATCCGGCGGGGCCGCTGGCGCGCGCGGTGGACTGGCGCTTCTTCCAGCGTGACGGGACGTGGTTCGCGCGCGAAACGAACACGATGCCGCAGTGGGCGGGGTCGTGCTGGTACTACCTGCGCTTCCTCGACCCGAAGAACGACAAGGAACCATTCAGCGCGAAGTCGTACGCCGACTGGATGCCCGTCGACCTCTACGTCGGCGGCTCGGAGCACGCCGTGCTCCACCTCCTGTACGCGCGCTTCTGGCACAAGGTCCTCTTCGACATCGGCCTCGTGAAGGACAAGGAGCCGTTCACCAAGCTCGTGCACCAGGGGACCATCCTGGGCGAGAACAACGAGAAGATGAGCAAGTCGCGTGGCAACGTCGTCAATCCCGACGACGTGGTCGCGTCGCACGGGGCCGATGCTTTGCGCTTGTACGAGATGTTCATGGGGCCGCTCGAAGCGACCAAGCCGTGGCAGACGAGCGGAATCGAAGGGGTGGCGCGCTTCCTCGATCGCACGTGGAACGTCTGCACGGGCGCCATCACCGACGACGTCGCGAAGTACGACGAGGGCACGCGGCGCCTGGTGCACAAGACGATCAAGAAGGTGAGCGACGACATCGAGGGAATGCGCTTCAACACGGCGATCAGCCAGATGATGATCCTCGTGAGGCACCTCGGGCAGCTCGACGCGGTGCCGCGCGAGGCGGCGAGGCAGCTCGCGCTGATCGTGTCGCCGTTCGCGCCGCACCTGGGCGAAGAGCTGTGGGAGCGGCTCGGGTCGCCGAAGTCGCTCGCGCACGAGCCGTGGCCGACGTTCGACCCGGCGCTCGTGAAGGACGACGTGGTCGAGATCGGCGTGCAGGTGAACGGAAAGCTGCGCGGCGTGGTCCAGATCGCGGTGAACGCGGACGAGGCGACCGCGCGTGCGGCGGCGTTCGAGGACGTGAAGGTGAAGCCGTTCGTCGACGGGAAGACGGTGAAGAAGCTCGTGTACGTCCCGGGCAAGATCATCAACGTGATCGTCGCGTGAGACGAGCGGTCACGCTGCTCGCGCTCGTGTCGGCGGCGTGTGGGTACCGCGCCGTCTATGGGGGGACGGCTGGGGAGCGCGTCGCGGTCGTCCTCATGCGAGCGGCCGTGGCCGACTCGGTGGCAGCAGGGGAGGTGGCCAGCGGCGTGCGCGAGGAGCTCGCGCGCGAAGGGGCGCTGGCGGCGGGGAGCGGGTACCCGCGGGTCGAGATCGAGGTGACGCGGATCGACGAAGCGAGCGAAGGGGTCGCGGCGACAACCGTGGGGGGCTCGAGCGTGCCGCAAGCGCGCGCGACCGAAGTGGGGGTCGTGGCGCGGGCGTGGGTGGTGCGGGTCGCCGGGGGCGAGCACGAGCGGGACACGGGGGACGTGCGCGCTCTCGTGGACGAGGGGGTCACCTCGGGCGCAGAGGCCAGCTCATCGGCCGACTCGACCGCGATCGACGCTCTTCGGCACGACGATGCCACGCGCGCCGCTGCCCGCAGGACCGGGACACGGCTGGCGCAGCGCATTCTCGGGCGTCCGGCGCCCGAAGTGGACGAGCTCGACGACACCCGCCAGGCACGCCCGTAGCGCCTCGAAGCGCGGGCTCGTGACGAGCCGAGCCGCGTTTCGTGGTAGCCTCCCGCGCAATGACGCTGACCATCGGCTGCGCGGGCTTTCCCGTGCCGGCGACGCGGTACTTCAAAGAGTTCCTCTTCGTCGAGGTGCAGGAGACGCACGTAACGCAGCCGGGCACCGGGACTATCCGGCGCTGGCGCCGTGAGGCGCCCCCCGGGTTCGAGTTCGCCATGCTGGCTCCTCGCGAGATCGGCCAGGAGGGCTTCCGCGAAGGGAAAGTCGTGGAGACGTCGTTGAAGGCGGTCATCGTCGTCGGCAAGGAGCTCGCGGCGAAGACGGCCGTTTTCGTCGCCCCGCCGGAGTTCACGGCGAGCCGCGGGAACAAGACCGCGCTCAAGGAGTTCTTCCAGACGGCGAAGAAGAAATTCGACCGCGTCGTCTGGGAAGCGCCCCCCAGCTGGGACATCGAGGAAGCCGAGACGCTCTGCACCGACGGAGGCGTCATCGCTGCGCGCGATCCGCTCCTGCATGGCACGTCGAAGGCGCCCGTCGCGTACTACCGCCTCGCGGGGCCCGCGGGGCACAAGAGCCGCTATGAAGACCCGGCCATCGAAAAGCTGGGGGACATCGCGAACAAGGCGAAGAACAAGGACGCGACGTACGTGTTTACGAACGTCGACATGTTCGCCGACGCGAAGCGATTCAAGAAGGCCGTCGCGGGGTAGGCGCGGTCGGGGCCAGGGGGAATCGCGGCGATCCTCAGGAAGATGAACGTCCATCCCCTGGAGGGTGGCGGCGATCCTAGGGGGGGATCGCGGCGATCCTCACGAGGATGAACGTCCATCCCCCGGAGGGTGAACGTCCATCCTTGGGAGGATGAACGTCCATCCCTGGGAGGATGAACGTCCATCCCCTGGAGGGTGGCGGCGATCCTAAGGGGGGATCGCGGCGATCCTCAGGAGGGTGAACGTTCATCCTCCCGAGGATCGACGTTCATCCCCTGCGGCGTGACCGCCCATTCCGGAGCGTCGCGGCGATTCGTTGCCCGCCGTCGGCGCCCTACCGGGGCGACGGGGTCCCGAGGGGGCGCCCCCCTAGAGGCAGGGCCCTGCGCCGCTGTTCGCCCCGCACGACGTCCCGATGCACTGGGTCCACGACTGGTACTCGTAGCGGACCTCGTCCGTTTCCTGATCGGCGCAAGCCTGCGCACAGCTCGACACGCTTCCGGCTTCGCCTGCGTCGTCCTCGGCGTCGCAAGCGTTGACGCACGTGTCGAGCGCGGCGCACGCCGGATCGCCCAGGCAGACGGTGGTCACGGCGCAGCAGAACGAGGCAAGGCACGACGAACAGGCGGGGCTCTCGTACGAACCGGTCCAACCGCAACCTGCGTCGCCCGCATAGGCGTCGGCGCGGGCGTCACTGGAGTCGGTCCCCCCTCCGTCGCTGACGGAGGGGGCGTCGGGCGCCGTCGAGTCGGAGGGGGCAGCCGAGTCCGTGATGGGGCTCGTCGCGTCGGTGGAGGCGTCCGCCTCGGGCGGCGTCGATGAGGACGACGAGCATGCGCACGCCAGCACGGCCACGAGCAGCACGCCGGTTCTTCTCACCTCACGAAGGATGCCAGAGTCCGCGGCGACTCTCTACTGCGCGCTGCTGCAGACCGGGCAGTTCGTCGTCGTGCAGGTGCCGAGCGCTTGCGCCGCCGCCAGGCCCGAGGGGTTGTTCGTGCCGCAGATGGACACGCACTGGGCCGAGGCGCATCCGAGGACGCACTGGTTGTAGGTGAAGCACGCCGATCCTGACGTGCTGCACGCTGTCAGCTGCGTCGCGCAGGCACTCTTTTGGCACTGGTCGCACGTCAGCGGCGCGGCGGAATCGACCGTGCTCTGCCCCGCGTCGTCCGACGCGCCAGAGTCCACCGTGCTGGCGGAGTCGGCACCCGCGTCGTCCGAAGAGGGGTTCGCGTCGGTCCCCCCATCGTCGGTCACGGTCGGCGAGCAATAGTCCGCTGTCGGGTTGCACGTCCCGCCGCACGAGCCGCCGTTGCACTCGGCCTCGAAGTCGCAAATGCCGAGGTTGTCGTACAGAGCTTGAGAGGACGCCGACTGCGCGTTGATACAGGCTGTGACACAGGCGCCGGTCGTGTCGGCGACGCACGAGGCGGCCGTGGCGCACTCGTAGATCGCGAGGCAACCGGTGTCGCCCACGCAGATCGAGTAGAGGCCGGCGCACTGACCATAGAGGCACTCGTTACAGGCGTTCGGGACGGAGCCCGAGTCCTCCTGCGTGATGGGCGTGCCCGAGTCGCCGCCGGTGTCGTCGCCAGTGTCGTCGCCGGAGCCGTTACCCGCGGCAACGGTCGCCGTGCACCCCTGCGAGGCGATCGACGCGGTCACCGTGACACCGACGCAGCCGAGAATCGCGAGCCAGCTACCAAGCTTCATTTGAAGAGTCTCCTTCGAATGCTGAAGTGCGCGCGTCCAGCCGTCAGACGGAGAGGCCCACGCAGTTGTTCAAGGGTGGGTATATAGCCCGAATTCTCGCGAGGCTCCCTTTTTGGAGCGCCCTGACGGACGGAGAGCCCCTATGCGACGACAGACCGTGCGCGCCTGCGGACGAAAGCCCCTGCCACCGCTAGAGCTGCCACGATCCACCACGGTGCATCGCCGACGCGCTCGTACACCGTAGATCCGCCGTCGCTCATCCAGCGGACCGTAGCGAGGAGCGAGTCCGCCGAGGGGTACGAGCCACCTTGCACGTCGCGAACTTCGGTGTGCGCCACCAGGCGCCCTACCGGATCCACGACGGCGCTCACGCCGCTGTTCGTGCTGCGCACGAGGAACTTCCGGTGCTCCACCGCGCGGAGCTGCGCCAACGCCAGGTGCTCCCACGGCTCGGTCGTCGCGCCGAACCACGCGTCGTTCGTGATGTTCACCAGCAGCTCGGGCGATGTCGCGCGCGATAGCGCGTTGGTGAACGCGGGGATGATGTCCTCGTAGCAGATGAGCACCGCCACCTGATGCTTCGAGACGCCGAGGTCGACCGTGAGCGGATCGAGCTTCGTCCCGGGAGTGAAGCGGCCGCTGTTCGGCGACCACTCGTTGAGGATGGGGAACGTCTCGGAGAACGGGAGGTGCTCGCCGAACTGGAGGAGATACTCCTTGTCGTAGCGGGCGTTGACCGTGCCGGCGTGGTCGGTGGAGACGGCGACGTTGTACCAGAGCTCGCGCTTGTCCTTCCGGTTGTAGAGGACCGCGCCGAAGATGGCGGGCAGCTCGAGGCGCGAGGCGACGTTCTTCTTCAGCATCTGCGGCGCGAAGTCTTCGCGCATGGGCATCGTCACCGACGACTCGCTCCAAACGACGAAGTCGGCGCCCTGCTTCTTCAGCTCGGCGGTCTTCTGCACGTGGCGGCGCAGCCCTTCGCCGGGGTCTTCGCGCTTCGCGAGAAGCCCCATGTTCCCCTGCACGATGCCGACCTTCACCGCGTCCGCCGCTGCGACGCGTGCGTCGACCTGCGGGATGCGCACGACGCCAAACACCAGCGCGGCCGCCACCGCGCCCGCGCATGCGCTGATTCGCTTGCTATCCATCGGGCGCTGCTCACGTCGCGCGAGGAGGGGCTCGAACAGCGCGACGTTCGCGGCGAGCAGCACGAGCCCTACGAGAATGGGCCCCCCAAGCTCGGCGACCTGCGTGATGGCCGGGACCTTGTGGACCGTGGCGGCGAAGTACCAGGGGAAGAGCAGGGGGTACGCGAGCTCGCTGGCGACGAACGCTGCGAAGAACGCGGGGAGCGCCGGCCAACCGCGGTCCTCGGCTCGACCATAGAGCCACCCCATGACGCCGATGCGCAGCCCCTGGTACGCGCATACGACCAGCAGGAAGAACACGCACGCCGCGGTCGGGAAGCCGCTGAACGTCTTGAGCATCACGAGCAGCCAGTAGAAGCCGAGGACGTTCATCGTCGTCCCGGCGAGCCAGCCCAGCTGGAGCGCACGCTTCGGCGTCTGCCCGCGCATCGCGATCCACAGCGGACCGAACGCCAGAAACGCGAAGGGCCACACGTCCACGCCCGCGAAAGCGGCCCAGTACATGACGCCGCTCAGTGCGGCGCCCGCAAACGCGAGTTTGGTGCCGAGCGGCCTGGGTGCCCCGTTCAAGCGGCTCGCTCCCGTCACTCGGTGCGCTGGATGACGTGGAAGCCGAACGGCGACTCCACCACATCCGAGATCTCGCCGGGCTTGAGCGCGAAGGCGGCGTCCTCGAACTGCTTCACCATCGCTCCACGTCCGAACCGGCCGAGGGAGCCCCCCCGCGCTCCGGCGTTCGGCTCGTCGGAGAATTCGACGGCGAGGCGCGCGAAGTCTTCACCCTTCTTCGCGCGTCGGAGCACGTCCTTGGCGACCGTGTACGCTTGGTCGCGCGTCCGGACGACGGACGACGCTGCGTTCTGGCACCCCATGTACTGAATGAGCACGTGGCGCGCCGAGATCTTCGCGGGCGCCGGCTTGGCGCTCGGGGCCGCGGCGGCGGCGGTAGGCGAGGGCGCGGCGGCGGCGTCCGATGCTGCTGCCGCAGGGACGGGACCCGGGGCGGAGGACGCCGGTGTCGCGATCGCGACCGAGCTTGCCGCGGGAGCGGGCGTTGACGAGGTGGTCGTCGCCGCGGAAGCGGGGGACGCCGCCGACGCGGTCGTCGGGGCTTCGGTGGTCCCGCCACCACATGCGACGAGGACGAGGGAGAAGAAGCAAGCCTGCGGGAGCGTGATGGCCTGTCTCATCACTTCACGTCGAGAAGTTCGATTTCGAACGTGAGCGTGGCCGCCGGCGGAATGGTCGGAGGCCTACCCCCCGGGCCGTACGCGAGCTGCGGCGGGATGACGAGCTTGCGCTTTCCCCCGACCTTCATCCCCTGGACACCGAGGTCCCACCCCTGGATGACGCCCCCCTTGCCGAGCGTGAACACGAAGGGCTGGCCGCGCTTGCGGGAGCTGTCGAACTCCTTGCCATCGGCGAGCGTGCCTACGTAATGCACGTGCACGGTCTGACCAGTCTTCGCCTCGGGGCCCTTGCCCACGACCAAATCCGTGCTGACGAGCTTGGCGTTCGGGTCCATCGGAGGCGTGGGAGTCGCGGCGGCAGCGGCGCTCGGCGGAGGCGACGGCGGCTTCGCGGCTGCGCTCGCGCCCGCGGCCGTCGTCGTGGCGCTCGCGATCGGCTCGGGCGTCGGGGGGGTCGTGAGGCTGTCGCACGCGACGAGCGCGGGCGAGGCGGCGAACGCGACGAGCGTGAGGAGGCCAGGGAGCGAGGGGACGAGGGAGAAGCGCATGGCGGCGGCGAAAGGTAGTAGCCGTGCCACGGAAGTAAAGCGTTCTGCTAAGGGTACCCATCAAGGAAAGCTCCTCTCGGCGTCGGCGACGCGGCAGGGGGCGGGTGACGCGTAGGCGGGGGTATCCCAGGGGACGGACATGTCGCGAGTGCTGCACATCGAAGACGATCCGCGGAACCGATTGCTGGTGCGAAAGCTCCTCACGGCCGACGGTCACGAGGTAATCGACGCGGCCGACGGGCTCGAAGGGGTGCGCCTTGCTCTCACCCAGCGCCCAGACCTGGTCCTGGTCGACCTGAACATCCCCGGTCTCGACGGGTACGAAGTGACGCTGCGCCTCCGCAGCGAGGCCGCATTGAAAGGGGTTCCCATCGTCGCCATCACGGCGGAAGGGGACCGCGAGACGAGCTTCGCCGTCGGCTGCGACGGCTTCGTGCAGAAGCCGCTGGATGCGAGGAACTTCGCGCGCCAGATGCGTCAGTACCTCGGCGGTCACCGCGAGCCGATGATCTCCAGCGCCGACGCCACGGGAGAACGCCTCCGCGTCCAGAGCCAGCGCATCGTGGCGCACCTCGAAGAGAAGGTGGCGGAGCTCTCTGCCGCGAACGAGCGCCTGCGCGACATGGATCGGTTGCGCACCGAGTTCTACCGAAACATCAGCCACGAGCTGGCGACGCCGCTGACGCCGATCGTCGGGTACCTGCGGATGATGGCTGACGAAGAGCTGGGCGAGGTCTCGAAGCCACAGATGAAGGCGCTCCGCGCCATGGACGATTGCATCCGCCGGCTACGCGCCGTGCTGGACAACTTGATCGATGTGACCGGCCTCGAGACCGGCCGGATGCGCTTCTTCCATCGCGACTACGACTTCCTCGATACGGTCCGACGCGCGATCGCCTCGCAGGCGGACAAATTCGCCGAGCGTCACGTGACGCTGTTGGAGGAGATGCCTCGAGGGCCGCTCCCCGCGTACGGCGACTCGGAGCGTCTCGGGCGAGCCATCGTGCAAGTGCTCGACAACGCGGCGAAGTTCGCCCCCGAAGGGGGGACCGCAGGGGTGCGCGTCCGCGTATTGGAGACGACGTACGAGCTACTCGTGGCGGACAACGGGCCGGGCATCGCTCCCGACCGCGCGGAGCGGGTCTTCGAGCCGTTCTATCAAGTCGATGGCTCGCCGACGCGCGCACACGGGGGCGTCGGCGTTGGGCTTGCCATCGTGCGGAAAGTGGCCCGCGGGCTCGGTGGCGACGCGCGTGTGACCGGTGGCGCCACCGTCGAGTCGGCGTACCTCTCGGGCGCAGCCGTGATTGTGACGGTGGCGAAGCGCGCCCCCACGATCGTCGTCGACGCCACGAACTGAGCCGAGCTCGCGATGGCGGCGCGCGTGTATCTGGACTGGAACGCGACGACGCCTCCGCTCCCGGCCGTGCTCGACGCGATGCGCGAGGCTGCGCGTGATGGGTGGGGGAATCCGTCGAGCGTCCACGCCGAAGGGCGGGCCGCGCGCACGCACGTGGAGGCCGCACGCGCTGCGGTCGCAGAGCTCGCGTCGTGCGACGTGCGTGACGTGTGGCTCACGGGCGGCGGGACGGAGGCGAACAACCTCGCCCTGCGTTCGTTCTTTGCCGACGCGCGCGGGTGTCTCCTGACGAGCCGTCTCGAGCATCCGTCGGTCACGCGCGTCGCCGAGGTACTGCAGGCAAGCGGTCGTGCGACCGTCACGTGGGTGTCCGCCCGCGCCGATGGGCGGATCGATCTGGACGAGCTCGCACGCGCACTCGCCGGCACCGGCAGTGAGCGCGTGTTCATCGCCGTGCAGGCGGTGAACCACGAGACCGGCGTGGTTCAACCCGTCCGCGAAGTCATCGCGCTGGCCGGCGCACGGACCCACGCCGAGACGCGCGTGCATGTCGATGCCGTGCAGGCGTGGGGGCGCCTCGACGAAGTCGGCGCGGGGGCGGACTCTCGCAGCCTCGCCGCGCACAAGCTGCGGGGCCCGAAGGGGATCGGCGCGCTCGTGACGCGCGAGGGAATGGCTCTGCGGCCACTGCTCGTGGGAGGGGCGCAGGAGCGAGGTGCTCGCCCGGGCACGATCGATCCGCTGGCGGCCGCCGGCTTCGCCGTCGCCGCCCGATACGCTTGCTCGTCGAGCGGGCGGTATGCGTCCCTCGCCGTGCTGCGCGACACGCTCGAGCGCGCGCTGCTCGCGGCGGCACCCGCCGCACGCGTCAACGGAGACGCCCACCGGGCGCCCCACGTCACGAACGTCTCCTTTCCCGGGTGGAATGGAGCCGAGCTCGTCGCCGCGCTGGATCTCGAGGGAGTCGCGGTCTCCAGCGGAAGTGCGTGCAGCGCGGGCACCATCGAGCCTTCGCCGGTCATCACGGCCATGCTCGGTGAGGAGCGGGCGCGCAGCGCCCTTCGCGTCTCGCTAGGGGAGGGGACCTCTGCCGATGATCTGGATCGCGCGATCATCATCCTTGGTGCCGTGCTGGCGCGTTCCGTTTCGTCTGCACACGCTTGACCCGGTCGCGCACGCCGCATAAACGCTTGAGGCTTCGATGCAAAGGGCCCATGCGCTGCAGTCGCTCTTCGCCGCATGTGCGTGCGCATTCCTCACCGGGTGTCCGTCGTTCGCCACGCTCCATACGGCGCGCGCCATCGACCCCGGCCAGCTCCAGCTGACCGAAGCCACCGAGGTGCTCGGGATGACGGCGCCCGCGAACACCGGGCTTGGCGGTGTGCGCCCCAGCGTCATCCTGGCCGGGCGCTATGGCGTGAGCGATGGGTTCGACGTGGGCTTCCGCATCGAGCCTGTCGCGGGTTTCTCGGGGGACACGACGATCCAGATCGTCCACGGCAAGGTCATGGACCTCGCTCTAGGGCCTGGCGCCGGCTACTTCCAAAGCCCTGGCCCCATCGCGTACGGACCTCGGTCGATCGAGGTGCTCGCCAATGATGCGATGTACACGATCTGGACGACGACCCTTCCCGTGCTCGTGGGGTTCAATTTCGGCCCCGGTCATCAGGTGGTCGTGGCCCCCCGTGCGACCTGGTACTTCGTTCAACCCGGCAACGGAGGAGGCCAATCGCGGCCTGGCGGCGTGGAGACGTTCCTCGGGGGGAGCTTTGGAATCTCGTTCAAGACCTCGCACACCCTGCGCATCATGCCTGAGATCGACGTGACGGCGCCCGTCGCGTGGACGGGGCGCTCCAGCAACATCTGCACTCCCGGTGAGGGCGACTGCGCTCCATTCAGCGACCATGCCGTGATCGTCCAGGGGGGGCTCGCGTTCACGGTCGGAGCTGACGGTCCGGACCGCTGAGATGCGCTCGCCGCGCGAGCGTTGCTTGCTCTGACCGACCGGTACGGTCTACGAGTGAACGGGTGCGTTCCATCATCACCGCTGCCGTTCTGACGGCCTGCTCGCTCCTCGTCGCGTGCGGCAACTCGGGCCCGACATCGACACCGCCGCCATCGAGCAACCCCACCCCCAAGTCCACGGTAGACGGCTCGGCGATCTCGGAAGTGGGCACCTGCATCCCGACCGAGGGCTACGCGGGGAACTCGTTGCACGTCGGCGCCTATTGCACCGTCGCCGGCGGGCAGTGCAGCGTGTACGGGAATTCCGCGCTGCAGTGCTCGAGCGATCTCTCGGCGCTCGGCGGAAACTTCTGTCTGCTCGTCGGCTGCACGGACGATAGCAATTGCGGCGAGGACGGCTGCTGCACGGCGCCCGGCGGTCAGGGCATCCACGCCTGCATTCCGGTCGGCTGCTTCGACGCCGGCGTCTGTTCGCCGATCGCCCCGAACTGAAAGCCGATCCGCGGCGCGGTTGAGCAGCTGAGCCGGCGTGCGCGATCTTTAGAACTTCGCGCCGTGGTACGCGGGGTCGGCCCCGTGATCGCTGCGCTTGGCGGCCTGCGTCGGATCGGGCCCATGAAGCTTGATGGGGATCCAGAAGGCTCGCAGCGTGCGCGTCCCGTCGGTGTCGTGGGAATAGCCGGCGAGGCCGAAGAGGAAGTTCCACCAGTGCCCGCGCGGCACTCCGCCGTACGAAACGAACGGGAGCACGTGGAACTGCCAGTCGAGGCCGCCCGCCACCCGCTTTTGCATGTAAAGAGTGTTGCCGGCGACCTGGGTGATCGAGTCGTCCGTCGAGTCGGCGAAACGCCAGTAAACCGGCGCGGCGATCGTGGTGCGCCCCTTCGGGCTCGCGAAGTCCCAGAAGATCGGCGCGAGGACGGCGTGCGTGTCCTTGTCGCTCCGTCCGATGAACGCGATGGGAAAGAGATCGCTCTCCCAACCGTGGGTGTCGTTTGAGAGCACGAAAGAGGGGAACGCCCAATACGTGCGCGAGACGCCGTAATTCACGAAGCGGCCAAAGAGCGGCGTGAGCCAGTCGGTGCCGAGCGGCGAGTGCGAGTGGTAGATGAGCGGCAGCACCGCGAACGTCGTCTGGTCGATGTCCTTGTCGCGGTAGCTCCAGATGATGGGGAGCACCGGTCCCAACGCGTAGAGCTGCGTTGCGCCGTTGCGTGTCGACGCGTGGGACGCGAAGGGCGAGAGCAGCGTGTCGGTCGTCGTCGTTGTCCGCCGAAGGTATCCGGGGACCGCGAAGAGCGTCTCGTGCTTCTCGTCGTCGGTGAAGCCGTAGTGAAAGAGGGGGAAGAGCGTTGTATGCGATTCGCGCACGCCGCCCGTTTCCGGGTGCCCCTCGATGTGAAAGAAGAACGGCGCAACGTCGGTGACGGAGCGCTTCGGGTTCGACCGCAAGACGACGGGACCCACGACGGTGAGCTTGGCGTCGTCGATCTCCGTCTCTTTGTGGAAGTAGAAGAGCGGCGGAACCAGCGTGTAGGTGCTGTGTGCGCCGTCGATGTTCCCGTTGTCCCCGCGAAAGTAGAAGGGCATCACGCCCCAGTCGACGTCAGTCCCTCGACGATCGCGGAAGTAGAGCGCCGTGAGCTCGAAAGCCTTCTCTTTGCTCCAGTGCGACGTCGTGAGAAGCAGCGGCGAGTGAAAGTAACCGCCATCCTTCCGCTCGCCCTCAAAGAAGAGCGGCGCAAGCCAGTTGTCGTGCTCGCCCGGCGCTTCTCGGTGGGCGACGGGACCGAACACCCAAGCGTGATTCTCTCCGTCACGGACGCGCCAGGCGAGCGGGAACAGGACGTCCATGTCCTCGTTCTGCGAGCGGCGCTGGTAGAAGAGGAGCGCGTAGAGCGACTGACGGTCCTCGATGACCGGTTCGCCGTACGCCGGATGCGGGGTCGAGAGGCCGCGCGTGTACTCGAGGTAGAGCGGCGGAAGGAAGCGGAACCGATAGTCCCCCTTGCGCTCCTCGTAATACGGGAAATAGGAGCGGTGCTTCTCCCCTACGGGTCCCGGCGGAGTTATCTCGGCGTCGGTACCGATGCGGTTCTGGACCTCGGGCGGAACCTCGAGCGGATCCGACGGCGGCGCGGTCAGCGGCTCGCTGGGGCGCTGCGTGACCTGCGTGGACGTGTCTTCGTCATCGTTCGCGTTCGCCGCGCCCGCGCGGGGCCCAACGGTGCGGTTTTGCACGGGGCCGGACTGCGTTGGCGTGTTGTTGGCGCGGCCACCAGCGCCACCACCCATGCTGGGGCCGCCCATCTGCGCGTGCGCGACGCGAGGCGACGACAGCGCAAGCAGCAGCGCGGCGGATGCGAAGCCGAGAAGGCGTTTCGCTGCGGTCACGTGGCCCCGTCCAGTGCTGGCGTCGAGGCAGCCAAGCGCGCTGCCACGTATTCGACTACCCGGTCGCGCGCGATTCGCTCCTGGGTCTGCGCGGCAAGGTCCTTTACCTGAACGGCGTTTGCCGCGATCTCGTCGTCGCCGAGGATGACGGCGAGGGCCGAGCCGAGCTTGTCAGCGCGGCCGAGCATGTTCTTCAGCGAGCCGCCGCGGGTGTCGGCCTCGCACGCGATCCCCGCGCGTCGCAGCTCGCGTGCAAGGACGAGGGCGTGCGGCGCGGCGTTCTTCCCTAGAGGGGCGATAAAAACAGCGCCCGCACCGCGCAGGGCAGCGACCTCACTGGCGATGACGAGGCGCTCGAGCCCGGCCGCAAACCCGATCGCGGGCGTCGCCGGACCGCCCAGCTCCTCTACCATTCCATTGTACCGCCCACCCGCCACGAGCGTGCTCCCGGCGCCGAGCTTGTCGCCGGCCCCCTTGAGCTCGAAGATCGTGTGGTTGTAGTAGTCGAGGCCGCGCACGAGGTTCGAATCGACGCGAAAGGGTGTCCCGAGCGCACGCAGGTGTCCCTGGAGATCCTCGAAGCGCGCGCGGTCTGCGTCGTCGAACGAGTCGTGAATCGTCGGCGCGCCGGCGAGTGCGTCCTGGTCCTGCTTCGACTTCGAGTCGAGGATGCGAAGGGGGTTCGTGGAGAGGCGGCGCTGCGACGTTTCGGAGAGGAGCTCGGTGCGCGGCTGAAGAAACGTGACCAGCGCCTCGCGGTACCGCGCGCGCGTCTCGGCACCCCCTAGAGAGTTCACCAAGACCTCGACGTCGCGGATGCCGATGGACCCGAGGAAGCCGACGAGCATGTCGATCATCTCGGCGTCGCAGGCCGGTCCGTGATCGCCGAAAATCTCGGCTCCTAGCTGGTAGAACTGCCGATAGCGCCCCCGCTGGGGTCTCTCCGCGCGGAACATCGGCCCCGCGTAGTACCAGCGCGTAACGGGCTCGGTGTTGTGCACCTTGTGCTGTACGTACGCGCGCGCGGCGCCCGCCGTCCCCTCCGGCCTGAGCGTCAACGGCTCGTCATGGTGAGTGAAGGAGTACATCTCCTTCTCGACGATGTCGGTGACCTCGCCGATGGTGCGCACGTAGAGGGAGGTGGGCTCCACATAAGGCGTGCGCACCTCAAAAAACCGGTGCAGCGCCATCGTCCGCGCGAACGCCGCTTCCACGCGGTGCCACTGCCCGATCTCGTCGGGGAGCACGTCGTTCATGCCTTTGACGGCGCGTAGCGGGGTCATCGTCATCGTAAGAGCGCGAGTGCCGGGTGTCCGGAAGAGCGGGACTTATCATCGGGCGCGCGCGCGCGGTCAAGCGATCGACGCGATTCGGCTCGGATTTGTGTCTTCCTGTCCACCTGGGGCGGTCGAAAGCGTGCCTCGATTCGCCCCGGCGCGGGCGGGGTGATAAACGGTTCCGCGTGGCGGCCGGACGAACGTGCGCGCTGGATCTCGGAGGGGTGCGCGTCGGCGTGGCGATCGACGACGAGCTCGGCTCGATGGCACACCCACGCGGTGTCATCGACGGGCGGGATCGGGCGCACTTGCTTCGGGAACTGGTGCGCCTCGCCGAGGACGAAGGGATCCTGCGCTTCGTCGTCGGCCTACCTCTCGATATGAAGGGTGGGGAGGGGGACGCGGCGCGGAAGGCGCGACAACTCGCCCAGGACATCGCAGACGCGACCGGGCGCGACGTGGAGCTTCTCGACGAGCGACTGACGACGGTGCAAGCGCGGCGGTCTCTCGAGGCCAGTGAAGTCTTCGGGAAGAAGCAGAAGGCGCGCATCGACGAGGCGTCCGCGACCGCCATCCTGCAAGCGTGGCTCGACGCGCGAAAGCGCCGGAGACGCACGTGAGCGACCCGCCGCGCCAGAAGAAGCCGCGAAAGCGCCAAGCGCGGAGGAAGGTACGGACTCCAGCCGAACCCGAGTCGAACACATCGTCGTGGCTCATCCGGGGCGGAATGGGGGTGCTCGCGCTCCTTCTCGTCGGGGGCACAGCCGCGTTCCTCTTCGGTTACCCGCTGGTCCATGGTCCCGGCTCGGGACGGGACGTCGAGCTGGCGATCCCCGGCGACGAGTCGCCCGACGCGCTCGCGGAACGCCTCGGGGCAGCTGGACTCGTCGCTCAGCCGCGCTTCTTCGCAATCTACCTCCGGCTCACCGGGGGCGCCGCGCACGCTGCGAGGGGGGCGCACCTGCTCACCGACGACCTCTCGCCGCGTGAGATCGTCGCCCGTCTCGAGCGAAGCCCCTTCGCGGGGCGCGCGCGTGTCACGTTCCCTGAAGGGTGGACACGCTTCGATATCGGGCGTCGCCTGCAGCAGATGCACGTGTGCACGCAGCGGGCGTTCCTAGACGCGAGCGCTGATCCGGAGCTGCTCACCGAACTGCGCTTGGAGGGGCCGAGCGCCGAAGGCTTCCTGTTCCCCGCGACTTACGACTTTTCCCTGGATGCGGAGCCGAAGGACGTGGTGAAGCGCATGAAGACCGAGTTCGACAAGCGGTGGTCGACGGCGGAAGCGCGTCACGGCTCCTCGATCAACGATCTCGGAACCTCGCTCGGTTGGGGCATCCGGCAGATCGTGACGCTGGCCTCGATGGTCGAGAAGGAAGCTGTCGCCGACGACGAACGGGCGCTCATCGCCAGCGTGTTCGTGAATCGCCTGCGTGATCCCTCGTTCACCCCGAAGCTCCTGCAGTGCGACCCGACGGCGGGCTACGGATGCCTCGTGATGCCCGGGCAGATTCCGTCGTGCGCCTCCTTCACCGGAAAGATCACCCACGACCTCGTCGCCGACGCGGCCAATCCGTACAACACCTACAAGCACGAGGGGCTCCCACCGGGGCCCATTGCGAACCCGGGAATGAAGTCGCTCGAAGCGGCCATGGCTCCGGCGGTCACGAAGTGGCTCTACTTCGTCGCGAAGGGGGACGGGCACAGCACGTTCTCCGACTCCTACGCTGCGCACACGAGCGCGGTTCACGGAGGAAGGCCGGCGGCTCCGAGCTCGCCATAGTGAGCGACTGGTAGGGCGAGGGACGGAGCGACCGTGATAGCCTCGCGCGATGCAACCGTGGACCGCCGCGTCGCTCGGAGCGGCGGTGTTCATCGCCGCGCACTACATGCTGCTCCGTGCCGCGTCAGGGCGCTTGAACGACACTCTGGGCGCGCTGATTCTCGAGGGGGCGGCGGTCGTCGGGATCGCGCTGAACTACGCCTTCGGGCCGCGTGGTCCGGCGATCGACGCCACGCGCCTCGGCGTGACCCTGAGCGCCATGAGCGGTCTATGCATCTCGGGGGCGAGCATCCTGCTTTTCTCCGCGCTCCGTCGCGGTGGCCCCGTGGCAGCGACCGGGACGATCGTGCTCGGTGGCGGCGTTACGCTCAGCGCGCTGGCGGCGCCGTTCGTGTTCTCCGAGGGGTTCACCCCGCGCCGCCTGTTAGGCGTCGGACTTGGAGTTGCGGCCATGGTCGTGCTGTCGCTCGACTCCGTCGGAGGCGAGCCGTGATCCTGGCGGGGGATATCGGCGGCACGAACGCTCGCTTGGCGCTCTTCGATGGGAGCTCGAAGAGACCCGTCGCCCACGAGACCTTCGTGAGCGCCGCACACGCCAGCCTCGAGGCCGTACTCGGAGAGTTCCTGACGAAGTCGCAGGCGAAGCGGGTGCAAGCGGCGACGTTCGGCGTGGCGGGGCCGGTCATCGACCAACGGTGCCTCGCAACGAACCTGCCGTGGGTCGTCGACGCGCGTGTCGTCGCGCGGAAGACCGGCCTCAAGCAGGTGACACTGCTCAACGACCTCGTCGCGCTCGCTTTCGGAGCGCTCACCGTGCCGGCGTCCAGGCTCAGGCTCTTGCAGGGGAAGTCGCTCCCTAGGAAGCGCGGCGCGAACCTCGCAATCCTGGCAGCGGGCACCGGGCTGGGAGAAGCGGCGCTCATCTGGGACGGCCATGCGCACGTCCCTCTGGCGACCGAAGGGGGCCACGTCGACTTCGCCGCGCGGACGCCGCTGGAGTGGGAGCTCCACGGGTGGCTCGCCGCGAACTTCGGTCACGTGAGCTACGAGCGCATCGTCTCGGGACCCGGCTTCGGCGCGCTCTACGATTTCTTTCGTGTCGCCAAGGGGATCGAAGAGACGCGCGACAACGCCGACCAGATCGCGATCGCGCGTGATCGCAACGCTGTGATTGCGGAGCTCGGTGCCGCCCAGAAGAGCGAGCCGGCCGCGCGCGCGGTCGAGCTGTTCGCTCGCCTGTACGGGGCGGAAGCCGGGAACCTCGCACTGAAGACGCTTGCGACGGGCGGCGTGTTCGTCGCGGGGGGGATTGCCGGACGGCGGGCCGAGGTGCTCGCGGGCGGCGCGTTCATGGAGGCGTTCTTGGACAAGGGGCGTTTTCGTCCGCTGCTGGAGACGATCCCCGTCGCGATCGTCCTCGACGCGGACATCGGGCTCGCGGGGAGCCGCCTTCATGCTACCGCGCAGCTGCGGTGACCTTCGGAGGAGTCGAATGGGACGGATCCTCGAGCTGGCGGAGAAACTCTGGACTGGCGCGGTCTCCGCGGACGATCATCCGCCGTACGCGCCGTTGCTCGAACTGGAGACGATCGCGGACGGCGTCGCTTTCATCTCCAGCTTCGCCAACGTGACGGCGGTCGCGACGGCGGAGGGGCTCGTCCTGATCGACGTCGGAAGTGCCCAGCTCGCCGCCCTCGTTCACAAGAACCTCCGTGAGTGGTCGAAGGCGCGCGTGCATACGGCGGTGTTCACGCACGGTCACCTCGACCACGTGATGGGGATCGATCGCTTCGACGACGAAGCGCGCGACAAAGGCTGGCCTCGACCGCGCGTCGTCGCACACGACGCGCTGCCCGCGCGGTTCGAGCGCTACGTCCTGACCGCCGGCTACAACGGTTGCATCAACACGCGGCAGTTTCAGATGCCCGTCGTATGGCCGACGACCTACCGCGCGCCCGACGTTCTCTACGCGCGCGCCCTGGATCTCGACGTCGGAGGGGTGAAGCTCGAGCTTCACCACGCGCGCGGTGAGACCGACGATCACACATGGGTCTGGGTTCCGTCGAAGAAGCTCCTGTGCACGGGGGATCTCTTTCTCTGGTGCTGTCCGAACGCGGGGAATCCCCAGAAGGTCCAGCGCTACCCAGGCGAGTGGGCGCGCGCGCTCCGAGTGATGGAGACGCTCGACGCCGAGGTTCTGGCGCCTGGGCATGGTGTGCCGATCATTGGAGCGGGGAGGGTGAAGCAGGCACTCTCGGAGACGGCCGAGCTGCTCGAAGATCTCCGCGATCGCACCGTCGCGGCGATGAACGAGGGGATGCGCCTCGACGACATCGTGCGCCTCGTGCGCGCGCCAGAACGCCTGCTCGGCAGGCCATACTTGCACCCCGTCTACGACGAGCCGGAGTTCATCGTTCGCAACCTGTGGCGCCAGTACGGCGGCTGGTGGGACGGAGACCCGTCGCGACTGAAGCCGGCACCCTCGGCGGAGCTGGCGAAGGAGCTCTCGACGCTCGCGGGGGGAGCCGCGAAGCTCGCGGAGCGCGGGCGCGTACTGGCGGCAGCGGGTGACCTCGCCCTCGCGTGCCACCTCGTGGAGCTCGCGGCTCAGGCGGAGCCCGACGACGCAGCCATCGTGAAGGCGCGCGCGGACGTGTACCACGCGCGTGCGCGTCGCGAGCGCTCGCTCATGGCGCGAGGGATCTACACGGCGGCTGCGGACGAGCCCATCAAGCGTGCGTGACGTGAGGAGCGCTCGCCCATTCGTCCGACTGCGTCCGCGTCCTAGATGCCCCCCGCGGCGCGATCGATCACCCACGCGATCGCCCCCCGCGCGTGGCGAATGATGCGCGCGGGCGTGTCACGGGTACTCCCCTCGACGAGCCAGGCGCGCTCGAGCGGCCCGTTCTTCCCCCTACCGACCGCCATCACGACGATGGAACTCGCCGCTTCGATCACCGGCGCGGTCAGCGTGAGGCGGGCTTCTCGCGCACCCCTGGCGGGGACCTCGACGACGGCGCGGTCCACGACATCAACGGTGGGTTCGCCCGGAAAGAGGGACGCCGTGTGGCCGTCGTCACCGACGCCGAGGACCATGACGTCGAACGCCGGGACGCCGTGGTCGCCTGCCGGTACCGATGCGCGAACGGTACGCTCGTAGTCCCGCGCTGCAGCAACGAGGTCCGATGCGTCGGCGGGCATCCGGTGCACGTGCGCCGAGGGGATGCGCGCGGGATCGAGGAGCATCTCCTTGGCATGGCGGAAGTTGCTCCGGTCGTCGGTGGGGGGGACGGCGCGCTCATCGACCCAGAAAACGTCGACCTTCATCCAGTCGACCGACGTGTCGTGCGCGAGGAGCTGGTACGCCGCGCGCGGTGTCTCTCCCCCCGAGAGAGCGATCGATGCCGCGCCGCGCGCGAGGATGGCGTCGCGGAGGGCACGCGCGATGCGGATAGCGGCCTCCCTCGCCACCGTTTCCGGATCAGGCGTCGCGAGCAGGACTCCCGGGACTACCTTCGTCGTCGTCATCGAATCACCACACCGTCTTCGAAGAAGTTCTCTGCAAACCGCACCGACTCGACCAGCGCCGCGTCGTGAGCGGGGCGGTGGAGCGTCCGCTCGAGCACGCGCGCCCCTTTGTTGGCGCGGAGCCGAACGCGCCGCGACTGGCGCGGCTGGCCCGTGAGATCGAGCGACCAGTTGACCACGTCGGCATCGGGGGTCTTGCCCTCGACGTCGGCGCCGCTGGCCAGATCGCGGACAATCGTCCCCACCATGCTCGTGCCACCCGTCGTGGCTTCGATCTCCACGGATGCTAGCGCTCCCGGGGCGACCCCCTCTGGCTTCGCGACGGCACCGACGGAGAGGACCACGTCGCGCCCGTCTTCGCGCTTGAGTCGGAGCGCCCCCCCCATCCGCGTCGCGCGCCAACCAAGCCGCGTCGCCAGCCAGCCGAGGAGAAGCGCCGTCTCCGACCCGAGTCGCGCACCGGAGTCCGACGCCTGCCGGACGGTCACACGCGTGATCGCGCGGGCATGCTCGCGGGTGCGCCCTTCGTCGAAGAAGCGCGCGCACAGCTCTTGCCAGGTCGCGAGCCGCGTCCACGCGAGGTCGGCGAGCGCAGGGCGCCCCTCTTCCTCGCGCGACCATTTCGCGAGCTGCACCAGGCTGGCCAGCGACGTGTACTCGGTGTCGAGCACGACGCGCTGAGCGCTCGAGGCCAGCGACGTAAACACGTCGTCGTCGGTATGCACGCGGCCGAGCCACACGAGAGTCGTCGGGATCTCGGCAACCAGCAGCGCCTCCACCGTGCTCACCACGCGCGCGCACACGCTTCCGCTCGCATAGAGCCCCACGCGCTCCGAGCACACGACGCCCGACTCGCCAGGCACGCACACGGCGCTCGCGCTCCCCTCGAGCGCTCGCGTCGGGGCGTCCGGTTCGAGCGCCACGATGATGGCGCGCGAGGGGATGCTCGCGGTCACCTCGTCGACGACCGCCGTGTAGCGGTCGGCCACGTCGCGCGATGACGCCGCCACCACCAGGTTCATCGTGCACGCGCGCGAGCGCGGCGCTTCTCCCGGGGCGAGCTGGGCGCTCCACATATCGCGGAGCTCGCGCTCGATGCGACCGAGGATCACGCTCGTCGCCGGCCCCGGCGGGATGCTGAGCGGCGAGCCGTCGGGGTTCACGGGCGCCTCCAGCGTCGGCCGTCGTGCGCGAGCAGATCGTCGGCCTGTTCGGGCCCCCACGATCCCGACGCGTAGGCGGGAGGGGGAGTGCTCGCCTCGTTGGCCCAGGCGTCGAAGACGTGGTCGATGTATTCCCATTGCGCTTCGACCTCGTCGCGGCGCGTGAAGAGCGTGGCCTCACCGCGCATCGCATCGAGCAGCAGGCGCTCGTAGGCTTCGGGCGTGTTCGAGCCGAAGGCGGTGCCGTAGCGAAAGTCCATGGCGACATCGCGAAGTATCGTCTGCTGGCCCGGCTCCTTCGAGATGAAGCGGAGCGCGATCCCCTCGTCCGGCTGAATCCGCATGGCGAGGACGTTGGGCCGGATGCCGCCGTCGGGGGCACGGAACAGGCCGTGGGGCACCTTCTTGAACTGGATGGCGACTTCGGTCACTCGCCGCGCCATTCGCTTGCCGGCGCGCACGTAGAAGGGGACCCCGCCCCAGCGCCAGTTGTCGACGAAGACGCGCATGGCGACGTACGTCTCGATGCGCGAGTCGGGGGCTACGTCGGGCTCCTCGCGGTAGGCCGGGACGTCGTCGCCTCGAACGAAGCCGCGGCCGTACTGACCGCGGATCACGTTCTCCGGCACCTTCGACCTGTCCATCGCGCGCAGCGAGCGCAGCACCTTCACCTTCTCGTCGCGCACGCTGTCGGCGGCGAGGGAGATGGGCGGCTCCATCGCCGTGAGGCAGAGGAGCTGCATGAGGTGATTCTCGACGATGTCGCGCGTGACCCCGGTCTGTTCGTAGAACTTGCCGCGCCCCTCGACGCCGATCTCCTCGGCCACCGTGATCTGCACGTGGTCCACGTGCTCGCGGTTCCACACCGGCTCGAAGAGCGAATTGGCGAAGCGGAAGACGAGGAGGTTCTGCACCGTCTCCTTGCCGAGGTAGTGGTCGATCCGGAACACCTGCGACTCGTCGAACACGCTCGCGATCGTGTCGTTCAGGGCCCGCGCGCTGGCGAGGTCGTGACCAAAGGGTTTCTCGAAGACGACCCTCGTCCACTCGGTGGTGTCGCGCGAAGGCGGCTTGACGAGGTTCGCCTCCTTGAGGTGACGCGTGATGGTGCCGAAGTCGTTCGGCGACACCGCCAGGTAGAACAGCCGGTTCTTCCCGATGCCGCGCTCTTGCTCGAGCGCGTCGAGGTGCTTGGCGAGGTCGGTGTACGTCTTCGGGTCCTCGAATGTGCCGCTCACGTAGCTGACGCCGCGCTCGAAGTCCGACCAGACGGCCTCGTCGAGGATCTTGCGCCGCGAGAACTTCCCGACGCCTTCCCTCATCGCCTGACGGAAGATCTCGTCGCTCTGCTGGCGGCGCGCGACTCCGACGACGGCGAACCCCCCAGGGAGCGCGCGGCTCAGGGCGAGGTTGTAGAGCCCCGGCATGAGCTTGCGCTTCGTGAGGTCACCCGATGCGCCGAAGATGATGACGGCGCACGGGTCACCGGTTCGATCCTCGACGAGCCCGCGGCGAAGAGGGTTAGTCGCGTCCACGTTGTGCTCAGGCTTTCTTGACGGCGTGACCGCCGAACTCGTTGCGCAGAGCGGACAGGACGCGCAGCGCGAACGAATTGTCCTGCCGCGACGAGAAGCGCGCGAAGAGGGACGCGGCGATGGTCGGCACCGGCACCGCGTGCGCAATCGCCTCGTTGACCGTCCAGCGACCTTCGCCGGAGTCGTCGACCCACGCCTTCAGCTCCTTCAGCTCCGGGTCGCGGTTGAACGCGCGCTCGGCGAGCTCGCAGAGCCATGAGCGGACGACGCTGCCGTGGTTCCAGACCTTCGTGACCGTCCGGAGGTCGATCCCGAACTCGGCCGCCTTGAGCAGCTCGAAGCCCTCCGCGTACGCCTGCATCATCGCGTACTCGATCCCGTTGTGGACCATCTTGGTGAAGTGGCCCGCGCCCGCCTTCCCGAAGTAGCCGAGCCCGTCCTTGGGGGCGAGCGTGAGGAGCGCCGGCTCGACGTGCTTGTAGGCGCTCTCGTCGCCGCCCACCATGAGCGAGTAGCCGACCTCGAGCCCCCAGATGCCTCCGCTGGTGCCGGCGTCGAGGAAGCGAATCTTCTTCTCGGCGAGCTCGGCGGAGTGCCGCTGCGAGTCGTGGAAGTTGGAGTTGCCGCCGTCGATGATGATGTCGCCCGGGCTCATCATCGCAGCGAGCTGATGAATCGTGTCCTCGGTGGGCTTGCCGGCCGGGACCATGACCCACACGGCGCGCGGGGCGCTGAGCTTCTTCACGACGTCTTCCAACGACGTGGCCCCCTCGAACTTGCCGGTCGCGGGCGTCTCCTTGGCGATCTTGGCGACGACGTTCGGGTCGCGATCGAAGCCGATGACGTGGTGGTCTCCGCCCATGAGGCGCTTGACCATGTTGCCGCCCATTTTCCCGAGTCCAACGAGTGCGATCTGCATTTTGACCCTCCGCTTTGCGTGAACGAGCCGCGAGGATACACGCGCGTCAGGGGGTTGCGGAGAGGGGGCGCGTGTTTAGGTTCTTGTGGAGGAAAGAACTAGAGAACGCCCCATGAATGCCACCAACATCCAGAACGCGCGGCTACTTGGCTTCGTTCAAGTCCAGATCGGGGCGAAGACGTTCGCGCTCCCCGTTCAGGCGGTTCACTTCGAGCGCGACGGTGAGGGGCAGGCGCCAGCCGGAGGTTTCTTCACCGAGGAAGCCGGACAGTACGGGATCATCGTCGATGGCGACGCTTCCGCGAGCGACGTGCAGGCGCAGATCATGAGGGCTTCGGAGGACGCGGTACGGCACATCTCGAGGAAGTTTCTGAACTAGAAAATCGCTTCTCGAGCGTCGATCGCGCGATGATTCGCGTCGATGAGTCTGCCGCCGGTCCGCGTGGTGCATCCGCACGTCGAAGTGAGGGATGAGCTCCTCACGGGGAGTCCGTGTGTCCGTGGCACGCGGATTCCGGTGCGTCGGCTCTGGTCGTGGCACCGGCGCGGCGTGTCGGTCGAAACGCTCTTGAAGAGGTATCCGTCGTTGGGGCCCGCCAAAGTGCTCGACGCGCTTGCGTTCGCCTATGACAACGCGGACCTGGTCGAGGCCGATCTATCGCGCGAGCAGGCGCTTTTGGGGCCCAAGGCCGAAGAGGTTCCCGGCGCGATGAATCAGGAGAAGCTCCCCTTCAAGGGGTGAGCCGCACGTCGCCTTTCACATGGCGTCGAGCGTGCGCCCGAGGGCCTCCAGCGACTCGACGATCTTCGCACGCTCCGCGCGCGGGAGGCGCTCGAGCACCGAGAGCATCGCGTGGAGCGACTCGCTCGCGCACGAATCCGCGGTGCGCTTTCCCCGCGGCGTGAGACGGATGTCGGTTTGCCGTGCGTCGTCGGCCCCCTTCTTCCGCGTGATGTACCCGGCGCGCTCGAGGCCGGCGAGATTGCGGCTGGCGGTGGAGGGATCGATGCCGAGCAGCGTGGCGAGAGACGACGTCGACACGGCGCCACGCTCGGCGATCAGTTGGAGCGTCTCTGCCTGCTGGGGCGTCACGTCGCCGGCGCGCGCACGCTCACGACTGATGCGCCCGAGGCCGCGGGCGACGACCTGTGCTGCGCGAGCGAAGCGTTCCTGATCGGCAGACATTGGGGGGGGGCTGTACTCTACAAGTTTGTGCCGGGCGTCAAGTCTGCCGTGCCGAACGTCCGTCGATCGCGCCCTGGCTGCCGCGACCTTTCTCGCGCGTTCGCGCTTCGCGTGAATCTCGCGCGTTCGCGCTTCGCTTGAATATTTACGACGCCTCGCCCGTCACACTCGCGAGGAGCGGCCGACCTCGCAAGAAGCGGAACCTCGGACAAATGATAGGGTCGACGCGGAACGTGAGGAGGTTGCGGATGAACGGACGGATCGCGTGGGGGCTCATCGCTGGAATCGTGCTCGGTGCCGCGGCCATCGCTGCAGCGCCCACTCCGGCCTCCGCTGACGGCGCGACGTGCGGATCGAAAGAGAATCCCTGCCCGCTGCAAAAGTGGATGCGCCAGAACATGTCCGCCGCGATGACCGCCGGGGACATGGCCGCGCTGGCGACGGCGTTCGAGAAGGCCGCCAAGCTCGCTCCTGATCCGACGTGGAACGGCGCCGACCCGAAGGCGAGCTGGGACGCGATCGCGAAGGTAGGGCTGGCGGCCGCGAAGGCGAACGACACCGCGGCGGTGAAGGCCACGTGCAAGGGGTGTCACGACGCGTACAAGGACAAGTACAAGGCGTCGTTCCGGACCAAGCCCGTCCCTTAGTCTCCGCGTCCGCCTGGGTCAGGCGTAGCAATCGGAGCAGCAGTGCTTCCCTCCGCGGAATTTGGCGCTAGGATGCGCGCGACTCGCACCGTTGGAGCGCGACCTCGCATGGCATCGATCTGGGATTTTCCAACCAAGCCCGCACCTCACGACGGCACGTGCCGGATGTTTCAGGCGGACATCGTGGAGCGGTTCTCCCGCATCCACCCGGCCACGCCCTTCGTCGCGTGGGTTCCCGTGATCGCGGTCATCCTCGCGCGAAGCGTGCTGCGGCATGACCTCGCGTGGTGGGGTATTCCGCCGGTATTCTTCGCGGGCGCGCTCGCGTGGACGCTGGCCGAGTACATCTTGCACAGGTGGGTGTTCCACTGGATCGACGATACTGCGGCGGGGCGGCGCATCCACTTCCTCCTCCACGGCGTCCACCACGACTTCCCGAGCGACAGGGATCGCCTCGTGATGCCCCTCGGGTTCAGCATCCCGCTCGGCATCCTCTTCTATGCCTTCTACGTCGGCGTCTTTGGCGCGCGAATGGGCGAGCCGTTCTACGCCGGCTTCGTCCTCGGCTACCTGATGTACGACGGTAGCCACTACGCGATTCACCACTTCCGGATGCACTCGCGCCTGGGGCGGCTCATCAAGAAGCACCACATGCTGCATCACCACGCGGATCACGACGGCGGGTTCGGTGTCTCGTCGCCGCTCTGGGATCACGTGTTCCGGACGATGCCCGAGCCGAAGAAGCGCATGGGCGCCTCCACGAGCGTTCACTTCTCGACCTGAACCGCTTGATCGAACGGAGCTACTTGTTCGCGACGACCGTCGGCGCGATCGGGGATGCGATCGCGATATCGAGTCGAGGCATGGGAGCGTGGGCGAGCGTCAAGCCGTTGACGTGACCGTTGAGCAGCGCGCCTGCGCGGGCTCCCATCAGAAACGCGATCGAGCCACCCACTAAGCCGAAGGTAAGAACCGCGAGCCACCGTCGGAACGTCGTGCTCTGCATGGCCGACTCTCCTTTGTTGGGGTGCTGAGGGTTCGTCCTCGTGTCGTGCCTCTAAGGCTACGCGCACTTTTCTGACGGGCTCGTGAATTATCGAGCGCGGCCGTGTGTTCCATCGAGCGTGGAAAGGGGCATGTGGGGCCTTCTCGCTGGATCGCGCACGCACCGCCCCGCGATAAGCGTGCGCCAGCGGAAAGCGTCGATGGTAGGTTCGAAGGAGGAGACGGGACACATGACCGGCCAAACGAGCAGCGGGGGCTTCGGCAGGGACGTGTTCATCGCGCTCGCGGCGGTCGCGTGGGCGGACGGGACTCTCGACCCCGACGAGGCCGATGCGATCGTCCGCGCGGCGGTCGACCTCAACGTCGAGCTCGACGAGATCGCGGCGATCGAGGAGGCGACGCGGGTGCGTGTCCCCCTGAGCCAGGTCAACAAGGGGGCGCTTTCCAAGGACGACCGGCTCTTCGTCTATGCGATCGCCTGCTGGATCGCCGCGCTCGACGGGAAGGTCACGGACGACGAATCGACGATGCTGGACGGGCTTGCGGAGGCGCTCGAGGTGCCGGAGCGGGCCCGCGCCCACGCCGAGAAGAGGGCCGCCGAAGTCGCCGCCATGCCGGAGGGGGACCGGCCGGCGAGGTACGATCTCGATAAGCTGCGCGCGCTCCTGCGCGCGTAACGCGCTAGGCTTTCGCCTGTTTGCTGCGAAGCCCCACGGTTCGCACCTTCGTTTGAGCCATGACCGAGCAGGGTGACAAAGGACTGGATTCGTCGACAGCGACGCCGGCGGCGGCGAGCGAGATCGGTTCCATTCTCGCGCTCCGGTACGAGGTGGTGCGCGAGCTGGGGCGCGGCGGAATGGGGGTCGTTTACCTCTGCCGTGACCTCGTCACGGGCGAACGTGTCGCGCTGAAGCGGCTGAGGTCTCCCGAAGAGTCGAAGGGGAACCGCCCGGAGGAGCAGTGGTGGTTTCAGCAGGAAGCGCGCGCCGTCGCGTCGCTGGACCACCCGACGATCGTGCGCGCACGCGACTTCGGGACGCTCGCGGACGGATCGCCGTATCTCGCCATGGATGCGCTCCCGGGGCGCAGCGTGCACGAGTGGATGCACACGACGACGCTGCCGTGGTCGGTCATCTGGGCCATCGTCGATCAAGCGCTGGCGGGGCTCGCGCATGCGCACGCGCGCGGCATCATCCATGGCGACCTGAAGCCCAGCAATCTCATGCTCGACCTCGCGAGCACGTCGCGGGGGCCGCGCGTGTACATCCTCGACCTTGGGCTCGCGTGGCTGCGGCAACAGCGCCACGACTCGCGCCTCGACGGTTCGCCGGCGCCCGAGCTCGCGCTCCACGCAGGGGCAGGGACCGTCGGGTGGGTCGCGCCCGAGCAGATCCGGAAACTGGCGCCGCACGTGGGGCCGCCGACCGATCTCTACGCGCTGGGGTGCATCGTTTACCGCATCCTCACGGGCAAAGAGGTCTTCGAGGGGAACGCGCAGGACGTGCTGCGTGCGCACAAGCGGACGGTCGTGCCGCCGCCGAAGCTGCCCGATGGCGTGCCGATGGGGGTCGCGCAGTACATCGTGCGCCTGCTCGCGAAGAAGCCGTGGCAGCGGTGGGAGTTCGCGGCGGACGCGCGGCGGGCGTGGATGGTGTTCCGTCCTTCGCACGCGCCCACGCTCGAAGAGACGGTTGCGGGGCCCATCACTTCGCGCCCGGCGGCGACGGAGCCCGCGGCGGTGACGGCGGCGCGATCGCTCGCGGCCGGGATCATGTCGATGCGCCCCTCGCCGATGATCGCGCGCGACGACGAGCGCGCGCAGCTCACGGCGCTGGTAGACGAGGTGTGCGCAGGGAAGGGGGCGCCGCACCGGATGCTCGCGATGATCGGCGAAGCCGGCGTCGGAAAGAGCAGGCTCGCCGAGTGGCTCAGCGAGCAGGTGCACGAGACCGGGCAGATGGTGCCGATGCGCGCGCGCTACGGGCGTACGCCTTCGCCGCTCGACGGCGTGACCGGCGCCGTGAACAACCACTTCGGCCTCGAAGGGGCCGACCGCGCGCTCGTGGAGCAGACGCTCATCAACCGGTGGGAGGTCGCGAAGGAAGACGACGAGGCGATGTCGTGGGTGGCGGCTGCCGCGGAGTGGCTCCGTCCGACGCCACCGGGGACAGTGGTGCCGCTCGGCCCGTCGGGGAAGCGCTTCGTGCTCGACACCGCCGAGATCCGCGCCGTCGTCGTGCGTCGCATCCTCGAGAAGATCGGTAACGAGCGCCCCATCCTCATGTGGTTCGACGACCTGCACTACTCGTCGGCGAGCACGTTCGAGATGCTCTCGCGCCTCCATCGCGACGCGCCGAAGCTGCGCCTTCTCCTCGTGGCCACCGCGCGAAGCGAGACGCTCGAGACGGATCTCGATGCCGCGCTCCGCATGGAGTCGCTGCGCGCCGAGTGGAACGGCCGCGTCATCGATCTGAAACCGCTCGGCGAGCTGGACACCGAGTCGCTCCTCCGCGCGACGCTCCCTCTCCACGACGACGCCGTTGCGCGTGGCATCTCGCAGAGCCGCGGCAACCCGCTCTTCGCGCTCCAGCTGCTCCACGCCTGGGCGGGCGGCGGCTACCTGAAGATGGAGCACGGTCGCTACCGCGTCCCCGACGACGCGCTCGAGGGGCGCGCCATCACGACCGCGGAGCTGTGGGACGAGCGGCTCCGCGCGGTGCCCACGACGCTGCGCGAGGCGGCGTACGCGGCGGCGGCCATCGGCGACGACGTGCGGGGCGAGGTGCTGAAGACGCTCGTGTCCGCGCTCGGAATGGACCCGCGCGACGCGCTGCTTGCGCTCACGCGGGCGCAGATCCTTCTCCCGGCCGGCAATGATCAGTTCCGCTGGCCGCACGCGCTCCTGCAGGAGCACCTGCTCGCGCGCCTTCACGAACGGAACGACGCGCCGGCCATCTTCCGCCTCGCCGCCAACGCGCTCGCCAAGCACCCGGCGGTCGGCTCACGCCGGATCATGAAGCACCGGGTCACGAACCTCTTGCGCGCCGGGGACGACGACGTCGCCGCGCAGCTCATGTTCCGGTTCATCGAAGGGTCGTGGCGCCGCGGGCGCGACACGGCGGCGACGCTGCGCGATCTCGAGCTCATCGAGGGGCGTGTGACCGGGCTCGCGGCGGCGGAGTACTCGTACTGGCGCTCGGAAGCGCTGCGGCACACCGGGAAGTTCGACGAGGCGCGCGAGCAGGCGGAAGCGTCGCGTCGGGCGTTCGAGATCGCGGGCGACCGGCGTCGCGAGGCGCACTCGCTCCGTCTTCTCGGCCACATCGCGTCCGATCTCGGTGCCCCCGCGCAGGGGAGACTGCAGGTCGCGCAGGCGATGTCGTACTTCGAGCAGCTCCACGACGAAGCGGGGCGCGCGCAGGCGATGGTCGTGCTGGGCGAGATCGACTACCTCCTCGGCGAGCACGCCCGCGCGCGCGAAATGCTCAGTGAGGCGGCTGCGCGCTGTAGTGCGCTCGGCGATTCGCTCGGACGCGCGCAGTGCCTGATCCTCCAGGCGATGATCGCCACGGCGGTCGGCGGCTACCAGCGGGCGCGCGAGCTGCTGATGGAGTCGCGGCAGGAGTTCGACAACATCGGGTATCGGCTCGGTATCGCGCAGTGCGACACCGTCCTCGGCCACGCGGACCACCGCGCGTTCGAGATGGATCGCGCGCGCGTCCGTGCGCTCGCCGCGCGCGCTGCGTTCCGCGAGCTGCAGAACCCGCGCGGGGAAGCGGCGTGCGAGCGTCTGCTCGCGATGATCGCCATCGACACGGACGATTTCGCCGCCGCGCAGGCGCATGCGCTGGTCACGCAGAAGCTCTTCGACAAGCTGCAGGATCCGTGGGGCGAGCTCGAGTCGAAGCTCCTCCTCGCGCAGATCGCGCTCGCCCGCCAGGCCCCCGAGGCCGCGCGCCTCGTGACGGAGTGCGAGCAGATCATCCTCGACGAAGCCGAGCCGCGCCAGCACCGCCACCTCACGAACGCCTGGCTCGCGCAGCGTCAGCAGCGCTGGAACGACGCATCGAACGAGATCGATCGCGCGCGCGCCGCCTTCGGCGACAAGGCCCGCTGCGGCGACCACACGCCCCACCTTCTCACGCGCTTCTCCCGGCTCCACTGGGTCGGCCCCGCGCTCGCGAAGGTCGACGCGTGGATGCAGATCATCGAGCGTCAGGCCGCCGGGGCGCCGACCAGCGACCAGATGCCCATCCGCCTCGTCTGACGACCGGCGGCGGCCACGCACACGCGCGGGAGCGAGCACGATCGCCGCGGAACGTGCTAAGAGGCGCCGAATGACCACCCCGCAAGATCCCCCGAAGCGAAACAAGCAGAAGCGCCGCCGCACCAAGAAGCTCGCCGAGTGGCGCGAGAAGAACGCAGCCGCCAAGACCGTCGACGCGGCGCCCGCCAAGGCCCCCGCCAAGAAGGCGGCCGCTGCCAAGGCAGCCCCCGCTGCGAAGGCCCCCGCAGCCAAGGCAAAACCCGCCAAGTGACCGGGAGCTCCGCGCCATGACCGCGAGCCTTCAAGAGACCTACGCTCCGAAGAGCATCTGCTTCGGATGCGGCCCCGCCAACGAGAAGGGGCTCCGCATCCGAAGCATCGCCGTCGCCGACGACGAAGCCGTCTGCGATTGGACCCCGGAGCCGCATCACCACGCCTTCGAGGGCATGCTGAACGGCGGCATCTGCGGCGCGCTCCTCGACTGCCACTCCAACTGGACGGCGGCGTGGCACTTGATGCGCTCGCGGCAGGCGGACGCCATTCCCTGCACGGTGACCGCCGAGTTCGCAGTGAAGCTCGCGCGACCGACGCCCATGAACGGCCCCGTTCACCTGCGCGCCAAGGTCGTCGCGGTGGAGGGGGACAAGGTCACCGTCGAATCCGAGCTCACCGCCGGCGGCAAAGTCACCGCCCGCTGCCGCGGCATCTTCGTCGCCGTCAAAGAAGGCCACCCCGCCTTCCACCGCTGGTGAACCTCGCCCGACGCGTCGGTAGCCCTCGCCCCAGGCGGTTTGATCGCTCGATGTCCGGGATACGTATGGCGCGTCCCGCCGTCGAGCGGGCGAGTCGCCTGGGGCGTGGGGCGGCTACCTAGCCCGCTATCACGGCCCCACGTCGATCATGGCCCGGCTCACGTGATCCAACGCTTCCCCCGCGCTCTCCACGGTCCGCAGCGCCACATCGTCGAGCCCTAGCTCCGCTGCGCGCGCCGTATCCACGGCGGCGTACGCTCGCGCCAGCGCCGTCACGTGCTCCGCGAGACGCGTGTCGAGCATCGCCAGCACCGCTTCGGAAGGGGAGGGGGCCTCGCGATCTCCGCTCTTCGGAGGGGCGACCCGGACGACCCGCGCCCGCTGCACCCGGAGCCGCGCCTCGGCGAGGCGAACCAGCGCCTTCCACGTGCCACGCACGGTCTTGGACGTCGTCCGATCGAGCAGCGCGTCGTCCGCGTGCCGCCGCAGGTCGGCACCCGAGAAGAGCGTCGCGCGCGCCGGCTCGTCCACCTCGCGCGCCACTCCTTCGAGCGCGTGCGCCGTCAGGTCGTCCGCCTCGATCACGCGCGGCAGCGTCGCGAGCACGGATGCGACGCCGATGGCCACGAGTCGCAGCGCGATCGACGCGCGCCCGAACGACTCCACGATTCCCCCCGCGATGCCCCCGGCCACCATCGCGAGCACCAGGTGCGCCGCCCGCGGCCCCCACTTCGCGAGCAGCGCCCGACGCGCCGACACCCCGGCGGCCGAACCCTCGCCGCGCACCCGCATCGTCCGTTCGGCGTAGGCGCCCGCGAAGAGAAGCGCTCCGCCAACGATCGTCGCCCCTGGTGACACCAGGCCGGCTGCGAACGCGCCGAGGGCACCGGCTGCGGCTGCGAGCGCATTGACGCCCCCGCTCGCAGCGAGCGCCACCAGAACCGACAGCGCGACGAATCCGAGCGCGAACGGAATCGCTCCGTGACGCCCGACCGTGGGCCAGGCGGCGAAGAGGGCCGCGGAAGCGAGGAGAATCGATGCGGTGCGCATGGCGGGCCTCAGTACGCGTTCCGCGTGAGGTTCGAGCTCTCGTGCGCCGCGGTCGACTTCGCGGCGCGCTTCCCATCGTCGCTCGACGGAGATGCCGCGAAGGCGTTCCACTGGTCGCCGTACGCGGAGCTCTGCTTCGCGAGCGAAGCGGCCATCGGTGCCGGCGCGTTCATCGCCGCCCCCTTCAGCGCCGCGATGTTCTGCTGCACGAGGTGATGCGCCTTCTCCTGGTCCCCTTGCGAGTACGCCTCTGCCGCTTCGATCTGGCGGAGCGACGCGATGACGCTCGTAGCGCTCCCAATCACCCCGGTGTCCTCGCCGCGTGCCACTTCCGTCGCGTCCTTGGTGGCCACGAGCGAGAGCGCGCTCGCGTGCACGTCCGCGTCCTCGCCGCCCACGCGATGCCACGTCGCTTCGGCGCCGATGCTTCGCGCGTCTCCCACGTCGAGGTCCGTCGCCAGCTCCAGCACCGCGCGACGCTCGTCCCCGGCGAACAGCGCGCCCATCTTCACGTCGAGCGTCCCGTCCGACGCCACGGTCGCCGCCGCGCCGCTCGCCCGCACGAAACGAACCCCACGCGGCAACGTCAGGTGAACCGTCGCGTTCTCGACCGTCGTCGAGGCTGCCTCGTCGAGCTCGCGATGAAGGAAGGTGGCCAGCGCTCCGCCGTCGTTCACGAAGCCGAAGTTCCCGTGACCATCGCGCGCGAGCGCGCTCATGTACCCCTCGTCGAAGTCGAGCCCGATGCCCATCGACGACACGGTGATCCCGCGCTCCGCGCTGTCGCTCGCGAGCCGCTCGGCCTGCACGCGGGTCGAGTCGAGCCCGTCGCTCACCAGGACCACGCGACGCACGCGCCCCTTGCCCGCTTCGTCGAGCGTCGAGAGGCCCATCGAGAGACCGCTCGGGATGTTCGTCCCGCCCGCCGCCTCCAGCTCTCGCACCCGCCACGCGAGTCCGTCGCGCACGTTCCCCAGACGCGCGAGCGGCTGGATGAGCTCCGCGCCGCTCGAGTAGCGCACGAACGCGATCTCGTCGTCATCGCGCATGTCGCGCATGAGCCCGAGCACCGACTCCTTGGCCCGCGTCAGCTTCTCGCCTTCCATCGAGCCCGACGTGTCCAGCACGACGACCAGCGCGAGCGGCGCCCGCTCGTGCGCGAGGTCCCCCTTGTCGGCCGCCACTTTCACCTCCGCGAATACCGGCTCGCCACCGCCGGCGAGCACCTTCGTGTGGCTGAGCGCGACCTGCCCGTGCGCCCCGGGGCCCGCGAACTTCGCGACGTTGTTTCCCGTCGCGGTCACGTTCGGATCGAGCACGACCGGACCGGTCGTCGGCCCCTGCGTCGTCGTTCCGTGCCGCGGGAGCGCGCTGGACGAACGCGCCAGCACGAGCCCTCCTGTCGCGAGCGCAATCGCCCCCGCCGCCAACCCACGTCGAACCCGCGCTGATCGAAATCCGTTCACCAGGGAGCCCATGGCACACCTCGCCCTTGCGAGAGCCGAACGCGGAAGGCGAGCGTTTTCCACGGCGTCGCGCGCGCCCCATCGCGCAGCGCGTCGCCGGGATTCCACGTCCGTGTCGGCGGTCTCGTCGTCGGTTTGGACGCCCGAGGCGGCGGGAAGTTCTACGCAAGTGCGAGAAATGTTTCCCGGGCGACGACCATGGACGCCGGGCCGGGACATAGGGGCGCGAATTCCGCTCCGGCCGGCGCAAAATCGTGGAGCTCTGCCCGTTTTCGCGTTCGCCGGCGCGAACGTGCGGCGAGGGGATCGTTTTCGCGTCGGCCGGCGCGAAAAAGTGGGGACTCGCGGAGTTTCGCGTTCGCGAGCGCGAAAGTGCGTCGCCCGGATCGCGTTCGCGTCGGCCTACGCGAAACCGTGGCGCCCGGAGCACCCTCGCGCCGGCCAACGCGAAACTGCGCGCCGTCGCACGAAAGTGTGTCGGCCGGAACCCTAGGCCGCGATAAGAAACGAGCCATGCGCCGACCGAAGCCGCTCACGTCTGCCGCGATGGCCTCCGTGGTTACTCAGCTGGATACGATCGCGCAGACCCTCGCGTCGGCCGGCACGCTCTCGGTGGCGCAACGGAAGGTCCATCGCGATCGGATGCGCCGCGTGCCGAGCGCGCTCGTGGACCTCGTGCTGACGCTCGCTGACGAGAACGGCGGAGAGCTCGCGGGGATGAAGGTCGAGTCCGGGGAGATCCGCGCCACGCGCGCCGAGGTCGCGTCCGCGCGCGCCGCGGCCCTGCTGGCGCGTCGCGTCGCGGCCATTCTCGAGGATGGCGCGATGGAAAAGGACGCCGCCGTATGCAATCGCATCTTTGCGACCTATCGCGGGCTCCGGCGATGGAAGACGACGCCAGCCGGCGCCCCGTTCGCACGCGTGTTCGAGCAGATGGCCACGATGGTTCGCGACGAGCAGTAGCCGAAGCGCGTGAAGCGCCCCGCGAAGGCGAAGCCGGCCCGCGCGTAGGTCGGCGTCTTAGTAATCGCAGTACACGGTGACTGGCTGGCCTACGGCATTGGCCGCACATCTCAGCTCGCAGGTGTAAAGGGGCGCCAGCGCGTTGATGGTGCACGCGCAGTCGTTGCAACCAGTGGGGTACGGGTTGCACCCGAGCTGCGGAGCGCTCGCATCGACGATCAGGCACGCCGGCTGTCCCCCATCGCCGCTGCTCCCGGCATCGCTCGCGGCGAGCGGAGTGAACAGCGCGCCTGCACGCACGGGCGCGCCGCCGAAGCAGAAGTTCTTGTCCGGGTTGCAGAAGCAGTTGTCGCATTCCGCGAGGCCCGGATAGCTCGCCGCGATCCCGCCGTCGTCTCCCGCGTCCTCGTAGGCGTTCGGATTCTGTGGCGCGTCGGGCCCCGCGTCCTCCGGCGGCGGCGTCACGGGATCGGCCTGCGCATCGGCGCGCGTGTCGTCCGCGAAGTCGTCCCCCGAGCCAGCCGGCCCGTTCGTGGATCCGCCTCCGCACGCGACCGCCAGGGGCCACCCGACGAGGCTGGTGAGGATCGCGACGCGCGCCGTCGCCCGCCAGGTCAACTGGGTTCGCCCTCCGCGCATCGCTTCACGATAGCAAGCCGCGGCGGTTCGCGCTTTCGCGTGAGGGCGCGATCTCCTACGCTCAGGGAGCTGGGGAGGGGCACCCGCGATTCGCCGCGTCTTGGACGTGGGGTCGCGTAGGAGACCTCGTACCCAGTGAACGATCGACGGAAGCCCGCCGGCGGCAGCGACATACCTGCCTCGGGGGTCGAACAGGCGCTCGAGGAGTCGGAAGCTCGCTACCGCGCGCTCTTCGAACAGTCGCCCATCGCGGTGTTCACGTTCGACCGTTCGCGACGTGTGACCGATTGCAACCTCGCGATGGTGCGTCTCTTCAACTCCTCGTACGACAAGCTCGTCGGTCTCGACCTCCGCGTGCTTCGCGACGCGCGCGTTCTCGCCGCCGTCGAGAAAGTCCTCGAGGGAGAGCCGTTGTACTTCGAGGGGCAGTACGAGGCGCAGCTCAGCCAGGCGGACATCCATGCGGCGTCGTGGCTCACGCCTTTACGCGACGCCGAAGGGGAAGTGGTCGGAGGAATCGGGCTCATCGAGGACGTGTCGTTGCGGCGCGAGACGCAGAAGGCACTCGCGCGAAGCGAGGCGAGCTTCCGCGCGCTCATCGAGAACGCGCCTGACGCGATCGGCGTCATGCGCAACCAGGGGGAGTACATCTACGTGAACCGGAGGCTCGCCCAGCTCCTCGGGTACGAGCGCGACGAGTTCAAGAGCATCCCCGTCATCAGCATGCTGCACCCCGGCGACCGCGACATGTTCGTGGAGCGCCTGCGCCGTCGCGAACGCGGAGAGATCCCGGAGCCGGCCGAGTACCGGCTCTTTCGCCGCGACGGCCAGGTCGTGCACGTCGAGACGGTGGCGATCAACGTGCAGTTCGACGGAGGGCCGGCGACCCTGGCGATGCTTCGTGACCTCACGGAACGCAAGCGCATGGAGGCGCAGCTGCTCCTCAGCGATCGGCTGGCGTCGGTCGGCGTGCTGGCGGCCGGTCTCGCGCACGAGATCAACAACCCGCTGGCGTACGTGATGACGAGCCTCGAGGCGCTGACGAAGAAGGCGCTCCCAGAGCTGCTCGCCTCGGCGCACGACGACGAGGAGCGTGGCCGGCTCGAGCGCGCGCTGGAGATGCTCGACCAGGCGCGCGACGGCGCCGAGCGGATGCGCCGCATCGTGCGCGACGTGAAGACGTTCGCGCGCGGCGACGACGACACGCGCGAACGGGTCGACGTGACCGTCGCGCTCGACGCGGCGCTGCAGCTCGTCGCGCACGACCTCCGGAAGCGCGCGCAGGTCGTCCGCGAGTACGAGCCCGCGCCGAAGATCGAGGCGAACGAGTCGCGGCTGGGGCAGGTGTTCCTCAACCTCCTGGTCAACGCGCTGCAAGCGCTCCCCGAGGGGGGCGACAACGAGCTGCGCGTCCGCGTGACGGCCCCCGACGACTCGACGGTCGTGGTCGAGATCATCGACACGGGGGAGGGGATCGCACCCGAGTTCCTGTCGCGTGTGTTCGATCCGTTCTTCACGACCAAGCCCGTCGGCGTAGGGACGGGGCTCGGGCTGTTCGTGTGTCAGGGGATCGTGTCGTCGCTCGGCGGGACGCTGTCGCTCTCCAGCGAAGTGGGGAAGGGGACGACCGTGCGCGTGAGCCTCCCAGCGCTCACGCTCCCGAGCGACCGGATCCCTTCCGCCCCCCCGCCGGCGAGCGCCGCGGCGCGTGGCGCGCGCGTGCTGGTCGTGGACGACGAGCCGCCGCTCGGTCGCGCGCTCACCGCAGCGCTCCTCGGAGAGCACGATGTGGTCTGCGCGACGAGCGGAGAGGCGGCGCTCGAGCGTCTCGCGTCGGACGACAGGTTCGACGTCATCCTGTGCGACCTCATGATGCCCGACCTCGACGGGATGGAGCTCTGGAAGCGCGTGCGCGCCGCGCGCCCGGATCTCGCCGACCGCTTCGTGTTCATCACCGGAGGCGCGTTCTCCCCGGAGGCGACGGCGTTCCTCGACGAAGGGCGTCCGCACCTCGAGAAGCCGTTCGACATGCCCAAGCTCCGCGCACTGCTCCGGAAGCGGGCGCAGCGAGGTTGAGCGCGGGCGTCGGTCATCGACGCGCGACCCGCCGCTCGTGAACGGCGCGTGGACGGCTAGAGCACCGAACAGTTCGATTCCCCGGGGAACTACGCCGCGCACAGGTGGCGGTGGATGGCCTCCAGGTTGACGACGGCGGCATGGCGGCGGAGATCGAAGAGGTTCTTTCGGACGCCGAGGTA
>Ga0302279_10000722_pt1 | contig 48539 bp, 35 predicted proteins | sample III_Bog_N3_3_FD_194541 | JGI IMG/M metagenome (GOLD analysis project Ga0302279, IMG submission 194541) | Peat permafrost microbial communities from Stordalen Mire near Abisko, Sweden - III_Bog_N3_3 | ecosystem: Environmental > Terrestrial > Soil > Wetlands > Peat | place: Sweden: Abisko... | reverse complement strand
TTCGACGAGGGGGGGAAGAGGGCTTCCTACGGCGGGAGAGCGTTCGACGAGGGGGGGAAGAGGGCTTCCTACGGCGGGAGAGCGTTCGACGAGGGGGGGAAGAAGAGTCTCTAGGGGTGGAGAGAAGTCTCCTCCCCGGGTAGAGAATTTTTACCCGGCGAATATTTGTGTAAGTACTTGAAATAATGTTGGATTCTGCCACGATCGCGCAGCCGTTTTGCGCCCCTCCGGCGGTCGCTCCCGAGGGCGCGCGGAGGTGTGCTCGCGCCCCTGTCGTCCCCGACCCGCGCCCCTACCGCGCCCCCATCCTGGGCAAATACAACCGCGCCATCTTCTCCGGCTTGCGAACCCCCTCGGCCGTGAAGCGCGCGCTCGCCTCCCGCACGAGGGCTTCCCCCGTCGCTCCGCGCACCAGCTCCCCCCGTCGCAACCTGCACGCCGCCGCATGGAGACGCATGTCGATCGCGTCCAGCTGCTTCTCTGCATCCTCCAACGTCTTGGTCGCACCGCTCTCGTCGCCCAGCGCCGCGGCGAGCCCTCCGCGGAGCATGGTCGCAATCGCGCGCGACCAGGGGAGCCTCTCGTGCTCCAGCTGCATCGCCCCCTTCTCCACGCTCTCCAGGAGCTCGTTCCGCGCCGAGGTGCGCGACAGGGCTGCGGTGAGGGCCGCGCGCGCGCGGTATTCGAGGATGAGGACGCGGATCGTCTGCACGCGGAGAAGCAGCGAGCGCCGGAGCGCGGGCCACGCCGTCTGCAGTCGCCCGAGCGCAGCGGCGCCGTCGCTGGCGTAGAAGTCGAGCTGACACTCGGCCAGGAGCGCGTAGTAGTGCTGGATCAAGAAGGCGTCTTGCGGGAGCCGAGAGTTGGCATCGTCGAGCTCTTCGCGAACCCGCGCCGGCTCGTCGTCGCGGAGGCCGAGGATGACCATCGGTCCGGACCGCATGTTTGCGATCGCGAACAGATCGGCCTGCTTCTCGACGTCGCGCAGGACCGTCGGCACGCGCGCCGCGAGCTCCACGAGCTTCCCCTGGGAGGCGAGTGCTCGATACAGCATCGAGCGCACGGAGTTGAGTAGGAACGTGACGCCGATGCAGCTGTCGCGGAACGTCGTCTCCGAGCGGACGAGCGCCTCGGTCGCGAGGCGCCATCGCGCCACCATGAAGTGGTGGTAGCCGGTCGCGGCGTCGACCATCGCCGTCGCTTCCGCGTTTCCCACTTCGGCGGCCAACTCGCGCGCCGTCGTCAGGAGCGACGCGGTCTGCCCCTCCGATTTCAGTCCGCCGGCGGAACGAAAACAGACCTCCATCGCCATCGCGCGCGAGACGCGAACGCGGTCGCCGAGGCGCAGGCAGAGGATCAGGTTGCGCGACTGGAAGTAGGCGCCGCGCATGTTGTCGGTCATCGCGAAGCCGCAGCCCGCCGACCACGCCGCGTCCGCGCGAACGATCGCCGCCGTGCCCGCCTTCTCCTTCGGAGCGGCCATCCGGACCCCGCGCACGGCGAGCATGAGGCGGTAGAAGATGACCGAGAGGATGACCATCACGGGGCTGCGCGGGAAGTAGATCCCCACGGCCTCCAGCACGCTCCGAAGCACGAGCAGTCCGCGCTCGAAGCGCCCGGAGCAGAGCAGCTGCTCGGCCGCGCGACGCCGCAGATCGTTCGACTCTTCGCCGTGCGCCCGCTTGGCGAGCGAGAGATTCACCTCCGCCGCTTCGGCCACGTACCCCGCGTTCAGGAGCGACTCGGCCAGGCGGCGCTCGAGACTCTGCGCGGCCTCGTCGGAGTGCGGAGCCATCTCGAGCGCGGAGCGATAGAGCCTCGCCGCGCGTTCGAAGGCGAGCGTGCGACTCGCCGTTTCGGCCGCGCGCTCCGCATACGTGGCGGCGCGCGCGGCGTCTCCGGCGCCGTGCCAGTGCACCGAGAGTGTCTCGGCGTCGTCGCTCTTCACGCGCTCGAGCGCTGCCGCGAGCCGCCCGTGCCAGCGCGCACGCGCCTCCGGGTCGAGATGGGCGAGCACCGACTGGCGCACGCGGTCGTGGTAAATCTCGATGAGATCGTCGCGCTTGGCGCCGCTCGTCTTGGCCAGGTGATCCGTCCGCAGCTGCGCGGCGAAGTCGGAGAGCTCTCCCGGCTCGACCCCCACTGCCTCGGCGGCGAGCCCCTGCGCGATCGGGAGGCCCGAGACGGCCAGGAGCTCGAGGAGGCGCTGGACCTCCCGCTCGAGCCGCGTGACCCGCGACCAGAGCGCGTCGTCGAGTCGCAACACCTTGGTGCTTCGAGCCGAGTCGCGCTGCCGCGCGAGCTCGTCGATGAAGAGCGGGTGCCCGTTGGACTCGGAGACGACCTCGTCGATGGTCTTCTCGTCGGTCCCCGCGCGCAGCAGCGCTCTGGCCAGTGCGTGGGCCTCATCGGGCCCGAGCTGATGGACGTGCACGTCGCGGACGTCGCCGACGATCTCGAGCGCGTCGATCCCCGCGCGCGTGCTGGAGGCGACCTGCTCGGTCGTCATGCGCATGGTCGCCACGAGCAACAGGCGGGGAGCGTCGGGCGGGCGCATGACCTCGGCGAGGAGCTCGAGGCTGTCCTTGTCCGCCCACTGGAGGTCGTCGATGGAGAGAACGAGATTGCGTCGCGCCACGACCCGCACCAGGAGCGCCCGCAGCGCGGCGAACATGCGCGCGCGGAGCGCCTGGGGATTGGAGGCATCCAGGTCGACGGAATCCCGTTTCTGAATGACGTCGCCGAGCACCGGGAAGGCGCGCGTGAGCAGCAGCGCGTCCGGCGGCAGTACGTCCAGGAGCTCCTGTTCGTTCAGCGAGACGAGATACTCGCGCAGCTGGTCGATGATGCCGTCGACCGCTTTGTAGGGGACCGACTCGCGCTCGAAGCAGCGGCCGGCGAGGACGAGCACGCGGTCGTCCAGCTCGTCGAGGCGCGCCAGGAAGCGGCGCACGAGGAAGCTCTTGCCGACGCCCGACTCGCCGTGGACCAGCGTCGTCACGGTCGCTCCCGCGCGGACGTCGCTGAACGCTTGCTCGAGCGATCGCAGCTCGTCGACTCGTCCTACGAAGACAGCCGACGGCATCGCTCCCGACGTCGGCGTCTCCTTCGCGGTGAGCCCGAGCCTCGCGAGGATCTCTTGCCCGCTCGGGCGATCGGCCGGCGTCGAGCGGAGCAGGTCCATGCACAACGCACACAGATCGTCGGGCAACCCGGACACGAGCGTCGACGGGTGCGCCGGCGGCCCGCGAAGCTTCTTGACCACGACTTCGTTCATCGCGCCGTAGAAGGGGAGGCGCCCTGTGAGCGCCTCGTAGAGAATGACCCCGACCGCGTACCAGTCCGCCGCCGGACCGATCGCCTCTGACACCGCCTGCTCCGGCGCCATGTATGCGACGGTCCCGACGAGGTCACCGGAGGAGTCGTCGAGATCGCGCGCGACGTCGAACGCGACCCCGAAGTCGAGAAGCACGAGGCGCCCCTCGTCCGTGACGAGGATGTTCGAGGGCTTCACGTCGCGGTGGATCTTCCCGTGGGCGTGGAGCGCGTTGAGCCCCTCGACGAGCTGGGCCAGCGTCGCGCGGAGGCGTGCGTCGTCGTGCCGGGGGGATTCGAGGGCCGGGGTCGGCGCGTCGTTCGGGGCGATCGACGGCCGCGTCGGTTCGCCGGGGCGGAGGTACCGCCGCAGCTGCACGCCGTCCACGAACTCCATCGTGAAGAACCAGGTCCCGTTCTCTTCGAACAGCTCGCCGGGGCGAACGAGGTTCGGGTGGCGGATGTCCTGAACCGCGCGGAAGTCCTTCTTGAGCGAGAGGAGCGCGTCGGGGGCGACGGCGCGCAGAGTCTTCAGCGCCACGCGGACCTTCAGCTCTTCGTCCCACGCTTCGTAGACGACTCCGACCGCACCCTGTCCGACGCGTCTTCGCAATCGGAACCGGGATGTCCCCTGGAACTGCGGAAGGACACCACTGTGCATGTCTTCTAATTACGCGCTCATGCCGCGTGCTTCGTCAACGCGGGGCGCACCGCACACGTTGACGCGCATGTCGCATCGTTCCGCGGTCGACCGAGCTCGACTACGGATCTCCCGCGCAAGCCGCCCGGTCGCCGCTACCGGCCCATCGAGCCCCGCTCAATCGAGCTGGAGTGTGTTCGACTTCTGACCCGCTTTGCCGGTCCCACCGCCGTTGCCATCCGCGCCGGTGCTCGCCGCGTTGGTCCCGCCGTTCCCGCCAGGGCCTCCGCCGCTCGGGCCGCTGACATTGCCGAGCGTGTACGTTGTCGTCGTGTCGGCCGTAGGGAAGGTCGTTCCGACGTAGCCGATGCCGGCCGCGACGCCCGCCGCTCCGCCGCCGCCGCCACCGCCGCCGGCGCCATTGCCGCCGAAGCCGCCCGGGCACTGGGCGCCGGCCGAGCCGCCGGCACCGCCGTTCTGTCCGTTCTCCCCGCCCGTCCCGGCGCCACCCGAGCCAGCGTTGCCCGCCGCGAGTACGCACGATGCCGTAAGGCTGATCGCCGAGTTGAGCGAGAGAAGCGCGAAGCTCGAGCCGCCGCCCGCTCCTGCGATCCCACCGGTCCCGGCGCATCCGCCGGAGCCACCGGAGCCGCCCGCAAGATCCGGAACCGTGGAACCTCCCCCACCACCGCCGCCTTGCCCCGGATCACCGTCGGCGCCGTTGGTGCCGCTCGCAGGCGTCCATCCGCTCGACGAGAGTGTTCCCCAAGCCGTGGCTCCGCTTACCGCGGTGGCGGCCGTTCCGTTCGCGCCGGGATGGCCTGGTGTGCAGGTGGCCGTGACGCTCGTTCCGGCGTTTCCGCCGAGACCGTCGAAGCCTGCTGATGAACTCGTCGCCGGCGGTGTCGAGATCCCCGGTCCGCCGGAGTTCACGCCGCCAGGCGCCGTTGATGACTCTCCACCGCTTCCCCCCTTCGAGCTCGTCCCATCGGTGCACGTAATCGCGCCCCCGATCGTCAGCCCAGCATCGCCGGTGTCCGGCCCTTCCCCACTCGGCGCGGTATTCCCCCCGCCGTAGTTCGACCCCGGCGCCCCGCCATTGGTCCCGTTGACCGCGTTCCCCGCCTTCAGCGTCACGCCGACCAACGACACGTTCGTCGCGTTCACCGCGAACGCCGCGATGCTCGAGTTGCCGTTGCCGTGCGCGTCGGTGCCCGATGCGTTCACCGCGTCGAACTCCACGTTCTCGATCGCGATCGCCGCGGACGACCCGTTGAACGTGAGTGGGATCCCGCTCGTCGGTGCGACGACGACGTGTTGCGTGGTCGGCGCGTAGCTCCAGTTGGAGCACTGGAACCCGCCGTAGACGGTGACCGCGGCCGACGACGACGTGAAGGACACGGCACCGGTGAGCGTCCCGCCGCACACGTACACGCGCCCGAGCCCCTGCGTCTGCGCCGCGGTGAGCCCGGCCTGGATCGATCCGAACGGCGCGGCGCGCGTCCCCGTTCCGGTCCCACCCGGAGCGACGAAGACACCGAACTGCTCGGTGACGACGCATGGATCGCTCGGCGGACCGTTGTCCGCATGGCAGGTGCTCTCGCAGAGCACGAAGCCGTTGTTGCACGCGAGGCCGCACGTGCTCGCGACGCAGGTCGCGCTGCCGTTCGCGGGGACCGGGCAAGCGTTGCTGCACGAGGAGCAGTGGTCGGCCGACGAGGTCGTGTCCACGCACCCGGCGTCCTCGCCGCAGAACTCGGTGCTCGCGTCGAGCCCGCAGAAGGGGGCGCCGTCGGGGAGGTTCGTGTCGGCCGGAGCATCGCCGACGTTGCCGTCGTCGCTGTTTCCATCCTGTCCCGGGGTTCCGTCGTCGCCTGCGTCGCCGAGGACGTTGCCGTCTGGGGCCGTGGACGTGGCGTCGACTCCGCCCCCGTCGGGGCTCGAGCATTCGTTGAAGTCGCAGATGCCGGCGGCGTTGCCGCCGCACGCCGCGAACGACGTCGCGGCTGCACCGAAAGCCAGGCAGCCCAGGGCCAGTAGTCCTCGTCGCATCGCGGCGAGGCGTACCACTCCTCGGGCGTGGGGCCCAAGTTCCGGCCTGTTCACCTCAGCCCTAGAACGTCCCCCCCACCACTGCGCCCCCCGGTGCCGGCGCGAACCACATCCCGGTCGAGGTCCCCTCCGATCGGTGATCGTGCGGCCACACCAGGTACGTCACGACCGCCCCTACCGCGAGCACGCCGCCGCCGATCAGGAACCCGTGCTCCAGGTCGGTCGCGTTCTGCTGCGAGTTGAGAAGGCTCGCGTACTGCGTGCACGTGCTGCTCGAGGCGTTCGCGCAGAACCCTTGCGGGTTCGACGAACGGAAGCTCGCCGCGTCGTTCTCTTTCCCCTTCGACTCGAGCCCTAGCCCCACGCCCACGCCCAGCGCCACCACGGCCACCGCGCCGATCACCAGCGGCACCACGACGCGCGCGTTCGACTCGTGGTCCTGGTGCACCGGCGCTTCGCTCATCGGGGCAACGGACGACGGCTCCGGGGGCGGCGGCGGGGCCATCGGCACAGGAGCGCTGACGGTCGCCGGGCGCGCGGTATCCAGGGCGAACCGCGCCGTCACGATGTCTCCTACGGAGGCCACGATCTCGACGACCCGCGATGCCCCGTTCCCGCGCGCCTCGCACAGGTGCTTGCCCGGGGTCACGTCGAACGGCTCGTTCAGCGGCGCTTCTCCGCTCGGCACGTGGTCGATCAAGATCTCCGCACCGGCCGGCGCGTCGACGGCGATGTGCGCGGTCATGCGGTTCGCGTCGTCGAGCAAGCGGGCGGCCTTGGTGTGGTCGTCCTCGGTGGCCTTCGGATCGCGCAGGATCTGGTGCAGGTGCACGATCGCTTCGAGCGCGTGCCCCGATTTCACCTCGGCGCGCGACAGGTTGTAGAGCAGGTCGACCGAGGCGAGGACCGCGTACGCCTGCTGGAACGCGAGCCGCGCGCCGTCGTAGTCGCCGCGGCCGTAGCGATCGAGCCCTTCGCTGAGGCGCGTCTGCGCGTCGGCGCGCGCTTGATCGGGCGTCTGCGCCGGAGCCTGCGGCGCCGAAGCCGGTTGCGCCGCGCCCGCCGCGGTTGCCTGGAGAAGCGACGCCGAAACGGCGAGCGCGAGAAGCGCGTTCCTCATCGTCGGCGCAACTTACTTCCCGCGGAACGACCTGAGCAAGAACGCCTCCTATGACCCGGAGACCGCAGACGGCCGAGCTGGAGGGGTGGTACCCGCGCTCCCCAGGGTTGGATCGCGTGCGATCCCCGGCGCTTCGCACCCACATTGGCCTCTTCCGCAGGATTTGCCCTTTTCATTGACCATCCTGGTGGATCTCTCGGGCATGGACACTGCAGTTTTCTAATTTTGCTGGACGACGCCACACGCGCGAGCCCCCGCGCGCCGCGAGCTTCCCGACAGCGCACGAGGCCCCATGACGACCGCACCGACCGCGCACTCACACGGCTCCGCGCACCAGAAGGCGACCGCCGAGCTCCTGAAGGTGCTGCGCGGCGATGCGAAGGACACGCGGGCGCTCCTCCGGCTCGCGGAGCTGCACGCGAAGGTGAAGGAGCACGCGCTGGCGTGCGAGACGTACTCGCGCGCAGGGGACGTGTTCGTCGAGCAGGGGTTCGGGCGGCGGGCGCTGTCGGCGTTCGCGCAGGCGCTCGAGGTGGCGCGGAAGAACGCGCTCGTGGACCGCGTAGCGCCGACGGCGCGCGCGATGGCGAAGCTGTACGCGCAGGAGAAGCTGCCGCGCGAGGCCGTCGCGACGCTCGACGCCGCCGCGCGCTTCCTCATCGAGAAGGGGAGCGACGCCGCCGCCGCCGGGCTTCTCGAGGACCGCATCGCCCTGGAGGACACGGAGATCGCGCGCGTGCGCCTGGCCGAGACGCTCTTCCGGCTCGGTCAGCCCGCGCGCGCCGCGTCGCAGCTGCAGGGGGTGTTCGCGCGTCTCTATGGGCAAGGGCGTCGCGACGAAGCGCTCGACGTGGCCGAGCGCCTCCTCGGCGAGCGTCCCGACATCGCGATCGCGCGCGCGGCCGCCGAGCTGTACCTCGCGCGCAGTCGCCCGGGCGATGCGTATCTGGCGCTGGCCAAGCTCCGAAGCTGCTGCTCGCACGATCCGACGCACGTGCCGACGCTCCAGCTGCTCGCTCGCGCGTTCGAGCAGGCGGGGCACGGCGACAAGGCGGCGCGCGTGCAGCAGGAGATCGACCGGATGACGGGGCGCGTGCGGATGGCGAGGCAGGTCGTCGCGCAGACGGCGAAGGCGCGCGAGGACTCGCTTGCGCGCAAGGTCGATGCAGGCTGGGACGAGGTCGTCGTCGAAGCGGCTCCCGCGTCGAGCCCTGCACTCGATCCGAGCCGCGCGTCGTTCTGGCCTGTCGAGGAAGGTCCCGCGCCCGACCAGAGCGGGAGCGTCGTGTCGGTCAGCCTCGCGGAGGTCGAGCTCCTCGACAGCGTCCCGCCGGAGAGCGCCGTCCGGAACGTTTCGATCTTCGAAGCGGCGCTGGAGTGCATCGAGTCGCTCATCGCGCAGGGGCGCAACGACGACGCTCTCGCCCTCATCACGCGCAACCTCGCCCTCCGTCCGCGCAACGCGCTCCTCCTCGAGCGCCGCGAGGAGATCGAAGAGATGAAGCGCGCCGCGCACGAAGGCCCCCCCGCCGCGCTCTTCGGGTTCAAGCGCGTCGATAGCCAGCGCAGCATCGTGACGGGGACACGGCGGGCGGCGAACTCGTAACGAGGAGTCCTTGCGTAGATCCTTCGTCGCTTCGCTCCTCTGGATGACGGAAGGGTTCGTCATTCCGAGCGCAGCGAGGAATCTACGTGGATGACGGAAGGGTTCGTCATTCCGAGCGCAGCGAGGAATCTACGTGGATGACGGAAGGGTTCGTCATTCCGAGCGCAGCGAGGAATCTACGCGGGCGACGCGGGAGCGAAGTGCGCGAGCGCGTCGTACGCCGCGTATTTGAACATCTCGCCGAGCGTCGGGTAGTTGAACACCATCTCGATCAGCGTCTCCACCGTGCCGCCCAGCGTGATGAGCGCCTGGCCGACGTGTACGAGCTCGGACGCGCGGTCGCCGATGCAGTGGCAGCCGATGAGCGCGCGGGTCTTTCGATCGAACACCAGCTTGATGACGCCGTCCTTGTCGCCGACGATCTTGCCTCGCGCGTTGTCGCGATAAAACGCGCGGCCGACGACGTGGTCGATCGATTTGGCGCGCGCGTCCTCCTCCGAGAGCCCGACGCAGCTCACCTCGGGGATCGTGTAGATGCCGAACGGCAAGAGGTGGGAGACCTGCCGTTTGTACGTGAAGCCGAAGGCGTGACAGACCGCGACGCGCGCCTGCTCCATCGAGGTCGATGCGAGCGCCGGAAAGCCGATCACGTCGCCGGCCGCGTAGATGGTGGGCACCGCGGTCCGGTAGTCGCCGTCTACCTGCACGTAGCCGCGCTTGTCGACCGCGACGCCCACCCCTTCGAGCGCGAGCTCCTCGGTTCGTCCACTGCGCCCCGATGCCGCTAGCAGTTTCTCGCTCGCCAGCTCGTGGCCGCTCGCCAGCGTGCAGACGATCCCACGCCCTTCGACCCGCGCGCACGCCTTCACCGACTCGTCGAGGCGCACGTCGATGCCGAGGCTCGTCATCGCGTTCTTCAGCCGCTCGCCCATCTCGAGGTCGAGGAAGGGGAGGAGGCGCGCTCGCCCCTCGATGAGCGTCACCTTCACGTGCATCGCGGCGAACATGCAGGCGTACTCGCAGCCGATGACGCCGCCGCCGATGATGGTCATCGTCTTCGGGAGCCGGTCGATCTGGAGCACGGTGTCGGAGTCGTCGACGTCCTCGTCGTCGAACGGGATGTTCGACGGCTGGTACGGCTTCGAGCCCGTCGCCACCAGGATGATCTCGCTCGTCACGCGGCGAGGCGCCCCGCCCGTCTCCGCGACGTCGACAGAGTGCGCGTCGACGACGCGCGCGAGGCCGCGAAGCAGCGCCACGTTGTGGCGCTCGAGGTTCCAGTGGATGCGCGCCACCTCGAGCTCGCGCACCGCGTTCTTGCGCGACAGGAGCTTCGGCACGGCCAGCTCGGGGTTCAACGCGACCGTGATTCCGTACAGCTCGCTCTGCCGATAGCCCGACAGGAAGATCGCCGTCTCGCGCAGCGTCTTCGAAGGCAAGGTGCCGGTGTGCACCGCCGCTCCCCCCGGCTCGGGCGCGCGCTCGACGAGCGCCACGCGCTTGCCGAAGTACGCCGCCTGCACGGCCCCCTTCTCGCCGGCCGGTCCCCCGCCAATGACCACCAGATCGAAGTCGTAGCTCACCCGCGCGAACGTACCGGTTCGCTCTCCTGCCGCCAACGCCAACGGGCGCGCGTGGCCCCTACTTGGGCTTGGGGATCTCGACGGGCCAGTCCACCGACGTGTCCGGGCCGCTCCACGGTGGGAACGTCAGGTTCGAGAACGCCTTCACCGCGCAGTTGCCGGTCGGCTTCCCGTTGAACGGGTCGGGGATCGTCACCCCCTTCGAGTGCCCGTTGTGACCGAGCGTCACCGTGACGTTCGTTTTGCCCCAGGGGCCGCTTCGCACGCCGTCCTCGTTGGTCGCCATCCCACAGTTGTCGTGTACCTGGCGTGAGGCGCGTGCGAGCGCGACCTCGGTCTGTTCCTTGTCGTACGTGTCGCTGGCAAGTGCGGCCGTCGTGACTGCCGTTGCGGCGAGGAGAATCGCGATTCCAAAACGCATGACGTCCTCTTCCTGGCGATGACCGAAGCGTTGGACGAAGCGTAGCGCGAATGCATGCAAAGCGCACACGACCGTACACCCGTCGAACCTCGCGTCACCCGTCGGAGGGCGCGTCACAGATCGGTGATCTTGTAGTCCTTGATCTTGTAGAGCAGCGCCCGGTGGCTGATTTCCAGGATCTCGGCCGCCCGCGTGCGGTTCCCCTTGGTCTTGGTGAGCGCACGGCGAATGAGGATCTCTTCGATGGCGGCGCTGGTCTTCTTGATCGAAAGCTCGCCGGTCGCGAGCTGCACCTGCACCGGGTCGAGCGCCTCGCGGATCCGTTCGGGGAGATCGGTCGCCTGGAGGATCTCGCTGTCGGCGAGGACCATCGCGCGCTCGATCGTGTTCTCCAGCTCGCGCACGTTCCCCGGCCACGAGTAGTCCATCAGCAGCTTGCGGGCGTCCGGCGCGAAGCCGCGGATGTGCGTCCCCAGGCGGGCGTTGTTGCGCGCGAGGAAGTGGTCGATGAGCAGGTGGATGTCCTCCCGCCGTTCGCGCAGCGGCGGGATCGTGATGGGCAGCACGTTGATCCGGTAGAAGAGGTCCTCGCGAAAGCGTCCCGCCTTCGCTTCGGCGCCGAGATCGCGGTGCGTGGCGGTGATGATCCGCACGTCGACCTTGATGTCCTTCGTGTCGCCGAGGCGTCGAATCGTTTCCTCCTGCAACGCGCGCAGAAGCTTCACCTGCAGGTTGAGCGGCAGCTCGCCGATCTCGTCGAGCAGCAGCGTCCCGCCGGTCGCCTCTTCGAAGAGACCGCGGCGGTCGGCGTTCGCGTCCGTGAACGCCCCCTTCTTGTGCCCGAACAGCTCGCTCTCCAGGAGGTTCTCCGGGATGGCGCCGCAGTTCACGGCGACGAACGGCGCGTTCTTGCGCGTCGAACGCGCGTGGATCGCCTTGGCGACCAGCTCCTTGCCGACGCCGCTCTCGCCCGACACGAGCACCGTGGTCTTGAAGTCGGCGATCTTCTGGATCGTCCGGAACACTTCGATCATCTGCGGGCTCTTCGCCAGGATCGACTCGAACTCGTTCTCCTGTCGGATCTGCTCGCGCAGCGCGCGGTTCTCGCGACGCAGCGCCTCACGCTCCTCCGCCTTCCGGAGCGCGAGCACGATCTCGTCGGGCTTGAAGGGCTTGCTGACGTAGTCGTAGGCGCCGGCCTTCATCGCTTCGAGCGCGAGGTCCATGTTTCCGTACGCGCTCATCACGATGACCGTCGCCGCGCACTGCTTGGCCTTCAGCGTCGCCAGGAGATCGAGCCCGCCCATCTTGGGCATGCGCACGTCGGTGAGGATCACGTCGGGGCCGAACGCATCGATCCGCTCGAGCGCAGCCTCTCCTCCGTCTGCGACCTCGACCTCGTAGCCGTTCTTCTTGAGGAGGGTTCGAAGGACGAGGCGGATGTTCTCCTCGTCATCGACAACTAGGACGCGTCTCATGGTGCCCGGGGGGTGCTCCGCAACCTTTGCGTAGACCGAGTATCGCACGCACGGCGCCTGGGCGCGCGGGAGGTCGCGACGCGCCGCAAGCTTTTCGTAATCGGGCTCGGGTATCGTAGAGCCCCATGCAGACGGGACTGGATCGGCTCGGCGAGGGGGGAGAGGTCGCGAAGCGGGTGCGCGGCTCGCGCTTCGGCCTGGTGGCGCACCCCGCGTCCGTGACGCGCGAGCTGGTGCACGTGCGAAGCGTGCTGGAGGGCATCGGGGCGCGACCGCAGATCGTCTTCGGTCCCGAGCACGGCTACGGCGGCGAGGCGCAGGACATGATCGGCGTCGGCGACGCGCGCGATCGCGACGGCGTTCCCGTGCGAAGCCTCTACGGCGCTTCGTTCGACGACCTCACCCCGCGCGCCGCCGACCTCGATGGGCTCGACCTCGTCGTGATCGATCTGCAGGACGTCGGGTCGCGCTACTACACGTTCGTCTGGACCGCGGTCCTCGTCCTTCGCGCGTGCGCGACGCGAGGCGTGCGCGTGCTCGTGCTCGATCGCCCGAACCCCCTTGGCGGCGTTACGCGCGAGGGGCGCGCGCTGGACGAAGCGTTCCGGTCGTTCGTCGGGCTCGAGCCTCTCGCCGTACGTCACGCGCTGACACTGGGGGAGATCGTGGCGTGGCGCGCGCAGGTGGAAGGAGTCCCGCGTGGCCTCGTCGAGGTCGCGCGCGTGGAGGGGATCGCGCGCGACGCGCACGCGACGGGCTGGGATCGCCCGTTCGTCGCGCCGTCGCCGAACATGCCGACGTACGACACGGCGCTCGTCTACCCCGGCGGCTGCCTCATCGAAGGGACGAACTTGTCCGAGGGGCGCGGCACGACCAGGCCGTTCGAGATCGTCGGCGCGCCGTTTCTCGACGGCGAGGCGCTCGCGCGCGAGCTGCATGCGACGGGCCTCTCCGGCTTCGTGGCGCGTCCACTCACGTTCTTGCCGATGTTCCACAAGCACGCGGGCCAGCTCTGCGGCGGCGTCCAGATTCACGTTCGCGACGAGCGAAACTTTCGTCCGTACGCGACGTATCTAGCTCTGGTCGCGATCGCCCGCCGCCTCGGCGGTGAGGCCTTCGCGTTCCGAACGGAGCGCTACGAGTTCATCGATGACATCCCGGCCTTCGATCTCCTCACCGGCAACGCCGAGGCGCGCTCGCGCATCGAAGCCGGCGATGCGCCTCGCTCGATCGCCGAAGAGCTCTCGCGGTTGCGCGCCGGCGACGACGTCACGTGTGACGAAGCGATCCGCGCCGCCCAGACTGTATCTGTCTAGAACTGCCGCTGGCGCTAGGGCGAATACGCGGCGGATCGTTCGCGGACCACTTGCCGGGGCCGGTGTGCGTGCCCATCTTCAGGGTACGCGAAGGCAGCGCCGACGTAGGTGACGCCACCGCCGAAGACTTAGGGGCTTGCGCGTACTCCCTCCCCCCATCACGCGAGCCCACCGTGCCCGAGCAGTCCGCTGTTCGGGCACTTTTTTTCCATCGGTCCCGAGGCCGACCGCGCGACGTTCGATCGTCCGTCGCGCATCCGCGCGACGACGACGTCACTTCTTCTTGTCGGGCGGCGGCTCGAGATCCTCGGCGAGGTAGCTGAGGATGACCTCGTCGAGCGACTTGTCGCTGATGAGATCCTCTCCGAAGATCGAGCTCCCCGTCTGCGGCCGCGACTGTCCGAAGATCGCGGCGGGGCGGGCGGCGGCGTAGCGCGCGTCGGAGGTCTGCGGCGCGGCCGGCTTCTTCGGCGGTGCCGACGGCGGCTTCTTCGGCGCGATGGACGGCTTCTTGGGCGGCGACGAAGCAACCTTCTTCGGCTCCGGCACCGGCGACGCCGCTCGGTACGCACCGCTCGCCGCGCTCTTGTCGCGGAACAGGTTCGCCGGTGGCGGCGGCAGATCGCTCAGCGCACGCCCCCCGCCGGCGACGGGCGCGCTCGAGTTGTTCTGGAGCGACTCGATGTCGAGCATCAGCTCGGGAGTGCGCGTCGTTCGCGGGACCATGTCGCTGTCGTCGAGCGACGCGGTCGAGGGGGGCGGGAGGGGATCGGTCACGGGGCGCGCCGCCGGTGCTGCGGCTGCCGCCACGGGCGCCGCGGGCGAGGCTTCGGCGGCGGGGGCCTGCGCGGCTGAAGCGGCGGCCGCCTTCGCGTCGGCGACGGCCTTCGCCTTCTTCTCGCCGCCATCCTCGACGAGGTGATCGAACTGACCGTCGCGCAAGGAGATGAACATCGCCTTGTGCTGCTCCTTCATCATCTGCTTGACGGTGTCCTGCATCTTCTCAGCGCCTACGTGCTCGGCGTAGCTGCGCTTGATCGATTTCAGGATCCGCCCTCCGTCCATGAAGAGGTGCGTGATGATGTGCGGATGCTTTACGCCGGAGTCTTCCGTCTGAATGTGGAAGACCCGGTTCTTGTGCCGGACATTGTTGTTGTAGCCGAGGAGCGGCGACACGGGCTTCGACATAATGTCCGCGAAAAAAGTACCACAGAGGGCCCGCAAACGGGCTGGCTACGATCCGACGATCGATTCCAGGCAGCGTTCGCGCGCGTCGCGCAATGTAGCGAGCGGTACGTGCGAGGCGGCGATGCCGGCCCGTTGACCGTGCTTTGGGGTGAAGGCGATCGAGAGCGAGTGCCCCCCCGTGACGCCGAGCTCCGCGGCGGGGACGTCCGCGGACTTGGCGGCTTCGAGCACGCTCGCGAGCGCGCTCGGGCGAACGCTGATGATGATGCGCGACGGGTCTTCGCCGAAGAAGAGCGCTGCCGCCTCGATGGGGTTCCTCGGCTCGGGCAGGTCGATCCGTGCGCCCACGTCCTCCGACGCCCTCGGCGCCGTCACGCAGCACTCGGCGAGCGCAACCGAGAGCCCGCCGTCCGACACGTCGTGCGCGCTCTGGAGTACGTGCGCCCGCGCGAGCTCGAGGACCAGCTTCTGGAGCTTCACCTCGGCCTCGAGATCGATCCTCGGCGCGCCCCCTGTGAGCCTCCCGAGCTTGCGGATCAGGTACTCGCTCCCCGAGAGCCCGTGGATGCCCGCGTCCTGGACGGACCCGAACAGCACCACGACGTCGCCCGGCTGCTTGAACCACTGCGTGACGATGTCGGCCTCGTCGCGCACGAGGCCCACCGCGCCGACGGTCGGCGTGGGGAGGATCGCGGTGCCGTCGGTCTCGTTGTAGAGGCTCACGTTGCCGCTCACGATCGGCACGCCGAGCGCGTTGCAGCCGGCGGCGAGCCCGTCGATGGCGCGCGCGAACTGCTCCATGATCTCGGGCCGCTCGGGGTTGCCGAAGTTGAGGCAGTCGGTGATCGCCAGCGGCTCGGCGCCCGAGCACACCAGGTTGCGGCACACCTCCGCGATCGCCATCGCCGCCCCCACGAACGGATCGCGCTCGCAGTGGCGTCCGTTGCAGTCGACCGCGAAGGCCAGGAACTTGTTCACGGTGACGCCGTCCTTCTCGCACGGCACGCGCACGACGGCCGCGTCCGAGCCCGGCCGCACCGCCGTCCCGCCGCGAACGATCTGGTCGAATTGCCGCCACACCCACTGCCGCGAGCCGATGTTCGGCGAGCCGCAGAGCGCGACCAGGTCGGCCGCGAGATCATCGGTGACCGGGAGCGCCGTGGGGAGCATCTCGGTCTTCGCCAGCGACTGGTGCGTCTTGCCTGCGCGCGGCCGGTCGTAGACGGGCGCGTCGTCGGTCAAGGCGGGGATGGGGAGATCGCAGACGACGACCGCGGCGCGCGGCGTGGTCGGTGAGAGCGGATCGTAGCCGGGGGTGGCTTTCATCACCCAGCGCCCGGTGTCGGTGACCTTGCCGATCACCGCCGCGTCGAGCTCCCACTTCTTGCAGACCGAAAGGACCTTCTCCTCGCAGCCCGGCTTCGCCACGAGGAGCATCCGCTCCTGCGACTCGCTGAGGAGAATCTCGTACGGCGTCATCGCCTTCGCGCGGCGCGGGACGCAGTCGAGATCGAACTCCACCCCGTTCTGCGCGCGACCGGCCATCTCGACGCTCGACGACGTGAGCCCCGCGGCGCCCATGTCCTGGATCCCTTCGAGCACGTCCATCGAGAAGAGCTCGAGGCACGCTTCGAGGAGGAGCTTGCCCATGAAGGGGTCGCCGACCTGCATCGTCGGCCGCTGCGAAGGGCCCCCTTCCGAGAACTCGTCGCTCGCCATCGTCGCGCCGTGGATGCCGTCGCGCCCCGTCTTCGCGCCGATGTAGAGGACCGAGTAGCCGATGCCGCTCGCGCGTCCGTAGAAGATGCGATCGGTGCGCGCCACGCCGCACGTGAAGGCGTTGACCAGAATGTTGCCGTCGTACGCCTTGTCGAACTGCACCTCGCCGCCGACCGTGGGGACGCCGATGCTGTTGCCGTAGCCGCCGATGCCGGCGACGACGCCGCGAAGGAGCTCCGGCGTGCGCGGGTGATCGGGGCGCCCGAAGCGGAGCGAGTTGAGGCTGGCGATGGGACGCGCGCCCATCGTGAACACGTCGCGCATGATGCCGCCGACGCCGGTGGCGGCCCCCTGGTACGGCTCGATGAAGCTCGGGTGGTTGTGCGACTCCATCTTGAAGACGGCGGCGAACCCGTCGCCGATGTCGACCACGCCCGCGTTCTCTCCCGGCCCCTGGATCACGCGCGGCCCCTTCGTCGGCAGGCGGCGCAGGTGCACGCGCGACGACTTGTACGAGCAGTGCTCGCTCCACATCACGCTGAAGACGCCGAGCTCCGTGTACGTCGGCGCTCGACCGAGGTGCTGCTCGATGCGCGCGTACTCGTCCGCGTTGATCTTGTGGCTCTTGATGAGGGCCGGCGTGATCGGCTGGTCGCCGGGGAAGGGCGCGGGAGCTAGGGGCGTCGCCATGGTGGGGAAGATTCGATTAGCGGGAAACCGGCGGCGGATCCACGGTGAGGTCTCGGGAACCTCACGCTCGAGAGCGCTCGACACGGCCGGGGGATGAGGGGGCGGGCCTCCTGTGCTAAGCCCGCCCTCATGCGCGCGTGCGTCGTCGTCTTCCCCGGCATCAACGCCGATACCGAGCTCGTTCACACGCTGCGCGACATCTGCGGCGCGCCGACCACGGTAGTCTGGCACACGGAGACCACGCTCCCCGCCGACGTCGATCTCGTCGCCATCCCGGGCGGCTTCTCGTACGGCGACTATCTCCGGACCGGAGCCATCGCCAAGGTGAGCCCGATCGTGCCCGCCATTCGTGCGCACGCCGCGCGAGGCGGCTACGTCCTCGGCATCTGCAACGGCTTTCAGATCCTCACCGAGATCGATCTCCTCCCGGGGGCCCTGACGCGCAACGCCCAGCTCCGCTTCGAGTGCGGCGACTGGCACGTGAAGGTGACGGCCCTGGGGCCATTCACCCGCAAGCTCGGAACGGTTTGGCGCCTGCCGATCGCGCACGGCGAGGGGCGCTACCAGGCCACCGAGTCGACCTTGAAACAGCTGGCCGACAGCGACCGCATCGCGCTCCGCTACTGCCTCCCTTCCGGCGAGGTCGAGGAGCGGGCCAACCCCAACGGATCGATCGACGCGATTGCCGGGATTTACGGCGGTCCGTCGAAGAACGTCTTCGGGCTGATGCCGCATCCCGAGCGGATGAGCGAAGCGCTGCTCGGCTGCGCCGACGGCCGCCAGCTCTTCGATAGCGTGCTCAACGGAGCGTGAGCTCGTGTGCTGAAAACGCGGCCATCGTTCCCGAGTGTGGTCTCCTGAGGGAGCAGCGCTCCCTCTCGGTGACGGGGGGAGGGCGAGACGCAGACACTCTCCCTTTCAAGCGGTCGAAACGCTTTGAGTCGCGCAAAACGCGCGGGGTCATCGTATTCTTGGCAGTGAAGCAAACATGTCAGGGTCACCCAACTCGCCAAAGCCCGCGCGGCCCGACCCGACGATCTCCGTCATTCCCCCGGCAGGCGATCTTGAATCCAGTGATTCGCGAAAAATAATGTCCGAATCCGAGCATCCCCGAGGCAGCGGACAAGGTCCGGCGGCGCAGCAGCCTGCGTCGGCGGGTTCCATTCGCGTCTCGCCGACGAGTGACGCGCCGCCTCAGTCGTCGAACTCGATCATGGACGCGCCCGACGAGAGCGCTCTGCTCCTCAGGCAGCTCACGGTCGGCACCGTCGTCGACGGCAAGTACAAGATCGACGAGATCATCGGACGCGGCGCCATGGGCGTCGTGGTCGCGGCGACGCACGTGCACTTGAAGGAGCGGGTCGCCCTCAAGTTCCTCAGCGCCCGCCAGGCCTCGCAGACGAACGACTTCCAGGCGCGCTTCCGGCGCGAAGCGCAGGTCAGCGCGAAGCTCCGCAACGAGCACATCACGCGCGTGATCGACGTCGGCGTGTGGCGCGATCTCATCCCGTTCATGGTCATGGACCATCTCGTCGGGAACGACCTGCGGCGCACGCTCAAGCTGGCCCCCGGTGGGCGGCTCCCCGTCGCCGTGGCGCTCGACTACATCGTGCAGATCTGCGAGGGGCTCGCCGAAGCGCACGCCATCGGGATCGTGCACCGCGATCTCAAGCCCTCGAACCTCTTCGTCACCAAGCGCCCCGACGGCTCGGAGCTGATCAAGATCCTCGACTTCGGGATTTCGAAGTGGTCGCAGGGGGAAGAGCAGCTCGACGAGCTCACGCAGACCGGCGTGGTGCTCGGCTCGCCGAAATACATGGCGCCGGAGCAGCTGTTCGGATCGGCCTCGGTCGATGCGCGCGCGGACGTCTGGTCGATCGGCGCCATCTTCTACGAGATGCTGACGGGGCGTCCGCCGTACGATTTCCCGACGCTCACGCGCATCTGCGCCGAGCTCGCGACCGACAAGCCGCCGCCCGCCTTGAAGCCGATTCTCCCCGACCTCCCCGACGGCATCGAGGCGGTCGTGATGCAGTGCTTCGCGCGCGATCGCGAGCAGCGCATGAACAACGTCGCGACGTTCGCCGGCGCGCTGCTCGAGGCGGTCGACGCGCCGTTCGCCGGGCAAGTGCGCTCGAAGATCGCCGCCGTGCTCGATCCGAAGAGCCAGAAGGACTTCTCGACCACGACCTCGAGCGGCGCGCTTCCGCTCTCGACGGGGAACTACCGCTCGCTCTCGCTCACTGGGTCGGGGCCGCGGCTGTCGTCGTCGGGCGCGCTCCGTGTGGCCGTGGACGCGGCGAACGGGCCGGCTTCGTCGGCGACCGCAGGCGGCGTCGAAGCGTCGGTGGAGCCGACGGTCGCTGAAGGGAAGAAGAAGGTCGTCGTCATCAGCGCCGTCGTCGGTGTGGTGGTTGCGATCGGCGCGTTCGTCCTGCTGGGGGGCTCGCACCCATCGCCTGCGCCCGCGCCGCTCGTCACCGCGGCCCCTGCTCAGCAACCGCCCGCGCCTCCGCAGACCGCGGTCATTCCGCCCGCTCCTGCACCGGCCGATACGGCCTCTGCTGCGGCCGCAGCTGCTGCTTCGGCGGCCGCGAGCGCGGCGCCCTCTGCGACCCCGGCGCAAACCCACGGCGTCTGGCACGGACATCACGGCGGTGGTGCGGCTCCGCCGCGTCCAGCACCCCCCCCCGCGACCACTCCCGCCGCGACGCCCACTCCGGCTCCCGCTCCCCCCTCGCCTGCGCCTGCGCCCCAACCCACGACGAAAGCGAACCCATTGGAGGACCGACAGTGAGGTATCGGCGCGCGCTTCTACTTGCCGTTGCAGTTCCCACCTTCCTCGTTGCCGGCGTCGTGCACGCGCAGACCGCGGCGACTCCGCCTCCCGCGGCCGCAGCACCGCCGGCTCCGGCTCCCTCGCCAGCGGCTGCTCCAGCGACGTCCGCGCCGGCGACCTCGGAGATCCCGGCGGCCCCCGCGGCGGCTCCGAACGAAGCCACGACCGACGCGCGAGCGCTCGCCGAGACGCTCTTCTTCACGGGGCGCGGCCTCATGGAAGGGGGCCGCTTCGCGCAGGCGTGCTTGAAGTTCGCCGAGAGCTATCGCCTCGACCCCGCCGCCGGCACGCTCCTCAACCTGGCCGTGTGCCACGAGAAGGAGGGGAAGATCGCCAGCTCGTGGGGCGAGTTCCGCCAGGCGCTCGCCGAAGCGAAGCGGGCGAATCGCCCGGAGCGTGAGCAACTCGCGAAGGACGCCATCGCGCGGCTCGAGCCGAACCTCCCGTTCGTGACCATTACCGTCCCGAAGGAAGTCCGCGTCCCCGGGCTCGTCATCCTGCGGAACGGCGTGCCGCTCCTCGAGGCGGCCTGGGACACCGAGCTGCCGATCGATCCGGGCACCAACGAGATCACGGCGACCGCCCCCGACTACAAGCCGGAGAAGAAGTCGGTCACTGCGGCCATCAAGCAGCACGTGACCATCACCATCGATCCTCTCGAGCTCGCGCCCGTCGAGCGTCCGCCGCCGCCGTTCTGGACGGCGAAGCGGAAGCTGGGCGGCGGGCTCTTCGTCGGCGGGGTGGTGCTCACAGGCGTCGGGACGATCTTCGGCGTGATGGCGCTCGGCAACAAGACCACGAGCAACAACAACTGTCCGACGTTCGACGGCGAGCTTCGCTGCACGCAAGCAGGCGTGAGCGCCGAGTCGAGCGGGAAGACGGACGCCTGGGTCTCCGACTTCGGCATCGGGCTCGGCGTCGCAGCGCTCGTCACGGGGGGAATCCTGTTTGCCACCGGTGGCGTGCACGAAGAGACGGGCCCAACGCCCGTCGGCGTGCCTCCGAAAGAGGGGAAGTGGGACTGGCGGTTCACGAGCGGTCCCCACGGGGCGCAGGGGTTTCTTCTCCAGCGCTCGTTCTAGATCTCTGTTTCGCGCGCACTAGCCCTCGCACCCGCTTTCTTGGCTAGGCGCGCTCCGTCTCGAAGAGCGAGGTCACACGTGAATCGAACGAGCTTGTTTCTCAGCGCTGCCGCCGTCTTGATGGCCGGGATTGCCGGATGTCAGGCCATCGCTGGCCTCTCCTCGCGGACGCTCGACCCGCTGCCGACCGTCGGGTGCGCTCTACCGTCCACGGGTGACGGGCGTGTCCGTATCGCCAACCTGGCGAACGTCAGCGCCAACGCGGACTTCTGCATTCGCACGAGTGGGTCGGGCGACTGGGGGCGTCCCATCTTTCGTGACGGAGGGAACGACGCGCTCTGCCTCGGAACGCAGTCGCAGGCCGGCGGCCTCGCGTACGGTCAGGTGACCGTTCCGTTCGCCGTGCCGGTGGGGAAGATCGACGTGAAGACGATCCCGGCGGGGCAGACGTGCTCGGCCACCGCGACGAGCGAGAAGGACGGGATCACGATCGCGAACGCCGTCACGGGCGGAGCGCCCCCGACCACGCTGGTTCGCTGGGGCGGCGGTACGAGCGCCGAAGGGCTGTCCGCGCTGTCGGAATACGCAAAGACGACCGGGCCGGTCTCCTCGAACGTGCGCATCGTGAACGCTCTCTCCGACGGCAAGGCCATCGAGATCGGTCAAGCCGCGGGAACGACCCTCCCGACGACGGTTCCCACGGTGAACATCGCCACGCCGATTACTCCCGGCAACGCCGCCGCGCCCCAGAACGGGCTCCCCCTGCCGCAGTTCAACGTGAACGCGAACGGGTACATGAGCTTCCCCGATCAGTCGTTCGTGATCGCCGCCTTCTACTCGACCGATTCGGCGGCGAACGCGCTCGCGGCGTTAGCCACGCCGTCGACGGCGCTGGGGACGTTCTATGTGATCGGGGATCCCACCGACACCTCGAACAAGCACGTCGTACGCGCGCTCTACTGCGACGAGAGCGTCGGCGGCTACTCGACGACTTCGTGCGGGGCCGACGCCGGGGGTGTGCCCGGGCTCCCCGCCTACATCCCCTGTCTGGATGACGCGCTCTTCGCGCAGTGCACCGAGACGAGCTTGCCCGTGATCTCGGTCGACCTGGTCAACGCCGCTCTCTACGGGGCGAACGCACCGTTCTCGCAGGCGCGAGGGGCGGTCATCCCCGGCGCCATCGCCGCGCGCACGTCGGACATCATGTGCATCCTCGAGGTCGACGACTCCTCGAGTCGCAACGCGATCATCGCGGCTGCGCTCTCGCAGTTCCCTTACTCGTACCAAATCACGACCGACCTCACGACGAACCCGACGAACCCGAGCGACGTGAAGCCGCCGCCGGCCGCCCCGCCCTGTACCGGATCCAACGCCGCCCCCTGGATCACCTGCGTGACCCAGAACTGCGGTGTCGCGAGCGATGCTGGGCCGGTCCTGGACTACACCGCATGCCTCGAGAACTCGTGCTTCTCCTCACTGGTGAAGATCCCCTACACGCAGCCGCTCCCGTCGCCGTACACGGCCGCGGAGTATGCCGGCGATTCGTGCTTCGACTGCACGATCTACAACTTCCTGAGCGAACCTCTGTCCGAGGGGGAGACCTGCGTCACCGCGGCGCAACAGCCGTTCGCGTTCAACGGCCAGTCGCCCGAGCTGATTCTGTCGCACTACCCGCTGGTCAACACGAAGTCGTACATCCTCCCCGCCACCGGCTTCCGGCGCGCCGTCCTCAAGGCGCAGGTGCAGCTCGCCGATCAGACGGTCGACTTCTTCTGCGCGCAGCTGTCGAGCCCGTTGATCGATTCGACGCTCCCCTACACGGGGAACTACGGAAACGACAATGGCCCGCATGGGAACGGCTGGGAGGACGAGCAGGACCTCCAGGCGGAGGAGATCGTCGCGTGGATCAAGTCCGAAGAGGCGGTCGATGGGCTCCCTGCGATCATCGCGGGTGACTTCCACGCCGGCCTCGGGGTCGCGCCCACCGTCGGGGACGCAGGGACCGGCTCGAGCGCCGAGGCGGGGGCGAACATCGAGATATCGCCCGAGGCGATCCAGGCCTTCATCAGCCCCGACGCGGGGATCACCCTCGTGCCCGCGATCCCGTCGACGCCGACGAACTACGTCGAAGCGTGCGACTACTGCCCCGCGCCGGAGAACCCGTACAACCCGGGCGAGGGGCCGTACGAGATCTTGCACGCCTTCCTCTACGACTTCCCCAGCGGCGCGACGCAGAGCGAGACCCTCTGGGGGACCGACAACGCCCAGGTGGCGCTGACGAGCCTCCCGGGTGAGGACGCGCCGGACAGCGGGACGGGACCGCTCTTCGAGTACTACGCGCACAACTATCAACTGCTGCGACCGACGCCGGCCGCGAACCAGCCAGTCGTGACGGACGGCGGGCATTAGCTCGCTCCCGTCGCGAGGGGCGCGCTCGTCGCCGTTGTGGACACGCTCGTCGTCGATCACGTGCGTCGCGTCGCGCGTGACCGATTCGACGGCGCCGGCGTGGGCGAAAGAGGTACGCGTGAGGAGAGTCTCCTCGGGGGGTCAGGAGAAGCTCTTCACGCGTGAGGAGAATCTCTTCGCGGATTCAGGAGAACCCCTCACGAGCGAGCAGACGTTGGTCACGCGCGAGGAGACCTTGCTTGCGCGCGGGCGGAAGTCGCTCACGCGCGAGCAGGAGTCGCTCACGCGCGAGCAGGAGTCGCTCACGCGCGAGCAGGAGTCGCTCACGCGCGAGCAGAAGTGGCTCGTAGCAGACGCAAAACTGGTCACGACGCTACGTCGAAATGGTCACGCGCGCCTTGTTTCTGCTCGCACCAGACGCCAGGATGCGGTCGCGCCCCCCCGCACAACAAGCCCGTGACCACCTACAACCGCAAAGAGCTCGCCCGCGCCGCCAAAGTCTCGCGGTTTTTCATCGGTCACTCCGTCACCGCGGGTCTCATCCCGGCGGCTGACGGGGAAGGGCCCGGCCGGCACTACACCGACCGGCATCTGCACCACCTCGTCGCCGTCAGGAACCTTCGCGATCAGGGCCTGCGTGCGGACGAGCTCCGCCAGCGCATGACCGACGCGAGCGAGGACGAGATCCGTGAGCTCGCAGGCGTCGCGCGCCCAGCGCTGCCACCGGCGGTGCGCTCGCGCGCGTCGCTCCGTTACGGCGTGAATGCGGTCGTCTCCGCCGCGGCGGACGCGCTCGACGTGTCGCCGAAGCGCGTGCGACCGGCGATCGTCGCGGCGCTGGCGGCGATGCGCGAAGAGAAGATCTCGGTGGACGAAGCGGCCTCGATCCTCGAAGAGTCGTCGTCGCCCTGACGCGCGACGATGACCCCCTTCCAGCTCTTCCTCTCCGTCTTCGGCGTCATCTTCGTCGCCGAGCTCCCCGACAAGACCGCCCTCGCCGCGCTCGTCCTCGCGACGCGCCACCGCGCGCTCCCCGTCTTCCTGGGCGCCGCGGGCGCGCTCGCCGTGCAGAGCCTGATCGCCGTCGTCGCCGGTCAGCTCCTCGCGCTGCTCCCGGCGCGCCCCGTTCACGTCTTTGCGGGCGCGCTCTTCCTCGTGTCGGCCGTCGTGATGTGGCGACAGAAGGAAGACGGCGACGAAGCCCCCGCGAAGGACGATCAGCGCGCGCAGAGCTTCGGGCGTGTCCTCTGGATGGTGTTCACCGTGGTCTTCATCGCCGAGTGGGGCGATCTCACGCAGCTCGCGACCGGCGCGCTCGCCGCGCGGTACCAGTCGCCGTTCGTCGTGTTCGCCGCCGCGACGCTCGCCTTGTGGGCGGTCGCGGGGATCGCGGTGGTCGCGGGGAATCGGGCCGGGAAGCTGCTGGATCCGAACGTGACCAAGAGGGTGGCGGCGGTGGTGTTCGCGGGGATCGGGGGGGCGCTGGTGGTCGGGTGGCTTTGATCGCGCTACCCTATGAGCGCGATGCGCGGCCGCAAGCCTGACCTCTCGGTGTACCTGCCGGGGCGTAGGCCGGGCGACCCGAAGAAGTCGATCACCTGCGTCCCGCCCGACATCGCCGTCGAGATCGTCTCCCCGGTGGCCCGCGACCAGCGTCGCGCTCGCATCGAGAAGGTCGCCGACTACGCCGCCTTCGGCGTCCGCTGGTACTGGCTCGTCGATCCTGCTCTGCGAAGCTTCGAAATCCTCGAGCTGGGCGCCGACGGGCGCTACGCCCACGCCGTCGCGGCGACCGAACAGCGCCTCGACCTCGTCCCTGGCTGCGACGGTCTCGCGATCGACGTGCCGGCGCCTTGGGCGGAGATCGAGCGGCTGGGTCAGCACGACGAACCCTGAGCTTGCTCCCCGGGCGCGTTGCGACACGCCCGCGATGATGTAAACCGGTGGGTCCGGGCCTCTCGTGGATCTCCTCTACTTCATCCTTCTCGTCTCGATTCTCATCTTCATCCACGAGAGCGGTCATTTCGCGTTCGCCAAGATCTTCGGCGTGAAGGTCATCACCTTCTCGATCGGCTTCGGCCCGAAGGTCTTCCGCATTCGCGGCAAGGAGACGGAGTACTGCATCGGCATCCTGCCGTTCGGCGGGTTCGTGAAGATGCTCGAGGAGGGGCGCGGCACCGACGTCATTCTCCCCGAGGACCGCGCGCGCACCTTCGAGTCGCAGGACCTCTGGAAGCGGATCGTCATCGTCCTGGCGGGGCCGGCGATGAACGTCCTCTTCCCGATCGCGCTCTACACGTCCGTCTTCCTCGAGGACCACGAGCTCCTGCCGCCGACCGTCGGCGTCGTCCTGCCAGGGAAGCCCGCGGAGGGGAAGCTCGTCCCGGGCGATCGCATCGTGTCGATCGACGGGAAGGAGGTGGCGAGCTTCCCCGACGTCCAGTCGATCGTCTCCCGCCACGCGAACAAGCCGCTGCGCATGGTCGTCTCGCGCGACGACAAGAACGTCGAGGTGGTGGTCACGCCGGAGGACGCGATCGAAGAGCGCGAGCTCGACATCGTCGACCACGTCGGCCGCGTCGGCATCGTGCCGACGTTCCCCGCGCCCGTCATCGGCGTCCCGCGCGCCGACTCGCCTGCGTACCGCGCCGGGCTCCGGTCGTTCGATCGCGTGGTCGCGATCAACGGTCACAAGGTCGACCGTCTCATCGACCTGCAAGCGGCGCTCGCGTCCAACCGCGGCGACACCGTCGTGCTCACCTACCTGCGACCCGTCGACGCGCCGAACGCGATGGGGGGCCTCTGCGACATCGCCGTCATGACCCCGCAGGTGGCGACGCTCACGCCGCTCGCGCGCATCGAAGGGGCCTCCTACGCCCTCGGTGACGCCACCGATCGGGCGGCCGACGTGGCGGCGCGTGCAGGAATCGAAGGGGCCGACCTCTACGCGGCGTTCGTTCCCGAAGGGTCGAGCGAGTGGAAGGCGGGGTTGCGTGCGGGCGATCGCATCCTGTCGCTCGACGGCGCTGCGGCGCGCTCGTGGGAGTCGCTGAACGCCGAGCTCGTACGCGGCGCGACCCGCATGCACGCGCTCACCTGGACGCGCGACGGCGCCCCCATGGCCGGCGAGTTCCAGCTCCGCCGCGAGCAGTGGGACGACGAGCTCGGTCAGCACTACGAGCGCTACGTCTTCCGTACGACCCACTGGGTCCCCGTCGCGCGCGGCGGGCTGGTCGCCAACCCGCACCCGCTCCTCTACGCCGTCGGTCGTGGAATCGAGGAGACGGGGAGCGTCATCCAGTTCATCGCCGTCGGGTTCGTGCGCCTCGTGCAAGGGCGCGTGAGCCTCTCGAACGTCAGCGGTCCCATCACCCTCTACGACATCGCCGGCCAGGCCGGAGCGAAGGGGCCGGCGTACTTCGTGTGGGCCATGGCGCTCATCAGCGTGAACCTGGGGCTCATCAACCTGCTCCCCATCCCGGTGCTCGACGGCGGGCACCTCGCCTTCTTCCTCATCGAATGGGTGCGCCGCCGGCCGCTGTCCCTTCGCGTGCGGGAGGTGGCCAGCCTCGTGGGGATGACGATGCTGTTCGCCCTGATGCTCCTGGCGTTCAAGAACGACGTGGAGCGGCGCTGGGACGTGATCGTGGGAGAACTGAGGGAGATCTTCCGAGCCGGCTCGTGACCGCGCGCCCCACGCCGGGGGGCAACGGCCCCGCGTTCCGCATCGGAGACTCGCGCCTCGCCCCCTTTCGTGCTTGTCTTCAGCCGCTTTTCCGCGCTTTTCCCCGGGGTAGTTGCATGAAGTCGTGGTGCAGGTCTTTCGGTCGCGCGGTCGCAGGGGGGACGTTGCTCCTCCTCTCCGCGTGCTCCCACGGCGTCACCACGGTCGAGGACATCGTGGACGACGGTGGCGATCTCGCCGCCGACGCGTCTTCCACGACCGAAGCCTCGAGCATCACGGGGCAGAATCCCGAAGACTCCTCGGCACCCACCGACGACGCCCCCACGTCCAGCGGAGGCGACGACGGCGGTGACGATGCCGGCAGCGACGACGCCGGACCCGTGCTCGTCGCCCCCTCGCCGGCCCTCGCGTCGATCACCCCGGCGACGGCCCTCGTCGGCAGCACGGGGCCCACCATCGTCTGCAACGGCAGCGGCTTCGTCGCGCGCTCCGTGGTCCAGGTGAACGGCCTGCCGCTCACGACGGGCTTCGTCTCCGCCACCCAGCTCCGCGCGACGCTCCCCACTTCGAGTCTCGCGACGGTCGGCACGCTCGCCATCACCGTCGGCACGGCGCCGCCCGGGGGCGGCGGGAGCACCGAGCAGGACTTCCAGGTCGTGAACCCGGCACCGACGCTGACCGCGCTCTCGCCCACGAGCGTGCTCCTCGGCGCGAGCGCGACGACCCTCACGGTGACCGGCGCGTCGTTCGTGACCGGCGTCTCGATCTCGTTCAACGGCGTCGCTCTTCCGACGACGCTCACCAGCGCCAACACCGCGACGGCGAGCATCCCCGCCGCCCAGCTGGTGACCTCGGGGAGCTTCCCCGTGACGGTGACGAACCCCACGCCGGGGGGAGGGACGTCCTCGTCGATCGCCTTCACCGTCGCCAACCCCACGGTGACGGTGACGTCCGTGACCCCCACGACGCTGCTCGTCGGCGCCGGCTCGAGCTCGATCGCCCTGGTCGGCACCGGCTTCGTTGCCGCGTCGTCCGTGTCCTTCAACGGAACGATCCTCGCGTCGACGTTCACCGACGCGCAGGATCTCTCGGCGACCGTTCCGGCCACCGCGCTGCTGAACGCAGGCAATTTCCCGGTCGTGGTGACGAACCCCGCTCCCGGCGGAGGAGTGAGCACGCCCGTCTCGGTCGCCGTCGTCTACCCGTCGCCCGCATTGACCTCGCTGTCGCCCACGAGCGTTCAGGTCGGCGCCGCACCCGCGACGGTGACCGCGATCGGGAGCGGCTTCATCAGCGGAGCGACGACCATCCTCTTCAACGGAACGGCGGCGCTCACCACGGTCTCGGACCCGAGCCACGCCTCGGCGACCCTCACGACGACGCAGATGGCCACCGCGCAGACCATTCAGGTCTCCGTGAACAACCCGACCCCCGGCGGTGGCACGACGAGCGCGCTCGCATTCACCATCGCCGACCCGGTCCCCGTCGCGACGTCGGTCGCGCCGTCCTCGGCCTTCATCGGCGCGAGCGACACGGCGATCACGCTGACGGGGAGCGGCTTCGTGCCGACGTCGGTCGTGAGCCTCGGCGGGGCGCCTCTCGCGACGACGTACGTGAGCTCGACGTCCCTCACCTCGACCATCCCCGCCGCCGACCTCACCGCCGCGGCGACGCTCTCGCTCTCGGTGACGAGCCCCGCGCCCGGTGGCGGAACGTCGGGATCGCTCTCGTTCGTGGTCGACAACCCCGGGCCGGCCATCACGTCGATCACGCCATCCTCCACCATCATCCCCGCGTCCGCGACCCCCATCGTCGTCGCCGGTACGGGCTTCGTCTCCGGCGCCTCGATCGTGAACCTCGGTGGGGCGCCGCTGGCGACGACGTACGGGAGCGGCACGCTGGGCGCGACGATCCCGGCGACGTCGCTCACCGCCGCCGGCACGCTGTCGATCACGGTCGTGAACCCGCCGCCTGGAGGGGGCTCCTCGAGCGTCTCGTACTTCACGGCCGATGATCCCGCCCCGACGCTGACCGGCCTCTCGACGAACGCGATCTACGCCGGCTCCGGCGCCACCGCCGTGACGCTCACCGGTACGGGCTTCGTCGCCGCTTCGGTCGTGAGCATCAACGGCTCGACCGTCTCCAGCACCTTCAACAGCGCGACGTCGCTCGGCACGACGGTCCCGGCCTCCCTCCTCGCGACGCCCACCACGCTGACGTTCACGGTCACGAACCCCGCCCCCGGTGGCGGAACGAGCGGCACGCAGACGATCACGGTCTCATGCAACACGACCGGCGTCGCCATCGTCCTCGGCGCGCTCAACGCGACCACGACCGAGACCCTGGACCTCACCAGCGGCGCGGCGACGGCCTACCGCATCACCACCAGCCAGTACTTTGGCAGCTCGCCCGACGAGTGCAGCAATCAGAAAGAGGACACGAGCGCGAAGGAGCCCTACGAGGGCTTCGTCGTCATGAACGCGACCGCGCAGTCGGCGACGCTCGAAGCGTGGGCGGTCTGCAACGAGACGGACGACGGCTACCTCATGTTCTTCGCCAACCAGTCCACCGTCCCCTCCACGCAGAGCGCGCTCGAGGCGTGCACGGGGATCATCTCCGAGGGGCTGGACGGCTCCGGCGGGTACAACAGCAAATCCCCCGGCGCGTCCGACTTCTGCCCCGGCCTGACGAAGACGAACGGTGGCGGGCTCACGCTTCCGGCCTGCGGCGTCGCGGTCGTGCTCATTCAGGCGTGGAGCACGACGAACAGCAGCTACACCCCCCCCACGACGCTGGCGGTCGACCTCGAGTGACGACCCCCGCATCGCCCTCGCGCGCGCCCTCCGCGCGCTCGATCGCGGCTCAGGTGCTCGCGCGCGTCGATCAGGACGGCGCCTTCGCCGCCGCGTCGCTCGACACCGAGCTTTCGCGCGCCGTGCAGCTGGAGCCGCGGGACCGCGCGCTCGCCACCGAGCTCGCCTACGGCACGCTGCGCGTACGCCCGTGGCTCGACGCGCGCCTCGAACGGCACGCCAAGCGTGGAATCGCCGGGCTCCCCGCGAAGGCCAGGGCGCACCTGGAGGTGGGCGCGTACCAGCTGTTCTTCTTGTCGCGCGTCCCCGCGTTCGCTGCGGTGAACGAAGCGGTCGACGGCGCACGCGCGGCTGGTGGCGCCAAGGTGGCGGCGTTCGCCAACGCGATCTTGCGCGCGCTCTCGCGCGAGGCGTCGAACGAAAAGGTGTCGGTCGAGGAAGCCATCGTGGCCTCGGCGGCCCCCTGGCTGAAGGCGTCACTGGGGCGCGCGCTAGGCGAGGAGGCCGTCGCCCCGTTCCTCGCGAGCGGTGCCGAGACTCCGCCCCTCGGGATCCGCGTGTCCACCCCGGACGCGCGCGACCCTTGGATCGCACGACTCCGCGAAGCGCTGCCGGATGCGTCGTTCGAGCCCGGCCGCGTCTCACCGTTGGCGATTCGCGCGCTCGGAGCGGGGAAGCCGCAGGCGCTGCCGGGGTGGTCGTCGGGCGACTGGACGGTGCAGGAGGAGGGGTCGCAGCTGGTCGCCCTCGCGCTGGGTGCGCGCGAAGGGGAGGTCGTGCTCGACGCGTGTGCCGGGCGCGGCAACAAGACGAGCGCGCTGGCCGCGATCGTCGGCCCCGGTGGCGCGGTCGACGCGGCCGACGTGCACGCGCCGAAGCTGGAAGCGCTGACGCGCGAGCTCGCGCGACTCAAGCTCTCGGTCCGCGGCAAGTACGCCGTCGACTGGTCCGTCGGCTCGAGCGACGTCCCGCGAGACTTCGACCGCGTGCTCGTCGACGCCCCCTGCTCGGGCGTCGGCACGCTCCGGCGCCGCCCCGATCTCCAGACGCGCCGTACGGCGGACGACCTCGCCGCGCTCGCGACGTTGCAGGGGGCGATCCTCTCGCGCGCTTCGGGGCACGTCCGTCGCGGCGGCTACCTCGTCTACGCGGTCTGCAGTGTGCTTCGGGAGGAAGCGGAGGACGTCGTCGCGTCCTTTCTCGCTTCCCACGCCGATTTCGCCGCCGTCCCGTTCGACTCGGCCCCAGCTCGCGCGGCCGCCGCTTCCCCCGACGCATCTTCTCTCCGTCTCCTCCCGCATGTTCACGGAACAGACGGCTACTTTCTTTCGAGCTTGCAACGTTTGCCATGACCGCCGAGGCGGCTTCCGCCGCCGACTCACGAAAACCGTCGCGACGTTCTCACGGCGCGAGTAGAAACGGGGGCCTTGGCCGCGTTCGCCGCCGGCCCTACGGAGACAACCCGCGATGCTCATCGATGTCGTCATGCCTCAGCTCGGCGAGAGCGTGTCCGAGGGAACCATCACCAAGTGGCTCGTCCGTGAAGGGGACGTGGTCGTCAAGGACCAGGGGCTCCTCGAGATCGCCACCGACAAGGCCGATAGCGAGCTCCCGTCGCCCGTGGCCGGGCGCGTCGGGAAGCTCCTCGCCAAGGAGGGGGACGTCGTTGCGGTGAAGACGGTCGTCTGTCAAATCGAAGAAGGGGTCACGACTCCCGCGGAGGCGCCCAAGGGCCCCTCGGTCTCGGCCCCCGTGGCCGTGAACGCCAGCGCCCCTGCCAACGATGGCGGCGCCCGGAGCGCGACCGGTGGCGCGCTGGCCAGCCCCGCGGCGCGCAAGGCCGCGCTCGAGAACGACGTGAACCTCGAGACGGTTCGAGGCTCGGGCGACTACGGGCGCATCGGGCGTGACGACGTGCTCCGCGCGACGACGCAGGCCGCCGGCGCTCCGAAGGCAGCACCCGCGCAGGTTGCCCAGGTTGCACAAAGTGCGAAGCCCGCCGCCGCGCAGCTCACCCAGATGATCAACCAGGGGGGCGGCTTCGTCCCGCCGATCCCGGGCGTCGGCTTCGGGGCCTTCAAGCTTCCGCAGTACCGTCCGCGCGAGGGGGATCGCGTCGTACCGTTCACGCGCCGGCGCCGCATCACGTCGGACCACATGACGTACTCGAAGTTCGCTTCGCCGCACGTCGTGACGGTGGCGGAGGTCGATCTTCACAAGGCCAGCCGCCTGCGCGAGGCGAACAAGGAGCGCTACAAGAAGGAAGGGCTCTCGCTCACGATGCTGGCGTTCGCGGTCGTCTCGGTCGCTCGTGCGCTCCGTGAGAACCCCGACCTGAACGCGCGCGTCCTCGACGACGCGTACGTCGTCCTCAAGGAAGTGAACGTCGGCGTCGCGGTCGACTCACCCGACGGCCTCGTCGTCCCGGTCGTCCGTCGCGCCGACGAGCTCGGCCTCCGCGGCATCGTCCGCTCGATCGACGACCTCGCGAAGCGCGCCCGCACCGGCAAGATCACCATCGACGACCTCAGCGGCGCGACCTTCTCGGTCACGAACCCCGGCCTGAAGGGGAACCTCTTCGGCGGCGCCATCATCAACCAGCCGAACGTCGGCATCCTCCGCATGGGAGAGATCCAGAAGCGCGTCGTCGTGGTCGAGGGGGCCGACGGTGAGGACCAGATCGCGATCCACCCGATCATGTACATGGCGCTCAGCTACGACCACCGCATCGTCGACGGCGTGAACGCGAACTCGTTCTTGTGGCGCGTGACGGAGATCCTGGAGAAGGGCGACTTCGAGGTCTGACGGGCCAGCCCGTGAAAGGCTGGCGGCGGCTTTCAAGGTCTCTGCTCGTCGGGTGGCTGGTCGGGCCGCGCCGAGGCCGTTCCTTTCCGCATCTCACGGGACGATTCCGATCGGATCCGTGTACCCGCCCTGCGGACTGGGGACGGTACCGAGCTGGGTCAGCGCACCCGTTCCGCTGTTGATGCCATAGGTCGTGATCTCTCCGGAATCGCCCGCGACGTAGAGAAAGCTCCCCGAAGGGTCGACCGAGATCGCGCGGAGCTCCGTCGAGCTCGGCGCCGTGCCGGCCGGCGTGAGGGCTCCCGTGGTGCCGTCGACCGCGTAGATGTTGATGAGGGAGATCTCGTAGTTGACGACGTAGAGGAAGGTGCCGGCCGGATTCAGGGCAAGGCCGAACGAGTCTGGCGCCGCGCCCCCGTCGACGCCCGCGCCCGTGACCTGACCGGTGACCGACAGGACCCCTTCTGCGCTGTAGGCGAGCGGCATGATCACGTTCGACTGCGACCCACCGGTCACGTAGAGCGTGCGGAGCGTAGGGTGCACGACGCCCACGAAGGGGTTGCCGGGCGCGGTGAAGTCCTGCGGTCCGCCGTCGTTCTGGACGACCGGCGTGAGCCCCCCTGCACCATCGATTTTGAAGACCGTGATCGTGCCGAGCAGGTAGTTGAACCCGAAGAGGAAGGTCCCCGTCGGATCGATCGCCACCGCCTTGGGCTGCCCCCCCGCCGGCAGCGGCACGTCTCCGAGCGATGTGAGAGCCCCGCCAGCCCCGATCGAGAAGCGCGAGATGGAGTTGCCGACCTCGTTCGCCGTGAAGACGAAGCTCGATGTCACCGCGACCCATCGGTCGCCGGTCCCGGCCGGGAAGTCCTGCACGGCAGCTGCGTCCGCCGGATTCGCGTCGATGCGCTCGAGGAGCCCCCCGTGGAGCACCTGGTACGCGCCGACCCCGTACCCGTCGTCCGCCGCGTACAGGTAGTGCGCGTTCGGCGTGAGGGCCGTGGCGATCGAGCCGCCGGACGTCGACTGGTGGGTGCTGCCGCCATCGACGCTCGACTGATTGATCGGCGTGAGGGCGCCCGTCGAAAGATCGATCCCGAAGCTCTCGACCTCTGCGGCGCCGGCGAAAAAGACGTAGTGCGTGAAGACCGGGCCCGCGTCGGTTGCGACGGAGGCGTCCGCGGCGTCGGGGGCCGTGGCGTCGGAAGCGTCGGAAGCGTCGGGCTCGGAGGAGTCGGCGACGCTCGTGTCCTGCGCAACGTCGGCGCCCGCATCGCTCTGCGCGACGTCCGGCTGCGGCGCCGTCGTGTCGGCGATGCCCGAGTCGCCGGGCCCGCTCCCGTCCAGGGAGATCGTCGCGTCGCCCCCCGCGTCGTTCGAGGGCTCCGACGCATCCTGCTCCGGACCGAGCCCCCCGGCGTCCTCACCACCAGGCGCGCCAGCCGTCGGGCTCACGCACGCTTCGATTGCCCCGGCTCCGATGACGCTGCCGAGCACCACGGCGACCCAAGTTCTTCGTCGCATCGACCCCTCCATGAACCGCTTCAAGAGCAACCCGCGTGCCCGACGAAGCGCCCGCACCGGAGCCTCTGCGAAGGCCTGAAGCGCAAGAGCCGCGCTTCCCCCGGTGCCCGGCGCGCTGGCGCATCGGGCATATCGTGCACGCGACTGTGCACGCGATCATCAACCCGCGAGGCCGAAAGTGCACCGCATGCACACCGCAGAAGACTCGCGCCGGCGAACAGGGCTTGAGCCCGGGGCCGCGACCCTCGCGCCGATCTCCATTCGGCGTCCGCGGCGTGCTCAGATCGAGCACTCCTTGCCCACCTTGCGCACATATGAGGTACGCAGAGGCCTGGTGCCACGCGCCGAACGCGCGACTCTCGCCGGCGGGGTCCTGCGGTTCTTCTGATCAGCGCCGCCGCCCGATCACGAGCGTCTCTGCCGACCCCAGCGCTTCGCACGTCGCGTCGAACCACGGCGCGAACGCCGCGCGCCACTCGTCGTCGCTCGGCACGATCGCTTCGACCGCGATCCCCGCCGCGCCATCCTCGTGTACGCAGCGGTCGTCTGCCGTGCGCACGATGCGCGAGTCGCCCTCGGCGAGCACCTCGAACCCCACCAGCCACGCGCGCGAAGGCACCTCGGCGACGAACGTTCCCCCGGAGCGAACGACACGCGCGATCTCTCTCGCGAGCCCGGTGTATGCGTCGCGCACGGGCGGGTGCGCGAGCGTCCCGTGAAGCGCGATGACCGCGTCGAAGCTCGCGTCGTCGAAGGGGAGCGTCGTCCATAGATCCGCCTGGACCAGCGGTACGGGTCGCGCGCGACGCGCACAGAGCGCGAGCATCGAGGGGGATGCATCGAGCCCCGTCGGCACGAGCCCCGCGTCCTGCAGCGCCCCGAGCTCGCGCCCCGTCCCGACGCCCAGGTCGAGCACGCGCGCCGGCGCCTTCGGCAACACGGCAAGCACCCTCGCCATTCTCTCGCGCGTCACGCTCGCATCGAGCGCGTACGCCCGATCGTAGCGGCGCGCGATCGTCTCGAAGAACTCGTTCGGCGAGACTCTTCTCACCGCGCTCCCGTGCGCCGCGGCTTCCCCTTCGCCGCAGCCGCGAGCGCTTCTGCGCGCGCGATCTTGCACAGCGCGAGGTACGTCGCCTCGTGGATTCCCGCGATGGCGATGGCGCGATCGATGATGCCCGCGCAATCCCCTTCGCTCCACGCGCGCTTCGGCCTCTTCGTCGCGGCCCGCATGTGCGCGCGCCCCACGAGCGCTCCGAGGTACTTCGCAACCGGATCGAGCTCCGCGTCCCGCATCCCCCCCAGATCGAGCTTGTCTTCCTGTGGAGAGAGCCGGCGCACGAAGAGCGAGAGATCGCCGAGCGTGCTCGTCCCCAGGAGGAGCGGAGGGCGCGCGACGCACCCACGGAACGCGCGGAGTACCCGGGTCGCGGGCTCGAGCCGGTCACGCTTCGCCGGCTTGCCGAGCAGCGCGTACGCCGATGGATCCCCCTGCTCCTTCATGTCGAACACCCACGCGCCGTCGGGCCCCCCTTTCCCACGCACGAGCACCGCGATGCGCACGCAGCCGAGGCTCCCCGTCCCCGCGACGCGCCACGCGGCGTCGATGATCTCGCTCGTCTCGCGATCGGGGCGCACCCCCTCGTCGAGCGACTGGAGGTACCGATGGAACGCGCCCTCCACCCCCTTGGCGATCCCGCGCGGAAGCTCCGCGTACCGCGGTCCCCGCACGAACCGCCGGTGTCCCTTCACGACCTCGGTACGCGCATCGAGAAGCTCCTTGCGCGAGCGTCCGGCGACCTGATCCACGAGGCGCGCCACCACGTCGGGTTCGCGCGGGAGCTTCGCGTCCCCGAACGCTGCGCCGACGTAGGCGTCGAGCAGCGTGTGCGCCAGATCGAGCACGCGCCTTCCGTCCGCGCCGAGCTCGCGTCCTCCGAGGATCAGGCTGGTCGTGAGTCGCGTCACGTCGAGGCGCCACGGACCGATCACGGCGTCGTCGAAGTCATTCAGATCGAACGCGACGTCATCGCGCTCTCGCTTGCTCGCACCGTCGACGAGCGGGCGCGGTCGATATGCACCGAAGTTCTCGAGGTGCAGATCGCCCGTGAGCCAACCCTTCCCGCGCGGCCCCTCGGCGAGCGTCGGATGCGCCGCCAGGAGATCGTAGAAGAGCGGTGCCGCGCCGCGAAGAAACGCCAGCGGCGACGTGGTCATCCGCCCGAGCTTGTGCGCAAGGAGCTCCGGGAAGCGTGTAGTTCGCGCACGGTCGAGCGCGATCTGGTGGCGAGCCAGCGCCATGGGGTCGACTGCGAGCATGCGGCGAGGATACGCCCCATGCCCGGTCGCGTGTAATGTGCCGCCGCGATGGCGTCGCTCGAAGAGGCTCGCTTGCGCGTGGCGCGCGGACTCGAGGCGGGAGAGTGGGACGGTTTCGCGTCACGCTTCCTGTCGATGGGCTGGAGCGCCGTCGCGTCGCGGGGGCTCGCGCGGCCGCTCGTGTACGCCCAAGGGGTACGCGTGGTCGCCGTGGGGGGATCGACGCTCGGAGGCTCGGGGAAGACCCCTCTGGCGATCGCGTGTGCGCGCGAGCTGGCGAAGGGGGGAGCGGGGCGGGTGGTGTACGTCGCGCACGGGTATCGGGCGAAGCCTGGCTCGCCGCGGATCGTTCAGGTGGACGACGATCTCGCGTGCGTCGGGGACGAGGCGCTCGTCGCAGCGCGAGCGCTCGAAGGGTCGGTCGCCGTCGTCGTCGCCGGGACGCGACAGGCGGCCCTCGACTATGCCTCTGCTCGCGCCGACGTGATCGTCGTCGATGGCGTCCTGCAGACCGCACCGCGCCGCGCGTCGCTCGCGCTTCTCGCGCTCGACGCCTTCTCCCCGTGGGGCACGGGCTACGCTCCCCCCCGCGGCGACCTCCGCGCCCCCGCCTCCGACCTGCTCGCTGCCGTCGACCGCGCGGTCCTCCTTCGCGACGAGCTCTCGACGCCCGCCGTCCCTCGGTTGGCCGGGGGTAGGGGAGTGGACATCGCGGAGGTCGTCGCGCACGGGGCTCGCTTCGGTGACCGCCGCCTGGCGTGGCCCGAGCTGGCCGCCATGCGCGTCGGTCTCTTCGTCGCCTTGGCCCGCCCCTCGCGCATCGTCGCTTCCCTCGCGCGTCGCGCCGTGGCCCCTGCCGTCGTCATCGAATCCAGCGATCACGCGCCCGTCTCGTCGTGGTCACTGTCGCGACGGCTAGCCTCGGTGCCGGTCGACCTCTGGCTCGCTACGGCGAAATGCGCGACGCACTTGGAGGGGGCGGACATCCCACACGCGACCCTCGATCACGACGTATTCCTCGACGAATCTCTCGTTCGAGCACTACGGGCGAGCACGGCATGACCCTCTCCCGGGCCGCGCGCATCGCGGGGGGGGTCAGTTGCAGCGGGGCTGCTTGACCCTCCGCGCTCCTCGCCGGTAGTCTTCTGAAGCGCGGATCTCCGCGATTTCCTGATGATGGGTCGGTCGAATTCGCCATCGAGATCGACGAAGCGCGAAGCTCTCGGGGAGGCTTTGTGAGCGAGCCCGACGAGAAAACACGCGTCACGACCATCGTGCAGAAGCCGATCGGCAAAGCCGAGGACGGCCCAAGAGGCACTGACTGCATCGTCGTGATCTATACGAAGGAGCCCACGCTCCTCGGCAAGCGCTTCGAGCTCGACACCTCTCCGTTCCGGATCGGGCGCGGTGCGGACTGCAACATCGTGCTCGAGGGCGATAGCGTCTCGCGCCGTCATGCGCATTTCGTTCAGCGCGACACGCAGTGGTTCGCGGTCGACGACGGCTCGACGAACGGGACGTACGTCAACGACGAGCAGATCGGCCGCGAGTACGCCCTGGCGAACGGTGACCGCGTGAAGGTCGGTCCCACGATCTTCAAGTACCTCACCGGGCAGGACGTCGAGGCGCAGTACCACGAAGAAATCTATCGGATGACCATCATCGATGGTCTCACGCAGGCGCACGTGAAGCGCTACCTGCTGGAGGCTCTCGAGAAGGAGATGATCCGCGCCCGTCGCCACGCGCGCGATCTTTCTCTCATCATGTTCGACATCGATCACTTCAAGAAGATCAACGATTTCCACGGCCACCTGGCCGGCGACTTCGTCTTGAAGGAGCTCGCGCGCATCGTTCAGTCGAGGATCCGGCGCGACGAGGTTTTCGCGAGGTACGGCGGCGAAGAGTTCGCGATCGTGCTGCCGGAGACCAACCTCGAGGGGGCTCGCGCGCTCGCGGAAGGGCTTCGCGAGAAGCTCGAGTCGAGCAAGTTCACCTTCCAGAATGAAGTAATCCACGTGACGGTGTCCATCGGCGTCGCCACGCTCACCGATCAGGATCGGTCGAGCATGGATCTCATCAAGCACGCCGATCAGAAGCTGTACGACGCCAAGCGCGGCGGCCGTAACCGCGTCGTGGCCTGAGGTCCGCGGTCGTGCCGCCGCTCTCGGAGCTGCCGCCTGCGCTCGACTCGAACGGGCAGGAGCCGCCGCGCATGGTCGTCGAGCCGCCGGGCCCGATGTCGCGCGCGCTGGCCGCGAAGCTCGCCGCAGTGGAATGCCCGGCCTTCGACGCTCGACGTGATGCGCGCGCCGTGGAGAGCGGCGCCGACCACGCGCCCATCGTCTATGCGAGCGCGCGCGGGTCCAACGTCATCGACGCCGACGGGAACCGCTACGTCGACCTCGCGGCCGGCTTCGGCGCGCTCCTGCTCGGGCACTCGCCCAAACGAGTCGCGCGCGCGGTCGAAGCGCAGATGGATCGCACGTGGCTCGCGCTGGGTGACGTCTACTCGGCCGACGTGAAGATCGCGCTCTGCGAGCGACTGGCGAAGCTGTTCCCCGAGCCTGGTGCGCGCGTCATGCTGGGACTGTCGGGTGCGGATGCCGTGACCGCGGCGATGAAGACGGCGACGCTCGCGACGGGGCGCCCCGGCGTCGTCGCCTTCTACGGCGGATACCACGGTCTCTCGTATGGACCGCTCGCGGCCTGCGGTCTCAACGAGGGGTTCCGCGCCCCGTTCGCGGCGCAGCTCGGCACGCGCGTCGAGTTCCTCCCGTACCCGACGAACGAAGCGCAGGTCGATTCGGTTCGGCGGCAGCTCGGCGCGGCGGTCGATCGCGGGGGAATCGGCTGCGTCCTCGTCGAACCCGTGCTCGGTCGCGGCGGGTGCGTCGTTCCTCCGGCGGGCTTCATGGGGATGCTCCGCGAGGCGTGCGACGCGGCCGCTGCGCTGCTCGTGGCCGACGAGATTTGGACGGGGCTCGGGCGGTCGGGCGCGATGCTGGCCAGTGCGGACGCGGGCGTCGTGCCGGATCTGGTGTGCCTCGGGAAAGGGCTCGGCGGGGGCTTCCCCATCTCGGCGTGCATCGGTCGCGGGAGAGCGTTCGCGGCTTGGGGTGCACACGGCGGGACTGCGATCCATACGGCGACGCACTTCGGTGCACCGCTCGCATGCGCCGCGGCCATGGCCACGCTCGACGCTATCGCCAGCGAGAAGCTCCCCCTGCGCGCAAAGGAAGTGGGCGACAGGTGGGTCGACGCCCTTTGCGATCAGCTCCGCGACAAGCGGATCGTCGCGGTGCGCGGGCGCGGACTGATGATCGGCGTCGAGCTGGAAGGGGGCGCGGCCCGCGCTCTCGCGGTGTCGCGCGCGCTCCTGGCCCGCGGGTACATCGTCCTGACGGGCGGGACGCGCGGTGACGTGCTGACATTGACCCCCCCGTTGAACATCGACGAGCCACTGCTGGGGCGCTTCGCCAGCACGCTCGGTGAGTGTCTCTAGGCGGCGCGATGTTCGAGCAAAGCGACGAGCTCCACCGGCGCGCGCGCGCGTTCGTCACCGCGTTCGAGGCGAAGGCCGCGATGCCCGAGCCGTTCGACGCGCTCGCGTGCGACATCGCGCGGCATCAGGCGGCCCATGTCGAGGGATTCGCGCGCCTCTGCAAGGCCCGCGGTATCGACGTCACCGCGCTCGAGCGCGCAAGCCAGATCCCCGCGGTCCCGACCGACGCATTCAAGCTGTCGCGTGTCGCTGCGTTCCCCGAGTCGGACGCACGCGTCGTCTTTCGCACGAGCGGCACGACGATCGGCGCTCGCGGCGCGCACGCCATGCGCGACGTGAGCACGTACGACGCGGCGGCGCTCGCCTTCGGGCGCGCTTCCGTCGCCCGGGATCTCGCGAAGCGCGTGCCGGTGCTCGTCCTCGGTCCTTCGCCGGCCGTTCTGCCCGATTCCTCGCTCACGCACATGATCGACCTGTTCGTTCACGCGCTCGGCACCCCGGCGACGAGCGCGGAGACGTACCTCATCGACGCAGACGGCATCATCGACCTCGAGTCGTTCGACACTCGCGTCGCGCGCGCGCTGGTCGCGCACGAGCCGATCCTCGTGCTCGGAACGTCGTTCGCCTACGTGCATCTCCTCGATGCGCTCGGGGACGAGGGCTTTCGTCTGCCGCACGGCAGTCGCGTGATGCAGACCGGGGGATACAAGGGTAAATCGCGAGAGGTCCCCGCCGAAACGCTGCGGCGCGATCTCGCGCGGGCGTTCCACGTGCCGACGCGCGCGATCGTCGCCGAGTACGGGATGACCGAGCTCTCCAGCCAGTTTTACGAGCAGACGCTCAACGACGAGCACCTTCCCCACGGCGTCTACGCCGAGCCCCCGTGGGCGCGCGTCGAGGCGGTCGATCCCGAGACGTTGACGCCGGTCGCCGATGGCGAGATCGGGATCGCCCGCATCGTCGACCTGATGAACGTGGACAGCGCCGTCGTCGTACTGGCCGCCGATCGCGTCCGCCGCGTCCCGCAAGGTTTCGAGCTCCTCGGCCGCGCGCCGGGAGCCGCGCCCCGCGGTTGCTCGATCGCGATCGACGAGATCATGGGGCGATGATCCGCGATCGCGCGGAGCGGACGCGAGACGTGATGCGCCTCGTCACCGCGGCCCGGGCCGTCGCGCGGGATCGCGCGTCGCTCACGGAGGACCTGGTCTCCACGACGGGCCTTTCGCGCGAAGGCGTGGAGCTCGGGTTCACGAGGCACCTCGAGCTGAGCCCGACCGAGGCCGAGATCGACGCGCTCGTCGCGACGGCGGGTGATGCGAAGCATGTCGCCGTGATTCTGTCGGCCAACGTGTTCGTGGCCCCACTCCGCGCCATCGCCATCGCCCGCGCCGCGTCCCCCAGCGTCGTCGTCCGCCCCTCGCGACGCGAGCCGCACTTCGCGCGGGCGCTCGTCGAACGAGCGGGCGATCCCGGGATCTCCCTCGTGGATGACGTGGATCTCTCGCGGCTCTTCGGCGGCGAGGTGCACGTCTACGGGCGCGATGCGACGATCGCCGACGTGAGGTTGCGCGTGGGAGAGCGCATCCGCGTGCGTGGTCACGGTGCCGGGATGGGGGTCGCGCTCGTCTCGCGCGACGCGCGTCTGGAGGACGCGGCGGCCGCGCTGGCGGCGGACGTCATCGCGTTCGATCAGCGAGGCTGTTTGAGCCCGCGCGTCGCGCTCGTCGTCGGCGATGCTCCCCGTGCGTCCGCGTTCGCCGACGCTCTCGATGCGGCGTTGACCTCTGAAGGTGCGCGCGTGCCCCGTGGGCTCGTTCATGCCGACGAGCGGGCCGAGGCCTCGCGCTACGAATCGACCCTCGCTTTCGCCGGGCGCGTCATTGCGAGAGCCGACCACGTCATCGGCGTCGGTCCTGTCGGGGCCCCGCTACTGGTTCCCCCTCCGGCGCGCCACGTCCACGTCGCTCCCGCCGCGTCTCAGGAAGAGGCGCTGCGGCTGCTCGCGGATCTCGCCCAGGTCATCGTTGCTTTCGGTTGTGACGATCCTGCACTTGCGGAGCGTGTCGCGCCACGCCATGCGCGCCGTTCGCGGCTGGGCGAGATGCAGCGGCCGCTGCTGGACGGCCCCGTAGATCGGCGCGATCCGACGTAGCTAGCCCTCTCCTTGGGACCTTGCGGGCCCCTCAGCGCAGCGCTCGCGTCTCTCCGATATCGAAGATCCACAGGCGCGAGGGGTCGTGCCCGCGCTCGTTCCACCACGCGCGCATTCGCTCAGGCGGCTCACCCGGCGGCTCGTCGGTCAGGTCGAACGTGCCCCAGTGCATCGCGCACAGGTTCTTCGCGCCGAGGAGCTCGAACGCGCGTCCGGCTTCCTCGGGCCCCATGTGCTGCTCTTGCATGAACCAGGTCGGATCGTAGGCGCCGATGGGCAACATTGCCCAGTCGATGCCGGGAAAGCGCCGCCCGATCTCGGTGAACATCTCCTCCGAGAACGCGGTGTCGCCCGCGTGGTAACTCGTCCCCTCGGGGCCGCGCATCACGTATCCGCCCCAGAGTCGCTGGTTGCGATCCCATGGGGTGCGCATCGACCAGTGCTGCGCCGGCACGAGCGTGATCGAGACGTTCACCGGTCCCGGAATGCGAAACGTGTCCCACCATCCGAGCTCCACGATCTGCGCGAAGCGCTGCGACCGGAGGATGTCGCCGTTGTTCTCGGGAACGACGTAGATCGTGTCGTTGCCGATCTCCCGCAGCGTTGGAAGGTCGAAGTGGTCGTAGTGCGCGTGCGAGATCGTGACGACGTCGATCTTCGGCATGGCATCGAGCCTCACACCGGGCGCAGCGCGCCGTTTCACCACCGGCTGGATGGCGTCGCTCCAGATCGGATCGGTGACGATGAGCCGCCCGCCGAGTCGGTTCGCGAACGTCGCGTGCCCGATCCACGTGAGGCTCGCGTCACGCGACGCCAACCGCTTTCCGTCGTTCAGGCGCCGAGGCGTGACGAAATCACGCCCGACCTTCTTCCTTCCACTCCGCAGCCGCTCTACCTGCCAGCGAACGATGTCGCCGAGCCCCTTGTCGGGCGTCGTCCCGTCGAGGTTGGTGTACCGCGGCACGGTCCGACCCGCGCCCTCAGGTGCTGGCGGCGCGAACGGGGATGATCTGGACGCGACGATCGGGACCTTCGCCGTTGCTCTCGGTGCGAACGCCCTCGATGTCCTTGATCGCCATGTGCACGACGCGGCGGTCGCGCGCGTTCATCGGATCGAACGTGATGATCTTCCCCTCCGCCATCACGCGCTGGGCGAGCTTTCGAGCCATCTCCCCGAGCTGGTCCTCGTGGCGCGCGCGGTACCCCTCGGCGTCGACCGCGATGTGCTTGCGCTCCTCGCCCGGCCGGTGCGCGACGCGCGTGGTGAGGTACTGGATCGCTTCCAGCACTTGGCCGCGCTTGCCGATGATCCGCCCTGCGTCGGGCCCTTCGATCTCGAGGCGAATCTCGTCATCGCCCCCTTCACCGTCGTCCGGCGCGACGCTCACTTCGGCGTCCATTGCCATCTTGCCGACGAGCATGCGCACGAAATCCACGGCGCGCTTCGCCTGCACGTCCAGCGTCGACTCGTCGACGGCTCCACCCACCTGCTTCTGCGACGCGTTGGCCCCGGAGGGTCGATCTGCCGAGCTCATATCAGACACGGACTTTTCCCTTTCCAAAAGCGGGCGAACTCTTGCCCCCCGCATCATCGACTTGCTTCACCACGATTCCACCGCCGGGCGGAGGGTTCCGTGGCGCGATCTTCTCGACCACGAGCTGCTGCGCGATCCCCAGCGCGCTCGAAGTGAGCATGTACAGACCGAGCGCCGCGGGGAGGAACAGCACGAGCACCGTGAACATGATCGGCATCATGTACATCATCATCTTCTGCTGCATCGGATCCATCCCCTGCTGCGGGACGATGCGCTGCTGGAGGATGATGAACGCGCCGTACACGATCGGCAGGATGAAGAACTTGTCGGGCGCCGAGAGGTCCTGCAGCCACAAGAATTTCTCGTGGTACATCTCCACCGCCGTCTGCAAGGTCGCCCACATCGCCCACCAGATCGGGAGCTGCACGAGCTGCGGCAAACATCCGCCGAGCGGGTTCACGCCGTGCTTCCGGTACAGCTCCATCATCGCCATCTGGCGAGCCTGGGCGTCGTCGGGGAACTTCTTGTTCAGCGCGTCGATGTCCGGCTTGATCCGCCGCATCGCGATCGTCGTCTGAATCTGCTTCCACGAGAGCGGGAAGAGCAGGACGCGCAGACACAACGTCAACGCGATGATCGACAGCCCCCAGTTCCCGAACGCGACGTGCGCGTGGAAGAACACGAGCGCGGCGACGAGGAACTTCGCCACCGGCGAGAACGTTCCGAGGTTGATCATGTCGCCGAGACGCGGCTTGCCGCCGGCCGTCATCGCGAGCACGTCGCGCTCCTTCGGTCCGAAGTAGGCGGTCTCGGCGTACGTCGTCGACTGCTTCGGCGCGAGCGACACGATCGGGTACTCGATCGCGGCGTGGTAGATCGCGCCCGAAGCGTCGTCCTCCGCGTCCTTTCCGGGGGCTCTCACTTCTTCCGCGAGGAGCGCGCACTCCGGCTTCGTGTCGTCGACGCCCGCCTTCTCCTCGAAGGCGACGGACGGAACGATCGCCTGAGCGAAGTAGTAGTTCGAGACGGCGGCGTAGCGATCGACGAGAGGCTCGCGGAACCACCCCTCCTTGAAGTCGGTCTTCTGCTTGCGCGTGACGTCTTTCTCGCGCGCGCACTGTAGATCCGTCACGAAAGGCGAGACGCGGCCGAGGTGCCCCTTCGTCTCGCCGTTGGTCCGGAAAGCGAAGGTCGCAATCGAGAACCGGTGCTTCTTCGGCGCGTCGGCGAGGTTGGTCACCTGCGTCGTGACGTCGAGCTCGTAGGGGCGCTCACCGGCGACGATCGTCTTGGTGATCGATACATCGGCGTCCTGGTACGTGAACTTGCAACCGGAGGAATTCGGCAGCGTCTCGAGCTTCCAGGGGAACCGGTCGAACTTGACCTGGTCGTCCGCACCGTCGGCCCGGAACAGCGTGCGCAGCGAGCGCCATCGTTCGTGGTCGGGAGTCGTCGAGAGATCGAGCTGGTCGTACTGCGGGTCGAGCACTTTGAAGTGCGTGATCGCCGCGCCGCGTGGCGAGAGGACCGCCTCGAAGCGCGCGGTCTTGATCGGGCACGTCTCCGTCTCCGGAGCCGCCGAACCGTCGAAGGAGTCCTCCGCGAAGCCGGGCGCGTTGACGTACGTCTCGACCGGAATCCTTTGCGACGGGCCGTCGTGCTTCCCGCCGAAGAAGGGCATCCCCCACTTCATGAACGCGAACACGGCCAGCGAGATGACCGCCCAGCGGATGATGGTGTTTCGATCGATGCCCATGCGTCGGAAGTCTTTCGGTGCGCCTCGCCGCCGCGGGTTTCCGCGCGTGCGTTAGCCGGGGATCAGCTTGGAGTGTTGGCCCGCAGGTTGCGCTCGAGGTTGGTGAGCTTTGGCGTGCGGTTCGGAGGGATACGGGGCGCGGGGGGCGGATCGAAGCCGCCAGGATGAAACGGGTGGCACTTACACACGCGAAGGATTGAAAGCAAGCCGCCCCGCGCGGCGCCGTGCAGCTCGAGGCACGACGCGGCGTAGCGTGAGCACGACGGCTCGAATCGGCAATGCCCCCCCAGAAGGGGCCTGAGCAGCAGCTGGTACGCCCGGACGAAGGCCAGGAGCACCCGTGCAGCGAGGGACGGCTTCGGCGTCATGGTTTCGGGGCGGCGCGACCGCGGCCGGCGCCGTGCGAACCATGCGGCATGGCGCGGGCTCGTGCCAGACCTTCTTCCGCCCGGCTGCGGACGAGGCCGCTCACGTCTTCCCACTCGGCCCGGGTCTCGGCGAGCCCTAGGGTCTCGGCGCCCAGCCGGGCCACGACGACGAGGTCCACGCCGTCCGGGAGCCACTCCGGCCACAGGCGAAAGCACTCGCGGCAGACGCGCTTTACGCGGTTCCTGGCGACCGCGTTGCCAATCTTCTTGGTCACGACGAGCCCGAGCCGGGCCGGACCGGGCTTGGGCGGCTGTCGCGCTGCGACGAGCAGGACGTAGTGCCGAGTGGTGACCCGGCGCGCTACGCCCTGGACGTGGACGAACTCGCGCCGCTTGCGGACGCGTCGATTCCGGCCGAACTTGCGCGGCCCGTCACCCAGACTCGGGACCATGGGAGATCCCTCACTGCGTTCGACACGACTCGTCGCCGGGGCGACGAATCACTTCTTGTACGTCGAGACCGCGAGGCGCTTCCGCCCCTTGCGACGACGGTTCTGAAGGACCTTGCGGCCGCCGGCCGTCGCCATGCGGGCGCGGAAGCCGTGCGTGCGCACGCGACGAACGTTATGGGGCTGATAGGTACGCTTCATGGGGGGCGAGAAGAAAGCACCGGAAGGGCCCGTCGTCAAGCGCGGGGCGGGGGGTGCTGGTGAATTGGTTCTCCATCCTGCGGCCGCCTGCCCTCATCCGCCCGTCGCGGATCTGCCGGGCATCCAACGGGATTTTCAGCAATTCAGCCGGTTTTGATACGCTCGAGGACGGCTCCCGCCCATCGAACCCCGCGACCCGTGTACGCTAGCCCACGGTACGCGGCTCGCATTCTGCCCGTGCACGTTTGCAGTTCCATTGCTTCACGAGCCCAAGGCGACACGAACGAATGAAGCGCACGATCACCCGACGTAGCCGTCGGAGTCCGCTCACCGCTCTTCTACTTGCCGGAGCCGGAACCGGAGCTGCCGCGCTGCTTGCCGTCGAGCTCCCCGCTCGCGCGCAGCAGAACACCTTCCACCTGGACCGGCTCGACGTCCCCGGCTCGCCGGACGACGGATTCGTCTTGTTCCGCCCCTACACGCGGCAGAACACGATCTTCTTCGCGCAGATGGCGCTCGGCTACTCGCTGAACCCGCTCCACACGAACAACATCATCAACGACTCGGCGGTGCTCCGGAGCTCCCCCGGTGCCGTCGTCAGCGACCAGTTCACGAGCTACGCGAACCTCGGGTTCGAATTCCTCGACCGGTTCATCGTCGCCGCCTCGCTCCCGATCACGTGGGTCCAGGACGGCTCGAACCCCAACTACTCCAGCCTCGCCAACAATCCGCTCGGGGGGACCGGCAACACCACCACGGTCGACACCACGGGCCCCGGGGCCGGCGATCTGCGGCTCGACTTCCGCGCGGTCCTCTGGCGGAACCAGGAGCGAACGGCCGCCGTCGGCGCCCAGCTGAGTGTCTTCGCGCCGACCGGCACTCCGTCGAACTTCGGCGGCGACGGCCAGACGACCGCGATGGTCGCGTTCAGCGGTGAGTACAAGATCCGGTTCGTCACGCTCGTCGCGCAGACCGGCGTCCACTTCAGGCCGCAGAACTCGATCAACGAGCCGACCTTGAACGGTGGCGGGAGGATCGCCGGGCTCGGCGTCGGCAACGAGTGGCAGTTCGCCGTTGGAGGGTTCATCCCGATAGCGAAGAACAAGTACCGAATCGGCGCGACGATCTTCGGGCAGACCGGCATCACCGACGGCAATACAGCCGGCAACACGTTCTTCACGAAGCAGAACACGCCGCTCGAATGGCAGGCGGAAGGGCGCATGAAGTTCGGGCCCCATAACCACTGGTGGTGTGGCGTCGGCGCCGGCACGCGCATCCTGAACGGCTACGGGGCGCCCGACTTCCGCGCCATCGGCATGCTCGGGGCGTACCTCCCGATCCTCGATTCGAACGCGGCGTCGCCCGACCCGAAGCTCGCGATGCGCGAGAAGTGGCGCGAGCAGGGGGCCATCGACTCCGATCACGACGGCATTCCCGACGACATCGACGCCTGCCCGACGGAGGCCGAGGATCACCTCGGGAACGATCCGAACGACGGCTGCCCGCAGCCCGCCGATCGCGACGGCGACGGCATCCCCGATCAGTACGACAAGTGCCCCGATCAGCCGGAGGACAAGGACGGCATCGACGACACCGATGGTTGTCCGGAGGACGATGCCGATCAGGACGGCATCCCCGACACGACCGACGCTTGCCCGCGTGAGCCCGGCCAGCCTTCGCCCGATCCGAAGAAGAACGGCTGCCCGCAGTTCATTCACCTCGAAGGATCGGTCGTGCGCGTGCTGCAGCAGGTGCACTTCGCGACCGGGTCGGCGACGATTCTCCCGGACAGCTTCCCGATGCTCCAGGAGATCGCCAACCTGCTGAAGGCGAATCCTCAGATCAGGCGCATGTCGATCGAAGGGCACACCGACGATCGCGGCGATGCCGACATGAACAAGCGTCTTTCGGACGCACGCGCCAAGTCGGTCCTGGTCTGGCTGTCGCAGCACGGCGTCGAAGCCGAGCGGCT
>Ga0302279_10000721_pt1 | contig 48585 bp, 45 predicted proteins | sample III_Bog_N3_3_FD_194541 | JGI IMG/M metagenome (GOLD analysis project Ga0302279, IMG submission 194541) | Peat permafrost microbial communities from Stordalen Mire near Abisko, Sweden - III_Bog_N3_3 | ecosystem: Environmental > Terrestrial > Soil > Wetlands > Peat | place: Sweden: Abisko... | reverse complement strand
CTTGAATTGCATTCCCGGAACAATCGGCGTCCGGCTCGGGAGTGCAGCTTCCTGAAATGCCGCGGACGCGCGATGTTCGCGCTCGAGTTGTTGCTGGAGATTCTCCTGCGCCATATTGGTTCGCCCAAGCTCGGCGACGGCTTCTTTTCGGGCAACGTCGTCCCGCTCGATCGTGCGCTCGGCCAGACGTTGTTCGAGCTCCGCGTTGGTGCGTCCGAGTTCGGCGAGAGCTTCGTCGCGGGCGACGTCGTCGCGTTCGATCGTGCGCTCGGCTAGACGCAGTTCCAGTTCCACGTTGGTGCGCTCGAGCTCGGCGAGAGCTTCGTCGCGGGCGACATCGTCGCGTTCGATCGTCCGTTCGGCCAGACGCAGCTTGAGCTCCGCGTTGGCGCGCACGAGCTCGGCGGCCACTTCGTCGCGTTCGATCGTGCGTTCCGCTAGTCGGAGCTCGAGTTCGGCAATCGAGTTCGGCATTAGCCGCGAACCAGCTCGATGCGAACCCGACAGCGCAGCGGCGCGATCAACAGACGGCCGGATGTTCCATCGTGTCGCTCATGCCCACGTTTGCTCCCTCCTAAACCAGGCACCCGCATTTTCATTTGCTACGCTTGCCGGGCTCTCGCCCAGCACGGGTTGATCGCCGGCGCCGTGGCGTTTCGGGAGGGCCACGTCGAGTGGCCCCCAACCTACCGAAGGGCGCGGGGCCCAACCTGTCGGAATCCTTGCGATGGCATTCGACCACAGCGTTGACGGACGCCCACTCACGCTGCGGCCGGCAAAAGACGCGGATCGCCGTTTCGTAGAGTCTGTTTATTTTTCGACACAGCGTTATATCATCGAGACGCTGTTCGGGTGGCGCGGTGACGGCGTTGAACAGCAGCGCTTCGCCGCATTTTACGATCCGGCAAATACGTCGATCATCGCGGTCGACGGCAACGACATTGGTTGGCTAACCGTACAGCGTGGCGACGACATCGTCCTTGATTCGCTGTATTTAGCCGGCGAATGGCAACGCCAAGGCATAGGATCTCTATTGCTCCGCCGGCTCATCGCTGAAGCCGAGAAATCGCACATGACGGTGAAACTCAGTACTGCTAAGATGAACCCCGCGAAGCGGCTCTATGAGCGCTTTGGGTTCGTCACGCTGGGCGAAGACGAATATAAGGTGTACATGGAGCGTCGCCATGTCCCGATCTCACCCGCGAAATCTCCGAGTGTCACGGTTCGGAGACGCGTCGATGCCGATCTGGCGCCGTGCATCATGGCGCTCCGAGACGTGCATGACGAAGATCGCTACCCGAGCTCTTGGCCGAGCGACGCTGCCGCGTGGCTAACGCCGACGGGCGTCTATGCCGCTTTCATTGCGACACAGGACGATTCGGTCGTCGGCCACGTTGCACTCGGGCCAATCGACGAGGTCGCGGATCCACAGCTTGCGGCGTTGCAGCGCTGGACGGCTGCGCGCCTTGTCGAGATAAAGCGCCTCTTCGTCGCGCCTTCGGCACGCGGGACGGGAATCGGCAAAGCCTTACTCGATGCGGCGGTGAGATTCGCCGAGACTTACGAGTTCTTCCCCGTTTTGGAAGTGACGGCGGATCGCACAGCAGCCATCCAGCTCTACGCATCGAGTGGTTGGATGCGAGTTGGGAGCGGCTTAGCGACATGGCGGCGAGCATCCGGCGAGTCGCCGCTGCTCTATCAGTATATTCTGGGCTCGACGATCGGCCCAGCACAAATGGAGGCGGCTTGGCGGATTCGACGCGCAACGGTCGATGATGCCGGCGCGATCGTTTCTCTACTACGGGATATCGCGGCGGAGAATCGCTGGATCCGGACGGAAGTTCCCTTTGATGCTGCAGCGCGCACGCGGCGGATTGGGGAGCGCCTACGTGATGGCTCCGGCGTTGCTTTCCTTGCAGAATGCAGCGGCGTCAGCGTCGGGCAGGCAAGCATCCTCCCCAGTGCTGATCGCGCATATCTCGGGATGGGAATTGCGGCGGGATGGCGCGGATACGGAATCGGGCGCGCCTTGCTTGCCGAGGTTGAGGCGTACGCACGAACTGCCGGAATCGCGCAGATCGATCTGGAAGTCTACGAGCACAACGCGCCTGCACGAGCCCTCTACGATCGTGCCGGCTTCGTTGAATGTGGTGAGCGGTCGCAAGAGCAGCGGGCCAGCGGGGATTGCTGGATCGTGATTCCGATGTGTAAACGCTTGGAGTCCTCGTAGGAGGGAATGACTTGGAGCATCGGCGTCGACAGGTGCGCGGGGCAAAGCTCGGCCTCGGCATCGCTATTGGTGTCGCGATCGGCGCGGCCATTGGCTCGGCAACGCAGCACCTCGCAGTGTGGACGGGCCTCGGCGCGCCGTTAGGCGTAGCAATTGGCACCCTCATGGCAAGACGGCCATCGGGGGGACGTTCCTAGCGGGGTCCGTGCGATTCCGCCCGAAAACATGCTCCTATGAGCGGTGTACGTGTGTTGGTGGGCACGCGCAAGGGCGCGTTCGTTCTTACATCGGATGAAAAGCGTGAACGCTGGGACGTCGGCGGTCCGTTCTTCGCCGGCTGGGAAATCTATCACATCAAGGGCTCGCCGGTCGATCCGAACCGGCTCTACGCCTCGCAGTCCAGCGGCTGGTTCGGGCAAGTGATGCAGCGTTCCGATGACGGCGGCACGACGTGGGCACCGGTCGGGAACACCTTTGCCTACGACGGCGTCGCCGGCACGCATCAGTGGTACGACGGCACGCCGCACCCGTGGGAGTTTGCGCGCGTGTGGCACCTCGAACCGTCGCTCACCGATCCGGATACCGTGTACGCCGGGGTCGAAGACGCCGCGCTCTTTCGCTCGACCGACGGCGGCGCGAATTGGCACGAACTCAGCGGATTGCGCCGGCACGGTACGGGCCCCGCGTGGCAGCCCGGCGCCGGCGGCATGTGCCTGCACACGATCGTCTTGGATCCGCACGATCCGCAGCGCATCTTCGTCGCGATCTCGGCGGCCGGCGCGTTCCGCACCGACGACGGCGGGACGACATGGCGGCCCATCAATCACGGGTTGAAGTCGGCGCAGATCCCCGATCCACAAGCCGAGGTCGGCCACTGCGTGCACCGCCTGGCGATGCACCCCAGCCGGCCGTCGGTATTGTTCATGCAAAAGCATTGGGACGTCATGCGCACCGACGACGCCGGCGAGAATTGGCGTGAGGTCAGCGGCAACTTGCCGACCGACTTCGGCTTCGCGATCGACGTTCACGCGCACGAGCCGGAGACGATCTACGTCGTCCCGATCAAGAGCGACTCGGAGCATTTCCCGCTCGACGGTCAACTGCGCGTCTACCGCAGCCGCAGCGGGGGCGACGAGTGGGAAGCGCTCACGAAGGGCCTGCCGCAACGCGATTGCTACGTCAACGTTCTGCGCGATGCGATGGCCGTCGACTCGTTCGGCTCGTGCGGCGTGTACTTCGGCACGACCGGCGGGCAAGTCTACGTATCGAGCGATGCAGGCGATAACTGGCGGCCGATCGTTCACGACCTCCCGGCAGTGCTCTCGGTCGAAGTCCAGACGCTGCCGTGATCCGCGTCGTGTTGCCGGCGAACTTGAAGGTGCTGGCGCACGTTAGCGGCGAGTTGCGGCTCGACGTCGCCGGGGTCGTCACCCAGCGTTCCGTCCTCGACGCGCTCGAGGCCGGGTTTCCGATGCTGCGCGGAACAATCCGCGACCAGGCGACACAACGGCGCCGGCCGTTCGTTCGGTTCTTCGCTTGCGAGCGCGACCTCTCGCACGAGTTGCCCGACGCACCGCTTCCGGAAGCCGTCGCAGCGGGCACCGAACCGTTGCTGGTCGTCGGCGCAATGGCCGGGGGCTGAGCTCGTGCGAGGCGTGAAAATCGTCTGGGCTATCGCTTCGTTGGCGATGCTAGCGCCGAGCGTGGGAGCGGCGCAAACCACCGGCCATATCACGGGGGTGGGCGGGATCTTCGTCACGAGCAAGGACCCGAAGAAATTGGCCGCGTGGTATCGCGACGTGCTGGGTCTTCCGATCGAAGCGTGGGGCGGCGCAGCGCTTCGGTATGATGCGCCGAAACATCCGGCCGTTCTCGTGTGGAACGCGTTGCCGACGGGGTCGAGTTACGTGGCGCCGTCGACGCGCGAATTCATGCTCGACTTCGCAGTTGACGATCTCGACGCAATTATTGCCCGCTTGCAGAGCAAAGGCGTCACTATTTTGAAGCGTGACGATACGGACCCGGACGGCCGATTCGCGTGGATCCTCGACCCGGATGGAACGAAGATCGAGCTCTGGCAGCCGAAGTCGAAGTAGCGTCGTGCTCTTACATGGAGTGTATCTTCACATGCAGCGTTCCGCCGGAGCCGGCCGGTGAGAAGCGAGAAGCACGTTCTGCTGGCCCTCGCTGCATTTGTGCTGTTAGCGATGCCTGTGAAAGGTGAGGCGCAAACCGCTCCTGATTCCGCATTGCTGAAGAATTCGTTGGAATCGTATTTCCGTTCCTTGAATGGCGTTTCCGAGCATGTCACAATGCATGGCTCATATTCCGTTCGAGTACCTTGCCCGAGCGGCCGCCGCTGCACGTGGACGCGAATCGTTACCATTGCGGCTTGGCAGACAACGGGCGGCGATGATGGAGGGCAAGCCCTCTTTTCCAACAGCGCTACTTGCCCACACTGTCAAACCACCCTAACTGCCGGCGGAGGAGTGCTCGGGATCTCGGACATTGGGAAGTACGGCATCGACCCCGCGACGGCAAAGAGGCTGGCGACCTTTGGTCACTGACGTCGCACTTAGCGGGGATACCAACGTGATGTTCCGGCGGTTCATCGTCGCGCATGGCACCGCTGTCTGGCGGTCGCTTTGCGTTGCGGCAACGATCGGCCTACTCGGCGCCAGCGCGACGTCCGGCAACGTTGCTCCGTTTCCCGGTGTGCGGATTTTGCCGTCCCAAGCATCTCAGGACGATATAGCGGCTCTCGTCATGTACGGGCAAGGCAGGTTCGTCGACGCGATCGCGTATGCAAATCATGTCAGGGCTCTGTATCCGGACGACATCATCATTGTCCGCATCCGTGCCGCAGCGCGGGACGCGATCGCTGACTATCGTGGCGTGATCGATGATGAAACAATCGTCCTCGCTTCCGATCCCGATAATTCCGAAGCACTTACCCTGCGCGCTCAAGCGCACTTTAATCTTGATGAGAACGAACCCGCGATCGCCGATGCCGCGCGGGCGATGGCTCTCGATCCAAGCATCATCATGGCGCACCAAATCCATGGAGCGGCATCGTATGAAAAGGACGACTACGCCACTGCGGTCGCCGACGAAACTGCGGCCATCGCGCTAACGAAAGGGAGCGCGTTCTCCTATAAATATCGTGCCTGGTCGTATTATATGCTGGACAGGTACCCGGAGGCGATCGCCGACGCGAATGCGGCTCTCGCGATCAGCGCCGACGACACATGGGCTCTTGAGGTGCTTGGGGGCGCGAAATTTTATATTGACGACTACAAAGGTGCCGTTTCGGATGAGAGCCGAGCGATCAAGATTGACGGAAAGGATGCGTATGCGCTGAAATACCGCGGTGCCGCGGAGTTCAATTTGCGCGACTACGACGCTGCGATTGCAGACGAGACGGCCGCGATAGCGATCGATCCCACCGACTCATTTGCTTTTCGAACCCGCGGTGCGGCACACTACCGCAGCGGCGACCTTAGAGAAGCACTTTCAGACGAAAACGCGGCATTAACGATCGATCCGAAGGATGAACTCGCCCTTCAATACCGAGCACTTACGAAGCTCCGCGTCGCTGATTACACGGGCACAATTGCCGACGCAAGCGCGGCGCTGGCCGCAGACCCAACCGATACCCATGCACGAGATGCGCGTGCTGCCGGCTATTATTTGACCGGGAAGAGCGCCCTCGCTCTGGCGGACATCGCTCAGTCACTCAAGACGAACCCGCAAGACGGGTACGGGCTTGCGCTTCGCTCGACGATCGAGATGATGAATAGGGATTTTAATGCGGCGGTGACCGATGCCAAGGCGGCGATCGCGCTAGATGCCGCAGGCGTTGAGGTCTACGAGGCACTCGGCACGGGGTATGATGCTCTCGGCCAATGCGCGCAGGCGACGAAGGCGTTTGATGCTGCCCTCAAGATCGCTTCCGACCCCACACGCGTCAAGGCGGACATCGCGGCGCACCGTCGCGAACTAGCAGCACAGGGTTCGAAATGCGGCTGAGCCCCTCGGCTCCTACCCGCCCCCAGCCCGGAGCAAGGGATCGCACGACGGCGCGATAAGCGATGATCCCATGAACGATCTCAATCTCACGACCGAAGACTTGATCGCGCTCAAGCGCTACGATGCGCCGACGATCGCCAACGCCATCGAGACCTTCGGCGTGCGCTCGTACAGCGACGGTTTCATGTCGCCCGAGATCCGCTGCGTCTTCCCCAACCTCGGTCCGCTGGTCGGCTTCGCGGTGACGGGCACGATGCGCGCGCGAGAGAAGTCCGCCCTGCGTTACTCGCGCAACGACTGGTTCGATTTGGTCGTCGGCTTGCCGAAGCCGCGCGTGATCGTTCTCCAGGACCTTGACGACGAACCGTGCGGTGCGTTCTGGGGCGAGATCCAGGCGAATATCCACAAGGCGCTTGGCTGCGCGGGGGTCGTCACCAACGGCGGCGTGCGCGATCTGCGCGAGGTCGAGGCGGCGGGCTTCCAGTACTACGCCGGATCGGCGATGGTCTCACACGCGTACGTGCATCTCGAAGACGCCGGCGTGCCGGTCCGCATCGGCGGCCTCGAGGTGCGCACCGGTGACGTGATCCACGGCGACGTGCACGGCGTGCAAGTGATCCCGGCCGACCTGGTGCGCAAACTTCCGGCCGCCTGCGAAGAGCTGGTCGCGCGCGAACGCAAGATCATCTCCTATTGCCAGTCGGCGGACTTCACCGTCGATGGTCTCAAAAAACTGTTCTGAGGGATAGACACAACACGCATGCGTCATAACACCGTCAAAGCGGCCTGCCTCGCGGGCCGCGTTCAGGTCGGCTCCTGGAATATGACCAACGATCCGCTCTGTGCTCAGATCATGGCGCAGAGCGGTTTCGGCTGGGTACTGGTCGATATGGAGCACGGTCCGGTGCCGATCACGGCGCTGCAGTATGCGGTCAACGCGATCCGCACGACCGACGCGCAGCCGTTCGCGCGCGCGGCGTGGAATGCGAGCGCGTCGATCCAGCCGATCCTCGATTGCGGCGTCTCCGGAATCCTGGTCCCGATGGTCAGCAACCGCGCGCAGGCCGAAGCCGTCGTGCGCGACACGCGCTACCTGCCGCTGGGAGAGCGCAGCCGAGGTCCGATGCGCGCCGCTGCCTCGTTCGAAACCACGTCCGCCGCGTATTGCGCCGCCGCCAACGACGAGGTGCTGGTCATGGTGCAGATCGAAACCGTCGAAGCGGTGACGAATCTCGAGGACATCGCGACGATCGAGGGCATCGATAGCTTGTTCGTCGGCCCCAACGACCTCGCGTCGTCGTATGGAACCGAATTTCCGCACGCCTGGAACGATAAAAACAGCGCCTACTTCAAAGCGATCGCGAACCTGCCGGCGGTCGCGCGCAAACACGGCAAGATTCCGGGAATCCAGATCTTCTCACCGGCGATGGCCAACGAGGTGATCGCGCTCGGGTACACGCTCGTGGCGATCGGCTCCGACGCGGGCTTCCTGCGCGAGATGGCAACCACCGTGCGCAAGCAGGTGATCGACGGCGGCTGAGGCTGCCACGATTTCGCCATGAGCGTCGACCCGGAAGAATGCTAGCCCACGTCTGCCGAATATCGGCTGATGGGAAGTGAGGCTCAGAGCAGCCTGAGCCTGCAAGCGATGCTTAGGCAACGCACGCTGCTAGCGCTCTGCGCGCTGGCGGCGGTCGCCATCGCGGTCGCTCTCTGGATGACGTTGAACCTATACGGCGCGTCGGGAGCCCGTTGGGTGCCGTCGGGTGCGCCGTTCGTCGACGAGGTGGCCGCGGTTCAAGCCGGATCGCCTGCCGAAGGTGCGGGCTTGCGCGTCGGCGATCGGCTCGACATCCGCGATCTCTCGCCGGAAAATCGGCTGCGCGATCGCAACGGGCTCGTCTTGGGCCAGCCAGTCGTGCTCCCGATCCAGCGAGGCGGCGTGCGCCGTACAACGACGCTCGCGCCCTGGCCGGAGACGAAGAGCACGTTCTGGCACGATGACGGCTGGGATCAAGTGCTGAGCATCGTCGGGGAATTCTGGTGGGTCTTCGTCGCTGCCCTGATCGCGTGGCGCCGCCCGGATAGCGACGAAGCCCAGTTGTTGGCGCTCCTGCTCATCCTTAGCATGCTCGGTACGGCGATCGCGCCACAGCTGAACAGTTGGGTCAGCCCGTGGCCCGCACTCGACCTCGTCGCCTACACGCTGTCGCAGCCGCTCGGTGCCTTGGGCACCGTTTTGCTGGCAACCTATGCGTTGCAGTTCGGGCGACCAATTTCGCGCGCGCGCCGCTTCCTCACGTGGACTGCGTATGCTATTGCAGCTGTGACCGCAATCGTCGGCGTCGTGGGCATCATCGGCGAGTGGCTCGGCGCAATCGATTCGCAGTCGTGGTACTTCGCGCGGACGGCTCCGTCAATTGCATTGGCTATCGCATCGAGTGTGCTTCCCGTGGCATGCGCCGGCTTTGCCTTGCGCGACACACACGGCGCCGCACGCACGCGCCTTGCTTGGGCGGCCGGCTCCCTCTCGATAAACTATCTCGCCGGCGCGGTCTGGGGCACCACTCAAATTCTCGGCACCTTCACGCACATCGGCACCGTACTGGTCGACATCACGGTATTCCTTAGCCCGCTGGGCCTGACGTACGCGCTGCTCAGCCGTAGCCTCCTCGACGTGGGGTTCGCCCTCAACCGTGCCGCCGTCTTCGCCGTCACAAGCGTGCTCCTCGCCGGCCTGTTTGCGGGACTGCAATGGGTAGCGAACACGTTCCTCACCGGCTTGTTCGGCGTGCACAATGTTGCCGTCGAAATGACGATCGTCGTGGCGATCTACTACGCGATACGATTCTCCCGGCAACAAACGGATGCCATCGTAAGCCGGTTGTTCTTTGCCGCTCGTAACCGCAGGATGCAGGCGCTACGGGAGATTCCGAGCATGATCGACGAGATTTCGGATGCCGAAGCCATCGCGCCGCTTACCGTGCAGTATCTGCGAACGAGGGCAAACATCGAGGCCCACGTCTCCTGGCAAGACCCTGACGGTGCAGTGACGCCGGCGGTGGATCCCGAGTGGCGTGCGGCGAGCGTCGCGTTTCCGATGCTGGTGCGGAGGCAATTGCGCGGCACGCTCTTCTGCCGGGCACCCGATGACGGGGAGTTCGCTCCCGACGAAACGCTTGCGCTCGAACAGCTTGCGTATCGCATGGCCACCGACCGGGATGATATCGTGGCGGCATCGTTGCGTGCGGAACTCAACGCACTGCGCTCGCAGAGGGTCGACTCGCCCTTGCAGCCCACGAGGACGCCGTAGTGGCTCGATGCGGCAGAAGCGCATGACAGGACCCGAGGGTGAAGGGGTGTTTCGTGGCCGCTGCGATCTCGTGCTGAATGGCCTGAGTAGCCGGCTCCTATTTCTTGCCGGATGCGCGGTGCTGTGGGTTGCGCTCGGCGCCGGTCCGCTGAACGCGCAGTCCGCACTGCCTCCGGTTCGCGTTCTCTCATGCAAGGTCGTTTCACAGCCGGGCACCGCGAGCATTGAGATCACCTACCGCAACGTCTCGCCCACCGACGTGACGTCGATCGACTGGCGCGCGCGATACGGAAGTGGCTGGATCGACTTCGCCGATGCCGGCCCGGTCGCAGCGGGAGCGTCCACGAGCCGCCGTCTCACCGTGAAGAATCATTCCATTGGCGAGGAATACTATAGCTTTGGGCGCGATGATTGCGCAGCGATTTCGGTTCGAATAAAAGATGGCGCAACGTGGACGCTGCCCGGCGTGCCGGGCGATACGATGATCAAAGTCTGAACGAGCCTTCCGAATGCAGCGTCGTGAATGCACGCTACGTCGACGGCACGGTTTGGCAAAACCCCGCGGTGGATCCAATCGAACCGCCCATGCCGACCCGAGATGTTAGCTGAGGCAACGCTCCGCTGGGATCGTGGACGGCTATCAATGCGGCGAAACGGTGCTTCAGCAACCTGTTGCCGCGGGCGACGTCTCAGCACCGAACAAGTGATCGCTCGCGCTCGTTTGACCGTTGTCGGCGTTGCGAATTAGCCCGTCGAAGGTCATCGCAAACGAGACGTGGGCTTCGCCGCTGGTTGCGGCGCCGGCGCTAATCGCGGGCCAGAATCGGCTACCACGCGCGGCGCGAAGCGCAGCCGTGTCGAGTTGCGGCAGTCCCGAGGGCGTTTGGATCGTCGCCTGTTGCGGGATGCCCCCGGCATCGACATCGACGGCGACCGTCGCGACGTAGACGCCCGGCACCGGAAAGTCATTGATGTTTGCCGGTGGCGGGATTGCGAACGAACCGGACCACATCATGCGCGGCGGTTCGGTGCACGTGGGCTTCGCATCGATGAACGGGAAGTACACCAAGAACGTTCGCCGGACGGTGCTGTACGGCGGTTTTGCGACGAGCGCCTGAGCGACGGCGTCGCGCTGCCCATCGCTCGACGAACGGCAAATCGTCTGGCCGTCGGTGACGACGTTGCGGCTTGAGTCGTACTGCACGCTGACGGCGCCGTTGAACATCGGAACGTTAATCATGCGCAGGTTCTGCGCTTGCTCGCAGGTCGCGACGATACCGGCGACCAGTGGAGCCACTTCGACGGCCGGTCCCGCGAGCGTGCGTGGAGCGACCGGGACGTGCGGCAAGAACGCGGAGCTTACGTCGTCGGGCAGATGCACGGCGGGCGCATCCCACGCGGTACCATCGGTAAACTCAACGTGATCAACAAAGAAGACGCTCGCCCCGATACCGTCTTTTGGATAATGGACCGGCGAGCAGTTTTCTTCGTGAACGCCGTGCGTCACAGCGTCGAAGCCCAGCATGCGTTCGCCGCTTACGAATGTGCCTTTACGGGTGAAGTTATCGCCACTGCTGCGTTTCCCGCTGGGGTCGTAATAGGTGAAGGTGTAGTGGACGAGCGATACGGTGCGCGCATCGCTATTGCGGGCGTTAATGCAAATGAGGCCGGCTTGATAGCGCAGCAACGCCTGGCCAAGCCCGGTCGAGCGTCGTCCGCCGAGCGCTGCGGCGTCGATAACGACCGCGCCGCCGGCGTTCACCGGAAGCAGCCCAAATGGGACCTCGTCAGTTTGCGCCGTTGACGTATACGGTAGCAACGCCAATGCAAAGAGCGCGATGGATCCGAATAGCACCCGCACGAGGCGCACCTTCGACGAAGCCAAGAATGAGACTTTGTACGGCCTGCACGGCAGGGAGTCGCCCGAGCGGGAAAGGGACCGCGGTGAGTGAAGCCGTCCGCCGACCCGGAAACGCTCGGCTGAAAAACGAGGCTGTAGATGAGGCTTGAAAGACGCGCGGGGCTGAACGCGCTCATGGCGGTCATCGTGCTCGCGCTGGCGTGCTGCCCGCGACCGGCGTGGGCCGACGACAAACTGACCGTCGTATCGTCGCTGCCCGGCGGCACCGAAGTGCTGGAGGTCGTCGCCAACAAGGCGGGGCTCTTCCGAGCGGAACACCTCGACGTCGAAAAACTGTACTCCGGGAATATCTCGGTCTGCGCGCAGATGGTCGCCAGCGGCAAGGGCGACATCTGCGCGATGAGCATCGAGTCGATCATCCTCGGCTATCCCAAAGGCTTGCGGCTCCAGACCTTCCTCTCCCGCAATCGTCGCTACGGTTTCGTGTTGGCCGTACCCGACAACAGTCCGATCCGGAGGTTGGCGGATTTCAAAGGTCAGCCGATCGGCGAACCCAGCGTTGGAAGCCCGGGCGTCGAAATTTCGGCCGGCGACATGTTGATGGGGGCGGGCCTCAACCGATCCGACATCGTGTTCGTCCCGGTCGGCGTCGAAGCGCAAGCCCTCTCCGCGCTCACCTCCGGAAAAGTCGCGGCCCTCGGCGACACGGTGGTGGCGCTCGGGACGAAGAGCACGGTCAGCGGGATCACGTTCCGGATCTTCCGCGACCCCATTCTCGACAGCATTCCGAACGACGCCTTCGCCGCACGCCCCGACGTTATCGTGTCGAAGGCCGACGTGTTTCGACGTTACGCGCGGGCGATCGTGAAAGCGTCGATTCTCATTCGCGAAAACCCGCAGCTCGCGGCGCGCTACGCGCTCGAAAACTCCGGCAGTGGGACGAACATCACCCCCGATGCCATCCAAAAGGAAACCGCGCAACTCGTCGCGCTGCGCGACTATCTCATCGGCGAGCCGTCGAATCCGCGCATCGGGGAGATGTCGCTGAGCGGCGTCGGCCTCTACAGCAAGTTTTTCTACGACAAGGGACTGACGAGCACGATCGTTCCCACCGCAGACATCGTCACGAATCAGTTCGTCGGCGACGCCAACGATTTCGATAAAAAAGCTTGGATCGCCGAAGTGAAGAGGATGCACTAATGCTCGCTACCACGCTGCGCATTCGGGACTACTCGCCGGCCGTCGGGTCCGTGGTCGAAGGGATCGACCTGCGCACGCCCGTGGATGAGGAAACGGCCACCGAGCTCCGCCAGGCGCTCCACGCACGCGGCGTCCTGTTCTTTCGCGGTCAACGGATAACCGGGCCTCAGTTCATTGCGTTCGGGCGGCACTTCGGCCCCTTGGTAGGAAGCAATCTCGGAGCCGAACTCGGTGAAATTCGCGCACCGGAAGACGACGGCGAAAACGTCGGCGGGCGCTGGCACAGCGACCAGTCGTTCAAGGAGCAGCCGGATATCGGCACGCTGCTCGTCGCGCGCAAGGTGCCGGAGCACGGCGGCGACACGATGTGGGCCGGCCTCGGCGCGGCTTTCGACGCACTACCGGAGGAAAAGAAGCAGTACCTCCGCGGCCTGCGCGCCGTCTACAGCAAGTTCGATTGGAACAAGGCGGCAGCGCAACGCCTGGGTGAGGTCAACCGGGACAAACTAAACGGGATGGAAGTGATCCATCCGCTCGTCGGCCGTCTGCCGGAAACGGGTCGCGAAATTCTCTACGCCGATCCGAAGTACACCGTGCGCATCGTCGGCAAGACGCGCGAAGAAAGCGAGCCGTTGTTGCGCGAACTCTTCGAGCACGTCACGAAGCCCGAGTTCACGCTACGCTTCCACTGGGACGTGGGATCGATCGCCGTGTGGGACAATCGGCAATGCCTGCATTGGGCGATCTACGATTATAAAGGCCAGGAACGCGTGATGCACCGGCTCGCGTTCCAAGGCCCGTTCCTGCAGTAGGCACACACCGCGTGCTCGCACGCGAAAACGATGGCCTTGTGTTAAGGCCCACTGCAACGTCGAGCGGAAAACAGTCCCCCGTCGCAAATGGGGAGTTGATGTCACGGCTCAACCCTCCGTCCCCGGCGGCGCTTTTGCACTACGCTCAGCGTGCTCGGCTCAGAGCGTTCGAAGCGCCGCCGATCGATCGGATTGTGCGGCCGGGGCCAGGTCAGGAATCCGTATGGGACTTTCCGCGACCGCCACGGGTCGAACCAGTGAATGCGCGGGTACGTGTCGTCGCGCTCGGAAGAACAATCGCGGATTCGACCAACGCGCTTCGCATCGTCGAAACGGCCGGTGCACCGTGCTACTATCTTCCACCGGTCGATTGCACGATCGGAGTGCTCGTCAAGACGGACGAGTGGACGGTGTGCGAATGGAAGGGCATCGCGTTCGCATACGATATCGTAGTCGACGACGAGACGGTGCGAAGCGCAGCGTGGGCTTATCCGGAGCCGCTGACGGATCTAGGCGCGGGTTACGAACGCATCGCGGGATATTTCGCGTTTTATGCAGCGCGCGTCGATGCGTGCTTTGTCGGCGACGAGCGCGTGCGACCGCAAGGCGGCGGCTTCTACGGCGGTTGGATTACCTCGAACCTTACGGGCCCCGTCAAAGGCGATCCCGGATCGGGCAATTGGTAAAGGCAGACTATCCGCGTTCGGCGAGCCAGCCGGAGATGTCGGCGACCTCACGACGCGATATCGCATGATCGATAGGATAGGTGTGCGCGCTGAGTTCCGCACCGCTTCGTTCGCGCAGATACAGCAGCGACTGCTCGACGCGATCCGGCGGGATCACGCCGTCAAACGTACCATGTGCGGTGAAGACGGGGACTCCGGCGAGCCGGTCAGCGGTTGCCGTCCCCGTGTCGACCGCAATCGAGCCGCTTAAGAGTACCGCTCCGGCGAGCCGAGAAGGATCATCGAGCAGCAGCGCGGCGGCGGTCATCATGCCTTGGCTGAAGCCGAGCACGAACGTCCGCTTGCGATCGTATTCGGCCGTCGCGGAACTGTCGATCCACGTGCGCAGCATTTGGACCGTGCCCTGCAAACTCGAGAGAACGGGACGGCCGACGCCGCGATCTTCGAACCAGCGATAACCGCCCTCGGGCAGCGCTAGCGGCCCACGCACGCTCGCGTACGCAAAGTGTTTCGGCAGGTCGTTTGCCAGATCGATCAGATCATGTTCGTCCGCGCCGCGACCGTGTAGCAACACGACGAGCGGCGTCGAGTTTCCGCGCTTTACCGGGCGTCGCCAAAGGACGGTGGGCTGCATGCCAAGGTCTTCGACTTTCCCGCGGAGGCATCTTTACAAAGGCATAGCGACTGATCAACTGGCCTCCCCGTGCCATTCTCGGCTTGTAAAGGTGTTTGCGTTACGCTATGCTTGACGAACGTACTGCTATCAGCGTTACAGGATGCCACGAATGAAGCTCAAGTCAGCTGTGGGGCGGACGCCGCAGCAAGATAACCGATCTACCTTCAACGCCCGCCTGACTCCGGAGATGAAAGCCCACCTCCAGCGCGCAGCCGACATGCGCGGCCAGTCGCTCACCGACTTCGTCCTGGGGGCCGCCTACGAACGCGCCACCGCAACCGTCGAGGAGAGCCAGATCATCCGGCTCACAAAGCGGGATGCTGCCGTGTTCGCAGCCGCGCTGGAGCAGGCACCGCAACCGGACACCGCCGTCGTCGGCCGCTTCGTCGCAGCGCATACGAAGAGCCTCAGGAAGGGCGTCGCGTCACGGTAATCGGCGAACCGCGATACGTTCTCGAGAGACTCGGTCCGAACCACGACCGAGCCTCCTTTCGCTGTGCGCGAGAAGCTGCGCTGCAAACGTACTTCACCGAAGCCGCCCGCGCCGTGAAAGACAATAACCGCAACGTATCGGCCGTCTACGTTCTACTCGATACGGACCGCGATCGGAAGGTCGCCGGCTACTTCACGCTTTCGAACTGCCGCATCGTTCCCGACACCCTGCCGGGCAGCGTTGCGAAAAAGCTCAACGCCTACCCCGACTGGGGGGCGACGAAGCTCGGACGCATGGCACGCGATGACTTCTACGGCGGGTACGACATCGGTACGGTGCTCGTCGCACGCGCATTTCGCGTCGCGCTGCGCGTCGCCGAGCTAAGCGGGACGGTGGCTCTTGTCGTCGATGCAAAAAATGACCGGCTCGTCGCTTGGTACCGCGGCCGCGGTTTCATCCCGTTCCTGAACGCGACGCGCACGCTCTTCATGACGAACGCGAATATGCACGCCTATCTCGAAGCGATCGAATCGCAGCTCACGGCGCCGTCGATCGACAAATGATGAAGGCCGACGCACGTTTCGTGCACGTCGGCCTTCGATCAAAGCGTACTGCCCAAGAAGGGACTCGAACCCCCACGGCCTTGCGGCCACTGGTACCTGAAACCAGCGCGTCTACCAATTCCGCCACCTGGGCGCAGCCGCCGACGTTTCCGTGCCGATGGGCGGGAGGCCTCCGTGGCCTCCGCCCGCGAGTCGCTCCCTAGACCGGGGGAAGCGTGTGCAGCAGGTCGCTGTCGGCGACCTCGCGCCCCAGTTGCTTGAGCATCAGCCGGTCCGCTTCGGCGTCCGCCTCGGCCGGTTTGCTGATGATCGTGTTCTGGGTGCGCACGCGCAGCTTGGTGCCGTCGCGGTGAATGCCCATCGGATCGCGGCCCTCGCGCACGGCGCGAATGCACTCGCGGTAGAGCTGGCGTAGGCCGATCACGCCGTAGTCGGTCGAGGTCAGGTTCTCGTAGGCGTGGATCGCGATCTTGCCCTGGCTCATCATCATTTCGTAGTCGCCGGGGTGGCGCTGGCCCTCTTCGTATGAGCGGTCGTTGGCTTGCGCGAAGGCGCGCTCGCGCTGGATCTGCGTGAGCGGCTTGCGATCGTCGTTAAACAGAATATAGATGCGCTTCGTGTTGTAGTCGTCGATCGGCACGGCCCACGCGCACAGGATCGGGCGCTGCGAGACGCCGGCCTTCGTCGGCGTGTCGCCGGAGGGCGGGATGAAGCCCATGTTCGGCATCATCACGTCGAGCACGCGTACCCACGCGAGATCGCCGACGCGGCGCGTGGCGATGTAGTGCATGCCGTTCTCGTTCTCGATGAACTGCATCTGCGGCGGCTCGGCCATCGCCGGCGTGAAGCCGCGCTGCAAGCCGGTCATGATGCCGTGCAAGAACATCGTGTGGATCGGATCCATCGCGTTCTCGTGGATCTGCAGCCAATTCGATTCGTTGATGCAATCGCGCAGGTGGCCGGTCTCCACCGTCAGGTGCGGATCGTCCGTCACGTCGGTCAGCGGAAACGGCGGCTTCAGTTCCGGCGGTCCGAAATACGCGAAGATCACGTCGTGGAATTGCTGCACCGGATACGCGCCGAGACAAATCTTGCCGCCGTTCGCGAGCGGTGCGCCGGCGCCGGTCTCGAGAATCGTGCCGTCGGGCGCGTAGTGGAAGCCATGATACGCGCAGCGTAGTCCTTGATCGGAGATCACGCCGTACTCGAGCGACGCGCCGCGATGCGCGCAGCGCTGCTCGACCAAGCCGTACGCGCCCTTGCCGTTGCGGAAGAGCACGAGGTCCTCACCGAGGATACGCAGCTTGAGCGGCAGATCGCCGACTTCCGCGATGTTCGCGACCGGTTGCCAGTAGCGCCGGAACACTTCGCCCATCGGCGTCCCGCGGCCGACGCGCGTCAGTTCGTCGTCGGGTTTGAGGTCGCGCACGGAGTTGTAGGCGTTGTAGGCCTGTGTGGGGTTGGCGGTGGCAACCGATGTCATAGCCGTTCTCCTTGTTCGAGCGGAACTGCCCGACGGGGGAGGCGCCTTCCTACCGGAGCGAAGGGCGCCCCATGAACTTCAGTTTTCAACGGGAAGCTTTTCGCAACGTCCTGCGCGGCGACCGCTGCGTTCATCCGGCCTCGGTGTTCGATCCCATCTCGGCCCGAATCGCCGAGGATCTGGGCTTCGAGATCGGCATGTTCGCCGGGTCGGTCGCGTCGCTCACGATCCTGGGCGGCCCGGATATCATATTGATCACGCTCACGGAGTTTGCCGAACAGGCCTACCGAATTTGCCGGGCCGGCCGCTTACCGCTGCTGGTCGACGCCGATCACGGCTACGGGAACGCCCTCAACGTGATGCGCACGGTCGAGGAGCTGGAATCCGCCGGCGTCTCGGCGCTGACGATCGAGGACACCGCGCTGCCGGCCCAATACGGGTCGCCGAAGCCGAGCCTCATCTCCACCGAGGAAGCCGCCGCCAAGATGCGGGCGGCGGTACGCGCGCGCCAGGATCCGGGGCTCGTGATCGTCGGGCGCTGCCAGGCCTTCTCCATCAGCGATACCGACGATGCGGTAGCGCGCGCGAAGGTCTTCGCGCAGACGGGGGTCGACGCGATGTTCTTCGTCGGCGTGAAGACGCGCGCGCAGCTGGAAGCGGTGCGCGCGGTGTGCGATCTGCCGATGATCCTCGGCAGCGCGGGCGATGAGGTGGCCGATCCGGCCTATCTCGCGACGCAGAACGTGCGCATCTCGCTGCAGGGGCATCAGCCCTTCGCCGCGGCGGTGCAGGCCGTGCAGACGACGCTCAAGGCGCTGCGCGACGGCGTGCCGACGGCACAGTTGGAGAACGTCGCCGGCAAGGCGCTGATGGATCGGGTCACGCGGCAGAGCGACTATACGGCGTGGGGGCGCGAGTTTCTCGGGGGCTAGCGATTGTGGCGGTCCCTCGACTACGCGCCTTCGCGCTCCGCTCGGGATGACAGAGCGCGTAGGTGGCTGCGGAGCCAGAGGGCTGGGGCTATGCCGACCACGCAGAGGGCGGCGGTGCTGAGCCAGGCGACGTCGAGTGATGTTGCGTCGGCGATCGCGCCGAAGACGTACGGGCCCACCGCCGACATGGCGAAGATCGCGGTCATCGTGATGCCGAGCGCGCTGCCGGCGCGTTCGGTGCCGCCGATTTCCGCCAGCGCCGCGGCCATGATGCCGTTCCAGCCGGCCGCCGAGAAGCCCAAGAATAACGCGATCGGGATGAGCAGCGCCGCCGCCGCGGGATGCAGCAGCGCGCATGCGAACGACGCTGCGGCCGAGAGCGCGCAGAGCACGGCCATCAGCACGACGCGGCCGCCGCGCATGAAGCGATCGCTATACCAGCCCCAGAAGAGCCGCGCCACCGTCGCCGCGCCGAACGCCCACGCGAACGCCGCCGATGCGGCCGACGGCGTCACGCCGGCCACGTCGATCGCGGTCACCGTGAAGAAGCCGTTGAGCGAGAGTTGCGCGTTGATCAGCGCCATCGACGTCAACGTCACGGCAATCACGCGCGGATCGCGCACCAGCACGCGCATGCCGCGCGCGACGTCGACGAAGTGCGCCGGCGGCGGGCGGTCGATCCGGCGTTCGCGATAGCCGATCACGGCGATCAGCGTAAGAATCGCGATCAACGCCGCCGCAACGAGCAGCGCCGGACGATAGCCGCCGTAATGCAGCGCCACGAACGGCATGATCAAGGCGCCGGCCATACCGCCGACCGGCACGCCGGTTTGCCGGATCCCCATCGCGAAGCCGCGGTCGCGATCGAACCACGACAGGATCGCGCGTCCGCCGGCCGGCGTCTGCACCGCGTAGCCCACGCCGAACATCGCCATCCCCGCGGCGAGCCACACGTAGTTCGGCACGAGCACGGAGAACACGAGCGCGAACGACATCAGCGCGCCGCTCAACGCGACCATCGGCCGCTCGCCGAACCGATCGGTCAGCACGCCGCTGAACGCGGTGAAGAGCATCGCGCCGATATTCATCGCGGTGAAGAGCGCGCCGAGCTGCGCTTTGTTCACGCCGTACTGCACGATCAGGAACGGCGCGAGCACACCCAGCGCCTGTTGCACGATCGCGCCACCGGATTGCGCGCCGGTCATCAGCGCGAGGATGCGCCACTTCTCGCCCCTCACGCGCGCTGCACCAACGTGATGCCCGCGACGATCGCCGCGAGACCGCCGGCATCGCGCACCGAGAGCGGTTCGCCGAACAAGCTCGCGATCAGCAAGCCGAACACCGGCGAGAGAAAATAGAACGCGCTGACGCGGCTGGCTTCACCTTGTTCGAGCAGCCAGAACCACAAGAACGAACCGCCGACGCTCATCACCAACACCAAGTACGCGAACGATAACGCGATCGGCAGGCCCCAGTGTGCGTGCGGCATGCCCTCGAATGCGAGCGCAAACGGCAGCAGGGCAATGCCGGCCGCGAAGAGCTGGAGCGCCGTCGTCATGCGCACGTCCTGATCGACCAGCAAGCGCTTAAAGATGATCGTGCTGGCCACGCTCGCGAGGGTGCCGGCGAGGGCCAGCAGCACGTCGCGCGGTTCGGCCGTGCCGCTACCGTGGCGCGCGAGCACGATCGCCAACACGCCGGCGAAGCCGAGCAAGAGGCCGCCGGCCTTCTTCGGCGTGAGCGGCTCGTGCAGCAGCGCCGGCGCGAAGAGCGCCAGGATCAACGGATTGGTGCTGGTCACCACCGAGCCGACGCCGGCTGCCAGGTGCCGCAGCGCCTCGTAATTGCACCCCAAATAGAGCGCGTTCGCGAACACGCCGAGCAGCACGATCTGCGTCCAGGCGCGGCCGCCGCGCGGCCAAGGCGCTCCGAGGCCTCGCGCGATCGCCAGTGCCAGCGCGCCCGAGACCATGAAGCGGACGACGAGAAACCACATCGGCGAGGATTCGAGCACGCCGATTTTGCTCGGTACGAACGCCGAGCCCCACAGGAACACGAAGAAGATGGCGGCGGCCGTCCGGAACCATCGGGTCGCGGTGAAGTGCACTGAGGAACGCTACCACGCAACTCGTGCACGGGGTTGCGATGTTTGAGGTGGTCCGATGCCTCCGACCCTCCTCGCGATCGCCGATTCCCCCAGCCTCGACGCCTATTCCCAGGTGGTGACGGGCGCCGTCGAGCGCGCCAGCCCCGCGGTGGTGGGGATCGACGTCCGTCGCGAGGGCCGCCGGGCGGGCAGCGGTTCGGGCTTCATCGCCACCCCCGACGGCTTCGTGTTCACCAACTCCCACGTCGTCCACGGCGCCGACGAGATCGAGGTCGCACTACTCGATGGCCGCCGTTTCCGCGGCGTGCTTGCGGGCGACGATCCCGATACCGATCTCGCCGTGCTGCGCATCGCCGGCAGCGATCTCGTGCCGGTGACGTTCGGCGACGCGCGCGCGATTCGGCCCGGGCAGCTCGCGATCGCGCTCGGCAACCCGTTCGGCCTCGAATGCACGGTGACGGCGGGCGTCGTGTCGGCGCTCGGACGCACCCTGCGTTCGCGCAACGGCCGGCTGATGGACGACATCATCCAAACCGACGCCGCGCTCAATCCGGGCAACAGCGGCGGCCCGCTGGTCGACGCGCGCGGCGCGGTGATCGGCGTCAACACCGCGATCGTCGCGGGCGGCGGCGGCGGCCTGGGCTTTGCGATCTCCGCGAACAACGCGCAGCGCGTCGCGGCATTGCTCATCCGCGACGGCCACATCAGCCGCGGCTATCTCGGCGTCGCCGGCGCGGACGTCGCGATCCCGCGCTACGTGCAGCGTCTCTTAGCGCTGATCCAAACGCACGGCATCCTCGTGCACGGCGTCGAGGAGCGCAGCCCCGCGGAAGTCGCAGGCATCGAAGACGGCGACGTGATCGTCGCGCTCGGCGACGCCGCGATCGACGGCATGGACGCACTCCACCGCGCGCTCACCAACGCCCCCCTCGCCCCAACGACCGTCACGCTCCTGCGCCGCAACACCTTGCTGCGCCGCGAGATCGCCCCAAGCAAACTCCAACCAGCGCGCTAGTCGTTCGGGCCCATGATGCGGGCGGCGATGGCGAGCACGGACTTACGCGGCATCGTGCGTGAGAAGAAGACCAGGAGTTTGTTGAATAGGCCGTCGATTGCGACCGGCGTTGAGGCGTCGTAAGCTTGGAGGCCGGTGAGCACGACGTCGCGCACCGTGCGGATCGGAGCTTTTGGCTCGAGCACGTGGCCGGTGCCGAAGAACTCCGTTGCCGTCGGCCCCGGGCAGAGCGCGATCACGCGCACGCCGCGGCGGCGCACTTCTTCGTGTAGCGCCTCGGAGAACGAACACACGAACGCCTTCGTCGCTCCGTAGACCGCCATGTACGGCACGGGTTGGAACGATGCCGTCGAGGCGACGTTGATCACGCCGCCCGCGCCGCGCTCGAGCATGCCGGGCAGAAACGCGTGCGTGAGCGCGACGAGGTTACCGACGTTGACGTTGATCTCGTCGCGCTCGCGATCCGCGGCGAGCTTCTCGAAGCGACCGTGCGTGCCGAAGCCCGCATTGTTGACGAGCAGATCGACGGCTAGATTTCGCTGCGCGACTTCGTCCGCGACGACGGCGGCGGCGCCTTGGTCGGAGAGGTCCGCCACGATCACGTCGGCACGTTCGACGCCGTGCTCGCTGCGCACGCGGGCGGCAAGTTCGTCGAGCCGTTCGCGCCGGCGCGCGACGAGGATCAGGTCGTAGCCGCGAGCCGCGAGCTGCAACGCGAATTCGTAACCGATGCCGGCGGACGCGCCGGTGACGAGAGCGACGGGCCGGCTCATGCCGCCACCGGCGCTTTGAGCACCGCCTCGACATTCGCGCGGATACCGTCGTCATACGGCGTTTTGCGGATCGTGCCGAGCACGCGCTGGAGTTTACCGTCGTCGAGGAGCACCGGCGTACCGTAGAGGTAGTTCATCTCGACGAGCTCGCGCATCACCGGGTTGAAGAGACCCAGCGCGCTCAGCAGCAGCGGGCCGGCGACGCGGTAACGTAACGGCTTGCCGGCTGCCGCGAACAGCTTGGTGACGAACTCGCGCTCGGTGAGGGTGCCGGGGCCGGCGACATTATAGGCCGTCCCGAATGCGTCGGGGCGCGCGAACAGATCCGCGACGATCGGCGCCAGATCCGGCACGTAGACCCACTCGTGCGGCGTATCGATCGGGCCGAGGAGATCGGCGGGCTTGCCGGCCTTGATACTGCGCAGCGCGTAGTCGGCCAGTCCGTTGGTCGCGCTGGCGCCGTAGAAGTCGGCCGGCCGCAGGATGAGGGTCCGCAGGCCCTCGGCATCGTGGGCCGCGAGGACGAGGTCTTCCTGAAGCTTGCGCCACGTGCCCTTGCGGGTATGCGTGGCGAGCGGGTGGGTCTCGCTCACGGTGGGGGTTTGGGGCCGGCCGTACGGATAGACATTGCTGATGTGGATGAGCTGCTTCACCCCGGCCGCTTGGGCGGCATCGAGGGTCAGGCGCATCATAGCCGGATGCAGTTCGAAGTGGTTGTAGGGGACGCCGACCGCGTAGAGGATGGCGTCCATGCCCTCGGCCGCGGCGCGTGCCCCGGCGGGGTCCATGAGATCGGCGGCGAGGGCCTCGGCGCCGGGGACAGCGGCTCGGAGGCGCTCGGCGTTCCGGCCGACCACGCGCACCCGGTGGCCGCGGGCAAGGAGTTCGGGGGCGACCACCGGCCCGAGTGCACCGGCGGCGCCGAAAATTGCGACGTTCATGCGGTGAGAATACTGAACATTGTTTATTTTGTCAACAGCAATATAGACAAAGATTGACATTCATGACCCCGACCCGGTACGATGCCCCCACGATGGGGATTACCGAGCGAAAAGAGCGCCAGAAGGCGGAGATGCGGGATCTGATCCTGGAGGCCGCGCTGCGGATCATCCGGGACGAGGGCTTCGCCGCCCTCACGATGCGCAAGATCGCCGAGGCCATCGAGTACTCGCCGGCCACGATCTACCTGCACTTCGCCAGCCGTGACGACATCGCACTGGCGCTGGTGGCCGATGGGTTCGCGAAGCTCGTCGCCCATATGGCCCCGGCCCTGCACGAGGAAGACCTGCTGGCCCGGGTCGAGGCGATCGGCCGCTGCTACCTCGATTTCGCCCAGCGCGAGCCCGAGACGTACCGGTTGATCTTCATGGAAGACGAGCGCTTCGCCGCGCCGATCATGCTCGCGCTCAAGGAAGCCGACGGGAACGCCGGCGACACCGCGTTCGGCTTCTTGCTCGACACCGTGCAAGAGCTGATCGACCGCGGCATCTACCGGCCGCTCAACGCCAAGGCCGTCGCGGCGCTGCTGTGGTCGTCGTTGCACGGGATCGCTGCGCTCAAGCTGTCGTGCTCGCAGTATCCGTTCGAGGGCAGCATCCTCGAGCCGGGCGCGCTCGTGATGGACATCCTCACGCGCGGCCTGCTCGCGTGAATCCCGCGCAACTCGATCGGCCTCGCGCGGTTTTCCTGAACCGCATCCAAGCCGCGAAGGAAAGGCTGCGCGCGTGATCGTCAAGTTGCTGCCGATCCTCGGCATCACGTTCATCGACATCCTCGGGTTCAGTATTCTGATCCCGCTGATGCCGTATTTCGTGAAGCACTTCGGGGCGTCCGACATCGTGGTCGGCGGCTTGTTCGCGGTGTTTGCGCTGTGTCAGGTCGTCGGGGGTCCGGTGTGGGGCAACGTCAGCGATCGCATCGGCCGCAAGGCCGTGCTGATCGTCTCGCAGATCGGCGCGACGATCGGCTGGACGATGCTCGCGTTCGCCCCGACGATCGGCTGGGTGTTCGTCGCGCGTATCATCGAGGGGTTCTCGGGCGGCAACATCAGCGTCACGCAAGCCTACGTGTCGGATTTAGTCGAACCCGAGAAGCGCGGCCGCGCGTTCTCATACATCGGTGCGGCGTTCAGCGCGGGCTTAATCTTCGGGCCGCTCGGCGGCGGTTATCTCGTCGGGCACTATGGCTTCTCGCTGCCGTTCTTGCTCGCGGCCGGGCTGCAAGTCGTCACGCTGATCGTCACGATCCTGGTGTTGCCGGAATCGCGCAAGGCCGGCGCGGACGAGCAACCCGCGTCGTTTGCCGATATCACGACGTCGCTGCGCGATCCGCGCGTGGCACCGATCATGTGGCAGAAACTCGTCTTCTCGCTCGGCCTCTACGGCTGGTTCTCAATTTTCACGCTCGTGCTGCAGGCGCAGTTTGGATTCGATGCCGAGAGCGCGAGCTATTTCTTCTGCGCGTTCGGCGTGGCGAGCGTGATCATGCAGCTCGGCGTCGTCGGCCGCGTCACCGACGCGCTCGGCGACCGCCGCGCGTCGAACATCGGCTTCGCGGTGCTGCTCGTCGCCTTCGCGATCGTGCCGTTCGCGCACGCGATTCCGCTCGCGGTCGCGATGGTCGTGTTTTTCTCGCTCGGGTTGGCGCTCGTCAACGCCACGATCCCGGCTTTGCTCTCAACGCGCGCACCCGACAACCTGCGCGGCACGGTGCTCGGGGCGGCCTCGTCGCTCGAGAGCATGAGCGGCGTCTTCATGCCGGTGCTCTCTACCTGGACGTTACAAGCCGCAGGCGTTGCGCCGGCCGTCACGATCACGTTCGGCCTCACGACGATCGCGCTCGCCATGGGTCTCGCCGCACTGCGCACTCCGATCGTGCCGGTACCGGAAAAGTCGTGATTGTCGTGGGTGCTACACTTAGGGCGGAGGGATAGTTCGTGTCGGCCGTTCGAAAAGTGGACCGCCCTGCGTAGCGCGGCTCAGACGAATGCGGAGACCGGCGGCGTGCCGGTCATCCTCATCACGCTGACGACGATGCTCGGACTCATCATGGCGATCGTCGATACGTCGATCGTCAACGTCGCGATCAACGACATGGCCGGCACGCTCGGCGCGTCGATCGACGAAATCGGCTGGGTCGCTACCGGCTACATTCTCGCGACCGTCATCGTGATGCCGCTCAACGGCTGGCTCACCGCTCGTTTCGGCCGGCGCAACTTCTACGCCGCCTGCATCGCGATCTTCACGATCGCCTCGCTCCTGTGCGGCACGGCGACCAACGTTTGGCAGCTGGTGTTCTACCGCGTGCTGCAAGGGATCGGCGGCGGCGCGCTGCAGCCGACGGCGCAGGCGATCCTGTTCGAATCGTATCCACCCGAGAAGCGCAGCGGCGCGATGGCGATCTTCGGCCTGGGCGCGATGGTCGGCCCGGCGATCGGTCCGACGCTCGGCGGCGTGATCGTCGACAACTTCTCCTGGCCGCTGATCTTCTTCATCAACATCCCGATCGGGATCGCGGCCTTCGTGATGACCATGGCATTCATTCGCGATCAGTCGTACGTCAAGCGCAGCACCAACCCGGTGGATTGGATCGGCCTCGGGCTGCTAACCGCGGGCGTCGCATCGCTGCAGTTCGTGCTCGAACGCGGTCAGCGCGAGGATTGGTTCAGCTCGCAACTGATCGACGTGACCGCGGCGATCGCCGTGTTCGCCATCGTCGCGTTCGTCGTCCGCGAATTGCGCGATAAGCAGCCGCTGGTCGACCTCACGGTCTTTGCGTCGCGCTCGTTCACGGCCGGCAACATCATCGGGATCGTCGCGGGTTTCGGCCTCTACGGTACCGCCCTGATCATGCCGCTGTATTTCCAAAACGTGCTTGGGTTCGACGCCACGACGACCGGCTTCGCGCTGCTCCCCGGTGCGATCGCGACGGCGCTGAGCATGCCGATGGCCGCGCGGCTCGTAAAATACGTCGATGGCCGGGTCAGCATCGCGATCGGCATGCTGCTCTTCGCGTGGGGGTGTTGGGCGATGGGCGGCCTGAACATGAACGCCGCCTACGAGGACACGCTCATCCCGCGCTGCCTGCAAGGGTTCGCGCTCGGCTTCCTCTTCGTGCCGCTCACGACGGCGACGTTGGGCGAGATCTCGCGCGCCAAGATGTCCAACGCCACCGGGCTCTACACGCTGGTCCGCCAGCTCGGCGGCAGTTTGGGCATCGCGATCCTGCAGTTTCTCGAAACGCGCCGGCAAGATTCCGCCTACGCGACCCTCGCTTCGGGGGTCACGCTGGCCAACCAAAACGTCGCGAACACGATGCACGGGGGCGGCGATCCATTGGGATTCCTCAACGGCATCTTCGGAAGCGTGATGCTCAACGCCGAGACCGTCGCCTACAACGATGTCTTCCGCATCTGCGCGATCGTCTTTCTGGTCGCCGTGCCGTCGGTGCTCCTGATGCGTCCGCCCGGCGGCGCCGGCGCGGCGGGCCCGGCCGTGATCGATTGACGACCGGGACGACGCGCCCTATTTCGTTCCGGTGAGGGCGGGACTGCAGCTGAGCTTGCGCGCTTCGAGCCGGCACGTCCGATGGAGCGCCGTATCGACGTCGTGTACGTCGATCGTCCAGCCGTTGCCGCTGCGCTGCGCGAGCGCGTAGCCGAAGCGGACGTCGGTCACGCCGCCGATCTGTTTGAGGATCGCCGTCCCGAGGTCGAGACTATCGCCGCCGGTCCCGACGATCAATTGCGGCGGCTCGCCCGAAAATTCGTAGGCGCCGAATACGTGGACGTGCCCGGAGACGAGCGCATCGATGCTTCCGGCCGGCGTCTTCTGTTCGTGCGTGAAAAGATAGGCGAGCGGCGGACGATGCGTTACGAGCCACGTTTCGCGGTGCGGCACATCGGCGGCTTGGGCGTCGACGGCGGCCATATCGGCGAGGAACGCCGGCGGCTGCAAGAGCGTCTCGGTCGATTCGGTCGCGGTGTCGACGTCGCCCAGCAGCAGGTTGTCGAAGGCGACGAACGACGGCGCTTCGTGCGCGACGCACGTCACTTCAACCTGACCGGAGAGATAGCGCGACCAGCCGATCGGGCCGCGCTTGCAATCTTCGTGGTTGCCGCGCACGTTGACGATCGGTGCGACGGCGAATACCGGCGCCATCGGCACGAAGTAATCCGCCTCCCACGATGCGGCGGTATCGCCGTACGGTGAGTTGGCGCAGTTGCCGCCGGCCGGGCAGGCCGATTCGCGATAGTAGTAATCGCCGACGTGAATGACGAGATCGGGCTTGAGCGCCGCGATGTCTTTCGCGATCGCCGGGAACGGCCACGCCACCGGATCGTTGCAGGCTTGTACGGCGGTGCCTTGGATGCGGCAGCCCGTATCGCCGAAGAGGACGATGCGCTTGGGCGCGTGCGGCACCACCGGCAGGCGGGTCGTCCCGACGCGGATACGGTCGATGCCCGCGGGCAAGAGCGCGTCGCAGACGCTGTCGGGGAAGCTCGGCACCGGCCCGCTGCGCCGGGCCATCGGCGCGGTGAAGCCGCCGGCGCTCATCGCCGGACACGTCGCGCCGTGCACGATCGCGCGCGCGTGCGGTTGCCCGTCGGCTTCCCATTGGATCCAGACGGCATCCGGCGCCGTCTGCGCCCCGGCTGCGGCCGGGCCGAACAAAAAAACGACGGCCCCGATGGCCGCCGTTAGGAACCGTTTCATGCTGCGCTACTCTTTCGCTTCGGTTTTGCAGCGGGAGTGGATTTTTTCGTGGAGGCTTTCGCCGAGGCGGGTTCCGGTGCGGCGGCGCGCTCGCGCGTTTGCTCGAGACTACGCTGCAGCACGTCCATCAGGTTGACGACGTTGGTGGCCGTCGGGCGCTTGGCTTCGGGCGTCGCGATCGTCACGCCGGCGACGCGCGCGTCGATCATCGCCAGCACCGCATCGCGATACGAGTCGTGGAACTTCTCCGGCTCGAAGGCCTCGACGCTCATCGTATCGATCAGCATCTTCGCGACCTTGAGTTCGGCCGGCGCGACCTCGGCCTTGAGTTCGGGGAAGTCGAAGGCGCTCTGCTCGACGAGTTCTTCGGCGTAATGCATCAGTTCGAGCACCAGCGCCTCGCCGTTGGGCTTGAGCGCCGCGAGATGTTCGCGCGAGCGGATCACGACGCGCGCGATGCCGACCTTGTTCGCTTCGCGTAGCGATTCGCGCAGCAGCGCATAGGCATGCCGGCCTTTTTTCTCGGGTTCGAGATAGTACGGCGTATCGAAGTACATCGGATTGATCTTGTCGAGCTCGACGAACTCGAGGATCTCGACGGTCTGCGTCGCTTCCGGATTCACGGATTTCAGATCGTCGTCGGCGAGCTGCACGTAGCGGCCCTTTTCGAACTCGTAGCCGCGCACGAGATCGGCGTACTCCACCTTCTCGCCGCATACCGTGCAGTGGCGCTCGTTGAAGATGCGCCCGCCGTCGGCCTTGTGGAGAAAGTTAAAGCGCAGATCGCTCGTCCGCACCGCCGTGAAGAGCTTCACGGGGATCGTCACCAGCCCGAACGTGATCGCCCCCGACCAAATCGCTTGTGGCATGTTTCCTCGCTTCCCGCTACCGCCCGGTGCCGGTTCGCGACCGGGGGTTCTCCGGCCCTCGGTTGGGCAGGATGACGGCGCGTTCTTGCGGCAGAGCGCTGGAGCTTTGGAGGATAGTTGCTTGACCGATGAGAGACTCACGCGCCGCAGCCTGCTCAAAGCCGGATTCGCCGCTGGCCTCGCTCTTGGGGCGGGCTTCATGAAGGCTCCGGCCGCATTCGCCCAGTCGGCGCCGGCCGGCATGCGGGGCATCGTCGACGCTCAAGCCTACGTCTCGGACGTGTGGTATCTCCCGGTCGAGAGCCTGATCGGCGAGATGAGCCGGGCCGGGGTCGAGCGGGCCGTGCTGGTCCAGTACGACGGCGAGATCGATAACGATTATCAGTTCGATGCCGTGCGCCGCTACCCGGGCCGCTTCGCCAACGTCGTCGCCGTCGACTACGCCAAGCCCGGCGCACCGGCGACCCTCGCGGAACTCGCGAAATTGGGCGCGGTGGGCGTGCGGATCCCGGCGAGCTTCCGGTCGCCCGGCAGCGATCCGCTGGCGATTTGGAAAGCAGCCGCGGACCTAAACCTCGCGGTCTCGTGTTCGGGCACGCCGGCCGATTTCGGTAGCGATGCGTTCGGGCAGATCGTTGCGGCCTATCCGCACCTGCCGTTCGTGATCGAACATGCGGGCGGCGCCTACGGCAGTCAAGCGCCGATCGACGCGCTCAAGAAGGTGTACGCGCTGGCGAAGTACCCGAACGCGTACATCAAGATCGGCGGCATCAGCGAATTCGACCGCCGTCTCACACCGGTCGTCGAGCCGTTTCCGTTCGCCGTCCCGCTGCCGCCCGTGCTCGACCTCGTGTACGCGGCCTTCGGCGCGCATCGCATGATGTGGGGCAGCGATTACCCGCCGGTCGCGGGCAAGGAAGGCTACCACAACGCGCTGGGCTACACGTTCGCGCAATTCAAAGATAAGAGCGCCGACGACCGCGCCTGGATCTTCGGGCGCACCGCGGCTACCGTGTTTCCGGTGAAAGCATGAACGGACTCTCGCGCCGCTCCCTGCTCGCCGCCGGCGCCGCCACGGGCGCCGCGCTCGCACTCGGAAAGCTCCCGGCCGCGCAAGCGCAAACGGCGCTGCCCGCGGTACGTTGGCCGTTCGAGATCTTCGACGTCCACATCCACTGCTCGCTGGTCTACTTCCAGCCGGTCGAAAGCTTGATCGCGGAGATGGATCGCGCCGGCGTGCCGCACGGCTCGCTGACGCAATTCTTCGGCCAGTACGACAACGAGTACCAGTTCCAGGTGCAGCAACGCTACCCGGGCCGCTTCGGCAACATCGTGCACGTCGACGGCACGAAGCCCGAGTCGGCCAACCAGTTGCAAGCCTACGCGAATCGCGGTGCCTGCGGCGTGCGGCTCGATCCGGGCGTGCGCACGGCGGGCAGCGATCCGTACGCGGTCTGGAAAGGCGCGGCGGCGGCCGGACTCTCGATCTCGGTCTTCGGCGGCACGGTGAAATCGCTCCTGACCGATGAGTTTGCGAAGATCGTCGAGATGCTCCCGCAAACCTCGTTCGTGCTCGAGCACCAAGCCGGCGACTACAACAACTTCGCCGCACTCGACGACGTCAAGGCCGCGTTCGCGCTCTCCCGCTATCCGAACACCTACATCATGATCGGAGGCCTGGGCGAGTTCTCGCGCCGCGCCAACCCGGTGACGCGGCCGCTACCGTTCGTGCAGCCGATTCCGCCGGTACTCGACATGGCCTACGACGCGTTCGGCGCGCAGCGCATGATGTGGGGTAGCGACTTCCCCGCCTCCGCGCCGCGCGAAGGCTACTCCCATTCGCTGCTGTGGACGATGGATTACCTCAGCACGAAGAGCATCCAAGAGCGCGAGTGGATCTTCGGCCGCACCGGCCGCACGGTCTTCCCGGTGAAAACGGTCTAGACCCAGCGTTCGCGCGCCGCCGCGAGGATCGGTTCGAGGCGGTACGGCGTCCAACGACCCGCCCAAACGTCGCCGTGCGCGGCAAGCAGTTTGGGCACGTTCCGCACGTTCCAGCGCGTCATCTCGGGCGCCGTGGTTTTGGCGCGCTTGCGGCGCATCGCTTCGACCTCGCTCCACGCGATCGGCATCGAGACCGGCGCACCGTCACGCGCGCGCACGCTGAACGGCGCGACGTACGTTTTGCCTTTGCCGACCTGCACGAAATCGAGATAGACCGTGCCCGCCGGCCGGCGCGCGATCGCGCGCTCCAGCGTCGTGAACTCCGGTGCGACGTCGTGAATGCGGCGCGCGATCAATTCGGCGAAGCCCTTCGCGTGCTCCCAATCGTAGCGCGGTGCGAGCGGCACGACGACGTGCAGGCCCGAACCGCCGGTCGTTTTCACCAGCGGTTCGATGCCGACCGCAACGAGCTCGTCGCGCGCCGCAAGCGCCACGCGCGCCAACGTCGCGAGCGTGCAACCCCCGCCCGGATCGAGATCGATCAGAACGAAATCCGGCACGTCGAGCGTCGGCGTGCGCGCGTACCAGACGTGCAGCACGACCGCCGCAAGGTTGGCGACGTACGCCAACGTCGCTTCCTCGTTGCACACGATGAACTCGATCTGATCGTGCCGCTCGCTCGATGCCGTCGCGACCGTGGGCACCCACGGCGGCAATCCGCGCGGAACGTGCTTTTCCCAAAAGCCCGGTTCGGCGATGCCGTCGGGATAGCGTTCGAGCGTGAGCGGGCGGTTCTGCACGTGCGGCAGCAGCCACGGCGCGACCGCGCGGTAGTATGCGATCAGGTCGCCCTTGGTAATGGCGTCATTCGGCCACAGCACCTTATCGAGATTGGTCACCGCGAGCGAGCGGGCGCCGATCTCCAGCTGCGAACGCTTGGCCGGGCTCATGCGTCCTCGCGCGTCACGTCGCGTGCCGCCTTATCGACGCGCAAGCCGAGAAACACCGGCTGGCGCAAGAGACCGTCGTCGGTCCATTCGGCGAACGCGATCTGCGCGACGAGCTCGGGCTTCACGAAATGCGGCGGCGGCTTCATCGGCGGCAATTCGGCAAACGGCGAGGTCTTGCGCTCGCGCTTCTTCAACGCGGCGCCGATCTCGCGCAGTAGCGCTTGGGTGAATCCCGTTCCAACCTGACCCGCGAAAATCAGCGCGCCGTCGCGATAATAGCCCAGCAGCAGCGCCCCGAAATGCGCGCGGCTGCCCTTCGGTTGCGTCCAGCCGCCGATCACGAACTCTTCCTCGTGCTTGGCTTTGATCTTCAGCCAGTCGCGCGAGCGCGAGTTGCGATACGGCGCGCCCAGGCGCTTGGCCACAATGCCTTCGAGCCCTTCGCGCTTCGCCACCGCGAAGAACGCCGTGCCCGTGCCGACGATGTGCTTGGAGTAGAGCACGCCGTGCCCGGTGACGATCAGCGCCTCGAGTTTCTGCTTGCGCTCCACGAGCGGAAGCGCGCGCACGTCGCGCCCCTCGCCGTAGATCAGATCGAAGGCGACGAACGTCAGCGCCGCATCGCCGCGCTGCAGGGCCCCAAACGACGAGCGGCCGCGCTCGTCGAGCGCGCAGATCTCGCCGTCGACGATTGCCGGCAACGCGCGGAACGCTGCGCCGATCGACGCGAGCTCCGGAAATCGTTTGAGCAGATCGAGTCCGTTCCGCGATGTGAGGGTCACGCCGCCGCGCGCGTCGATCGTCGCAATCGCGCGGTAGCCGTCCCACTTCACCTCGAATCCCCACGCCGGATCGTCGAACGGCGCCGCGGCGAGCGTCGCGAGCATCGGCTTCACGTCGCGCGGAAGCGGCTGCGCCTTCAGCGCGGCGAGCGTCGCGCCGCTCTTCGCGCTCTCGGGATGCGCGGCCGGATCGTAGTGCGGGTCTTCGAATTCGTCGTGGTCCTTGATCAAGAGCCACGGATCGCCGCGTTCGCCGTCTTTCGGCTTGATGCGCACGAGCGTGAACATGCCGCGCAGCTTCGTGCCGTGGAGCACGAACTTGATCTTACCGTGCGCGATCTCGGCAACCGGATCGTCGCCCTCGGCGAGGGCGTAGGTGCCCTCGTCCCACACGATCACTTCACCGGCGCCGTAATTGCCGGCCGGAATCACGCCCTCGAAGGTGCGATAGTCGTAGGGGTGATCCTCGACGTGCATCGCCAGGCGCCGCTCGCGCGTATCGAGCGTCGGGCCCTTGGGCACCGCCCACGACGCCAGTCCGCCGCCGGCTTCGAGCCGGAAATCGTAGTGCAGGTGCGACGCGCGGTGCATCTGCACGACGAAGCGCAGCGCCTTGGCGGCGCCGCGCTTCGTTCCCTTGGGCTCGGGCGTCGCTGTAAAATCGCGTTTGCGCGCGTATTCCGCGAGCGGCTCCGGCGCTTTCTTCGTGCGCGCCATATGCGCTCGCGGCTACCGCGCGCGGGGCGGCTACACCTTGTCGGGCGGCGGCGTCGTGGGATGGCGCGCGTCGCGCTTGGCGGCATCGATGTCGGCTTTGGTGTTATGGATCGCTGCCTGGGCGCGCTCTTTGAACTCGTCGACGCGATCCCGCGTATCGTCAATGAACGTTTCGATTTTCTTGTGCGTGTCGTTGCTCATCGGGTACTCCTCAAACGTGGTCTTCACTACCTACCCCTAGCCGCGAAGGCCAAAACGTGACCTTCGTCAGCGTGGCCGCGCGAGGATCATCGCCAGCGTATTCGTGCTGTCGACGATCAGGTCGGTCTCCGAAACAAGAACCTCCACCGCCGGATCGCGGCCTGCTTCGAGAATGCGCTGCAAGGCGAGTTGGTCGTTCCGCAGCGGAGGCAGCGGCTCGGGCGCTTCGCCGCTGCGTTGCGCGGCGACGATGCTGCGCAACGCCGTGTCGAGGTCGCCGCTAAAGCGCTCGATTACGGCATGCGGCGCGCCGCTGACGCGCGATATGCGCGCGCGCAGCGTGAGACCCGCGATGCCGAGGCGGCGCGACGCGGCCAGGATGCCGCCTGCCGTGCGAACGCCGACGCCGCGCGGCTGGACGGGCTCGCCCGCCATTTGATCGACCGCCGCTTCCGCATTCGCGCGCGCGCGCCAGGCCGCCGTTTGCGCCGCCCGCAACGCCGCATCGTCCGCCGCCGGTTCCGCGAACGCGCGCAAGACGAGCGCGAGAAAACGGCGCTGTGCGTCGATCAGATCGGCGAGATCGTCGGCGACGTGCGTGCGCGACCACACCGGCCACGCCGCGTAAGCCAGCAGCGCGATCGTACCGCCGATCAACGTTGCGATCACGCGATCGAAGGCCGCCGCGTGCTCGGGTGCGCCGCCGAACGCGAGCAGGTAGACGACGTAGCCGGTGATCGCCAGACTGAACAGCGCGTAGCCGACGTTGAAGAGCGCGAACGCCAAGGCGGCGAACGCGATCGCCAGCACGAGATACGCCGCTTCACCCGGATGCAGCGCTGCGATCAGCGAGGCCACGGCGGCACCGGCGACGGTACCCGCCACGCGGCCGATGCCGCGCGTAAATGTCGACGAGAAATCCGGCCGCAGCACGAGAACGACGGTGAGGCCGATCCATTGGCCGTGCGCGAGCGGCAAGCGATGCTGCACGATCGTCGCGCACGCCAGCGCGACCGCGACGCGGATCGCGTGACGCGCGTAGATCGAATTCCACGAACAGTTCGCGAGCAGCCGTTCGGCGGTGCGGCGCACGCCGGCCAGCGGCGCGCGCGGCGCGCGGCGCGGTGCTTCCTCGACCGCGAGACCGCCGGTTGCCGCGGCGGCCGCGGAGCGCGTCGCGGCACGCAGTTGGCCGGCCAGCGCGCGCGCGTCGGCGAGATAGGGTTCGTCGCCGGAAGCGATACCGTCGAGTGCGCGCACGGCGGCGTTGAAGGCCGGCCGCCCGAACGCGTGCGCGGCCGGTTCGCTATTCGTCGCGACGGCATCGGCCACGGCTTCGAGCAGCGGCCCCGCGGCGTCGCACACGGCGCGTACGGCGGCACCCGCGGCCGTCAGTCCCACTTCGTCGAGCAGGTGCTGTTCGGTCGCCAGCGCCGCGAGGGTCGCCCGCAGTCGCTCCGCTTCGTCGGCCAGCGCTTGATAGGCAGCCCGTTCCTCGCGGCTGCCGAACGGGTGCGGGTCGGCGAGCGCCGCGCTAACCGTCGCGAGCGACTGGGCGTCGGGTAAGCCGAGATCGTGCGCGTGGATGCCGGTCGCGTAGCGCGCCAGGACCGTGTAGGCGGAGGCGAGCGCGATGCGTTCGGTGCGAAAGCGCTGCCACGGCCAGACGCCGACGAGCAGCACCAATTGCACGATTCCGCCCGCGAACACCATCAGCGCGTGCGTGCCCGGACTGCCCGTGTCGTACGGAGCGTTGGAGAACAGCACGAAGGCCACGCAGGCGTTGACGGAAACCGCCGTCGCCGCCCGGCCGAGCGACGCAACGATCCCGAACGCGAGCGCCCACACCACGAGCAACGCGAGATTGATGCTCGGCGAACCGCCGGTCAGCGCGCCCGCAAATGCGGAGACGGCGAGCACGGTGCTCGACATGAGCATGACGCCCGCGCGCGTACGATACACGCCCAGGCGCGAGGCGACGCCCGTCACGAGCGCGCCGTAGGCCGCCGACGCGCCGTCGAGCGGCTGGCCGGCGGCAGCCGACAGCAGCAGCGGGATCGCGACGCCGGCGGTGCAGCGCAACGCGAAGCCCGCCTCGACGCCGGACCAGTTCAGCCGTAAGGCATCGGCGACGATCTTGCGCGCGGCGGGCGCGGTGCGTTCAATGACGGTTGAAGGCATTCCAATACCAGATACCCCACCAGCCGACAGCAACCGACCAGGCAAGCAAGCCTTTGGCAAGCAACGGCACCCGGGCCGGGATCGCGAGCGCCATCAACACGATCAGGAACGGTTCGAAATCGAGCGCGTGGCGCATGCCGAACTGGGCGAAGCCGTTCACGTAGTAGATGAACGATGGCCCGGCCACGAGCAGCGCCGCGAGCCACATCCCGGCGACCAGCGCCCGCGGCCGGCGCGCGAACAGCGCGAGCACCAGCGCCGGACTCGTCCACGTCATCGCGACGCCGCTGATGCCCGGCACGGCGAACGGCCACGTCGGTTGAAACGCCGGCGCCTGCACGAAGAACGACCACAACTGATAGCCGAAATAACGCAACTGGAACGGCGACCCCTCGGGCGAACCGGCGCCGTCCTGGTGATACCACTCCGTGTAACCGATGTCGTACCAGACGCCCCAGCGGGCCTGATTGTATGCCACCCATAGCACCGCGGCGAGCGCGATCACCGCACCGAAGCCGATGGCCGCACGCCGCATCTCCGCCGGCGGACGATCGCGCAGCACGAGCCAGGCAAACACCGGAATCGCGAGCACCAGCGCGAAGCGCGAGAACGCCGCGCCGGCGAGCGCGAGCGCGACGAGCGAGCCGCGCCGTTTGCCCGTGAGTTCCGCCAGCGCGAGGAACGCGCACGCGACGGCGGCGACGTGCGCGATGAACCATACGTCGCCCAACATCGCGCACCACGCGAGCTGCGTTCCGGCGAAGAGAAACACGCAGATCCACGTCGCGGTCAGCGTACTCGTGCCGAGCTGTTCGCACGTGCGCCAGCACGCGCCGACGGCGACGCCGCACAGCAGCACCGCGAGCAGCGTTTGATTCGCATCGCCGAAGAGCGCGACCCACGGCAGCAGCAACACCGCCGGCAGCGGCGCTTCGATCACCCAATAGCGGCCGGCATACGGCAGCGCGTCGATCCACGGACCGGGCCAATCGATCGCGATCCGGCCATGCGCGAACGCTTGCGCGAGCAGCACGTAGCCGTTGTATGGCGTTGCGTGCCCGCGCGCGAGCACGGCGGCGAAAAAGAGCGCGATCGAGCCGGCCGCGAGCGCGCGCAACAACGGCGCATGGCGTTCGAGCGCGGCGCTAGCGAAGCGCATACAGATGCGGATCCCCGTCGCCCAGATCGCTCACGCGAAAGCCGGGAAACCGGAGCGGAACGGCCGACACCACGACCAGCGGCCGCTGCGCGATCCACTTGCGGTACGAGGCCTGGAATTCGTGCGGTCCGGCGGTGAGAACGATGCGGTCGCCGAGCGCGTGTTGCACGTACGCGCCGTAGGCCAAGGTGGTCGCCGCGTTCCAGCGCGCGACGACGATTGCGCGCGGCGGCGTCACGGCGGCGATCAGCGCGATCCAGGCCGACCCGCTGCGATCGGCAGGCTGATCGAACAGCAGCGCGCCGGCGCGCACGTCGACGGCGATTTGTACGCTCCACGCGAGGGCCAGCGCGCCGAGCAACGCCGCGCGCCGCGGTCCGGTCAGCACGGCGTCGAGGCCGGCGACAGCATACCCGGCTGCAGCGGCAATTGCGAAATACCCCGGCAGATAATAGCGCGAGGGCACCGACTCGACGACGTACGCGCCGGCGAAGAGGACCGGCAGACTGCCCAGCAGGACGAGCCCCAGCGCAACCCGCGGCATGCGTCCGGCCAGGAGCACCCAGCCGACGACCGCGCAGGCGGCGAACGGCCAGCCCAATTCGCGCACCGCCCCAGGCACGAACGTCGTAGAAAACGCGCCGAGCGCACGCGGTCCGCCGATGTGCGCGAGCGCCGCCTGCGGCTGGAAATCGCTCCCGGTCACGACCCGCCGGAACCCGCTCCACGTAGCGGGATGACCGTCGTCCCAATACGGCCGCCCCGGCGGCACCCCCAGCGACAGGGTCGGATCGCTGCGAGCCGCCGTCACCGCCGCGCTGCGCAGCGGCAGGTAGGCGTAGGTCGCCGCGATCGCGGCCAGTGCCAGGCCCAGCGCAACGGCCGCAAGACGCAGCGGGGGCCGGCGCGCAAACACCATCAGCGCCAGGCCCGGCAACATCAGCACGGTCGTGTTGTCGCAGGCCAGCGCCGTCGTGCCGGCCGCAATGCAGGCGGCGCCAGCACGCCACGCACCGCTGCGGCCCGAGCGCAGCGCGAAAACGGCCGCCCAGGCGATCGCGCAAAACGCGATCGGGTGAACGTCGACGTAGGTCGCATGCGACCACGGAATCCCCGCCAGCGCGTAGGCAGCGGCGGTCGCGAACGCGATCGGGACGGACGCGCCCAACTCGAGCAGCAACGCGGCCAAGGCCGCGGCCGTTCCGGCGCTCGCGACCGCACCCAGCAGGTTGAGCCTCCACGCGACGCTGCCCAGCGGTAGCGCGTGAATCCACACCCAGCCCAGCAGCACGTAGCCCGGGAAGCCTGTCGGGTAGGGGATACCCAGAATGTACGGCACCGTCTGCAAGTCGGCCGTATCCCAACCCGCGACGTCGCCCTGCAACGACGCGACGTACACGGCTAGCGCCACCAAAAACGCCGGCAGAATCGCGGTCGTCGAACGCAGGCGAAGACTCAAGAGCGTGAAACTACGCTCGACGATGGAACCTCGCCTCTCGAAACGCGTCATCGTCGCTGAATCCTTCGCCGAACGCGGCATCGCCATAATGCGCAACGCCGGCCTCACCGTCGACTCGATGGTGGGCCGCTCGCGCGACGAACTCAAGGCCGCGCTCGCGGACGCCGACGGCTTGATCGTGCGTTCCGAAACGCGCGTCGACCGCGATCTGCTCGCGGCCGGCCCGAAGCTGCAAGTCGTGGCGCGCGCCGGCGTCGGCGTCGATTCGATCGACGTGCCGGCTGCGACCGACGCCGGCGTCGTCGTGCTCAACACGCCGGCCGCCAACACGCTCTCGGCCGCCGAGCTGACCTTCGGCCAGATGCTCGCGCTCGCGCACCGCATCCCCGATGCCGTGCAGAGCCTGCGCGAGGGCCGCTGGGACCGCCTGAAGCTGGTCGGCAACGAAGTCGCGGGCAAGCTGCTCGGAATCGTGGGGCTGGGCCGCATCGGCGGCAATATCGCCGTTCGCGCGCGCGCTTTCGGCATGACGGTGCAGACGTTCGATCCGTACATCTCGCAAGCGCGCGCCGATTCGTTCGACGCGAAGCTCGTCGATCTCGAAACGCTGCTGCGCACCTCCGACATCGTCACGTTGCACGTGCCGCTGACGGCCGAAACGCGCGGCATGATCGACCTCGCGAAGCTGCGCATGCTGCAGAAGCACGCCTTCATCATCAACTGCGCGCGCGGCGGCGTGATCGTCGAAGACGATCTGCTGACGGCCCTGAACGAGGGCGCGCTCGCCGGCGCGGGCATCGACGTCGTCGCGACCGAACCGCCGCCGCCCGACGGCCCCGGCGCGCGCCTGCACAAACATCCCAAGGTGCTGCCGACACCGCATCTCGGCGGCTCGACCGTCGAAGCGCTGGCCCGGATCGCGAACGAACTCGCCGAAGACGTCACGCGCGTGCTCATGGGCGCGCCCGGCATCGGCGCGGTGAACGCGCCGATCCCCGACGGTCCGGAAGCGGAACGCGTGCTGCCATTCCTCGACGTCGCCTACCGCATGGGCAAGTTCTTTCCGCAGTTCGCCAGCGACGACGCGCGCGGCTCGTACGCGCTGCAATTGCAGGGCGATCTGGCCGAGATCCCGGCGCAGGCCTTCGTGCGCGCGTTTCTCTCGGGCCTGTTGCAGACCACGACCGACCGCCGCGTCTCGATCGTCAACGCCGAAAGCATCGCGGCCGAACTCGGCGTGCACGTCGAAGCGCGGCCCGACCTGACGCCGACCGGATTTGCCGGCGCGCTGCGCGTCACCGGCGGCTCGATGTCGGTAACCGGCACGTCGGTCAACGGCAACCCGCGCATCGTCGAGGCCGGCGGCTTCGAGATCGACGCCCCGCCGGTGGGCGAGATGCTCGTCACCCAGCACCACGACATGCCCGGTCTGATCGGGCGCGTCGGCACGCTGTTGGGCGACGCCAAGATCAACATCTCGACGATGCAGGTGTCGCGGAACGCGATCGGCGGCGACGCGATCATGGTGCTCGGCATCGATCGCACCGCCGACGACGCGACCGTGGCGGCGTTGCGCGCGATCCCCGGCGTCCACTCGGTGCGCTCGCTCTCGCTCTAAGGTGAAGCTCTACATCGCCCGCCACGCCGAGACGACGTGGAATTTGGCCGGCCGCTACCAGGGCCGGCGCGAATCCGCGTTGTCGGCGCGCGGCGTCCAGCAAGGCTTCGCGCTGGCCGGCGCGATGGCGGCGATCGAGCCCGCGATCGAGCGCATCGTCACGAGCCCGATGCTGCGCACCCGCGCGACCGCGACCTACGTCGCCGAACGCGTGAACCTGCCGCTGGAGAACGACGACGCGCTGATCGAGATCGCACATGGGACGTGGGACGGCCGCATGCGCGACGAGATCGCGGCGAACGACCCCGTGCGTTACGCCGCCTGGCGCGAGCGCCCCGCCGATGTCGCCTTCGAAGAGGGCGAATCGCTCGCCGACGTGATGGCGCGCTGGCGCCGTTTCCGCGCGACGTTCGCCGTCGACCGGCCGACGTTGATCGTCACGCACGACGCGGTCGTGCGTGTCGCGCTGCTCGATATCGCGCAGCGGCCGCTCGCGGCGTTCTGGGGGGCGCGGGTCGAAAACGCGGCCTACGCCGTCGTCGAAGCCGATGGCGCGCAGTGGACCCTGCTCGAGGAATCGGTCAACGCCCACCTCGCCGGACAGCGCGCGGAAACGGCCACGCAAGCTCTGTAGTTCCGGAAGGAACCTTTCTCCAGACGGACTATGGTCCGCTTATGCTGCGTTCGATATTGAAACGCCCGGCGGTTATCGCCGCGGCGATCTTGTGTGCCCTCACCGCATTCGCGAGCGCCGGCCGGCCGGCGAGCGCCGACGACACGCTCTCGATCGTGACCGGCGCGCCGACCAGCGGCCTGTTCGATCTGATCGAAGACGTCGCCGCGGGCGCCGGCTTCTATAAAGCCGAGCACCTGAACATCGTCAAAGAGTTCTCATCGGGCGCCGGGACGGCGGCGCAGCTCGCCGCTTCGGGCAAGGCCGACATGTGCGTGCTGAGCTTCGATCCGATCCTGATCGGGTTCGACAAGGGCCTGCGACTGCAGGCGTTCCTCTCGCGGCAGTCGCGCTATTCGTACATGCTCGCGGTGCTGAGCGATAGCCCGGTCCGCACGCTGTCCGATCTCAAAGGCAAGACCGTCGGCGAACCGACGTTCGGCGGCTCGACCGAAGCGCTGGTCCGCTCGATCCTCGGCGGCGCCGGCCTCAAGCCGAGCGACTACGACATCACCGCGATCGGCTACGCCGGCGCGAACCTCGCGGCCGTCACGAGCCACCACGTCGACGCCACCGTCGACATTTTCTCGAATCTGATGACGAACGAGATGCAGGCCAACGTGAAGTACCGCATCTTCCGCGATCCGATTCTCGATAGCATTCCGAACGTCGGCTGGGCCGCGCTACCGTCGGTCCTGGCGGCGAAAAACGACGCCTTCAAGCGTTTCTCGCGCGCGATCGTGGAAGCGTCGGTGTTCGTGCGCGCCGATCCGCAGGCGGCAGCGAAGATCTACCTGCAAGCGCAGGGCAAACCGTTCACGCCCGACCAGTTGGCCGCCACCACGCACATCGTCACGTTGCTCGAAAGCGAATTGCCGGCGTCCGATCCAGGCAACAAGCGGATCGGTCTCGTTTCGCCGCGCAACTTCGAGCTCTACAGCCGCACTCTCGTGCAGTACGGCTTCATGAAGAACACGATCCCCGGCAACGAGATTGCAACCGACCAGTTCATCGCCTACGCCAACGACTTCGACCGCAAAACGGTCCAAGCACTAGCCCACCAAATGCACTAACGCAAACGGCGGGCGGCTTCGGCGAAGCCGGCTGCGATGGCGGTGGGGGTGGGCGGACAGCCGCGCACCGTGACGGCTGCGTCGAGTTCGATGCCCGCGCCGGTGCCGGCATGCGGCGCGCCTGCCCACGGGCCCTCGCCCGCGGCGCAGTCGCCGATTGCGACGACGACGCACGGCTGCGCGGTCGCGGCGAGCGTGGCGGCGGCGGCGGCGCGCATCGCCGTCGTCATCGGACCCGTGACGGTGACGACATCGGCGTGGCGGGGCGAAGCGACGATGCCCCAGCCCTGTTGTGAGGTATCGTAGGCCGGACCGGCAAGCGCGTTGAGCTCGTGCTCGCAGCCGTTGCAGCTGCCGCAGACGAGGTGCCGGATGCCGAGCGCGTGTGCGAAGGGATTCGCCATCGTCAGCCGTCCGCGCACGCGTAGCAGAGGTTGAAGCTCTTGTTGACCAGCGGAAAGTCCGGCACGATGTTGCCTTCCATCGCACGCACGACCGCGGGCCAGTTGCGAGCGGACGCCGAGCGCACCGTGATTCGTTCGAGCGCCCCGTCCGCATCGCACGCGACCACGAGCGTCTCCGCGCCGCGCGGACCTTCGGTCAGCGTAACGGTGGCGCCGCGACCCGGCGTCACGCCGCGCGGCGCGGGCGGCGCGTGCTCGCCGAGCGCCGCGAGCGCGCGATCGATCAGGTCGAAGGCCGCATCGAGTTCGGCCGCCTTCACGCGCACGCGCGCCGCGACGTCGCACGCGGCGTCGCTCGCGACGGCGGGAACGAGCGCCGCGTAGGCACCGTACGGGAGCAACGCGCGCACGTCGAGCGTGCCGCCGGACGCGCGCCGGCCGGGGCCGACGACGCCGAAGGCCCGCGCGGTCTCGGCGGGCAGCACGCCCGCGCCCTCGAAGCGCCGCTGCACCGAGATGTTGCCGAGCAGCGCGCGCACCTCTCTGCGCGCGTCGGCACGCAGTTGCGCGGCCGCTTCGCGCGTGGCGCGGGCGTCGCGTAGCACGCCGATCCCGACGCCGCCCGGCACGATCGCATCGAAGAGCAGGCGATGTCCGAAGGCCGCAGCGCAGAGCACGTTGGCGCGCTCCTTGAGTCCGAACAGATGCGTTTGGCTGTAGCCGTAGCCCGCTCCGGCAGCGGCCTGCGCGAGATCGAACAGGTGGTTGTAGATCCGTTCGAGTTCGGCGGCGACGAGACGCGCGTATTCCGTCCGCTCGTCGCACGCCACACCGGCCAGCGTTTCGAGCGCGCGAGCGTACGACCACGAACGCGCGACCGAACACGCACCGCAGATGCGCGCCACGCGCGGCGCGGCGGCGACGGCGTCTTGCCCCGCGAGAAACGCCTCGACCCCGCGGCGGCTGTACGAGAGCTGCGCGTCGAGCGAGATCACGGTTTCGCCGCCGGTGCTGAACGTGAAGCGACCGGGCTCGATGATCCCCGCATGCACCGGTCCGACGACGACCAGCGTGACGCCCTCGCCTTCGGCCGTGAGCGCCGCCGGCGCGCCGGCCGCACCGATGAAGAGCGGCCGCGTGTCGGGTTCGCCGGCGAACGACACGCCGTGCGCGTCGCGCATCTCGCGCTCGTCCCACGCGAAGACCGGATACGTTGCCGCGAGCGCCGGGATCGCGTCTTCGCGCGCCGCACCGACGTCGAGCAGGCCGCCGGCGCCGGCGAAAAGATAGTGCACGTCCGACGCCGTCGCATAGGCCGCGAGCGGCTCGTGGTCGCGCAGCGCGACGGAGACCGCGGCCGGTAGTGCGGCAGCGCCGACGCGGGTCGCGATCATCGCACCGCACCCGGCACGAACGGCGCTGCGAACAGCGCGAGGGCAAACGCACCGGCGCACGCGGCGGCGACGAACGCGCGGCGCGAAAGCCGCGGCGCCGCCGCCGGGAGCACGGCGTGCCCCGACTCCGTCTCAATCGCCAGCCGCGCCAGCGCCACGAAGCCGAGCAGCGCGCCCACCAGCGCGAAGCCCAGCGGCACCCACTGATGCGCCGCCGCCGCGGCGACGACGATCAGCACTTCGGAGAAGAACATCCCGAACGGCGGAAAGCCCATCAGTCCGGCGAGCGAGCCGAGGAACAGCCGTCCGCCGGGGTCGTTCCAGAGGCCGTTGAGCTTGCCGATCGTCGTCGTCCCGCGCTCGTGTTGCACGATCCCGACCGACAGGAACGCGAAGGCCTTGCCGAAGGCGTGGTTGACGACGTGATAGAGCGCCGCGAACAGCGCGAGCGGCGTCCCGATGCCGAGCGCGATCGCGATCAGTCCGGCGTGTTCGATCGTCGAGTACGAGAGCAGCCGCTTCACGTCGTGCTGCGCGAGCATCAGGACGCCGCCGGTGAGCACCGAGGCGCAGCCGAGCACGAGCAGCACGCTATCGAAGAAGCCCGGTTCGGTCGCGCCGGCGACGAGTTGCACGCGCACGATCGCGTAGAGCGCGCAGGACACGAGCAATCCCGAGAGCAACGCGCTGATCGGCGCCGGCGCTTTCGAGTGCGCGTCGGGCAACCACGAATGCATCGGCACGAGCCCGGCCTTCGTGCCGAACCCGAGCAGCATCAGCGCCAGCGCCAAGCGCGCGAGCGCGGGCGGCAGGGCGGCGCCGTGCGCGGCGAGAGTGTCCCACGAGAGCGCGGCCGACGGCGCGATGTGCGCGTCGATTCCGGCGCGCCCGAGCAGCAGAATGCCGATCAGCGCGATGCCGATGCCGAAGCTGCAGATGATTAGATACTTCCACGCCGCTTCGAGCGCCGCGTGGCCGCCGGCGAAACCGACCAGAAACGTCGTCGCGAGCGTCGTCGCGGAGATCCCGATCCAGAGGCCGATGAACGTCGTGCTCGTTGCGGCGACGAGCATGCTGCTCCAGAACGCGCCGAGCAAGATGAAGTACGTCGACGTGCTGGCCCAGCGGATCTCGTCGTGCTCGGTCGTCGGGACGATGCCGAGCGAGAACACCGTTGCGAGCAGGCTGAGCACCGAGATCAACACGATCAACCCGCCCGCGAGCCGGTCGACCTCGCCGAGCACCGTCAGCGCGAGCAGTGCGGCGACGAGCGCCAGCAGACCGCGCGCCAGCCGCCGCGCGGCGATTTGCGGGATCAACGTTGCGAGGAGCGCGCCTAGGAACGGCGCGACGACCGCGGCCTGTGTCATCCGCGCAGCTCCCGCAATTGCCGGATATCGAGCTGCGGATCGTAGGCGATGACCGCGCGCGCGATCGTCAGCGCCACGAACGTTGCGATCACGGCATCGAACGTATCGGCGATCTCGATCGCATACGGCAGCCCGGGTGCGAAGACCGCGCCCGCAAGCGTGATCGCGCTGCCCAGCACGAGCAGTCCGATCGCATGGGCCAGCAGGTTCCGGTAGAGCACGACGATCAGCATGCTCATGAACAGCGCGTCGAACACGACCGTCGTCGATGCGACGCCGGCAAACGCGGCCATGTGCCGCACCTCGTACGCGGCGACGAGCGCCGTGCCGACGATCACCAGCCGCCAGACCAGGCCCAGCGACGGTCCCAGATTCTCCGGCACGTTATAGCGGCGGACGAGATAGATCAGCGCGCTCGGCCCGACGATCAGCTTGATCGCCGCCAGCACCGCGAAGAAGACGGTCTCGGTCAGCGCGGCGCCCGCCGGAAACGCGAGGTAGAGCGTCGCCGCGGTGAAGATGCCGTACGCGACGAGCGCCGATCGGAAGCGCGGATCGATCGCCAGCGCCGCGGCGGATATCAGGATCAGCGCCGTTACCATATCGGATGCCCCAGCAAGCGCAGGCCGACGCTCGCGAGCGCCAGCATCGTCGCCGACGCGAAGAGCTGCGGCACGTCGAACAGCCGCATCTTCGCAAACGCGCGCTCGATCAGCGGCAACGCGACGAGGATCGTCGCGATCCAAGCGTACGCGAAGGCGCCGGCACCGGGCAGCAGCAGCGCGGCGAGCACGACGAACGACGCTTGGCGCACGTAGGCGGCGGCCTGCACCATGGCGAGCTGCCAGCCGCTGTATTCCAGCACGAGTCCCTCGTGCACCATCGTCAACTCGTAGTGCGTCTCACTGTTGTCGACCGGGATGCGCGCCGTTTCGGCCAGCATGACCAGCAACAGCGCGAGCGCCGCCAGCACGCCCGGACCGGCAACGAGCGCGACGATCAGCGGCGCCTCCGTGAGGCTTGCGAACGTCATCTCGCGACTCGCCGCCATCGCGCTGAAACTCGAGCGCGTATCGATCGCGGCCAGCACCAGCGCGAAGCGGCTGAGCGCGAGCAGCAGCGCGAGGCCGACCGCATCGATCGCGAAGGACTGCACGGGGTCGAGCGGCGGCAACAGGAAGACGAACGTAACGGCGACGCCGAGCACGACGCCGGGCACTGCCGGCAGCCACGCGCCGTGGCCGGACGAGAGCGCTTCCTTCGACCAGAGTTTACGCAAATCGGCGTAGGGCTGCAGCGGCGATGGTCCGGGCCGCCCTTGCAGGCGCGCGCGGATCGTCACCATCAGCCCGTGCGCGAGCGGCGCGAGGAGTACGATCAGCAGCGCTTGCGGCAACGCGTTCATCGCGCCGCCACCAGCAGCACGAGCACGGCGACGACCGCGTACACCAGATACACGCGCAAGCGGCCGGCCTGCACGATCCGCGCGCGGCGCGCGAAGCGCTGAACCAGCGCCGCGAAACGGCGCGCGGCTTCATCGACCACGTCGCGCGTCCGAACGGCGTAGCGGATGCGCGCCGGAAACCACGCCGAGCCGCCGCCTTCGACGATTCGCTGGCGGTCGGGCATGAGCACGAAGCTGAAGATGCGGCGCAACGGCTTGGAGAATGCCGTCGCCGTGTACTGCGCGCGCGGCGTGACGGGTGAGCCGCAGGTCCACGTGGGAACCGCGCGCACCCCGGCCGAGCGCGCCAGCAGCATGGCGACGATCGCGCCGGCAAACGGCAGAAAGGCGAGCGTGATGCCCGGCGGCGCGCTGAAGAATCCGGGCAAGAACGTGACGAGGCGCGGATCGGGCGAGACGCCGATCGTGAGGGCCCGCACGACATCCTGCAGCCGGTCCATCGCCGAGGCCGGAAAGAGCCCGATTGCCAGCGTGATCGTCGCGAGCCAGGCGAGGCCGGCAACCGGCGCGCTGCGGCGTTCGGGCACGACCGGGTGCGCCGATCGCGGCACGCCGAGAAACGCGATCCCGAACAGCTTCACGAAGGCGATTGCCGCGAGACCACCGGCCAACGCCAGCATCGCGATCGATGCGATCATCGCGCCGTGCAACGGCAGCGGCATCCCGCTCGCCCCAAGCGTGAGGCTGCGAAACACGAGCCATTCCGAGGCGAAACCGCTCGCCGGCGGCAATGCCGCCGCCGCCATGCAGCCGATCAAGACCAGCGGCGTCGTGAACGGCAACGCGCGTCCCAAGCCGCCGAGTTGCTCGAGGCTCGTTCTTCCCGCGGCCTCCGCGACCGTTCCGGCGCCGAGAAACAGCAACGCTTTGAACACGCCGTGCACGATCGCATGCATCAGCAACGCCATCAGGGCGAGCGCCGTCAAGAGGTAGAAACCCGCGGCATACCCGGCGACCGCGAGGCCCAAGGTCGCGACGATGATACCGAGATGTTCGATCGAGCTAAATGCGAGCAGCTTCTTGAAATCCGTATCGACCGCCGCGAAGAGCGCGCCCGTCACCGCCGACACGAGACCCGTACCGAGAATCACGAAGCCCCAGGCCGGCGGCAGCGGCGCCGCGAGCGCGAATGCGAACACGATCAGACCGTAGACGGCGACGTTGAGCATCACGCCCGAGAGCAGTGCGGAGGCATTGGCCGGTGCGACCGGATGCGCGCGCGGCAGCCAGAAATGCAACGGCACGAGTCCGGCCTTCGAGCCGAAGCCGACCAGCGCGAACGCCATCGCCACCGTGCGCGTCTGCGCCGGCAGTGCGGGCGCCGCGTGCGCGATTGCGGCGAACTGCGTGCTGCCGGCGGCGGCGGCGAGCAGCGCGAGCGCCGCGAGGATGCAGAACGCGCCGGTTTGGCTCACGATGAGATACGAGAGCAGCGCGCGACGCACGTCGCGGCGCTCGTGGTGGGCCGCGATCAGCAGCGCCGAGATCAGCGCCATCGCTTCCCAGCAGACGAAGAACGCCGCCACGCTTTGCGCCAGAAACACGCCGATCATCGTCACGACGAAGAGCGCGAGCTTCGCGCCGTCGCTCGCCCCGCCGCGTTCCAGCCCCCACAGCGCCACGCCCGGCACGACGAGCGCGATCAGCGCGAGGAACGGCAGCGCGGAGGAGGTCACGGCGAAATCGAGCCGTAGCTCGGGCGGCGCAAACGCCGGGAGCAGCGAGAAGCCGGGGGCACCGAGCGCCAAGATCGCCCATGCCGCGAGTGCCGCGCTTGCGAGCAAGATCGCGAAATGGACGATGCGCGTCAAAACGGCGGTGGCCGGAACGACGGCAGCGGCCGCGGCGTGAGGAACGTCGATTCCGGCAGCGATGCCGGGAAGCGGTAATTGCCGAACGCGATGCGCTCCTCGGCGACGACCTTCGCATAGGTCGCGCGCGCGGTCGCGAGCGTCGGCATCCAATGCGTTTGCACGCGCGCGAACGTCACGCTGCCGCTGCCGTCGTAGGCGCCGGTCGAGAAGCGGATCGCGACGGGCAGCGCCGTGATGCCGTCGATCGTTACCTGGGTCACGTTGAACGATCCGGGCACGAGCGGCGTCGTCGCGAACACTTCGTCGGCGTGACGGCCGTCGGGGACGCTGGTCAAGTAGCGAAACGAATAGTTGCCGGCGTGCGGGGCCAACGCTTCGAGCGTGTAACGGTTGCTGCGGTTGAGAAAGACGTGCGTCGTGGGCGGATCGAGCCGCTTCCCCTGGACGCGCAGCAACTCGTCGCGCAACGACGACCCGCTCCGAAAAATGCGGTGCGTCTCCTGGATATCGCGGGCCCCGGTTTGATCGACCGTGTACTCGAACGACAGCACGGCCGGCGTGCGGTTGGCGGCCAGCGCCTCCGCGTAGCGCGCGAGGATCGTCCCCGGCGCCACGGCCGGCGGCGGCGTGGGCCGCGGATGGAGCGGCGGCACGTCGGGCGGCGCCGATGGCCCCGCACCGGCCA
>Ga0302279_10000720_pt1 | contig 48595 bp, 41 predicted proteins | sample III_Bog_N3_3_FD_194541 | JGI IMG/M metagenome (GOLD analysis project Ga0302279, IMG submission 194541) | Peat permafrost microbial communities from Stordalen Mire near Abisko, Sweden - III_Bog_N3_3 | ecosystem: Environmental > Terrestrial > Soil > Wetlands > Peat | place: Sweden: Abisko... | reverse complement strand
CCGTACGACGGCGGCGATGGGTGGGACAGGCTGGCCGCCGCCGTCGCACGGCCCCCGCCCGCGGCGCCAGGGCAAGCCTGCCTCCCAACCCTCCCCGACTCTCACGAGGACCTCTCCCGGAGCTCTCGCGCAGCGCCCCCTAGTGAGCGTCCGCGTCAGTCGGTATCGCCGCCGGATCGACGCACCCGCGCTCCACCAGCATCCGCAGCGCTCGAATCGCTTTCACCCGTCGCGCCAGCATCTTCGGGCTCTTCGCCCCAGCTTCGCGATCGACCGCGAGCGCGAGCAACCCATCGCATCCGCGCTTCAGCTCGGCCGCGTCCTCCGGATCCACCGCGCGCCGCGGACGCGCCGCGAGATCGATCGCGCTATCGAGCGCGATGTTCGCTTCGTCGTCGTTCGTCCCCCGCGCCACATCGGCCAGGAACGGCAACCCCTCGAACACCTGCGGCTCCGGCGCGAACGCCATCGCCCGAAGCGCCGTCATGCGCGTCGCGGCGTCCACGCTCCCGCGAGCCGCAAGCCCCCCTCCCCCTTCGCGATCGGCGAGCCGCGCGAGATCGTCCCCCGATCCCGCGTCGCTCATCGCGCGCACCCAGAGAGCCTCGACGGCCGGATCGCTCGACGCAACCCAGCCTCCGCCGTCAGGCGCACCGTCAGCCGTGCTCGCCTGACTCTTGCTGCACGCGACGAGCGCGAGCCCGAGGATGACGGCTCGCGCCGTGAGCGTGCTCACGCGCCGAACAGATCGAGCGTCCGCTTCCCCTGTTTCCGGTCGGTCTCGAGCTTCTGATTGAACTCTTCCACCGCGCGGTTGATGTGCATCGAGCAGAACTTCGGCCCGCACATCGAGCAGAACTCGGCCCCCTTGAAGTACTCGTCGGGGAGCGTCTCGTCGTGGAGCGCCTGCGCGTGCTCGGGGTCGATCGACAGACGGAACTGCTCCTTCCAGTCGAACGCGTAGCGAGCGCGCGAGAGGGCGTCGTCGCGATCGCGCGCACCCGGTCGGTGGCGCGCGATGTCGGCCGCGTGAGCCGCGATCTTGTAGGCGATCAGCCCCTGCTTCACGTCGTCCTCGTCGGGGAGGCCGAGGTGCTCCTTCGGCGTCACGTAGCAGAGCATCGCGGCCCCGGCGGTACCGGCCATCGTCGCGCCGATGCAGCTCGTGATGTGGTCGTAGCCAGGGGCGATGTCCGTCACGAGCGGGCCGAGCACGTAGAACGGCGCCTCGTGGCAGAGCTCCATCTCCTTCTTCACGTTCATCTCGATCTGATCGAACGGCACGTGGCCGGGCCCTTCGATCATGACCTGAACGTCCTTCTCCCACGCCTTCGTCGTTAGCTCGCCGAGCGTCTTCAGCTCCGCGAACTGCGCCGCATCGCTGGCGTCGTGCAAGCAGCCCGGGCGGAGCCCGTCACCGGCGCTGATCGTCACGTCGTAGCGTTTGCATATCTCGAGGACCTTGTCCCAGTGCGTGTAATACGGGTTCTGCTTGTGATGCTCGAGCATCCACTGCGCCATGATCGACCCGCCGCGCGAGACGATCCCGGTGATGCGATCCTTCACGAGCGGCAGGTACTCGACGAGCACGCCGGCGTGGATCGTGAAGTAGTCGACCCCCTGCTTGGCCTGGTGCTCCAGGATGTCGATCATGTCGTCGGCCGTGAGACGCTTCACGTCCTTGGCGATCTGGAGCGCCTGGTAGATCGGCACCGTGCCGACCGGGACGGGCGACGCCTTGATGAGCGTCTTCCGGATCTCGTCGATGCTCCCGCCGGTCGAGAGGTCCATGATCGTGTCGGCGCCGTGCTTGAGGCAGATGGCGAGCTTGCGCAGCTCCTTCGCCTCGTCGCCGGTGACGGCGCTGTTGCCGATGTTCGCGTTCACCTTGCACGCGAGCGCGATCCCGATCCCCATCGGCTCGAGGTTCTCGTGGTTCACGTTCGCCGGCACGATGAGGCGCCCGCGGGCGATCTCGCTCCGCACGACCTCCGGCTCGACGCGCTCGCGCTGCGCGACGTAGAGCATCTCCTCGGTGATGACGCCCTTCCGGGCGAAGTGCATCTGCGTGACGTTGGCCTGCCCGCGTCGCCTCGAAACCCACTCGGTTCGCATGACCCACGCTTCTAAGACGAAACGCGCGTGGGTCGCAATGCACACGCGCGTTCGCCGTCGGTTCCGGGCTCCGCCGGGCGGGGCGCCCTAATCGCTCATTCGAGCTCTGCAGCGCAGCGGAATCCGACCCCGTAGCTACGCTTGCTCGGCGAATCGTGGTACCGGAACGTGGGTCGCACCCACGCCGGATAGGCGCCGTTCCAGGCGCCCCCGCGGATGACGCGCCCTTTGCCGTCGATCTCGTGATCGGCCCCCTTGGGGGAGCTCGACGCCTCGGCCGTGTATGGGGCGTACCAGTCGCCCGTCCATTCCCACACGTTCCCGACCACGTCCTCGACCCCATAGCGCGACGCGCCGGCCGGAAAGGACCCGACGGGCGCGGTGTTCGCGAACCCGTCGTCGTCCTTGTACATCGCGTTCTCCTCGACGTGGTTCGACTTGCCCCACGCGAGGCACTCCTTGCCGCAAGCGTTCAGGTACTTGGCGTCCGGCCACTCGTCCCCCCACGGGAACTTGCGCCCGTCGGGGCCGCGCGCGGCGAACTCCCACTCCGCCTCGGTGGGCAAGCGACCGTGCGGGGTCGCAGCCTTGCAGAACGCTTCGGCCATGCCCCAGTCGACGCAGTTGATCGGGTGCTTCGCCTTGGTCGCCGCGTCGCGCGCGTTGCAGAGTGGGTCGAACGACTTCTTGTCGACCGCCGTGATCCCGTCCCAGTCGTTCTCGGTGGGCGCGCGCTTGCACTCCCCCTTGTCGCTGCACGCCTTGTAGCGCTCGACGGTCACCTCGAACTTGTCCATGCAGTACGGCGCGAGGGTCACCTGGTGCGCCGGGCGCTCGAACTCGAGATCCGCCTTGTCGTCGGAGCCCATGAAGAACTTGCCGCCGGGGATCTCGACCATGCCGTCGGGGCACGAGGGCGCCTTGGGCGCCGCGGAGACGGAGACCGCGGGGACCGTGGACGCGAGCGGCGCGGCCGAACCCGCGGAGCTCTTGTCTCCCCCACGCAACGCGAAGAACGCGAGCGCCCCTCCGATCGCAACGAGCCCCACCATGCTCGCCCCGATGGCCGCCCCCCGATTCGGCGGGCTCCCCGTCGAGGACGACGCGCCACCCGTCGTACGCGCAGTCCCCGCACTGCTAGCCCCGTCGGCGTGGACGGTCGGCTGCTGCGTCACGGGCGAGGACGACGAGACGACCCCTTCGCCGCGGCTTGCGCTCGACGTGAAGGCCCGAAGCGGCGACATCGCCAGCGCAGAACGAAGCGCGTTCCACATCTCGCCGGCCGTCGCGTAGCGATCCTGCGTCGAGACCGCGAGAGACTTGGCGAGCACCGCCTCCACGCCGTCGCTCACGGTCGCGCCGAGCGTGCGAGGCGTCGGACGACGGCTCGTGTCCATCGATGCGAAACCGAGCTGGCCGAGGTCGTCCCCCTCGAGGGGATCCTTGCCCGAGACGATCTCGCCGAACATGAGCGCCAGCGCGAACACGTCGGTCCACGGCCCCGTGGACCCCTGGGCGCGCGAGAACTGTTCGGGCGCGCCATACGCGGGCGTGAAGGAGGTGATCTGCCCGCTCGTCTGCGAGAACGCGCCGGCCATCTTCTGCGCGTCTTGGACGACCTTGGCGATCCCGAAGTCGAGCAGCTTGACCGTGCACGACTCGCTGCGCGGCTCTCCGCTGATCATCACGTTGCCGGGTTTCACGTCGCGATGCGCGATCCCGCGTCCGTGCGCGAGCGCGAGCGCTTCGGCAACGGGCTCGAGGATGTGCACCGCCTGGGCCGCGGTGCGCAGCGGCATCCCCGCCGCGCGCTCGTCGGCGAGCACGCGCTCGAGCGTGACCCCTTCGAGCCATTCGAGCACCATGTAGGGAGCCCAGACGCCACTCGGCGTCGTCATCGTGCCGATGTCGCGCGCCTGGCAGATCGCCGCCGACCGCTCCGAGAGCTCGGCGAGCAGCTTTCCTTCGCGGACGAACTCCTCGAAGAGGCGCTCTCGGTCCTTCTCGCCGAACGAGCCCATGGCCTTGAAGGCCTTGATCGCGACCGGTCGCTTCCAGATGAGGTGCATCGCCCGGTAGACGATGGCGAAGCCCCCCTCGCCCACGACCCTCTCCACGGCGTACTTGTCGCCGATGGTGGTCCCAACGAGCTGCAGCGGATCGATCAAGATAGCCTCGCTTAGCTACGCGGGAACGGGGTCCCCGGTTTCCGAGGATGCACGGAATCTTTGGGGATGCACAAGTCCCGGCGCGGATTCGATCGGCGAAGTCCTGCGCGCCCGCGGTCCTACGGGACGCCCCTCAGCCGCCCGAGGCACCGTCGGAGGCGTCGTGCGTCAGCCCGGTGTCGCTCGCCGCGTCGGTCGCGTCGTCGCCGCCGTCGAGCGACGGGCATGAGGAGTTGGGTCCAACGCACTCCGGGAGATCGCTCGGCGTCTCGGTGCATCCGAGAGCAAGCGCCGTGAGCGTGAGCCACGTGAGCATGCATGCGAGCACCAGCTTTCTCATGCGCGACGGCCGTCAGCTTCCGGCGAGCGCTTCGAGGAGAAGCTTCCGAACGGTGCCTGCGTCGGCCGCCCCCTTCGTCTCGCGCATCGCGGCGCCGAGGAGCACGCCGAGGAGCTTCGTCTCGCCCGCACGGTAGCGCTTTACCTCGGTCTCGTGAGCCGCGCAGACCCGTGCGATCGCGCTCGCGACCGCCGCGCCGTCGTCGACGCGTTCGAGCCCCAGCTCCTTCATTCGCGCTTCGGGGTCACCGCCCCGCTCGACCAGGCTCGCGAGCAGCCTCTTTCCCGCAGACGTCGTCACCCGCCCCGCCTCGACGAGCGCCACGAAGCGCCCGAAGGACGCGCCGTCCAAGGAGAGGGTCGTGAGGTCGCCGTCCTTCGCCAGCCCGAGCAGATCGTTGAGCAACCAGCGCGCGATCGCCGCGGCGTTCCCGTGCGTCGCGTTTGCCGCGTCGAAGTAATGAGCAACCACGAGGTCGCCCGTGAGCACCTCGGCCTCGTCCTTCGTGAGCTTCGCCTCGCGCTGGTAGCGTTCGAAGCGCTCGGCCAGCTCCGGGTTCGCCGCGCGGTGCTCCGCTCGGAGCTCGACGCGCGACTTCTTCGCGGTCGCCGACGACTGCGCAGGGACTGCTGCCGTGGGGGGGGCATGCACGACGACGGGTGGCGTCGCACCCTTGGTCGTCCACGTGTCCTTCAGCCCGATGATGCGATTGAAGACCGGCGCCCCGGGCTTCGAGTCGATGGGGTCGACGAAGAAGTACCCCTCGCGCAGGAACTGCCAGCGCGTCCCGGCCACGGCCGCTTCTCCGAGCGCCGGCTCGACGCGCGCTCCGTCGGCGACGGCGAGCGACGCCGGGTTCAATACCGTCAAAAAGTCCCCCTCTGCGTCGGGCTGCTCGACGGTGAAGAGGCGATCGTAGAGGCGCGTGGTCGCGGCGAGTGAGCGCGTCGCGTGGACCCAGTGAAGGGTCCCGGACACCTTGCGCCCGTCGGCCAGAGCCCCGCCCTTGGACGCGGCGTCGTACGTGCAGCGGAGCTCCTCGATCGCACCGGACGAGCCGCGAACGACCTCGTCGCACCGCACGACGTAGGCCCCGATGAGTCGCACCTCGCGGCCGGGAGCGAGGCGCTTCCAGTCCTTCGGAGGGGTCTCGGAGAAGTCGCCCTGCTCGATGAGCACCTCGCGACCGAACGGGACCAACCGGCTGCCGCCGCGCTCCGGCTCGCCCGGCCACCACGCGAGCGTGATCTCTTCGTCCGGCGCCCCCTCCGGCCAGTTCGTCACGACGACCTTGAGCGGGCGCAGCACGCCCATGGCGCGAGGCGCTCGCGGCTCGAGGTCCGCGCGAATGGCGAACTCCAGTTTCCCGATGTCGACGATGCTGTTGTTCTTCGCGACGCCGATCATCTCGGCGAAGTCCTGCAAGGCCTCGGGCGTCACGCCGCGCCTTCGCATCCCGGCGAGCGTCGGCATGCGGGGGTCGTCCCAGCCCGATACGCGCTTCTCGTTGACCAGCTGAAGAAGCTTCCGCTTCGACATCACCGTGTAGCCGAGCGCGAGGCGCGCGAACTCGTACTGATGCGGCCGCGGCGTCCAAGGCCCCAAGTTGTCGAGCACCCAGTCGTAGAGCTCGCGGTTGCTCTCGAACTCGAGCGTGCAAATCGAGTGGGTCACCCCCTCGAACGCGTCCTCGAGCGGATGGGCGAAGTCGTACATCGGGTAGATGCACCAAGCGCCCCCCGTACGGTGGTGATGCGCGTGCCGGATCCGGTAGAGGAGCGGATCGCGCATGAGCACGTTCGGGTGCGCCATGTCGATCTTGGCGCGGAGGACGCACGCGCCGTCGGGCATCTCGCCGGCGCGCATCCGGCGGAGGAGATCCAGGTTCTCCTCGACGGGGCGGTCGCGAAACGGACCGTTGGTGCCGGGGCGATCGAAGCCGCCGCGCTGCTCGCGGATGGCCTCGACGTTCTGACTATCGACGTACGCCTTCCCATCGCGCACGAGCCGCACCGCGCACTCGTACATGCGCTCGAAGTAGTTGGACGCGAAGTAGAGGTGCCGGCCCCAGTCGCCGCCGAGCCAGCGCACGTCCTCCTGGATCGACTCGACGTAGCGCGTGTCCTCGGTCGTCGGATTCGTGTCGTCGAAGCGCAGGTGCGCGCGCCCCCCGTAACGGCGGGCGAGGCCGAAGTTGAGCAGGATCGACTTCGCGTGCCCGATGTGGAGAAAGCCGTTGGGCTCCGGCGGGAATCGCGTGACCACCTGGCCGCCGTTCTTGGACGCGGCGAGATCGGCATCGACGATGTCGGTGAGGAAGTTGGACGAGCGATGGGTATCGGACGGGTCGCGCATCGAGGGCTCCGCCAACCGTTGCTAACACGGGAAACTGGCTTCCCCAAAACCCGGCGGTTCCGTCCGTCTCGACGCCGCCCGCCGCGGCGCTCACGACGGGGGCACAGCGCGTATGCTTTTCCGGTGAACATGCGCGCGAGAGCCATCGCCCTCGGAATCCTGGTTCTCGCGGCATGCGTGCCGGGGAAGGCTCCGGCCGCGAGCGCTCCGATGGAAGCGGGCCCGCGGGCGACGGCGCCCGTGGGGGTGGCCGCCAGCTGTGGAGGCGGGCGGCACATGACCGTTCGCGTGTACGACGTCGGGCAGGCGCTCGCGGCGCTGGTCTCTCTCCCCGACGGACGGCACGTCCTCGTCGATGCGGGCGATAGCCCGCACCGCGCGGAGTGCGACGACTGCGGGGAGAAGCACGCGCATCTGCTCGCTGCGCTCGCGCGCGATCTGGCGGGAGCCCCGATCGATCTCCTCTGGATCACCCATCAGCACTCCGATCACATCGGCGGGGCCAAGGAGGTGCTCGAGACCCTCGCGGTCGGTGTCTACGTGGACAACGGACGCGACGCGACGAAGTCGGAGGTGCGCCGCGCCCACGAGGCCGCCGACCGCCGAGGCACCCGCCGTCTCGTGGTCGATCCCTCGCACCTCGACGCACCGATCCCGGGCTCGAGCGACCTGGCGATCACCGCAATCGTTCCGACGGCGTGGCCAGGCTCGTGCGCGCACGACGAGAACGAGTGCTCCATCGGTCTGCGGATCGACTTCTGCTCGTCGTCCGTTCTCTTCACCGGAGACGCAGAGCACGAGGAGGAGACGAGGCTCGACTTGCACGGACCGGTCACCCTCCTTCAGGTCGGGCATCACGGCAGCGAGACGTCGACGTCGCCGCAGTTCCTGGCGCGAGCGCGGCCCAGGTACGCGGTCGTCTCGGCGGGGAAGCCCGGCGAAAGCTTGAACCACGACTACTGTCACCCGCGCGCGAGCATCGTGAAGCGGCTCACGGTCGTGCTGGGAGGCGCAGGAGCACGCGTGCTCCGTGCCTTCGACGGGGAGCGGTGCGATCGGGCGCAGCCGTCCGACTGGGTCGACGTGCCGGTGAGCGATCGACTCTGGGCGACCGAGCGCGACGGCGACATCGTGCTGTCCACGGCGGGCGACGGGACGTTCGTCCGCGACTGACGCTCCCCGGCTCGACGGCGCCCGCGGCCGAGTCCATGCTGTGGCACCCGCGATGAAGGCGCCGCTCGTCTGCCTCGTAGTGCTGCTCTCGCCCCTGGCCGCGCACGCCGGCGCGGCGCAGGAGCCTACGACGACGGCGGCGGCGTTTGCCTCGCCGTGGCCGCTCGCCCCGAACCCGCAGCTCGCCCCCTCCCCCCTCTTCGGACTCGGGGAACCGTCGGGCGCACTTTCGCCGTCGATGGCCGCGGTGCCGCTTCGGCTCTCCCTCCAGTCGACGATCTTCCCGATGGCGGGCGGCTTCCCCAACTGCGCGTCGCGCGAGGACGGGAGTGGCAACTCGTTCCAGGGGTGGGCGGTGCAGCGCTACACGATGCTCTCGCTCACGCCGAACCTCACGTTGCACGGCTTCTCGGCCGCCGGCTGTCCGGTCGACAGCGCGATCGGCGGGGGCGTGACATACACGGTGCCGCTTCAGCCGACGTGGTGGGTGGTGATGGGGGGCGGCATGTACGGAACCCCTTCCCATGCCGGCCTGCCGGGGCAGCGCCGCGCCGATCTGCGGGTCGACTTCATGAAGACGATCGACTCGACCACGAGCGTGAGCATCGGGCTCGGACGGCGAGGGCTCAGCCTCGGCGCGCGCTGGTGACGGGACGCGCTAACCGGCGTCCGCGTCGGCCCCCGCGTCGGAAGCGGCGTCACTCCCCGCATCGACGTTTGCGTCCGCGGTCGCGTCGAGCCCCGCATCCGTCGCGGAGTCTTCATCACCCGCGTCCGCGGGTCCTGCGTCCTCGGATCCCGCGTCCCCGGGCCCCGCGTCCTCGGACCCCGCGTCGGTCGCTGCGTCCCCAGGTCCTGCATCGGCGGGCCCTGCGTCCTCGGGTCCCGCGTCCTCGGGGGACGGGCAGTTCCCGGTGTTCGGGACCGTGGGATTGATGACCGTCGCAAGATTGCGCAGGTAGGCGAGGACGGCCTCCGCGCCGGCATCATCGATCGGATTGGGTACCTCGCCCCAGTGCGGCATCGGGCTGCAGAGCGGATCACCCTCGTTGTCGATGCCGTTGAGAAAGGCGAGCTCGATCTGCGCATTCGTCCAGCACCCGAGGCCGTTCACGGGGTCGGGGGTGAGGTCGGGGGCGTAGGCGAGCCCCCCTTCGGCGTTCGTCGACGGGAGCGGGTTGCTGCTCCCCTGCATGAGCAACCCGTGGCACTGCTGGCAGCCGCGCGCGACGACGATCTTGTACCCCGCCTGCACCTCGGCGTCGGAGAACACGGCGCCGTCGTACGGGATGCAGACGCCGCTGTCCTCGGCCGCATCCTCGCCAGCGTCGGCGCCCGCGTCGGCCCCGACGTGGATGGTCGCGTCGTTGGACGCATCGACGCCGGAGTCAGGCCCCCCAGGGAGAGTGTCGGTGTCGTCGCCGGAGCACGCGAGCACTACCAGCGCCGCAAGTGACCAGCCGATGGATGCGAGTGCCTTCGTCGTTCGTCGCATGCTCGTTCCTCGTGTCGCGTTGTGAAGAAGCGCTACCAGCGCCACGCCTCATGCGTCAACGACTGGAAGATTCCGGGATCGGGCGCAGCAACCTCGTCTGTATGCCGCGTCATCAGGACGGGTGACATGCGCGTGCCCCAAGCGCGCGGTACCCCTCCGTCGCGCGAGAGTGAATGCCCCGACATCGCGTGGGGCCGCTTAGGGAGGGAATCGACATGGAACGCCGCCTTTGTCTCGCAGGACTCGGGTTGCTCGCCGTCGGATTGGGCGGCTGCCTCAGCAACAAGAGCAACTCGACTGGCGATCTCAACGGGGCTGTGCCGCCGATCGAAGTGGACGCAGGCGACGCATCCGCGTCGCCGCCGCCGTCAGTTATTCTGGGGGCGGATTCGGTCATCGACTTCGGCATGATCGCCTGCGGAGCACCGGCCCCCGCAGCGCAGACGTTCACCGTCACCAACTCCGGGTCGACGACCGTGCACTACGGGCTGAGCCTCTCGCCGACCACGGCGTTCCAGATCGTCGGTGCAACGGCGGGCGACGTCGCGCCGGGGAGCAACGCGACGGCATCGATCGCGGTCAGTATGGAGCCGACCTCGGCGACGGCAGGCGCGGTAGACCAGGCCACCCTCACGATCACGACGGACGATCCGAACCATCCGAGCACGTCGGTCGCGCTGAAGCGGACGGCGCAGGGGGCCACGCTTTCGCTCTCGCCGACGACCGTTGCGTTCCTCGACACGCCGGTCACGGCGACGTCGCAGCCGCTCGCGCTGACGCTCACGAACACGGGGAACCTCGCCGCGTCGTTCGCGATCGGCTCACCGAGCGATCCGCAGTTCGCGCTCACGTGGACCGGCCCCTCGCCGGTGTCGCTCGCGCCGGGCGCTTCGGTGCCAGGGCTGTCAGCGACGTTCTCCCCGACCGCAGCGGCGACTGCGGCCGCGACGAGCCCGCTTACGCTGGGGACGCCCGTGTGCGGCGCGAGCATCTCCTCGATCGCGTTCTCGGGGACGGGCACCAAGGGCATCGTCGCGGTCACACCCGGCACGCTCCCTTTCGGTTCCGTGAGCTGCGGGAGCAAGACGGCCGCGCAGACGGTGACGATCAAGAACTCCGGGAATGGCACGTTCAACTTCAAGGCCGCCCTCCTCCTCGGGTCGAGCTCTCCGTTCACCGTCTCGCCGGCGAGCGGCCCCGTCGCCGCCGGCGCGACCGCCACGGTCACGGTGACGCCTCTCGCGATCCCCGCGGTGGCGTCGGTGGCCTCGAACGCGTTCGGCGACACGCTCCGGATCACGTCCGACGCCGTGGGGGACGCGGATCACGACGTCACGCTCACGGAGACGGCGCAGGGGGCCGTGCTCGCGCTCAACACGACGACCATCGGCTTCAACGACGTGACTCTCCAGCAAACGTCGTCGTCGCCGTTCACCATCCAGAACACCGGCAACGTCCCGGTCACGCTCACCCTCGCGGGCTCGGGCGCCCCCTTCGGCGTGAGTCCTGCGACGGCGACGACGCTGACGGTCGGAGGCTCGCCGCTCGCGGGGAGCGCGACGTACAAACCGACGGCGCTCGGAGCGGCCAGCGGATCCATCACGGTCACGGCGGCGACGGGGACAGTGCTCTGCAGCGCCCCCATCGGCCCGATCCATCTGACCGGCACGGGGGTCAACGGCGTCCTCTCGATCTCGAAGAACACGCTCGACTTCGCGTCGGTCCCCTGCGGGCAGGCGACGAGCGCGCAGTCGTTCACGATCAACAACACCGGCACGGCGCCGTTCACCTGGAAGGCCGCGCTCGGGAAGACCCCCTCGCCGTACACCGTGAGTCCCGCGAGTGGGACGCAAACCCCTGGCGCTCCGGCGACGACCGTCACGGTTACGCCGACGGCGATCCCCTTCCCCTCCGCGCTCACCGCGAACCTCTACGGCGACACGCTCACCGTCACGCCGACCGGCATCAGCGGCGGCGTCGCGCAGACCATCGCGCTGCAGGAGACCGCGGAGGGGGCCATCGTCACCGCGACGCCGTCCCCCGTCCCCTCGTTCGGGAACCAGCAAGAGGGGCAAGCGACGAGCGCCGCGACGCTCACGATCACGAACACCGGCACGATGCCTGTCACGATCACGTCGTCACTGACGGGGGCCAATCCCGCGGCGTTCCTGCTCGTGGCGCCCGGCGCTACCGCGCTCGCGGCGAACGGGGGGCACTACTCGCCGGGGCCCGAGTTCAAGCCGCTCACGGGGGGGGCGCTCGCGGCGCAGGTCGCGCTCGCGCAGGGCGCGGGAGACGTGCTCTGCCAGGCTCTCCCCGGGCCGATTGCCCTGAGCGGCACCGGAGCGAACGGCGCGCTCACGGTCGGCAACGGCTCGGTCACCTTCCCTGCGCAGACGTGCGGCGCCACCGCGGGTACGCAGTCGGTCCAGCTGACGAACAACGGAACCGCAGCGCTGACGTTCAACGCGGCCATCCTCGGCGGCACCGGCTTCCAGGTATCGCCCGCAACGGGGACGCTCGCGGCGAACGGGGGCACGGCACCGCTCACCGTGACGAGTCCGACGTTCAGCACGGCCACCGGCAACGTCAACACCGTGACCGATACGCTCCGCGTGACGACGAGCGCCTACGGAGACACCAACCACGACATCCCGCTGTCATCGACACCGAGCGGCGCGATCCTCGGCTGGGAGACCGGCGCGTTCGCGTTCGGCACCGTGCAGGCGACGTCGAACGCATCGAAGTCGAAGGGGCTGCCGTTCAGCCTCGGGAACAGCGGCAACCTAGCGGCGACGGTGAGCTTCGCGACCCAATCGGGAGACCAGTACACGTTCGCGCCGCAGAACACCTCGCTCGGCGCGAGCAACACGCTGAACGGGACCGCAACGTTCACGCCGACCGCGAGCGGCCTCCAGCAGGACACGATGCTGGTATCGGTCGCAGGGGGGACGCCGCTGTGCGCGCCGCTACCAGCGGGCCTGGGTCTGACGGGAACGGGAGCGCAGGGGACGTTCAGCACGGGGGCCACCGGCTTCGGCTTCGCGCTCACCTGCAACGCGCCGGTGGCAACGCAGTCGTTCTCGATCGACGACTTCAAGGGCGGTGAGCCCTACGACTTCACCGTGTCGATCGGCTCTGGGTGGACGGTGAACCCGACGAGCGGAACGGTGTCCGCGGGCGGCTCGACCCCGATCACGATCACGCCTCCCGCGGAAGGCGACGTGAAGGTGGGGACGACGAGCGACGTGCAAGTCACGGTCACGACGGACATCCCCGGGGACGGAGCACACTCGTACGCGGTCGACGGGACCGTGACCGGTGCGGAGCTGGTCTTCGCGGCGTCGACCGTCGCCTTCGGCGACTCGGTGGCGACTGGGACTACGACGACCTACCTCAACAACGACGGCAACGTCGCGGAGCCCGTGAGCTACGTGGTGACCGCCGACCCGAGCAACTACAACACCGATCCTTCGCTTCTCCTCGTCACCTGGGGGGGGACCGCGAACATCGGGCAGACGCCGATCACTTACGCCTTCAACGCGTCCGTCTCACTCCCGTGCTTCATCACGATGACGTACACGGTGACGTTCCCCAACACGACGACCGAAGGCGTGTGCTCCAGTACGTCGCAGACGGTGACGGTCACGCCCAGCAACGGCTGTTGAGCGGATAGAGACTGCGTCGGCGCCGGCCGGCGCGCCTCACCGTCCCGAGGCGCGACGCTTCTTCTCTCCCGAGGCAGCGGCCGCGCGCGTCTCGGGCGTCGTCTTCACGATTCCCGGCTTCGGCATCGGCGCGGGATCCTCGTCCAGCGCGGCTACGGCCTCGCGGATGTACCCCCACCCTTCGCAGCGCGGGCACTCGTAGGTCTCGACGTCCCACCCGGAATTGGCGCGGCCGAACGGGCCTCCTCCGGCGCCGCCGCAGGCCGGGCACTCGTGGCGTTCGGGGATGCTCATGGTCCGTAAGCGTACCGAGGCTTCGCGCGAGGGCCAACCTCATGCGCCGGTGATAGCCGCAATCGTCACCCGCGCTCGGCCCTCGCTCGACGCTTCTGCTCACGCTCGGTCATCTCATCGATGACGTCTTCCACGTGCTGAACGCGCAGCGTGATCACGTACCGGGCCCCTTCCTTCGTGATCTTCGCCTTTCCGTGGAAGCCGAGGCGTGACGCGGCTCCGACGACGGCGCCGATGAGCCCCTGGATCGACGTTGGAAAGCGGCTGTACGAGAAGCCCACGTCCGATCGCTACCACGCGCCTTAGGATGCTGCACGTACGTTCAGTATGCGCACGAGCTCGGTCGCGGCGCAGACGCCGGCAGCCACTACGGAATCGCGCGTCCGGTCGCGCCCTTACAAATCGATCTGCATCCCGATCTCGATCACCTGCCGCGGCGGGATGTGGAAGTGCTTGTCGGCCGTCACGGCGTTCCGCTGCAGGTAGCTGAAGAGACTCTCGGCGAAGATCCCCATCGCCCCCTTCTTCACGCTCTGCTGCACGCTCTCGCGCCCCAGGTAGAACGTCGACTCTTCGGGATCGATCGTCAGCCCCAGGCGCAACGCCGCTTCGGCGAGCACCTGGGGGACGTTCGGCTCCTGCATGAAGCCGTACGAGGCGATGACCTGGAAGAGGCCATCGCCGAGCGACTTCACGTCGAGCCACCGCTCCGCGGGCACCTCGGGCATCGTCTCGGTGAGCACCGTGAGGATCACGACCCGCTCGTGCAGCGCGCTTTCGCGTTCGATCAGGTGGACCATGACCGGCGGCGCGTGCGTCGTCGTGGACGACATGAAGATCCCGGTGCCCGGAAGCCGTACGGCGACGGATTCGAGGAGGCGCGGGAGCGCGTCTTCGAGCGTCGAGCTCCGGCGGAGGTACTCCTCGACGATGAGCGTGCGCCCCTTGCTCCAGATGAGCATCGCCGCGATGAACCCGACCCCGATCGCGACGGGGACCCAGCCGCCGTCGAGGATCTTGACGGTATTGGCGGCGAAGAACGGCAGATCGAACGACAGGAAGAGCATCAGGATGGCCACGCAGACCGGCGTCGACCACTTCCACGTGAAGCGCATGACGACGTAGTAGACGAGCGACGTGAGGGCCATCGTCCCCGTGACGGCGATGCCGTACGCCGAGGCCAGGCGGTCGGATTTCTGAAAGCCGATGACGAGGAGCAAGCAGCCGACCGCGAGGATCCAGTTGATCTGCGGGATGTAGATCTGCCCCTCGGTGTGCGCCGCCGTGTGCTTGATGGTGACGCGCGGGAAATAGCCGAGCTGCATGGCCTGGCGCGTGAGCGAGAACGCGCCCGAGATGAGCGCTTGCGACGCGATCACAGTCGCGACGCTCGACAGGCCCACGAGCGCGAGGGTCGCCGCGCCGGTGGGGACCATCGCGAAGAACGGGTTCTCCGCAGTGGAAGGGTCGCGGAGGATGAGCGCCCCCTGCCCGAAGTAGCAGAGCACGAGCGCCGGCATCGCCAGGGCGAGCCAGGCCACGCGGATCGGGCGCGCGCCGAAGTGCCCCATGTCGGCGTACAGGGCCTCGCCGCCGGTGACCGCGAGGACGACCGAGCCGAGGACGAGGAAGCCGGGCATTCCGTGCGCGGCGAAGTAGCGGACCGCGTGATGCGGGGAGAGCGAGGTCAGGACCTGCGGCGCCTGCGCGACCTGGTACGCGCCGAGTGCGCCGATGGTGAAGAACCAGACGAGCATGATCGGGCCGAACAGTTTCCCGACGGCCCCCGTGCCGTGCTTCTGCACGGTGAAGAGGATGAGGAGGATCACGCACGTGATCGGGATGACCGCCGGCGCGAGCGACGGCTGCACCACGGTGAGCCCCTCGATCGCGCTGAGGACGGAGATCGCGGGGGTGATGGCGCCGTCGCCGTAGAGCAGCGCCGCCCCGACCACGACGATGAGCGCCACGGCGGAGATCTTCTTCGCGCTCGTCATGCGCATCTTCTCGGGGACGACCGCGAGGAGCGCGAAGATGCCCCCTTCGCCGTGGTTGTCCGCGCGCATGATGAACGTCAGGTACTTCACCGTGACGACCATCGTGAGCGACCAGAAGATTAGCGAGAGCACGCCGTAGATGTCCTCCGCCGCCGGCGCGCCGCCTCCAGCCGAATGGAGGCACTCGCGGAGCGTGTAGAGCGGGCTCGTGCCGATGTCGCCGAAGACGACGCCGAGCGCACCGATCGTAAGCGCGGCGAGCGATGCCTTGTGGTGGGTATTGGCGTCGGCGGAAGGGCGGGACGGGAGACTCGAGGCGGGGACGTGATCCATTGGGGCGCGCGAAGCTAGTCGCAGGGGGCGGGCGCCGATAGGGGGGCACGGCGAGAAAAGCGCGCAAGTGCTTGGATCCTCACGGGAAGGATCGGCGCCGCACCGCTCGACCGCATCTCCGTACCGCTCGACCGCATCGCGGAGTCGCTCAACCGACTCTCCGTACCGCTCGACCGCATCGCGGAGTCGCTCGACCGACTCTCCGTACCGCTCGACCGCATCGCGGAGTCGCTCGACCGACTCTCCGTACCGCTCGACCGCATCGCCCGGTCTTTGGACGGGCTCGGCGACCCCTCGGACCGACATCCGTTCCACGTCGAGCAGAACGGGCGCGACGCCCAGCGCACCGCACCGGCGGTCTTGCTGCGCTCGCCCACGTTCGCTGGAAGCGTATGCTCGCCACATGTCCACGTCGAAGATGAAGGGCGGAGTCGCGATCGTCACGGGCGGCGGCTCCGGCATCGGCCGCGCGCTCTCGATCGAGCTCGCGAAACGAGGCGCGTTCGTCCACGTGACCGACGTGAACGAGAAGGGCGCCGAGGCGACCGCCAAGCAGATCGGCGCGTCCGCGAAGCACGCCGCGCTCGACGTGCGGGATGCGGGCGCCGTGCAGCGCTTCTGCGACGCGGTGGGTCGCGTCGACTACCTGTTCAACAACGCGGGCATTCCCGTCGGCGGCGAGGTGCAGGACCTCACGCTCGCGCACTGGGATCGCATCATCGACATCAACATCCGCGGCGTCGTCCACGGCGTCCACGCCGTGTACGCGGGGATGGTCGCGCGCGGCAGCGGCCACATCGTGAACACGGCGTCGCTGGCCGGGCTCATTCCGACGCCGCTCGGAACGCCGTACGGCATGACGAAGCACGCGGTCGTGGGGCTCAGCGTCTCGTTGCGCCAAGAGGCGGCGGCCTACGGCGTCCGCGTGAGCGCGCTGTGCCCGGGGGTGATCGAGACGCCCATCCTCGACTCGAAGGGGCCCGAGGATCTCCCGCGACCGAAGTGGATGCCGGACACACGCGACCTGCTCACGCGGGCCGCCGGAAGCCCCTATCCCGCGGAGAAGCTGGCGAGCGATGCGCTCGATGCGGTCGATGACAACGTCGCCGTCATCGTGATCCCCGCGCGCGCGCGAATGACGTGGCGCGCGTACCGCCTGGCGCCGGGACTCGCCGATTCGGTCTCCGCGCGCATGATGGTGGAGGCGCGGCGAACCAAGCCCCGGTAGCGCGGCGGAGCGCACGAGGTCCTGATGTGTCCCGCACGCGCGGGACGCATGATGCGATTCACGGTTTGGCGACCCGCCAGAGATCGGCGCCCGCGTCCGCGTTCCCCTGATCGACGCCGTAGATGTACGTCGCGTCGTGGGTCACGGCGTAGGGCGTCACGAGGCCGGTCACGGCGTCGGTCACCGTCGTGCACCCGGGGGCCGTGCAGGCGGCGACGAGTCCGTTCGCCGATTCTGCCCACCGGAGCGTGGTGCCGTCGAGGTCGAGCACGTGCGTACCGCCTGGCGTCGACGCGAGGTTTGTTTCGCTCGTGGGGTCGGCGAGAACGGCGCTCGTCATCGTGTACCGAAGGACCGGGCCACCCGAGATGAGCGTGACGTACGCGTAGTTGCCGTCGGTGACGAGGCCCGAGGTGCCCGCACCCGAGAGCGGTGTCCCCGTCGACGCGTACAGCACCGTCTTCGGATACCCCGTCGTGCAACCCGCCACGGGGCAGGTCAGGATCGCGCGGTCGGATCCGAACTGCTCGAACCAGTACAGGTTCCCGGCGTTCACCCAGAGCTGGGACGGAAACGTGCCCGAGCCTGCATCGTCAGTCGCCGTCTCGAAGACGGAGCTCGTGCACGGCACCGTCGTCACGTCGCAGCTCTTGAGCGCGCTGAAGCCTTCGGTCCAGAAGAGGGTCGTGCCCGAGATCGTGAGACCGCCGGGAACAGAGAGGTTGTCGGCGACGATCGCAGGAGTGCTCGCTCCGCACCCCGCGATGGGACACCTCACGATCCGCGAGACGGTGCCCGCGTCCGTAGGCACCGTCTCGGTGATGTAGAGGAAACTCATGTCGGTCACGAGCTGGTCGGGGCTGAAGATCCCCTGGCCGATGACCTCGACGACCGGCGGCCCCGCCTCCGCTTCGCTAGCGACGGCCGTATCGCTCGGCGCGTCCGTCGCACCTGGCGAGGCGTCCGGCTGCGACGTGTCCGGTTGCGAGGCGTCCTGCTGCGACGCTTCGGGCTGTGACGTATCGAAGCCGGCGTCGACGCCGGGAGGAGCCGCGTTGTCGTCGCTCACGCACGCAAGCGGCACCGTGGGCGCGAGGATCGCGGCGGAGAGCACGATCCAGCGGAGGTATCTCGGTCGACGCATCGTCTCGTCTCCTCTCTGAAGCCACGTTGCGCTCTCGGTGCTCACCCCTCGTTGGGGTAGATCCCGCTCACGTAAATCGTACCGTTCGCCGGGAGGAGCGGGACGACGATCTCGTAGCCTTGCAACAGCGGCAGGGTCGCTACCTGCGCGCGGAAGGCTGGATATCCCGGGAAGAACGACCCCTGGACCGCCGCCATCCTCGGCATGTTCCAGCTCGCTCCCGCCGGCGGAGCCCACGCGGCCACCGGCGACGACAACGCGGGGGCCTGCACGCTCGTCGCGGTGGGGGGGGCGATGATCGTCCACGTTCCATTCGTGTACGTGGTGCCCGCATCGGTGACGCTGCTCGCGTTCCACTGCGCCGAGATGTAGATACCGGCAGCGGCGGACAGAGACCCCGTCGTCGTCCAGGTCACGGTCGGCTGCGCCGGCACCCCGCCATCGTCCGAGAGGATGGATGTTCCGTTGAAGAGCGGGAGCGTCGAGAGATCGAACGGAATCGTCTGCGATGCGGGCGGAGTCGCGCTCCGCGTGGCCCCGCCGATGAAAGCCACGACGCTCGAGTAGACCGAATCGCGGTCCGCGAGCGTCTCGGCCTGCACGAAGTCGGGGTAGCCGGAGTGGACGACGAACGGGTTGCTCTGCGCGCCGGCGTCGTAGCCCCCTGGGGAGCCCGCCGAGGAGCTCGTCGCGATGCCGCCGGATACCTCGATCAAGGTTGCCGAGTACCCTCCCTGCGCGCCGGCATCGACGGGAAGGGGCGGGAGGTTCGTCGCGGAGATCGTCGCGGAGACCGTCGATGTCGACCAAGGACGGGTCACCACGACGGGGATCGTGGTGTCGCCGTCCGGCAGCCCGCCGTCGGGGATGAGCGGGTTCCCTGTCTGGTACGTGTAGGCGACCTCCAGGTCCGTCGTGTCGTCGAGCGCCGTAGCGAGCAGGGGAAACACTCCCCCCGATTGGCACCCGGGCTGGAGATAGACGGGGTACGCGATCGGATCGCTGCAGGCTCCGACCGTGACCCGCTCGGCCACCGCAGCGGCATCCCACGATCCCGCGGGGAGGGTCGTGACTACCTGGTAGTCGAACGGAGGGGGGCTCGTGCTCGCGGAGGTATCGACGACCGTGAGCGCGTCTCCGGGTGCAACGTCCTGGATGGTGACGAGGTTCGGGTTCTGCTGCGTCCCGAGTACGACGGTCACCTGGCTCCCTGCGACGACGAGCTGCGAGACCGTGCCGTTCGTGCCGGTCTGGGACGTGGAGATCGGCGCACCCGTGTCGTCCTGGAACACGACGTTCACGCCGGACTCCGGGGCACCGTTGAGCAGCACCGTCAGCGTGAGCGGCTGCGGCCCCGCATCGGTCCCGGTGTCGACCGCGGCGTCGCCGGGACCCGGGCCCGAGTCACTGGGCGGAGTCGCATCATTCCCTTGCGGCCCCGCATCCGTCCCCTGCGGAGCGCCCGAGTCTTCGGACGCGGGCGGAGCCGACGTGCTGGAGATGCACGCGACCGGCACCCCCGCGAGCGCGACGACGGCAAGTGAAGGAAGGAGGAGCCAGGAAGAGCGTTTCATGCGCCCGAGTATAGAGAGGGCGGGTCGAGATGCGAGAGGCGGATGGTGCACGCCCCTCCCGTGGCGTAAGGGTGCCCCTTTCACGGGTCGTACGACTTCGCGAGCTCGTAGATCGTCTTCAGGTCGTTCGCGCTCGTGGACTGGATGCACCCGATCGCGTCCTCGGAGAACGACGAGCCGTCCGGGCGCGTAATCGAGAAGCCGATGTGGTCTGCGCCCGATACGCTCGGACACACCGGAGGCGAGGTGCGCAGCGGCGCGCTGCGGAGGAGTCCATCGACGGTCGCGAAGTCGGCGGCGGAGAGCGACGTCGTGACGCCGTTGACGGCGATCTCTCCGTCGGGCGTGATTACCCACGTCGTGCACGACGTGTTCGTGGTGCACGACGTTGGCGGATCGGAGTCTGCTTCGAGGAGCGTCACCGAGAGCCACGCCGAGACCGGGTAGTAGGCGCACGTACCGTTGACGCACGACGGCCCCCCCTTCGACGCGGGGTCGGGGGCGACGCAAGGGAGTGCGGACCCGACGGGACAGGCGGACGTGCAGATGGTCGCGTTCACCGTGGCCAGCGCGCTCGCGAGCGCCGCGGCGCCGGCCTGGCTGACGAGCGTCGGATCGCCGCAGCTCTCGACGCACCTCGGTTCCGCATCCACGACCACGCAGTCGGAGTCGACCGCGCACGACGGGTCGCTCCACCCGGACGCCTTCGCGGCGAGGTACGTCGCGGCGCGGTCCTCCTCGCTGGCGCAAGCTTCGTTCGAGCCGGATCCGTTCGAGCCGGAGAGGGAGGAACCGCTCGTCCCCTGCGCCACCGAGCCGCCGCATGCCACCAAGGAGACGAGCGCGCTCAGGGACGCGAAGCGAAGGAAGTGCCGCATCCCCCGTACCTCTGCAGCGCGCGTGCCGCGAAGAAGGGGGGCCAATGCCGGGGCGCACGCGCCAAGACGTGCCGGAGCGCGACGCAGGTGTCGTGGGCCACGAGGGGGGCACCCGTGAGCTTGCGCGTCTCAGTTCGTCTGCGTCTTCAGCCACGCATAGATGTCGGCGAAGTCCTGCCCGCTGAGCGTCCCCCCGCTTCCATTCGTTCCTCCGAACCAATCGGGCATCGGCATTCGCAACGCGACGCCTCGATTGTCGATATCGGCTTGCGACGCCATCCCGAGCAGCGCCGCGTTCCACGACGGATCGAACGCGAGGTTTCCAGAGTCGGGCGCGTCGTTGAGTCCCGGCGCGGGATACGCGTAGAGCTGCCCCGAGATGCTGTAGGCGGTACCACCGTCGATGAGCTCGGCGCCACCGTCGGGCAACAGCGCGGGCGGCGAGCCACCTCCCGCTGCACCGTGGCAGGTGCCGCACTCGGGCCCCTGCTGAAAGAGTGCCGCCCCGCGCGTCGCGTCTCCGGTCGGCGCGGGGAGAATCGCGACCGCCGCGGAGATCTCTCCGGCGTCCATCACGGAGGCTCGCACCGCGATCGTGGGGCTACTCACGACTCCGGGGTCGACGACGTAGAGGACGCCCGGATTCGTCTGACGGAACGGGTTCTGGACGAAGAACGCCGTCGGCTCCGCGCCAGCGTCCGGGAGGATGTCCGGGCCTGGATTGTTCGGATCCTCGGCCACGAGGGTCGCGGGAGCCAACCAGGTGACCTGGTCCGCGGGGACAGTTTGCGTCGTGCCGTCACTCATGGAGAGGAGGACCGCGAGCGGGATGGCGTCACCCGGTGCGCCTTGGAGTGATGCATCGGCCGTGGTCACGATGGCCATGCTCGTGACGAAGGGCGCCGAGGCGTCGGGGCTCGCGGCGCCGCCGTCGATTACGCCGGCGTCTGCATCATCCGCCAGCGCATCGGCCTGGGGCGCCGGAGAGTCCGTCCCGGCAGCGTCGGGGCCTTCACCCGCAGCGTCACTGGTCGTGGCGGAGCTCGCGGCGCGACTCGAGCAGCCCGCCGAGGAGACCTCGAGAGCGCCGAGCGCGGCTGCGAACAAGACGAAGAGAAGAACCGTGCGACCTTGGCAGGCGCGCATCGCGCTCGGCTCTCGCACGGTCACCCTCTCGCGCTAGTAATTGAAGAGCGTTCGGAGCTCGGCGGTGGAGCCCGCGGGGCACGTCCCCGCATCTCCTGGCTGGTTGCCCGACGCGCACCCGAGGTACGTCGAGATACCGAGCGCCTCTTCGAACGAGCGCAGCGCCGCGAAGTGGTTCACGACCGTCGAGGTCACCGTCCCGGCCTTGATGTAGGGCGAGATGAAGACGTTCGGTGTCGGTCCGCCGACGTCCGCCGTGTTCTGCTCGTCCCACAGAAGGAACACGGCGACGTCACCCCGCAGGTACGCCTTCGATCCAAAGACGAGCGGCATGTACGTGTAGAGCCAGTTGTCCGCCTCCGTGACCGTGCCGTCGTGCATGTCGTTGAGCAGGTTCGGCGTCACGAAGGTGAACTGCGAGAGGGTGTCGTTCGCAAGGTCCTGCGTGAAAGCGTTGTTCGGCGTGCCGCACGAGGTGTTCGTGGTTCCCGTCGCGCAGGTGAGCGCTGCGAGCGGGACGTCGTTGGTCGTGCAGCTCGAGCCGCTCGTGAGGCTCGAGTAGAAGACCGGCGGGTTGTGCTTGGCCGCGTATTCGCCGGTCAACGGCGTGCTCGTGTCGCACGCACTCGGCATGCTCTCCTGGTACGCCTTCCACGACGTCACCTGCTGGAAGAGGGACGTCGTCGAGAGCGTGCCCTGCGAGGTGCTCGTCAGGTCGGCGGTGATGCAGCTCGTGCCCGTCTGGTCGAGGCCGGTGTCGCAGTTGGAGCCCGACGTGAGCGCCATGTAGTGCGGCAGGGAGACGAGGTTGTCGTTGCCGAAGCAGTTGTCGTCGTAGTTGGTCGCTACACCACACTGGGTCGCGAGCGAGTTGATGTACGGCGCGGCGGCTGCGGAGCCGTTGACCGAGCCGTAGTTCTCGTTCTCCAGCATGATGACGATGACGTTCTTCAGCGTTGCCGGAGGCGTTCTCGGCGTTCCAGAAGAGTTGCAGATCGTCCCGGCGGGGAAGGGGCCGCTGCTGCTGCCGCCGTCGGTTCCACCGCTGCCGCTTCCACTGCCGCTGCCACTCCCGCTGCCACTCCCGCTCCCACTTCCACTGCCGCTTCCGCTTCCACTGCCGCTTCCGCCACTACCGCTTCCGCTGCCAGCTCCGCCGCTGCTGCTGCCGCCGTCGGAGTCGTTCGTCCCGGAGCTGCTGCTACCAGAGCTGCATGCAACCGATGAGACGAGGAGAATCGAGCAAAGCGACGCGAGCGTTCGGAGCTTCATTGGGGGGCCTTCATTGTGGGAGCACGACCGATTGTTTCCTACGGCGTGAAGGTCCCGTCGGGTAGTCGAAAGCGGCGCGGCGTGCGCTTCGTTCACGAACGGCGGCTTTATCCAGTCGCATCGACTTCACGCCAGCGCACCTTTGTCCGACGTGCCTCCCCGATTCCCCTTCTGTCTCGATGACGGGGGAACGATGCGCGATAAAGGAGTCCATTCGCGCGTGGGCACCCCTCGGGGGAGGATCGGAGAGCGGTGAGTATTCGAAACGAGAGACATCGGCTGCGGCGCGCGTTCGAGGCAGCAATCCTGGCGGCCGGAGGACCAGCGATGGTCATCGCGTGCTCGACGTCGGGCGCCGGCAATGCGAGCGACGATGCCGGTTTGGCGGTCGCTCGCGACGCAACGCTCGACTCCGCTTCGGAAACTAGCCCGCCCGACGACGACGCGGGCCCGAAGGTGGCGGACGCCACGGTCGACGGCGCGAAGGCGTCTGCCGCCGATTCCGGCCCGGACGGTGGGTGCTTTGCCGGCTCGTACGAGCTCGACTCGGGCCCGGACGCCGACGCCGATACGTGTCTCTACTCCTACGAGTGTGGTCTGAGCGGCACTGGGCTCGGCAACGTCGGCTGCCAGATCCTTCTGGTGGCGGAGGATGGATCGCTCGAACCCTTTCCGGCCAATCGCTGCTGGCTGCCGCAGGACGCGGGCTGCGACGACGATGTCTTCGCCCCGGGCGCGGGGGGAGCGATCACGATCGAGTGCACGCCATGCGTCGGCGGAGGTCGGCGACCGACGGGGCTGCGACGGCCGCGGGCCAGGGCTCGCCGCGGTGGTCTCACCGACTACCTGGCGCGCATGACCTTCGAGGAGGACGCTTCGATCGCAGCGTTCGCGCGCATGCACGTCGAGCTCGCGGCGCTCGGGGCGCCGGCTGAGCTCGTGTCCGCGGCGGCTTGTGCCACGAGAGACGAGGAGCGTCACAGGCGCGCCATGAAGAGGCTCGCCGTTGCGCGAGGGGCTGATCCGATGGAGATCGCGAAAGCGCGCGTCCGCCGCTCGATCGGGCGGCGGGCGGCCGTGGTTGCGGCCGAGAACGCGGCCGAAGGGTGCGTACGGGAGACCTTCGGTGCGCTCGTGGCTCGGTGGCAGTCGTTACACGCGCGCGATGTCGACCTGCGTCGCGCGTTTGCGAGGATAGCGAGAGACGAAGTGCGGCACGCAGCGCTCTCGTGGGCCGTCGCCCGCTGGCTCGAACCGAAGCTCGACGCGGCGGGGCAGCGGCGCGCTGCTCGTGCGCGTGTGCGGGCCCTGGTCGCGCTCCGGAGTAGCGCCGCCGTCGAGCCATCGCGCGACATCGTTCACGCCGCGGGGCTCCCGTCGGCCACCAACGCACGCACCCTCCTCGGCGTGATGACACGCGAGCTCTCCATCACGCGTGCGCCCGCACGACGCCCTTCGAACGCGAAGCCAACCCGCTTCGAGAAGCCCCCATGCGCCGTGACGACGTGACGCGCGTGCTCTCGCTCGACGGCGCGCGCCTCTTCGACGCGGGAGCTTTCTTCGAGGCGCACGAGGCGTGGGAGGAACACTGGCGAGTCGAGAAGGACGAGGTGGCGCGGCGCTTCCTTCAGGGGCTCATTCAGATCGCGGCGGGGTTTCACAAGTGGACCGTGATGCACGACAGCGCGTCGGCCGCGCGTCTTCTCGACAAGGGGCTCGCGAAGCTCATCGTGAGCGCCGATGCGACCGCCGAGGCGAGGCTCGCCCCTTTCAAGACCCGCGTCCGCGCGTGTGCGGCGGCGCTCTCTCTCGGCCACCTCGACGTCGCGACGATTCCGAAGCTGGGCGCGTGAGCGCGTCACGGCACGAGAACGGCGGCCCCCTCGAACTTCCCGCCGCGAAGATCCGCGAGCGCCCGGTTGGCCTCGTCGAGCGGGTACGGTGTCGTCTTCGTCACGATCCCGATCTCCGGCGCCAGTCGAAGGAAGTCGATCCCGTCTTTGCGCGTGAGGTTGGCGACCGACACGAGCTGTCGCTCTTCCCAGAGAATCCGGTACGGGAAGCTCGGCACGTCGCTCATGTGGATGCCGGCGCATACGACGCGCCCCCCCTTGCGGACCGCCTTCAGCGCCAGCGGCACGAGGTCGCCGACGATCGCGTAGAGGATCGCCGCGTCGAGCGGCTCGGGGGGCATCTCGTCGGAGCCGCCGGCCCACGCGACGCCTAGCCGCCGGGCGAACGCTTGGGTGGTGACGTCTCCGGGCCGCGTGAACGCAAACACCCTGCGCCCCTGCCACTGCGCGACCTGCGCCACGATGTGCCCCGCGGCCCCGAAGCCGTAGATGCCGAGCGTCTTCCCTCCCCCGGCGATCACGAGCGACCGCCACCCGATCAGCCCGGCGCACAGCAGCGGCGCGAGCGCCATGTCGGCCCCCGCTTCGCCCAGCGGGAACACGTAGCGTGCGTCGGCGATCGTGGACGTCGCGAACCCGCCGTCGCGGGTGAAGCCCGTGAAGAGCGGACGGTCGCAGAGGTTTTCTTCGCCCCGCGCACAGTACGGGCAGACGCCACACGTGTGCCCGAGCCACGGGACGCCGACGCGCTCCCCCACGCGTAGCCCGTCGACACCGGCGCCGAGCGCATCGATGCGACCGATGATCTCGTGGCCGGGAACGATCGGCACTCGCGGGTCGGGAAGCTCCCCATCGACGACGTGCAGATCGGTGCGACAGACTCCGCAAGCCGTCACGCGCAGTCGCACTTCAAAGGGGCCCGGGTGACGCTCGGCGAGCTCGGTGCGTTCGAGCGGGGCGCGAAGCTTCTTCAAGACCATCGCGTGCATGGGTTCTCCGGGGCGCGCGAACGTCAGTGTACGCCGTGGCGCTCGTCGGGCGTCCCCAACCGCGTGAAGGATGCCTCAACGAAGATAGTAGGTCGTGCGGACGGCGACCGGCGGTCCGTCGAACGGCGCGGTCTCGGCATCTGCGAACGCGGACCGGACGCACTCGGCTGCTTCGCGGCTAAGGCCCCCTCCGTCAACGACCACCTGTGCGACCGCACCGTCGATTCCGAACGTGACCTGCGCATGCCCGTAGCCCACGGGCGCCCCCTGCGACACGCATGACGAGAGGTCGACCGCGTCGAGCGCCGCGCGAGCCCCGGCCTGGTCGAACGGAACGCGCGCCTTCGCTGGAGCGTCTTGGTGCGGCGGTAGCGGAGGGAGCGGCGGGCCGGGGGGAGGCGACGGGGAGAACATCGGTACGTCTGCGTCGGTCCGCGGGCGGTCATCGGTGCCCTGCTCGTCGCCGTCCGAGGCGAGCGCCACCAGGTCGGCGATGGCCCCGGCGAGGTTCGCGAGCGCTGCCCCCCTCCCCCCTTCTTGTCCATATGTTGCCCCTCCGTGCTCGTGAGCCGCCGACACGTGGGCGCCTTGCAACGTAGAGCCGCACCCGCTGAGGCACGCGACCGCGACCGCCAAAGAAAGGAGTCTCTTCATGGTGCCGACCTCACGCAACTAGCACTGCATCGCAGATGCCAGCGATCTCTCCTGCGGTTTCCAGCGGGGGAGCGGCGGGACGCGGCAAGCGCGTGCCACGGTGCCCCTCTTCGCGCGCGGAGGGTGTGAACGACTGTCCCGTCACCCAAACGCGCGAGGCCTCACACGAGCGACGCTCTACTGTGGGAGTTGGCGCGAAGCGCTCGGGCAGAGCGCGCCAACGGGGTCGGGCGTGGCCGCATCACACGCCAGCACGAGCCCATAGCCGTTGAAGGCCTGGCAGGTCGAGCCGAGGACGCAGTGGGGATCGTCGCAGGTCGTGGGGTGGGTCAGGTCGCAGAGCCAGGGGATCGTCGCCTGCGGGTCCGCGGCATCGGGGAAGCATCCGAAGCGACAGTTCTGCCAGTAGGGATCGTCGGTGATGTCGCGCAACACCTGACAGCACAGCGGGCCGTCGTACGCGGCCGAGGCATCGCCGCATTGCGGTACGTCCGCCGACGCATCGACGGAAGCCTCGTCGGGACCTTCTCCAGGGTCGCTGGCGGAGTCTTGAACGCTCGCCGTTGCATCCGCTCCGATGTCATCCGCGACATCGGCCGGGGAGCAACCCGCGACGGCGAGGAACGGCAGCCACCATGGAACGCGCACGAACATGTCGCGCTATGGTCATCGCAAGCCACGTACCTGGCTCCGCAAACTCGAAGCATTTGAAATCGTTTGCTTCCGTGGGGGCCCGCGACGCGTTTGATGCACCGCGGCGCATTTCGTGCGGGCCGATCCGAGGCACCACGGGATGGCCCACTCATTCCGTCGACGATGTCGCTCCCACGCGGCGACGCGCCGCCCATGCGCCGATCACGATGGCTCCGACGCCTAGGCCCCCTTCGAGCCACACCCGCAGTGGAACGCCCCTCAGCGCATCGAACACGCGCTGCCCAAAGTAGCTCACCAGGAACAGCGGCAGCAGATACCCGACGAGCGATCCCCAGAAGTGGGTCCAGAACCCCACGCGCGACACGCCGAAGAACGCGTGGAGCAGCGGCGGCATCCAGAACACGAGCCGGAGGAGGATCACGGTCGCGAACCCACGGCGCGCCAGTGTGTCCTCGTACTTCTGGAAGCGCGCCGGTATGATCGAGCGCATCCAGTCGCGTGCAACGAGCCGGGCGAACGAGAACCCAACGACGCTCGCCGCCATCGTCCCGGTCATCGAGAGCGCGAACGCGACCGGCCATGGCCAAATTAGCGGAGCGACCACGATGAACACGGTCCCCGGCACGCCGAACGGCTGGAGCACAGTGTACGCCGCGACGAATGCGACGTATCCCCACGGGCCGAGCTCGACCAGATCACGGGCGGCGCGCGACGGCGCCGAGAGCTCGTGCAAGAGACCGAGTCGCTCTGCGACCACGAGCATCAAGACGACCGCGAGCACCGCGGCGATCTTCGCCGTTCGCAGCGAGCGGGGTTGCTCCGGTCCAGCCAAGCGAAGTTCGTAGCACACGAATTCCCGTACGGTCGGGCGCGGCCGAACGGTCGAGCCGGTCGCGAGCACGCTCTGGCGTCGAACCAGCGGCCGAACGGCTCGCGCACAGGGGAGGTCTCGCAACGCCGTCCGTAGGAATGTTTGGAAGGTGTCGCCCATGCTCAAGAAGACGATGTTCTCGGTTCTCGCGGCTCTCTGCGTCTTCGTGGGGCTCGCGGCGGGCGCACCGCCGGCAGCCGCAGGCGACTACGGCAAGTGTAGCTTCGCGTCCGACTGCCACGCAGGGGTCGTATGCAACGGCGGCAAGTGCGCCGACAGCGCCGGATCGAGCTGCGCCTTCGACAGCGACTGCGGAGGGGGCGGCGCGAAGTGCAACAGCGGCAAGTGCTCCACGGCGCCCGATGGCACGTGCAACTTCGACAGCGAGTGCGGCAGCGGCGGGCACTGCAACAGCAGCCACTGCGGACACTGAGCGAGGCGAGCGCGGACCGGCTCTTTCGGGTGGACGAGCGACGCCAGCGCGTCGCTTGACGCGAAAGGCGTCGACGTCGACACTCCCGCCCCGCGCGCGGGGGGAGTCATCCGCTGCGAACAAGGAGAATGAGCATGCGTCGATGGATCAGCGTCCTGGTAGTGGGAGCGGCGTTCGTCGCTGCGGCGGGTTGTGACGACAAGAAGTCGAGCGGCGGCGATCAAGCTGCGACGTCGACCCCGACGACGACCTCGGCTCTGCAAGCGACGAAGTACGACCCCGCGACGTTCCCGGCCAAGGGGAGCAAGCCGACGATCACGAGGGCCATCAAAGGGGGCAACGGCCCGACGGTTCCCGACGCCAACTCCAAGAGGCTCAGCGAGCGGGGTACCGACCGCCAGATGCGCGCGCCAGCGAAGGTCGATGTCGTCGACTGCACCAAGGTCCCGGACAACGCCGCCGAGTGCGACGGCAACAAGATGTACTACTGCGACGACCAGAAGCTCTGGGTCGTCGACTGCGACGCCGAGGCGAAGTTCGGCGGCGTCGGCTCGGGCGGATGCTTCGAGGCCGAGACCTTCACCGAATGTCTCGGCTGCGGCAAGACCGCGGATGGCTCGGACGCGTGCTGCGACTTCGAGATGACCGTCTGCTGTGACGCGAGCGGCGCCTGCTACAGCCCGAAGGGGTGAGCTCGCCTCGCCGCTCCTCGCAGCGCCGCCTTCGACCCATCGCGACCCGAGATCGCGATGGGTGAAGGCATGGCTCTCGCGCTCACTGCACCTGGCAGCGATCGTTCTCCAGGGCGATACCGTTGGTGCCGTGCTCATACCGTTCGAGCTTTCGATACAAGGTCCGCCGATCGAACCCGAGCACCTCCGCCGCCCGCGACTTGTTTCCGCCCGAAGCCTCGAGCACGCGGTACACGTAGCGCCGTTCGATTTCGTCCATCGGAAGCAGGTCGACCGGGTCGGTCCGATTGAGGCTCGCGTGCGGCGCGCTGTATTCGCGGAGTCGATCAGGGAGATCGTCGAGGAGCAGCAGGTCGTGCGACGCGAGTGCGACGGCGCGCTCGATGCAATTCTGAAGCTCGCGCACGTTGCCGGGCCAGTGGTACGCGAGAAGACGCTCCGCCGCTGCGGGCGCTAGACCGCGCACGTTCACGTGATGCAGCCGCGCGAATCGCGTGATGAACGACTGCGCCAGGTCCAAGACATCCATGCCCCGCTCACGCAGTGGCGGCAGGTGAACGCGCACGACGTTGATCCGATAGAAGAGGTCCTCCCGGAAGCGCCGCTCACGCACCTCTGCGTCGAGGTCGCGGTTCGTGGCGGCGATGATGCGAGCGTCGAACGGAACCTCGGTCTCCCCACCGACGGGCCGCACGACGCGCTCCTGAAGCACGCGTAGAAGCTTCGCCTGCATGCCGGCAGGCATCTCGCCGATCTCGTCGAGAAGGAGCGTCCCTCCCCTCGCCTGGAGGAACAAGCCGTGCCGTGCCTGACGCGCGTCGGTGAACGCGCCCTTCACATGGCCGAAGAGCTCACTCTCGAGCAGCGACTCGGGCATCGCCGCGCAGTTGATGGCCACGAAAGGGCCGGCCGCGCGGCGACTCCTCGCGTGAATCGCCTGCGCGACGATCTCCTTGCCGGTTCCGCTCTCCCCTGTGACGAGCACCGTTGCTTCCGTCTCGGCGACGCGCGCGACGAGTTCGTGCACCCTCGCCATCGTCGCGCTCGTGCCGGGTCTCCCGTCGCGTGTCGACTCGGGCGCGCCCACGCGAAGGCGCTTCACCTCGTCACCGAGCTCCTTCCGCGCGATCGCGCGCTCGAGGGTCTTCACGATTTCCTCTGGCGCGAAAGGCTTCGTGACGAAGTCGCACGCACCGGCGCGAAGCGCCCCTAGAGCGCTCTCGAAGCTCCCGAAGCTCGACGCCACGATTACCGGCACCCCCGGTCTGCTCCTGACGATCTGCGCGCAGAGTTCGAGCCCCGTCATGCCCTCGAGCTCGACGTCCGTGAGAACCGCGTCGAAGTCGCGTGCCGTCACCAGCGCGAGAGCCTCTTCCGCAGTACACACGGTGGCGACCTCGAGACCGCGGCCCGAAAGCGCGGCCGTTAGCCCGCAGCGTGAATCCCAATCATCCGCTACTGCCAGAATATTTCTGCTCATGGTTCCCCCCCGTTCCTTCACTTTGCATGTGTCGCTGCGACGGGTCCCCCCCCGTCCAGGGCAACGCGAAATGTGGTCCCTTCGTGCTCCGAGCTCGAGACACGGATGCCTCCACCATGTGCCTTGGCGATCGCTCGCGCAACGAAGAGACCGAGGCCCAGACCATGCGCGTTCGAACCGTCATGGGTCCCGCGCCGGAATGGTTCGAAAAGAAACGGGAGCTCAGCCTCGTCGATGGGCCCTCCCCAGTTGTGTACGGCGATCTCGGCACCCTGGACATTCGAGGTGAGCGTCACCGAGATGGTGCTCGTCGGGCACGCGTACGAGATGGCGTTTCCGACGAGGTGGAAGAGGAGCTGCGCGATTCGGACCGGATCCCACAGCCCCTCCAGGTTGTTCGATGCGCGCAGGACGATCGTCCGCTCGGGAGAGACGGCCCGCACCTGCTCGATCGCTTCTTCACACACGACCCGAAGCGCGCACCGTCGGCGCTGCATGGCGATACCGCCGTCACGGAGGCGCACCTGTGCGTAGTCGAGCGTCTCACCGACGAGCGTGGCGAGGCGCGACGCCGCGTGGTCGATGCGCTTGACCTGCGAGCGCTGTTTCTCGTCGAGATCTCCCGCCGATAGAGCGCGTGTCGTGGCCTGGATCGAGTGAAGCGGAGCGCGGAGATCGTGACTGAGCACCGCGATCCACTGCTCGCGACGAAGCGCCTCCTCGGTCAGTCGCGAACAGGTCTCAATGGCTCTCTCCAGCGACAGCGAGCCGTCAGCATCCTCGAAGTCTTCGCGACGCCCACGAGCTCGACTGATGGCGTTCGTGATCGCACTCCACTGTTGCGTCACCGCGCGACTGCGATCGTGCGGAGTTGCGCCCCCCATGGCTACGCGCACTCCTCGATTCTGTAGCGCGCGCACGGCACGAAGGAGCACTTCGGGACTCGAAGCTCGTGGCCCCGATCGAAGGCCCCGCACGCCATGCACAACCGAACGACATGAAATTTCTCGTCCTCGTCGACCCGCTCGACGAGCACGCGGTGCCCCGCACACTGTATCCAGCCTAGAAACTCGGTCATGGCTGTCCCCCCGGACTTCCTCTTTTCCTTCCGACAGCCACCTCGAGCCATCGTCAGAATCAATGAAAGCCCTCGCGACAATCCGATCGACGGGCAACTGTGCGAGATCGAAACGATCTCGCAGCCTGTCTTGGCCGCCTCCAGTGAAAAGGAGAATGGATGAGACGCGTAGAGGTTGCCGAAGTGTAGATGCCCGCCTACGGTGCGCGCGCGATGGCCTGGGGGGGCAGCGTGGGGGAGAACCTTTCGGGAACATTTCCGATTGTCGGCGTCGGCGCGTCCGCGGGAGGACTCGCCCCGACGACGCTCCTATTGCGGCGTCTCGGCGAGCGCCCGGGCGTCGGCGTCGTCGTCGTCCACCACCTCGACCCGAAACACGAGAGCAACCTCGTCGACATCCTGTCGAGGGCAACCTCCATGCCCGTGGAGGCGGCGCGCGACGGCGAGAGGGTTCACGTCAATCGCGTCCATGTGCTCCCACCGGGCGCCGAGCTGACCCTCGAGCACGGCGCCTTGCGGCTGGCGCCACGATCGGGGTCGGGTGCACAGCTTCCCGTCGATGCGTTCCTCAGCGCCCTGGCCAATGACTGTCATGGGCGCGCTGTCGGCGTCGTGCTCTCCGGCATGGGTGCCGATGGCTCACGAGGGATTGCAAGCATCAAAGCGGAGGGAGGGATCACGTTCGCGCAGGAAGGGGCTGAGCATGAGAGCATGCCCCAGAGCGCGATCGCGACAGGATGCGTGGATTTCATACTCCCCGTCGAGGAGATCGCCCTCGAGATCGCCCGAATGGGTTCGCGACCATCGGGGAGCAAGGACGACGACGACGTCGAGGACGAGATCTCCTTCCGCCGGATCCTCACCTCCATCCGCCAGGCGACGGGCGTCGACTTCGCGCACTACAAGGCCACGACGCTCCGGCGACGCATCGAGCGTCGCGGCGTCCTTCGGCGCACGACGAGCCTGCGTGATTACGCCGACCTCGTCACCGCGGAGCCGGCGGAGGTCGACGCGCTCGCCGAGGAGGTGCTCATTCACGTCACGAGCTTCTTCCGCGACCCAGGGGTGTGGGAGGCGCTCGGGCGCGAGATCCTCCCGCGCCTGATCGCCGGACGACGCGCGGACGTGCCGCTCCGCGTGTGGATTCCCGGCTGCTCGAGCGGCGAAGAGGTCTACTCGCTCGCGATTCGCCTCATCGAGGTCCTCGGGGACGCGGGCTCGGCGGTGCCCATCAAGATCTTCGGCACCGACGTCAGTCGCCGGGCGATCGATCGCGCGCGCGCCGCCCTCTACTCCGAGAGCATCGTCGAGGACGTCACGCCAGGGCGTCTGATGAGGTTCTTTCGGCGGACCGAGCGCGGCTACCAAATCGCGAAGGACGTACGCGATCGATGCGTCTTCGCGACGCACGACATCACGCGCGACCCGCCCTTTTCGAAGATGGATCTCATCAGCTGCCGGAACCTGATGATCTATCTCTCCGCGACGATTCAGCAGCGCATTCTCCCGATGCTCCACTACGCGCTCGCCGAGCCGGGGTACCTGGTCCTCGGCACGGCCGAGACCGTCGGTGTGTTCCCGGGGTTCACGTCCGCCGACGCGAGGCACAAGGTCTATGCGCGCGCGCCGGCTCCCATCCGCCCGTCGTTCGACTTCGGTGATGGGCGCGGATGGTCCCCGTCGGCGATTGCCTCTCCACGGGCGGAACGCGCGGCGAACGCAGGTGACGTCCGCAAGGAAGCCGACCGTACGATCCTCGCGGCCGTCGCCCCGGTGGGCGTCGTCGTGAGGGACGACCTCGCCATCGTCGAGTTCCGCGGGGAGATGGCCCCTTTCCTGGAGCCTGCTCCCGGCACCGCGACGCTGGACCTCCTACGGATGGCACGCGAAGAGCTTCGCGTCCCCCTTCGACGCGCGATCGACGAAGCCCGCGCCACCGGCAAGCGCGCGCGCGCGACGGTCGTGACGAGCGACGCCGGCAGGACGAACGACTCCGTCGAGATTGACGTGATCCCGTTCGCCGTCCCCCTCTCCGACGCTCGCTTCTTCTCGGTGCTGTTCAACGAGCGCGCCATGCGCGTCGAGGTCGACCGTGTCCCTTCGAAAGGGCCCGCGTACGCCGCGACTGAGGAGGGGCTCAGGCACGAGCTCGCGTCGACGCGCGAGTACCTCCAGTCGGTGATCGAGCAGCTCGAGGCCGGCAACGAGGAGCTGAGGGCCTCGAACGAAGAGATCGTGTCGTCCAACGAGGAGCTCCAGAGCCTGAACGAGGAGCTCCAGACCGCGAAGGAGGAGCTCCAGACGACGAACGAGGAGCTGCGCACGGTCAACGACGAGATGCTCGATCGCAACCTCGAGGCCACGCGCCTCGCCGACGATCTCTCGAACATCGTGACCAGCGTCGCGATCCCCATCGTGATCCTCGGGCGGGACTCGCGCATACGCCGGTTCACTCCGGCAGCGACGAGCCTCCTGCGCATCGCCGCGGCCGACGTCGGGCGCCCCATCGCCGACGTGCGGGCCAAGCTCGGGATCCCCGAGCTCGATTCGCTCGTCCGAGACGTGCTCGACCACCTCGCCCCCGTCGAGCGGACCATCCAGACCGAGGACGGTCGCTGGTCTCAGCTCAGCGTTCGCCCGTACAGGACGTCCAGCAACGGCATCGACGGCACCATCATCAGCGTCTACGACATCGACGCGCTCACGAAGGCGAAGCTCCAGCTTACCGAAGCGCGCGACTACGCGGAGAGCATCGTCGAGACGATGCACGAGTGCCTCGTCGTGCTCGGGGACGATCTGCAGGTGCGATCGGCGAACCGGGCGTTCTACGAGCATTTCAAGGTCACGCAGGGAGACATCGACGGGCGACGCCTCGACGAGGCCGCCGGCGGCTACTGGAACGTTCCGGCGCTGGCGGAGCTGCTCGGGCGGCTCGTCGCCGGCGGACCGCCCGGCGAGGTGACGTTCGAGCTGGCGCTCCCGGAGAAGCGCGTGGTGCTGGCAAACGGCCGCCGCGCGCCGCAGTTGAACGTGATCCTCCTCGCGCTGGTGGACATCACCGAGCGCACACGGACGGAGGCACGGCTCGCGGAGCGCGAAGCGGGATTCCGTCAGATGCTCACCTCCGCTGCAGTACCCGTGCTGATGAGCGACAGGAACGGGGTCATCGTCTTCGCCAACGAGATGGCCGCGCGCGTCTTCGGATACGTTGGAACGGAGATGGACGGCCTGCGCGTCGACGAGCTTCTTCCGAGCCGTCTCCGCGGGGCTCATGCCATCGACCGGGCGCAGTTCGTCGCGGCGCCGCGGTCGCGTGTCATGGGATCGGGCCGGGCGCTCGTCGCGCTGCGGAAGGACGGCACGGAGTTCCCGGTGGAGGTGGTCCTGAGCACGATGGAGTCCAGCGACGGGCTGCTCATCGTCACGTTCGTGACCGACGTGAGCGCGCGCAAGGAAGCAGAGCGCAAGGTCGCGATCTACCAGGGCAAGCTGCAGAAGATGGCGTTTCAGGCCGCGCTCGCCGAAGAGCGCGAGCGCCGTCGCATCGCCGGCGATCTCCACGACCGGATCGGCCAGTCGCTCGCACTTGCGCGAATTAAGCTCGAGTCCGTCCGCGAGGCGGCGACGGGCGACGTACAGGCCGCGATCGCGTCGGCCATCGAGCTGATCGTGGGTTCGGTCGAGGACACTCGCACGCTCACCTTCGAGCTGAGTCCCCCCGTCCTGTACGACCTCGGGCTCAAGGCGGCGCTCTCGTGGCTCTCCGAGGAGATCGAGAAGCGCGCCGGGATCCACGTCGAGATCGTCGACGACGGCAAGCGCCCCCCGTTCGACGACGCGATCGCAGCACTCCTCTTCCGCGCAGTCCGCGAGCTGCTCACGAACGTCTTCAAGCACGCCGAGTCGCAGACGGCGCGCGTCGAGATGAGGCACGAGCGAGATGACTTCGTGATCGACGTGGAAGACCGCGGGATCGGCTTCGACACGGAGCGAACCGTGCACGCCCCGAACGGCTTCGGGCTCTTTAGCGTGCGGGAACAGATTCACCGGCTCGGTGGGACCGTCGCGATCGAGTCCACGCCGCGACAGGGGACGCGGGTGCGGCTGCGCGTACCGGCGATCGTCAGGAGGCCCACCCCGTATCCGGAGAGGAGGAGGGATGAAGATTCTTCTGGTGGATGACCACGCCATCATGCGCGACGGGCTCCGCGCCGTCCTCGAGCGAGAGTCGGACATGCAGCTCGCGGGGGAGGCGTCGAACGGGAGAGACGCGGTCGAGCTCGCGCTGCGCCTGCGACCCTGCGTCATCGTGATGGACATCGGGATGCCGGGGTTGAACGGCATCGACGCCACACGCGAGATCCTCTCGGAGCACCGCGCGGCGAAGGTGATCGCGCTCTCGATGAACTCGGATCGCCGCTACGTGCTGGCGATGTTCGCAGTCGGGGCGGTCGGCTACCTGGTCAAGGACGCCGCCGCGAGCGAGCTGATTCTAGCCATACGCACCGTCGTGCAGAACCGGGCGTACGTCAGCCCCGCCGTGGCCGAGGACGTGATCGCGAGCGTGCGGGAGGCATACGCAGAGCACCCGACGAAAGAGCTGAGTGGTCGGGAACGCGAGGTGCTTCAGCTGATCGCCGAGGGGAAGACCTCGAAGGACATCGCCGCCGCGCTGCACCTGGCCGTGCCGACCGTCGAGACGCATCGACGGCAGCTCATGGGGAAGCTCGGCATCCGATCCATCGCGGAGCTGACGAAGTACGCCGTCCGCGAAGGTCTCACGCTCCTCGAGAAGTGAACCGCTCCAAAATAATCTCGAGGGACAATGTCCGACGCTCCCCGTGCTCACGACCGGCTCCTCTACGCCCAGGTCCTCGTCGAGCTCGGCGAGCTCCACGCGGCGGAGCATGAGCTCGCCGAGATTCTCGACACGGACCCGAAGAACCTCACCGCGTTCAACCTTCTGGCGCGCATCAAGCACATGCGCGGCGAGCTCTCTCAGGCCATCGCGTGCTGGGCGCAGATCCACGCGCAATCCCCCCATATCGAGCACGCGCTCATGCGGCTGGGGTCGATCCTGCAGCTCGCGAAGGACCCCGAGCGTGGAGAGCGAGTTGGTGGCACTCGCGCGGAACCAGGGTCACACGAAAGCCGGCGGCGGAGCTCGAGCTCGAAGAGGCCTTCCGTCACTTCTTGGCCCGGAGGACGGACGAAGCGCGCGTGCGGTGCGAGCGGGTCGCGACCAAGTACGAGCGCTCGGATCGCGAGGTGTACAAGCTCGCGGTCCTCGCGAACGCCTGGATCGCCGAGCTGTCGGGCGACCTCGAGCGAGCGCGCATCGTGCTGGAGCAGCTCGGCAAGGAGCGGGGCTTCGAGACCGACGTCGATCGCGTGCTCGCGCTCGCGCGCGTCTACGAGCGCCTCGGGACCCCCGCGTACCTCGAGCACGCTGCACACATCTTCCGCTTCCTGGATCGGAGCTTCGAGAAACTGTCGACGCTCGGGAGGCTTGCCGGCGTCTACCGCAGACTGAACAACCGCGAGCGCGCCGACGAATATGAGGAGCGCTTTCTCACCGCGTTCCGGCGACGGATGCATCGCGTGTCCGAGGCGGACGTCGCGACGGTGGCGGCCTGGCGCTACCTACCGCTCGCAGAGCTGCGCCGAGTGCAGCTCGTACCGGTCGAGGCGATCGACGCGGAGAACACGCAGTCCTCGCGCGAGCACGCGATACGCGCGTTCCTCCGGGGGGCTCTCGACGAGGCGCGCACGTTCTTCGGACGCGGGGGCGAGCTGCTCGATCGAAAGTACTTGGCGGATCTCGCGCTCGTCCAAGGGGACGTCCCAGGCGCGGTGGCGAGCTTCGTCGAGGTGCTGCGCGACGATCCCGACGACCCGCGAGTCCTCGCATCGCTGCTCGATCACGCACGCGAGGCTCACGAAGTATTGGTCGCGGAGGTCGTCGGGAGCACCGAGCTGCGGTCTCGTCTCGTCGCGAATCTGGCGACGTCGATCCGTGACACCCCGCTCGCCGAAGCGCCGTGGCGCAACATGGCCACGCTCCGGCGCCTGATCGGCGACTACCCGGAGGCCGAGCGCTGCGCCGAGCGAGCGCACGCCCTGGAGGCCGCGGCGCGACGCGACTCGCAGACGATCGGGCGCGTGCTGGCTGCCGCCGTCTTCCACTTCATCGGCAAGGCGAAGGGGCTCATCCATCAGGTCTGGGTCGATCGCACCCCCACCGAGGTCGGTCGTGGAGGCTTTCTCGCGAGCGACGACATCCTGGGGAACGTGACCCTCGAGATGAAGCAGAGCGTGCGCAATACTTTCTTCGCCGTCCGCGAGTATGCGCGCTCTCGCTTCCCCCAGCAGACGCGAGACATCCTCCACTACGACTACACGTACAAGGTCACCAAGGAAGACGAGCCGTCAGGCGGGCTCTCCGCCGGGCTCCCGACGGCGCTGGCGTTTCTGTCGACCTTTCTTCAGCGGCCGGTCCCGCAGGACATCGCCTTCAGCGGCGTGCTCATCGCCGACTCGCACGATGCGCTCGTCGTGCGGAGCATCGGTGAGGCCGAGTACAAGGTCAAGGGGGCGTACAACCGCAGCCTCCGCGTCATCGTGCTGCCCGCGGAGAATCGCGCCAACCGCTTCGAAAGCACGCAGGTGCCGCGCGCCGTCTGCGAAGAGATCGTCCGCTTCGCGTACACGCTCGACGACGCCGTGAGGCTGACGTTCGGCGAGGGTCTATGGCTCCGATAAAGAAGCGGCGGCACCCCCAAACCCCCGGGGACGCCGCCTCCTCGACCTTCAGCTGATCGGGGTCTGGATCAGAGCGCTGCCGAGCCGTACGGCGAATAGCCCTGCGCGAAGGGCGAGAAACCCCACTGAACGAAAGGGAACGTCTGCGCGATGCGACCGACGGTCGGATCGAGCCCTCGCCCGTACCAGCTCTGATCCACCGCCTCCGGGCTGGTGTGACCCAGCCCGCCCGGAATGCCCTGCTGCGCGAATGCGCCGAGCGGAACCTGCGGCACTCCCCACGGACCGAGCGGCTGCGGGATCTGCGGCTGGATGGCCGGATTCATCCCGTACGCCAGCGGGTTGACCCCGGCGGTGTGGTTGAAGCCCGGCACGAACCCAGGCGCCCCCTGCATGGCTGCGGCGTAGTAGGGATTCTGAATCGCGCCGCTACCGAGACCCATGCCCGGAACCGCTCCGAACATGGGCCCCGGCACCTGGCCGAACTGGCCGGTGCCGTGTCTCGCGCAGCGCGCGAGCGTTCCTTCTGATTGGTGCGCATGGGATCTCAGGCCACAGGTACGTTGCGCGCGACTGCGCCCTGATCCGAGATGCGCTTCGACACGAGCTTCATCAGCTTCTCGTGATCGATGCTCACCTTGTCGACGCCCGCCGCTCCCTTGCTGCTCCGCACTCGCTTCCACGCTTCCCCGAGGACGTCACTCCGCGAGAGATGGTTGTACAGCGCGTGGAAACGCCGCTCCGGCGACCGCTTGGCCGCTCCACACAGTCGTCGTTGCAGTCGTCGCACTTGGTCGACGGTCTTGCGACCGCCGGGGTGGTTAGGTCCGCTCGAAGCGGCCATTCCCTCGCGCTTACCTGCGCCTCCGACTCGATCACCGCAGGGACCTCTCCCTCCGGTCGCGTTCTTCTGCGCGACCATCGACAGTACTGCGATCCCCTCGGACTCCCGCTCCACGGCGCTCGATTTCGCCTTCGGCTTATACGAGCCACCTCGCCGCGACGACGGCAGTGGAGACGGGTCTCCCGTGTTCCGTGCTTCTCCTTCAACGCGTGCTGCGCTCAATACCCGCCGAGACTCGATGCGCGTGTTTGTCCGAAACCTGGCGCGTCGAGCGTGGCCTTCGCCGTGAAATGAGCGGCTCGGCTCTCGGATTGTTTCTCTTTCGAGGCTGCAAGCTTCACTTCATGTTGCGGCCCGCGTTGTTGCTCCCTCCGTAGAGGCTCTCGACGTCCCGCTCGGGACACGCGGATCTCTCCGCGCGCCTGGGACCTGCTACCCGGCGCTTCGGCGCTTACCGGGGCGGGACTCTCAGCCGTTGGAGAAGCGCAGCGTGAAGACGCGCTCGTCACCGCTCGCGCGGCTCCTCGCTCGGCTTCGTCACGACGCACCATCTCGCGAGCGTGGAGTGTTGCGTTCGTCGCGACGCCGTTACACCAACGTCGCTACACGGCCATGAGCTCGAACGGGCGGAGCTCGGCTCAGACCCACGAAAGGCGCAGATCGAATCCGCTGGGCGTCAGGCTGCTGGCGACGACGCGAACGTAAATCTTGGAGCAGAGCATTCCGAGGATCCGCTCGTGCACGCCACAGAACGTCCCCCGGAAGTAGGCGTACGGCGCAATGGGGAGCTCGCGAAGCGAGACAATCGCTTCCTTCGGCCCTTGGCGCAGCAGAGCCACGCCCCCGCCGACGAACATGCGCGACCAGAAGCGGCCGTACAGATCGAGCGCCGACCACGGGGTCACGCCTGCCGTCTTGACGATCGACCTCATGAGACCGGCCCAAAGGTCGTTCATCTTCGTGCCGATGCCTCGTCCGATTTCGAGAACGCGCTCCGGGGCGAGGCCGAGCGAATCGCACGCGGCGTAGTGTGCGGTCATCACGTCGAGCGATAGCCAGCTCCCCGCGACGGTCAATCTGAGGGTCGAGCGGTGCGGCTCCGCGAGGTTCTCGAGGTACCGATCGTAGAGGTGAAGCGCGCGCAGCGACTCGGCCCCCGCAGCGACGAGCGTGCTTCGCACTGCGGAGAGCTGCTGGACGAGCTCCGGCTTGGTCGGATGGAGCCAGACCGGCGCGCCAGCGACGGGTGGAACCGAGCGTGGCCTAGGTGAAGCCATGATGCGCCGGGACGTGTAGCGACGATGAGGCTCGCCGTCGCCGAGAATCGCGCTCGTGACGCGGGTTTACCGTTCTCGCGGTCCTCGGCCTCGGCGCGCGGTCCGTCATGCGACGGGCTTCGCTCGTAGGCGGAAGCGCAAGACGCTGAGCCGGTCCGCGATCGTCGTCCCGGGCGGCTCTTCGGAGAGGATCTCGCCGGCGGTCACCATCGGGTTGATGACGTTCATGACCTTGCCACGATTGTAGAACCCGTCCTTGAAGCCGAGTCGCGTGACGAGCTCGGGCAATGCGAGGCTGTCGACTCCGCTCAGCTCCGCGCGAATCTTCTCGCTCATCGCGGCAGCCGCGCGCTTCTGGCGAGCGGAGTAGATGCCGAGGCCGATGACGACTCCGACTGCCGGCGCGACCTTCAGGACGTCTTCGAGATCCATCGTTCCTCGTCCGCGGAGAGAGTCCGCCGCGCGTATCGAAACATGCATGCTAGCGCAGCCACATAGAGGGCCAGCGCCACGACTACCAGTGCACGGTACCCGATCAGCAGCGATACGTACTCGAGCAACCCCCCCAGCATCCCGCCGAGCAGGTTGAATGCGTAGCTGACGCGCCCCTCCTTGGCCGACTTGAAAACGCTCGCGAACAGCACGTTCGCGCAGAAGATCGGCAGGAACGCCACCGCTCCCGCCAGCACGGCGCGTGTCGCCGTCCCCCCTACGAGCAGCATCGACGGGGGGAGCGCCCACGCGAAGAGCAGCGATGCGACGAGCGCAGCGGCCATCGCGCGGCGCGGGATCGAGGGGAATCGCGCGTTCACGAGGACCGCGAGCAGAACGCTCACGTGGATCGCCGCGAAGACGACGACGTTGTTCCACCACGTCGAGCCGAAGAAGAGCCCGAACGTGACGACGCTCCTCGTCTCCAAGAGCACGAACGCCACGCCCATGAAGAACAGAGTCGCCAGGAGCGCGCCGTCCTCTCCTTCGTTTGCCTCGTGCCCCCCCTGCCTCTCCCGCCTGCGCATCCACGCCAGCGCTCCGAGCACGAGCCCCAACGACAGCGCGCCGACGCCGGCGAGGGCGTTCACGTACGGCCGTGGGAGCACGCGCCCCGTGAGGTAGAGAAAGGGCCAGTCATCCGTCGCGGGCGACGGCATCGCCGCCTTCGCGGGTGCAGGAAGCGCGAGCCCGGGGCCGACGGCGAGCGCCGCGGGGTAGAGCGACGCGGGCTTTCCGTCCTTGTCCAGGAACTGCTTCACGTACGGCTCTTGCCCGAACGAGTCGCGGAGCATGCCGCGGATCTTCTCGATGAGCCACGGCACCCGGTAATAGTTGTAGACGACGAGGACGCCGTCGTCGGTCAGCCGCGAGCGGACGCTCTCGAAGGCCTCGCGCGTGAAGATGAAGCTCTCGACGCGGAGGTTGCTGCGGTCGTTCGTGAACATCGAGTCGGGGAGGCCGTAGACGATGAGGTCGTACTTTCCCCCGGGGCGAGCCAGGAACTCGCGGCCGTCGGCGACGTAGGTGCTCACGCGATCGGAGTGGAGCGGCTTCAAGGGGTGGTGCTGCTTGCCCATCTCGATGCCCCAGGCGTTGATGTCGACGGCGTCGACGTGGTGCGCGTCGTTCAGAAGCGCCATCGCCACGTCGTTCCCGCCGCCGCAGCCGATCACGAGCGCACGATCGACGGGCGCGTCGGGGTGCTTCCGGAGCGCGCGCATTGGGCTCGAGTACGGCACTTCGTACATCTCGGTGTTCCCGAGGTGCTCGAAGTCGGCGAGCGCCATCCCGGGAATTCCGTTGCCGGCGAGCATGAACCCGCTCGGTGCCTTGATGAGCGTCTGCCGGTAGTACGGTCCCCAGACGTCGTTCTCGGTCCCCAGCGAAACGACCCAAAGGAAGGTCCCCAGCACGAGCGCGTGCACGCCCCAGAGCGCGCGCGGCGTCTCGGCCAGGAACGGCAACGTCACCACGGCGCAGACCGAGAACCAGACGACGGGCGAGTGCTCGTAGTGCGAGTGCGCCGCGAAGACGACGATCCCCGTTAGCCCGCCGAAGACGTTCAGCCCGTACGCACGGAGCCGCGGCAGCGCGCCGAAGAGCGTGCCCAGGGTCTGGCCGAGCCCGACGAAGGTGAGCGTGATGAGGAGAAAGAGCCCGAGCACGAACAGCGTCGTAGGGGGCACGAGCGAGTCGTCGTGCAAGGGGATCAGCCAGTTGATCCCTTCGCGCGCGTTGCCGCCGAGGTCGACCGCCGAGCTCGCCCTGCCGGCGATGTCCGCGACCAGCATGAAGACGAAAGGGAGATACGCGGCCGTCACGAGCGCAGCGACGAACCCACGTCCGTGGTTTCCCGAGGCGCCGATGCGCGCCGCCAGCCTTGGGCCCGCCCCGACGAACGCGAGCGTCGCACCGAGGAAAACGACCAGCTTCGCTCTCGAAGCCGACGCGTGCGCCCCCCCCTCGATGATCTGCTCTGACCAGAAGACCCCGCCCGATCCGCCCGACAGCTCCAGCTTCAGGTGCGCGAGGCGCACGACGGCGACGAGCGCCATCAACGCGCACGGCAGGTACGCGACCGCCGTTCGACGCCCCGGAAGCAAGCACCCGAGACCGATCCCGAGGAACGCCGCGAGCATCGCGAAGTTCGTGAAGTACCCGAAGTTGTGGAGGTACCCCGGGACCCAGCGAATGAGCGCCAGCTCGAGGTAGAGCACGAGGAAGCTCACCGCCACCATCCGCGCCTCGGGCCGGAAGAGACTCATGCGGCGACGATATCGGATCGAGCGGGCGCGAGGCCGGGCTACGGCGGTCCTTCGGCGAGGAGCGCGTTGAGTCGCTTGCGAGCGAGGTGGAGGCGCGACCAGACGGTGCCGGCGGGGACGCCGAGGATCGCCGCGATCTCGGCGTGGTCGAGTCCGTCGAGGGCGAAGAGCGAGAGGACCACCCGATGCTCGCTCGAGAGTCGTTCGAGGGCCGCGTCGAGCTTCCGCAGCTGCTGCCGGGAGGCCGCGAGGTCTTCTGGCCCGGCCTCGGCGCTGGGAGTCTCGACGCCGTCGACCAGCGACGTGTGCGGGCGACGCGCCTTCGTCGCGAGCGCCGACCGGACGGCGATCCGGTAGACCCAAGTCGAGAGACGCGCCTCGCCACGAAAGCCGGCGAGGCCCCGGTAGACGGCGACGAAGCAGTCTTGCAGGGCGTCCTCGGCGTCGGCCCTGCCGCCGGTCACGTGTAGACAGAGAGCGAAGACCGAAGAGCGGAACGCCGCGAAGAGATCGGCAAACGCCTTCTCCCGCTCGTCCGCGGAGGGGGCGCGCGCCTTCTCGCAGAGGAGACGCGCTGCTTCTTCGGTCATGGGGAGCATCGACCGGGCGCCTACTTGGAAACGGTGTTCGCCTTGAGCGCGTCGAGCTCTTTCCGAATCTGCGGCTGCCTGACCCGCGCGTAGTACGCGAACGTCGCCGCAAATACGCACGCCATCCCGCCGAAGCCGAGCCAGGCGTGCGTCGACACCAGCTGCTCGCGCGCCATGTAGAAGTAGGCGAGGAGCCACGCCAGGTAGACGAGCGGCGTCCGTCTGGTCCTCCGGAGGCGATCCTCCAGCAAGCGCCGGTAGGCGAAGAGGAGATCGCCCGCGTCGCTCTCGCTCGTGGGGCGATTCCGCTCGGCGCGCGACCGCCACCAGAGCACCACGAGGGCGACCACACACGCCAGAAAGGAGGTCAGGACGACGCTCACGGCGTGGCCCTGGACGAGAACGATCATCGGCACCAAGGCCGCGCACACCACACCAGCGGTGACGAGCTTCTCACGCGTGTACCGCCGGAGGTGCGCCTGTGTTCGGGCGAAGAGCGCGTCCCAGTCGAGGGTCTGAATGTGCATCGAAGCGTGCTGCGCCATGAGCGTGTTCGTTCCTTTCGTGAGATCCTGGAAGGCACGACACGATTCGCAACGAGCGAGATGCGCCACGAGGGCGTCTTCCTGGTCGCGCGTGAGCGCGCCATGAAGTTGCATCTCCATCTGCTCCTCGAAGCTCTCGCAGCTTTCCATCGGCCTTCCTCGGTCTCTTCAGAGCTGTTGGAGGGGCGCGGCAAGAAAACCTTCACGCATTTCTTCGAAAATCGAGAACTGCGCGCGCGCCGCAGTTCGACCGCGCTCGGCCGTGTGCGACGTGGTCATGATCCGCGTCAAGCGACTCGCAATCCACCTAACCCTTGTCCATGTGGAACAAGGGCGGGAGAGAAATCACGTCGAGCTCGACGCAATAGAGGACAAGCTTGTCACTTCCCTCTGCCCCTCCTCGAGAGACTGCGTCGAGCTTGGCAAACGCCGCGTCAAGCTCGACCGAGATTGCGTCGAGCTTGACCCAGGTCGCGTCGAGCTCGAACGGGACTGCGTCGAGCTTGACGCAATTCGCCCCGGGGGAGCAAGTCCTCGAGCTGCGCCTCTCGATTTCCCGAGGACGCAAATCCACCGGCCTCCGTCGCGTGTAGAGAGGTCATGAGCCCAACCAATCTCACCGAACGTCTTCGAAGAGTCGCCGCGTTCTTCCTGCGCCCGGGCATCGGTCAGCCGGTCCGCGCCACCATTCTCGTGCGGCTCGCCGTCGGCGGGGTGTTCCTCTCCTCGGGGCTCGTGAAGTTCCTCTTCGAGAACCAGGGCCCCGGCCGGTTCGCCAAGATCGGCTTGCCACCCCAGTGGGCGCTCGCGGTAGGCGCGATCGAGGTGGGCTGCGGCGCGCTGCTCGTCCTGGGGCTGTTCACCCGTCTGGCCGCGCTGCCGCTGGTCGCCGACATGGTCGTCGCCATCGTCACGACGAAGCTACCGCTCCTCTTCGGGGCCGGACCGGAGCCCGTAACGGCGATGCCGAAGACGGGCTTCTGGGCCTTCGCGTACCAGGCGCGCCTCGACGTGACGATGCTTGTCGCATGCGCGTTCCTCGTCGCCGCGGGTGCCGGTTATGGTCGCTCGACGCGATCCTTTCTCGTCGTCGATGGGAAGGACGCCTGATGGTCGATCCGAGCGTGAGCGGCGGTCGCTCACCCGCGCGCTGACACACCCGCCGACGATCCGAGACACCGAGCGAGCGCCCCCGATGACCACCTCCGACGCGACGGCCGTCCTCACGCCGGCACAGCAAGAACCGGCCACGCGCGAGACCGATGAGTCGCTGGTGGCGAAACTGGGCCGCGGCGACGAGGATGCGCTGCGCACGCTCCACCAACGTTATGCAGCCTCGTCTTCACGATCGCCGCGCACTTCGTGGATGCCGCGACCGCCGAGGAGGTCGTCCAGGACGTCTTCGTCACGCTCTGGAAGAAGCACGAGACGTTCGACCCCGCGCGTGGCTCGTTCAAGAGCTGGATCGCTCAGATCGCCCGCCGCCATGCGCTGAACGAGGTGCGACGCGAGCATGCCCGCGGGCGGCACACCGACGAAGAGATCGCTCAGGTGCCCGACGACGCGATTGAGCCCGACGAGGCGCAGTGGCTCGCGCACCGGCGGTCGGTCATACGCGCGGCCGTCGATGCTCTCCCCCCAGCGCAGCGACAGGCCCTCTCGCTCGCGTTCTTCGACGAGCTGACGCACAAGCAGATCGCCTCCGCACTGCTCACCCCCGTGGGGACCACCAAGACGCGAATCCGCCTCGCGCTGAAGCGCCTGGCTCCCGTGTTGATCGCGGTGGTCTCCGTCACCATCGTCGTGCTGGTCGTGAGGGGTCGCGCAAAGGACGCAGCACGCAACCAGCAAGCCTTGCGAATGGTCACGGCGAGCGACGTGGTGCCGCTTCGCCTGGGGCCCGCGTCCGGAGCGCCCCCCGATGCCCACGGGAGCTACCGCACGCGGCCCGGAGAGCCGGTCGCGGTGCTGACCACGAGCCACCTCCCCGCGCTCGCCTCGCCCGAGACCTACGAAGCCTGGGCTCACCGGCCCGATGGCTGGCGCCTGCTCGGACGGGTGGTCGTGGAGCGCGACGGTCGATCCGTGCTCGTCACCTCCGGCGACGCCGCCGGAGCGAGCCCGGACGAGATCCGTGTGACCCGCGAGTCGAGTGCCCCTGATGCGACGCCCGGGGGTACGACCGTGCTCGTGTGGTCCGGCGTGCCGGCGTCCCCAGAGTGAAGCCCTCTCGCGAGTGGGCCCATCTGTGCTCGTCGGAAGCGATCTGGTGATCCTTTCACCGGAATCACGTTCTACGCGAGGTCGGGTCCGTGATCCTGAGCACCCGGTGACGCGAGAGGGGTCGCCCCGCGAGGGGCTCTCGTCGCTCACCACCTTGGCGTCGGTGGTAATCTTTGGAGTAAGCAGTGCCCGAAGAGATCATCGTCCCCTTCTCGAGTGCGCTCAAGACCTCGCCCGTGGCTACGGCGTGCAGGAGCACGCTCCTCATGGCGTCCCTCGGCGCCATTCAGCGACACGGGCTCTACGCGCGCTACAAGGCCAACATCGCTGCGCAGACGCTGAGCGCGATCGAGAGCGCGGTCGCCGCGATGTGGCTCCCCATCGACGTGGGGCTCGCCCATTACGCGGCGGTCGAGGCGCTCAATCTCCCGGTCCAACAGCAGCTCGAGATCGGCGGCGAGGTCGTCCTGAAGATCCAGCAGACGCTCTTCGGCACCGTGATCCGCGCAGCGAGAGCGAGCGGCACGCTCTCGGCGTGGACCGTGCTCGCGAGGTTCGGGTTCATCTACGATCGCTCCTTCCTTGGCGGCGGGGCCCAGGTTACGCAGGTCGGCCCCAAGGACGCTCGCTTCGACGTCGTCGGATTGCCGCTCGCCCGCGTCATCTACTTCCGCAACGCCTACCGAGGGTTCATCCGGGCCGGGACCGAGCTCTTCACCAGCCGCGTGTTCGTGACCGACCTCACCAGGCCCGCGGCGAAGGATCACCTCGTCTTCCGCGTCGCCTGGGCGTGAGTCAGCTCCGCCCCCTCGGCGGCGCGCCGATCGCCACGACCCTCAGTGCACCTGGATGCCGCCGCCGCCGCCGAGAGCTCCGGCGCTCGTGAGCGACCAGACGTGCGTCCCGTCCCCCCACATCGCCGTGGGCTCGCCGAGAGCGATCATCGTTTCGACCACGGAGCCGTTCCAGTGGAGGCTCTGACCAAACCACACGTCGCTCGGGCTGTTGGCCCACATCGCAAGCACGTCCGGATCCGTCGGCGTAGTCACAGCCGCCCAAGTCGTTCCGTCGTAGCGCTCGAGGCCGCCGAAGCCCCAGCCCCAGACATCGTTCTTCGCGACCGACAGCACGAGCTCGAAGCCCCCCTCGACCGGTGAGGTCTGCTGCGTCCAGGAGTTGCCGTCGTAGTGGTACAGCGTGTCGGGGGTCTCCCTCTGTACCGCCCAGATGTCGTCGCTCGCCGAGCCCGTCAATGACGTGAGCGACGGCGACGGGGGGAGCCCCGTTGGCGTCGGCACCGTCGAGAGCACCGTGCCGTCCCAGTGCATGAACGTCGGGCCGCCGAACCACACGTCGTTCGCCGCAGTGCCCCACACCGATCCGTAGACGCCACCGTCTGGCGTCGAGAGGCGCGTCCATGCCCCCGACGCTCCCTTGTGGAGCAGGAACCCCTGCACCGGCGGGCTCGCGACGCCCGGATCCTGCCCGGTGATCCAGACGTCGCTCCCCGTGGCCCATACGCCGCCGAGTGGTCCCAGCGGCCCGAGGCCGAAGTCGAGCACGCTCCACCGACACCCATCCCAGTGCTCCGCGATGCCCGCGGCCGGTGCGCTGAGGTCGGTGGCGACGGCGACGCCAACCAAGTAGACGTCGTCCGGGCCGGTCCCCCAGAGGCTGGGGAGGTTCACGTACGGCATCGGTGCGGCGATCG